>Ga0308160_10002409_pt1 | contig 22684 bp, 21 predicted proteins | sample PhyFR1_FD_201036 | JGI IMG/M metagenome (GOLD analysis project Ga0308160, IMG submission 201036) | Phyllosphere microbial communities from UC Gill Tract Community Farm, Albany, California, United States - DLSLF.R1 | ecosystem: Host-associated > Plants > Phyllosphere > Unclassified | place: USA...
CGGCTGGCACCGCACGCCCGCCCAACTGCTCGACCAGACTATCGTAACGTCCCCCTGCACACACAGTACCCTGTGCACCCAGACTGGTGGTCACCCATTCAAATACCGTACGGTTGTAGTAGTCCAGACCGCGTACCAGGCATTCATTGATGGTGTATGGGATACCCGCCTGTGCCAAAAGTTCACATAGACCGGTGAAGTGAGCGCGAGACGCTTCATCCAGATACTCGGACAGGCGCGGGGCATCGTTCAGCAATGCCTGCACCTCAGGATTTTTGGAGTCCAGCACGCGCAACGGGTTGCGGTACATGCGGCGCTTGCAGTCTTCATCCAGCACGTCGACGTGCTGTTCGAGAAAACCTACCAGCGCGTTGCGGTAGTTGGCGCGCGCCTCCAGCGAACCAATGGAGTTCAGCTCTAATTTGACGTGTTCGGCGATGCCCAGCGCTTTCCACCAGCGAGCGGTCAGTAGGATCAGTTCGGCATCAATATCCGGGCCATGCAGGCCAAACACTTCCGCCCCTAATTGATGGAACTGGCGATAGCGGCCTTTTTGCGGGCGCTCATAGCGGAACATCGGCCCGATGTACCACAGACGCTGTTCCTGATTGTAGAGCAAACCATGTTCAATACCCGCGCGAACGCAGCCAGCCGTGCCTTCCGGGCGCAGGGTCAGGCTATCACCATTGCGATCATCAAAGGTGTACATCTCTTTTTCTACAACATCAGTCACCTCGCCGATCGCACGTTTGAATAACGGGGTCTGCTCTACAATCGGCAACCGTATTTCGCTGTAGCCATAGCCGTCAAGCACCTTCTTGAGAGTGCCTTCAATGCGCTGCCATAATGCCGTGTCTTTCGGCAGGTAGTCGTTCATGCCGCGAATGGCTTGAATGTTCTTTGCCACGTGAGTTCTCTGTCGGTTGTCTGTAAAAATGAACCCGATTATAGGAACTTTGCCATCCCGTGTTCAACGTGGATGCCACTCTCTCCCCCTGGCTCATAAAAAAGCGGGAAAAAAAGCCCGCAGTATCATCGATAAAAAGCTTACTTTTACAGCAGACTGACCGAGATGCGGTTGGTTTCATCCATCATCGATGCCTTGGCGCGGATCTTCGCCTCCAATTGGTCAATTATCTGCTCGTTGTCGAAACGCTCTTTCTGACGCGTGCCGTCTTCGTAGAAGCCGCTCTTGTTATGACCACCAGTGACACCCAGGGTCGATACCAGCGCTTCGCCCGGCCCGTTGACCACGCAACCGATAATCGACACATCCATTGGCGTGATAATGTCTTCCAGACGCTGTTCTAATGCATTCACCGTACCAATCACGTCAAATTCTTGACGTGAACAGGTCGGGCAGGCGATGAAGTTGATGCCGCGTGCGCGGATGCGCAACGATTTTAGGATGTCGAAACCGACCTTCACTTCTTCCACCGGATCAGCCGCTAGCGAGATACGCAGGGTGTCACCAATACCTTCCGACAGCAACAACCCCAGGCCTATCGCTGACTTGACCGAACCGCTGCGTGCACCACCAGCTTCGGTGATGCCCAGGTGCAGCGGTTGATCAATACGCGACGCCAGCAGGCGATAGGACTGCACCGCCAAAAATACATCAGACGCTTTGACACTGACCTTGAACTGGTCAAAGTTGAGGCGATCGAGGATGTCTACATGACGCATGGCGGATTCCAGCAGCGCTTCCGGCGTTGGTTCACCGTACTTTTCCTGTAGGTCTTTCTCCAGCGATCCACCATTAACGCCGATACGGATCGGGATATTCTTGTCACGCGCGCAATCCACTACCGAGCGGATACGCGATTCGTTGCCAATATTACCAGGATTGATACGTAGGCAATCCACACCGTATTCAGCCACCTGCAACGCGAGGCGATAATCGAAATGGATATCAGCGACCAGCGGCACGTTGACCCGCTGTTTGATCAACTTGAACGCCTCGGCGGCGTCCATGGTGGGAACCGAAACACGGACGATATCGACACCGACGCGCTCCAGCGCTTTAATCTGATTAACCGTAGCGGCAACATCAGTGGTACGGGTGTTGGTCATCGACTGCACGGTAATCGGCGCGCCATCACCGATAGGCACCTTACCAACGTAAATACGTGTTGATTTTCGGCGATTGATCGGCGCTTGGTTATGCATGACTTACTCTCCATTGCTGCTCTGACATTACGTTACGGCCACTGCTACGCAATCACTGCGCAGCAATAGTCAGGCGAGCAACACGGTTTGACTTAACGAACCGGCTTAAATCAACCGGCTTACCTTGATACTGGATCTTCACGGCGGTAGGCGCGCCGATTGTCAGTTTGTATGGCGCGGTACCGGCCAGATTCAACTTGTCGCCGTTCTTTTGCATGCCGCTGAACAAAGTTTTTCCGTTAGCATCGGTCACCTGCAACCAGCAATCAGCTGAAAAACCCATCACCAGTGCGTTCGTATCGCTAGCCGCTGCCATGCCCGCATCAACGGTAGGTAACAATGACTGAGCGGACGGTGCCCCCAGCGCAGTTTCCGGCAGCGTTGTCTGGCTGGGCAACGCCACGGTAGGCTGCTGTGGGTTAACGGCTGCTGCCTGCGGCGCAGTGCCAGTATCGTTCGGCGTAGTAGCATTATCGGTCAGCGACACACGGGTGCTGTTGTCAGCCTGGTTGTCGGTCAACGATACCCGTTTGCCTTCGTTTTGCGCTAGCTGCGCATCTGACTGATCGGCCATGGTCGCGATCTCTTCCTGCTGTGCCTGGTGGTTTTGCCACCACCAGGCACCGGTCAGGCCGAGCACCACCAACACCATCAACCAAGTGAAGCTCATCAACCAGCCATCGCGTTTTTTACGATGCTTGTCCAATGAAAAGCTCTGCATCAGTGCGACTTTCGCCATTTTTTGCGGTGCCTGCTCGGCCAAAGTCGTCAGCAGTTCATCCTCTGGAATATGCACCAGCTTGGCGTAAGAACGGATATAACCACGCACGAAAGTCGAAGCGAGATCAGCGGAAATGCTGTCTTCCTCGATATCGCGCACGGTAGACTTTTTGAGGCACAGGTGCTCTGCTACCACCTGGTGGCTCAGCCCGAGTTGTTCACGGGCTTGACGCAGGCGTTGGCCGGTCGTCATGGATTCGCTTTTATCTTGGGAGGCTTCAGTATTCATTGGCTAAGAATTGCTGGTACTGTTTGGATTGTGGAAAACTTCGCGCTAGCTGTTTGCCATAGCGTTGAACGCTATCATAACGCCCTGCTAATGCGGCGAAACGGATCTGTAACCATAAGCTGCTGGCACTGGCCGGCAACACATGTCGATAAGTATCCAATAAAAGTTGCGACTGTGCGCGCTTCCCTTCCCCCAATCGCTTTTCTGCCTCCACTAACAGTGGAGCACCTTTGTCCGGATCGACCTTCAGCGCACGGGTCAACAAGGGGCGCGCTTGGTCATTTTTTCCGGCTTTGAGAAAACAGTAACCGGCGTTTTCCAGGCTATCGGCGATCCGACCATAATCGGGTACCTGCACCGCAGCGCTAAATTGCTGTTGTGCCGCTACATACTGCCCCAAACTGCAAAGAAACGCACCGTAATTATTCAGCACAGTACCATTGCCCGGCGCAAGTTTGAGTATGTGCTGATAACGCTGTTCAGCTAGGGCATTCTCGCCAATTTGCTGCTCATAAAGCGCCATACCCAACTGGGTACGGTAATCTTGTGGCGCTGCGGCCAGCGCCTTCTCCAGATCCTGCCGCGCGGCGTTCATATCCCCCTGTTGCAGATACTCCAAACCCAACTGCAACCGCGTCTGGCTCGCGTCAGAAGATAGTGCGTCCTTTTCCGGCAGTGAACCGGAACAGCCAGCCAGTAAACCGGCTACCAGCACGCCTCTCAGCATTCTCAGCTTCATGCCCACATTTATTTCCTTATCGATGCCATCGGTGCGCCTAACAGACGGTTAGAAGGCAAAAACAGTGCTATAGGATTCAGACCGCCCGTACATTGATAGCTTCCCCGGCCCTTTTCTTTTTCAGGGTTCGTTTGGTACGGTCGATCACCTCACCCGCCAGTTGCCCACAAGCGGCATCAATATCGTCGCCACGGGTTCTACGAACAATAGTCGTAAAACCGTATTCCATCAATACTTTGGCAAAACGATCTACCCGGCTGTTGGAACTGCGGCCATAAGGCGCCGCCGGGAACGGATTCCATGGGATCAGGTTGATCTTGCACGGTGTATTCTTAAGTACGTCTGCCAACTGATGCGCATCGTCGGTGCTGTCATTGATATGATCCAGCATCACGTATTCAACGGTAACCCGGCCCTGGTTGGCGTTAGATTTTGCCAGATAGCGGCGCACTGCGGCCAAGAAACTCTCAATATTGTACTTGCGGTTGATCGGCACGATCTCATTGCGGATTTTGTCGTTAGGCGCGTGCAGCGATATCGCCAGTGCCACATCGATCATATCGCCCAGCTTGTCCAACGCCGGCACTACACCGGAGGTTGATAGGGTGACACGGCGTTTGGATAGGCCAAAACCGAAGTCGTCGAGCATGATTTCCATTGCTGGCACCACGTTGTTCAGGTTAAGCAGCGGCTCCCCCATCCCCATCATCACCACGTTGGTGATAGGGCGCTCACCCGCGACTTTCAGCGCGCCGATAATTTTCGCCGCACGCCACACTTGACCAATGATTTCCGATACGCGCAGGTTGCGGTTAAAGCCCTGTTGAGCCGTTGAACAGAATTTGCACTCCAGAGCGCAACCCACCTGGGATGAGACGCACAGGGTGGCGCGATCGCCATCCGGGATATAGACGGTTTCAACCTGCTGATCGCCCACTTTGATCGCCCACTTGATCGTGCCATCAGCTGAGCATTGTTCTTCGGCCACTTCCGGTGCGCGGATCTCAGCAACGCGTTGTAATTTATTACGCAAGACCTTATTGATGTCGGTCATTTGCTCAAAATCATCGCAGCAATAGTGGTACATCCACTTCATCACTTGATCAGCACGGAAGGGTTTCTCGCCCATTTGGCTGAAGAACTCGCGCATTTGCTGGCGATTCAAATCCAGCAGGTTAATTTTGGCCACAGCCGATTGTTCCGCGTTAACGGATTGAGTCGTCGTCAGCGAATGATTTTCAGACAGGGTGCGCTCAGACGTGATGGATTCTAACATAATGCTCTCTGGCCTCGTTGTTACACGTTATGGCGCTAAAGAATGGAAAGTAAGTTATGCATTCAGCCCAAGAAATGTCAGGCGATAGCACTGTTGCCAATGGATGTTGAGCTGCGGCTCGAAAGACGCAGCGGAAAATAACGCGCCCCTAATAAGATGACTTATCAGGGGCGCGTTATTGTACAAATTTTAATAGCGGGTTTCCATGTCTGAAAGGCTTTAAAGGCATTTTTATGGTTTCAGCCGGTAAATATGCTTATTGGTACCATGCAAACCTCAACACAGAATACCCCATGGATTTCAAGTTGCAGCTAGTCGACCAACTCGTTCATCCCAGGAGCTTACTCAGGTAAGTGACCGGGGTGAACGAGTGCAGCCAACAACGCTGCGGCTTGAAAGACGACGGGGATTAGCGTGGGCAAATTTCACTTTCAGTGAAAAAATAAGCAATTTCACGCTGTGCAGATTCTATGGCATCGGAACCGTGAACGGCATTAGCAGTGAAGCTGTCCGCGTAGTCAGCGCGCAGGGTGCCAGCCAGTGCGTTATCCGGGTTGGTTGCCCCCATGATGTCACGGTTACGCTGTACGGCGTTTTCCGCTTCCAGAACCTGTACCATGATCGGGCCGGACGTCATGAACTCAACCAAACCGTCGAAGAATGGGCGACCTTTGTGCTCAGCGTAGAAGCCTTCCGCCTGTTCGCGAGTCAGACGCAGCATTTTGGATGCAATAATTTTGAAACCAGCACGCTCGAAACGGGCATAAATTGCACCGATATCGTTGTTGGCTACAGCATTGGGTTTAATGATGGAAAAGGTACGTTCTAGGGTCATGATGGCCTCTGCATTTCAAAACTAGCCGGTCTGCAATCAATAAAACCAGCCTTCTCAAGTGGTGCAAATTATATGTGCGCTGTTAACGCTTGCCTACAGAAAAATCAATATTTTAAAAGAATAGGCTCTCATTCCACTATTGCGGCAAGGCTCACTCTGTTTTAGTGGTCGAGGGAATGAGATCACGCAGCCAACTCCCCCAACGGCGCTGATAAAACGGCCAGGTATGGGTGATCAGGTAGTGACTGACTCCGCGTTCTTTTTCCGACACCAAGCAAAAATCCACAGGCTCTTCGTTAGCGACCATTTCGCTCGCCAGGTTGCCAGCCTCGTTGATCAAGGCGTCGATCTCCGCCGGATCACCGTCCACCTCCAATCCCACCAACAGATTAGGCTGCTCATCCACCGCCTGATCATGCATCAGCGTCAGGAAGGCACGGCGCACCAGTTTGCGTTGACTAAACAATGTGGTTAGCGCCTCCACCATCGCCGTGGGATAGTCCTTCGGCTGGCCCAACAGGATTTGGCTGTCTTTATCAACATAGCGCTCTACCGACTTGGTAACCCCATCGGTGGCCAACAGCGTTGCTACCTCCTCGGGATAAAATTCCTTGCCGTATTCTGCCTTCGGGTTGAGGAACAAATCCGCACCCTGGGTAATTTCAAACAATACCCGCGCTGGCAGCGCGATGAATGGTTGTTCACCCTCAACAGCTTTTCGCAGCGCGGCCAACGAGGAGAAAAACGGAATGATGTTGCCGCCGCCTTGTTTTTCCCAATGTTGAATATTGACTGGGGTGTCGGCATTCAGGGTAATGTCACCGTCCTGCCGCATCTGCTCGTTGTCGCCGAGGATCAGCACCGTGGCATCAAGCAGTGCACGGAAGAACGCCGGGCGCTCGGCTGGCTCTGTCACTGCCCGCTTAAGCAGGTGTTCAAGTTCATTCTCGCTGGGGGCGGCATCCTGATGATGGAAACTCATGGCAAACTCCAGAGATCAAATAGCATCGCCCAGCATGCTGGGCGATGACGATAGAGCACAGGCTAGCAGGCGTTCAATGGTTTGGCTCTACTGAGCAGCAGATTCGCCAGGGTACGCACACCTAGGCCAGTGGCACCCGCAGACCACTGTTCCACCGCACCCTTGCGGTAGGTGGCGGAGCAATCGATGTGCAGCCAGCCTTGCTGATAATGTTTGACAAAGTGCGATAGGAATGCCGCTGCGGTGCTGGCCCCGGCAGTGTGGGCGGAGCCGGCCACATTGTTTAGTTCGGCGAAATTGGACGGTAGCTGGCTGCGATGGAACTCGGCCAGCGGCAAGCGCCAGAAGGGTTCTTGTTCAGCGGCGGCGCTGGTCAGCAGTTCCTGCGCCAACGCATCATCAAAGCTGAACAGGGCGTGATAATCATTGCCCAGGGCGGTTTTTGCCGCGCCAGTCAGGGTGGCACAATCGATGATCAACTGCGGGCTCTGCTCGCAGGCGTCAATCAGGCCATCGGCCAATACTAACCGCCCTTCCGCGTCGGTGTTCATCACCTCAACGGTTTTGCCGTTGCGGTAGCAAATAATGTCACCCAGTTTGAAGGCGTTGCCGCTGACCATGTTGTCCGCACAGCACAGATACAGTTTCACGCGTTGCTTGAGGCCGCGTGCCGCCGCCAGCGCCAAAGCCCCAGTGATGGTGGCGGCACCGCCCATATCGGCTTTCATGGAATCCATATAGGCACTCTGTTTCAGGCTGTAGCCGCCGCTGTCAAAGGTGATACCTTTGCCTACCAGACAGGCGAACACCGGCGCATCCGGGTTAGCAGTGGGGTTGAAATCCAGCACCAACAATACCGGCGGACGCTTGGAACCACGGCCAACGGTATAGAGACCCGCGTAGTTCTGCTCACGCAGATCCTCGCCTTTGGTGATACGATAGCTAATGGCATCGCCGCCGACATCGTACATCAAATCAACAGCGCGGATAGCCAGTTGCTCTGGGCTTAGTGCGTCAGCCGGTATGTTGATAGTGTCGCGTACCCAGTCAACGATCTTCAGGCGCTTCTCCAACTCTTGGTGTTCGGCCTCCGGCAGTTCTGCCCATTCGATGCTGCGCTGGCCTTTTGGCCCACGATAGCCCTGCCAAAACGCCCAACTGCTTTCCAGATCCCAGCCTTCACCCGCCAGCTTCACTTTTCTGATGCCCTGGGCGTCAATTTTGCGCCCAGCACGCTGGATGTCACCCTGCTTATCGTTGCCGGTCAGATGGAGGGTGATCCCTTCCACGTTGGTGCTCAGCAAGGCTTTTTCGCCCCAGCGCGCGTCAGCAGGTTGCGGTGACAGCGTGACCTGCATGAATTCTGTTGTCATAACCTTCTCACTCCGAATTTATCCCCTTAATTTTTCACTCTTCAAAGCGAAACTCACGAGGGATTTTTATTGCATAGCCTATGGATTTCAAGTTGCAGCTAGGCGGCAACGGCCTGAGTCCCCAACTGCTTACACCAGTAAGTGACTGGGGTGACAAATCTGCTGGCAGCAGGGGTGAGGCCCAAGGATCGGCCAAATAACTGCACGCGGCCAACAGCGCTGTGGCTTGAAAGGCGATGGGTATCAATGCTCACGCGCGTGATTAACGGTGTAACGGGGTATTTCAATCACCAGATCTTCGTCGGCGACCCGCGTCTGACAGCTCAAGCGGCTTTCCGGCTCCAAGCCCCAAGCCTTATCCAGCATGTCGTCTTCCAGTTCGCCGCTTTCTTCCAGAGAATCGAAACCTTCACGCACGATGCAATGACAGGTAGTGCAAGCGCAGGATTTCTCGCAGGCGTGCTCAATTTCAATACCGCTGCGCAACGCAACGTTGAGGATGGATTCCCCGGGTTTAGCTTCCACGACTACCCCCTCAGGGCATAAATCTTGCTGGGGCAAAAAAACAATTTTAGGCATAGTTAAACCTCATCCACAGAATGACCAGCCAACGCGCGGCGAGTGGCGGCATCCATGCGGCGCGCGGCAAAATCTTGCGTTTGTGCATCTAATGCTTTAATGGCCGTTTCGATAGCTACGGGGTCGTCGCCTGATACTGCCTGTTGCAGCGCTTGCGATGCGGCAATGATCGCCTGGCTTTCCATTTCGCTCAGCAGCGCAGCATCCTTGTCTAACGCACCCTGTAGGCTTTCCAGCACCCGCAAAGCCTCCACCCGCTGTTCCGCCAGCTTGCGTGTGCCAACATCGTTCTGGGCATGGGCCATCGACTCTTTGAGCATCGTGGCAATTTCGCTGTCGGACAAACCATACGAAGGTTTTACCTGAATTGCGGCTTCAACACCGGTGGATTTTTCCATCGCAGTGACGCTCAGCAGACCGTCGGCATCCACCTGGAAGGTGACGCGGATATGCGCGCCACCGGCCGGTAACGGCGGCAACCCGCGTAGCGTGAAACGCGCCAGCGAACGGCAATCTTGTATCAGTTCGCGCTCACCTTGCAGTACGTGGATCATCATCGCATTCTGACCGTCTTTGAAGGTGGTGAACTCCTGCGCGCGCGCCACCGGAATGGTGGTGTTGCGCGGGATCACTTTCTCAACCAAACCGCCCATGGTTTCCAGCCCCAGTGACAACGGGATCACATCCAGCAACAGCATGTCGCTGTCCGGCTTATTGCCCACCAAAATATCGGCTTGGATCGCCGCGCCAATGGCAACAACTTTATCCGGGTCGATAGCGATCAGCGGGGAGCGGCCAAAGAATGTCCCCACCTGTTCACGCACGAATGGCACACGTGTGGAGCCGCCGACCATCACTACTTCCCGTACCTCTTCAGCACCAAGGCCAGCGTCTTTCAGCGCACGGCGGCAGGCCAGCAGAGTGCGTTTCACCAACGACGCGATCAGCGTTTCAAACTGGGTACGCGTCACTTCACCGCGCCAACCAGCAACCTCGACATGGACGCTATCGGCATCACTCAGCGCGATTTTGGCGGCGATAGCGGCGTCCAGCAGTTGACGCTGCACACCGTGATCACTGCGGTCAACCACGCCAGCCTGATCGCGTAACCAGTCAGCCAGCAGGTGGTCGAAGTCGTCGCCGCCCAACGCAACATCGCCGCCGGTGGCCAAGACTTCAAACACCCCTCGGCTAAGACGTAATAGGGAAATGTCAAAGGTGCCACCGCCCAGATCATAGACCGCGATCACCCCTTCTTGGCCGGAGTCCAGCCCGTAGGCGATCGCCGCAGCGGTCGGTTCGTTTAACAGACGCAATAGATGCAGGCCAGCCAGACGCGCGGCGTCTTTGGTGCCTTGGCGCTGTGCATCGTCAAAATAGGCAGGAACGGTGATCACCACGCCGTCAAGGTTCCCTTGCAACGCCGCCTGTGCGCGGGCAGAAAGCACCTTGAGAATATCGGCTGAAACCCTCACCGGGTTAACCAACCCAGCAGCGGTAACGATCATCGGCAGGCCGTTGTCACTGGCCTTAAACTGGTATGGCAGGTTAGGATAACGTTGCTGCACATCCATCAGGGAACGGCCCATCAAACGTTTGATCGAGCTAATGGTGTTGGCTGGCTGCTGTGCCGCCTGTTGGCGCGCTTGCCAACCCACAAGCTGCGCCTGCGCCTGGTAGTGCACCACTGAAGGCAGCAAATGGCGGCCCTGTTCGTCGGCCAGCGTTTCCGCCTGCCCACTGCGCACCGTGGCAACCAGCGAGTTGGTGGTGCCTAAATCGATACCCGCCGCCAAACGGCGCTGATGCGGCGCGGCACTGAGGCCAGGCTCACTAATTTGTAATAAGGCCATGTTGAAGCTTCCACAATCAGAAGGTGTTACTCAAAACCCAGCAGCTTTTCTGTGAGTTGTTCAACCTGTTGCTGGAGTTTGTCCGAAAAGCGCAGCTTACGCACGGTATCGGCAGCTTCCGACCATCGCTCGCCATTCAACTGTTGCACCATCAGCGCACTGCGCTGTTTGATCGTGTCGTTCAACCGCATGTCAAATTCGGCCAGCAAGCACTCCGCATCTGCTTTGCGCTCAATGGCATCAAGCTCCTCACGTAACTCTAACTGTTCAATCAGAAAAGCGGTGTCGCGCAGGGTGTGCTGTTCATTAGCCAGGTCAAAGCCGTACAAAGATAACATATACTCTGCGCGTTTTAATGGGTGCTTTAGCGTCTGGTAGGCTTGATTGATGGTCGTCGCCTGCTGCAACGCTATCAGGCGTTCGCGTTCCGGCTGGCAAGCAAAACGATCGGGATGGAATTGGCGCTGTAGATCCTGAAAACGGGATGTGAGTAGGCTAGCGTCCACAAGATAGCGAACTGGCAACCCGAATAGAGTAAAGTAATCCATAGCGTGCTCTGAGCGTTAGCGGATAAAGTCCCCCCGCACACGGCGGGAGGGAGGCGATAGGCGGTCAGACGTTAAAACTCTCGCCACAGCCACACTCGCTTGAGACGTTCGGGTTGTTGAATTTGAAGCCTTCATTCAAACCTTCCTTAACGAAATCAAGCTCAGTGCCATCAAGATAGACCAGGCTTTTGCCGTCAATGAACACTTTGACGCCTTTGTCTTCAAAGACGATGTCATCATCGTTTATTTCGTCAACAAATTCCAGCACGTACGCCATGCCAGAGCAGCCGGAAGTTCTTACCGCCAAACGCAGACCGAGACCTTTACCTCGTTTATCGATAAAAGCCTGAACACGTTGTGCAGCGCTGTCGCTCATGGTAATTGACATCACAACCTCACAGGTCACATCAAAGCCCCACCTGACAGCCGGGCTAACTGACTCAAAAAAACTACTTGGTGCTATGTTTGCTTTTGTAGTCGGCGATCGCTGCTTTAATGGCGTCTTCTGCCAAAATTGAACAGTGAATTTTAACCGGCGGCAATGCCAGTTCTTCGGCGATCTGGGTGTTTTTGATCGCTTCAGCCTGATCGAGAGATTTGCCTTTCATCCATTCGGTCACCAGCGAACTGGAGGCGATGGCGGAACCACAGCCGTAAGTCTTGAAGCGAGCGTCAACAATGATACCTTCATTGTTGACTTTGATCTGCAACTTCATCACGTCACCACAGGCCGGTGCACCTACCATGCCGCTGCCAACGGTGGGATCTTGGTTGTCGAAGGAACCCACGTTGCGCGGATTTTCATAATGATCGATTACTTTTTCGCTGTATGCCATGATTTTGCTCCTGGATCCTGAGAATTAATGATGTGCCCACTCGATGCTGTTGATATCCACGCCCTGTTTGAACATCTCCCACAGCGGGGAAAGGTCGCGCAGGCGGCCAATGGATTTACGCACCAGTTGAATGGTGTAATCGATCTCTTCTTGCGTAGTGAAACGCCCCAGGGAGAAACGGATCGAACTGTGCGCTAATTCATCATTCATGCCCAGCGCGCGCAACACGTAGGACGGTTCCAGGCTGGCGGAGGTACAGGCAGAGCCGGAGGACACAGCCAGATCTTTCAGCGCCATGATCAGCGACTCACCTTCAACGTAGTTGAAACTGACGTTAAGGATATTCGGTGCACCCTGTTCTAGATCGCCGTTTAAATACACTTCTTCCATATCTTTCACGCCGTTCCACAGGCGATCGCGAAGCCAGCGTAGGCGCGACATTTCCGTCGCCATCTCTTCTTTGGCGATACGGTAGGCTTCACCCAGGCCGACGATCTGGTGCACCGGCAGGGTGCCGGAACGCATGCCGCGCTCATGACCACCGCCGTGGATTTGGGCTTCGATGCGGATACGCGGCTTGCGGCGCACATACAAAGCACCAATGCCTTTCGGGCCGTAAATTTTATGGCCGGAGAACGACATCAGATCAACTTTCAGCTTGCTCAGATCAATAGGCAACTTACCCACGCTCTGGGTGGCGTCAACGTGGTAAATAATGCCGCGCGCACGGCACATTTCGCCAATTTTTTCAATATCTTGTACCACGCCGATTTCGTTGTTCACATGCATGATAGAAACCAGAATGGTGTCGTCACGCATCGCAGCTTCGAGAGCGGGCAGGTCGATGATACCATTGTTCTGCGGTGCCAGGTAGGTCACCTCAAAACCTTCGCGCTCAAGTTGGCGACAGCTGTCCAACACGGCTTTATGTTCGGTTTTGCTGGTAATGATGTGCTTGCCTTTTTTCTGGTAGAAATGAGCCGCGCCTTTAATCGCCAGGTTATCGGATTCCGTCGCCCCTGAAGTGAACACGATTTCACGCGGGTCTGCCCCCACCAATTCAGCAATTTGATTACGGGCGATATCCACGGCTTCTTCCGCCTGCCAACCGAAACGGTGAGAACGGGAGGCCGGGTTACCGAAAGTGCCATCCAGGGTCAAAAATTGCATTATCTTCTCAGCAACGCGCGGGTCTACCGGCGTCGTTGCTGAGTAATCCAGATAAATCGGTAATTTCATTGCTCTTGTGCTCCGTACATCACTTCCAAAACTAAAGAATATCGCTAGCTGCTTATGCGTGCAGATTAACGTCGATAACTTCTTGTGGATGACCGTTTGTCTATGCAACGCGAATCGTTGTTCTGACGATCCGCCACTATCAGTACTTCCTGGTTATTAACCAGTTCTGCCAACGTAATATTGTTCAAGAATTCGCTGATGCGCTCGCTCAGATCGCGCCACAGGGTATGCGTCAGGCAGCGTTCTCCCCCTTGACAACCTTCTTTACCTTGGCAACGGGTGGCATCTACCGATTCATCAACAGCAGTGATAACAGTACCAACGGCGATGTCACTCATGTCTTTCCCAAGTAGATACCCCCCACCCGGGCCGCGCACACTGGCCACCAGGCCATGCTTGCGCAGACGAGAGAATAATTGTTCCAGATAAGAGAGAGAAATACCCTGGCGCTCGGAAATATCCGCCAAAGGTACAGGCCCTTCCTGGGAGTGCAATGCTACGTCAAGCATAGCGGTTACCGCATAACGGCCTTTAGATGTCAGTCTCATAGTTCAATGGCTACCTGTTGGTCAAATACGGCTGAAATTTTGACATTCCTGAGTAAATCAGTCAACTATTTAACCTAGCAATTTACTCAAGTATTATGCATGGCCATATTCAATATCGATGATAACCTTTTGATAACCGATACTGTTATCGTTGGCGGTGACGCCACAGCGGCTTATTTAACCTGATTTTTATCCTGTTTCTCGATCGATGTCAGCATGCCACGCAGGATATTCAGCTCCTGCTCTTCCGGGCGGGCGCGGGTGAATAAACGGCGCAGCCGACTCATTACCTGCCCCGGATGCGCCGGGCGGATAAAGCCAGTGCGCTGCAACGTTTGCTCCAGATGCTGATAGAAACGCTCAAGATCGTCCACCAGCGGATAAGGCGTTTCTTCCTGAGGCGTTCCCCCCGTTTGCTGGCGGTCGAGATAAGCCACACGCAACTCATATGCCAGGATCTGCACCGCCATCGCCAGGTTCAGCGAGCTGTAATCTGGATTGGCGGGAATGGCAACATGGTAGTGACACTTCTGCAACTCATCGTTGGTCAAGCCCACTCGTTCACGGCCAAACACCAGCGCCACTGGCGCGTGCTCGCCTGCCTGAACCGCCCGCACCCCGCACTCACGTGGCTCCAGCATTGGCCAGGGTAATGTGCGTGAACGCGCACTGGTACCCACCACCAAGCTACAACCGTTAATGGCGTCATCAACGGTATCCACGAGGGCGGCGTTGCCGATCACATCGCTGGCACCGGCAGCCAGAGCAATCGCCTGAGAATCGGGTTTTATCAGCGGATTAACCAAATAAAGGTTGGTTAATCCCATTGTTTTCATGGCTCTGGCGGTCGAGCCCATGTTGCCGGTATGGGAGGTCTCTACCAGAACAATACGGATGTTGTGCAGCATACAAACTCTTGAGCGTAGCGGAAAATCTGCGTACCTTAACACAGCCGTAGGCATTTTGCCGCACAGCTGCTATACTGCGCGCCGTTTCCTGTTCTTTAACATCCTAGTTGGAAGATACCCATGCATCCGATGCTGACTATCGCCGTGCGCGCTGCGCGTAAGGCGGGTAACTTGATTGCCAAAAACTATGAAACCCCAGACGCCATAGAAGCGAGCCAGAAAGGAACCCATGACTTTGTCACTAATGTCGATCGCGATGCAGAGCATCTGATCATCGAAGTGATCCGCAAATCTTATCCGCAACATACTATTGTTACCGAAGAACGCGGTGAACTGATCGGCGAAGATCAAAATGTACAATGGGTGATCGATCCACTGGATGGCACCTCAAACTTTATCAAACGCTTCCCACATTTCTCTGTCTCCATCGCAGTACGTATTAAAGGCCGTACTGAAGTGGCGGTGGTATATGATCCAATGCGCAATGAGCTGTTCACCGCTAGCCGTGGTCAAGGTGCGCAACTTAACGGTTACCGCCTGCGTGGCACCCATGCTAAAGATCTGGATGGCACCATTCTGGCGACCGGTTTCCCGTTCAAACATAAACAGCACGCCGCCCCATATATCAAGGTGATTGGCACACTGTTCACCCAGTGCGCGGACTTCCGGCGCACCGGCTCAGCCGCGCTGGATCTGGCCTATGTCGCCGCTGGCCGCGTGGATGGCTTCTTCGAGATCGGTTTGAAACCTTGGGACTTCGCAGCAGGCGAACTGCTGGTGCGTGAATCTGGTGGCTTGGTCACCGACTTTATTGGTGGCCATAACCACTTTAGCTCCGGTAACGTGGTGGCGGGCAACCCGCGTGTTGTGAAAGCGATACTTTCCACCCTGCGTGAAGAACTGAGCGAAGCGCTGAAGCGCTAATATCGCGAATTGACTCATGGGCGCTGCATCGGCAGCGCTTTTTTATGTCCGTCAGCGGGAGAAAGGCCGGATGCTGCCGCCGAATTCCGGCTGGACGCTGACGTACAGTAGCAGCCCGACGAACACCAACATCAAGCCACCAGCCAACGCCAGCGCTGCCCACGCCACTGCGTGCCAAGCGGCAGGCGCACGCGAGCGGCTGAGATGCATCGCTAGCTGGCGGCTGTAGTGCACCAACAGCGCCAGCAGAGAAATGCTCAGTGAGGTGCCAAGCGCCATCGCCAGAGCAGAAATCACGCCCCAAATGAACACGCCGATCAACTTGGAGAACAGCAGCACCAGAATCGCCCCTGAGCATGGCCGCATGCCTATCACCAGCACAATAGCGGCCTGAGTACGCCAGTCACTACCAAGCAACTCGCTGTCGCTGGGCAGATGACGGTGCCCGCAGCCACAGTGTTCGCTGTGCATGTGGTTCGCCGCCAATGGTTCGAGGTGGCTGATGCGCAGCGCCGGTGCCAGGCGCTGCGCCTTAAGGACAGAGTACAGGCGTTTCAATGCACGCCAGCTCAGCAGTGCGCCGAACAACATCACCAGAATAAAGCTGCCTTTTTCCAGCCAGAAGCTGCTGTAGTGCAATTGTCGGGAAGAAAGCTGCAAAACCTCCAGCATCAACGTCACCAGCGCGATCGCCACCAGCCCCTGCACCAGTGAAGCGGCAAAGGTCAGCTTCAGGCTGCTTTTCAGCCGCACCGGGTGGGTCGCCAGATAGGTGGCGATCACCACCTTACCATGGCCGGGGCCGAGCGCATGCAGCACACCATAGCTCAGGCTGAACAGCATCAGCAGCCACCCGACCTGATGCGGCGCGGCTTTCACCTGCTGCAACAGCCCGGCCATTTGCTGGTGCAGCGCCTTCTGCCATATCACAGCGTGCATCAGCAATTGCGGCCAGAAGTGCCATGCCAGCTGGGCGGCCAACGTCAGCAACAGTGCAAACAGCAGTAGCGGCCACAAGCTAAAAATCCAGTGATGCTTGTGGCCGGACGGTTGGCTGAGATTTATTGACATTGCAGGGTCACCCGTTGCGCGAACTGTTGCCCCAATGCCCTATCTTCGCCGGGCGAGTCGTTTTTATCGAGTGACAACGCGTAGAGCCGCAGCGAAGTATCCGGTTTTGGTGTTATCAAGCTGAGCTTACACTGCTGCGCCATTGCCAGTGGCAGGTGCAACGCGGTTGGACCTTTATAGGTCATATCAACAAAGTAGCTGGGATCGTAGGTGGAGATCTCAAAGGGTTTACCCACCAGCGGTTGTGGTTCGGCTAGTGGCAGCACAAATTCCAGCACCGCCTGGTTGCCCCGCCGCGATAGGTGGTATTCAGTCGGCAAATTGAGGTATTTCACCGGTTTGCCATTGCGATAAATATCGGTGAAATAATGTTGGCCCAGTACGTTGGCCATGACTTGCGCCGCCAGCTTTTTCCAAACGACTGAATCGCTTTTGGCATTCTTCGCATCATACAGCAAATCCGCTGAGGTGATTTCATCCATTACCCACACCATTTTCAACCCGACCAGCCGTTGATCCTTAGCCACAAAGGTAGTGTTCATATCAATAAAGCTGTGCGGGTGAGCAGCAGCGTTGACACTGAACAATAGGCATACCCCAACCAGAGCACCATGTAACTTCATCATCAAAGGATTTTCACCCTGTTATCAAAGCGGCGCTCATCTCGAATATCGATGAAAACACCGCAGACTGGACATCTTCCTGTATGCTCAAAGGGGAGAGCGCTAATGGCTCCCCAGAAAATGAAACGGTAAAACAGGATTGGCATAGAGCGCGCATACTTATAAAGCGAGCGGCACGGGATGCCACAATTAACTGCCTCGCCAAACCCTGCCTCAATAGGGTGTGGGTCTGTTAACACTGATTGACTCAGCGCCGAGGCAGTTTTCACTGTGAGGGTGGAACTATGCGTAAACCGGCAAGCGGGCGCAGATATCCAACACTTTCTGCTTGGTGCGTTCGATGGTGGCGTCGTCGTTGATGTTGTCCAGTACATCACAGATCCAACCGGCCAGTTCACGCACTTCAGCCTCTTTGAAGCCACGGCGCGTCACCGCCGGGGTGCCGATACGCACGCCGGAAGTCACAAACGGGCTTTTCGGATCGTTTGGCACACTGTTTTTGTTGACGGTGATATTTGCGCGCCCCAGAGCGGCGTCAGCTTCTTTACCGGTCAAATTTTTGTCAACTAAATCCAGCAAGAACAAGTGGTTGTGAGTACCGCCGGAAACCACTTTATAGCCGCGTTGCAGGAACACTTCCACCATCGCCTTGGCGTTGTCGGCCACTTGCTGCTGGTAAATTTTGAACGCTGGCTCCATTGCTTCTTTCAGCGCCACCGCTTTGCCGGCGATCACATGCATCAGCGGGCCGCCCTGGCCGCCAGGGAACACTGCCGAGTTCAATTTCTTATACAATGCTTCATCACCCCCCTTCGCCAGGATCAAGCCACCACGTGGGCCTGCCAGGGTTTTGTGGGTGGTAGTGGTAACGATGTGTGCATGCGGCACGGGGTTCGGGTAGACGCCTGCGGCGATCAGACCAGCAACATGTGCCATGTCAACGAACAGGTAAGCGCCAATGCTGTCAGCGATTTCACGCATTTTTGCCCAATCGGCGATGCCGGAGAAAGCAGAGAAGCCGCCGATGATCATTTTTGGTTTGTGGGCCTGTGCTTGCTTAGCCAGATCGTCATAATCGATCTGGCCTTTTTCGTCGATGCCGTAAGGCACCACGTTGTACAGTTTGCCGGATAGATTGACCGGGGAGCCGTGGGTCAGGTGGCCGCCGTGCGCCAGGTTCATACCCAGAATAGTGTCACCTGGCTGCAACAACGCCGTGTAAACAGCGAAGTTAGCCTGGGAGCCGGAGTGCGGTTGTACGTTGGCGTAATCTGCGCCGAACAGTTCCTTTGCGCGGTCAATAGCCAATTGCTCAACAATATCCACATATGCGCAGCCGCCGTAGTAACGCTTGCCTGGATAGCCTTCAGCGTATTTATTGGTCAGTTGTGAACCCTGAGCCTGCATGACGCGCGGGCTAGTGTAGTTCTCAGACGCAATCAGCTCGATGTGTTCTTCCTGACGCACTACTTCTTGCTCCATTGCACGCCACAGTTGTGCATCGTAATCGGCAATGTTCATTTCACGTTTTAACATCCACATCTCCTGACTTAAATCGGCTAACTAAAAAATCACCCAATAACACCCCATTTGGGTACTGAACCACAGTGTAAACTGTTTCCCTCTAGCGAGGATAGGGCTTGACAGAGGTTTTTACGCAAACGATTGGCACAAGATTCCACAAGACTTGGATCCGATAAATCGCCCCTACCAGCAACGAACTTTTTCTCATGTTCAGGATGCGGTTTTTTCATACCATCGCCACCGTCAAATCCACTATTCCTTTGCTGTCTGCCACCGGGCCAAAGTTGACCGCCCATTTCTATGATCGCATGTTCACGCATCACCCTGAATTGAAATATATTTTCAATATGAACAACCAACGTAACGGCGATCAGCGACAAGCACTGTTCGACGCCATCTGCGCCTATGTCAACAATATCGAAAACTTGGCGGCGCTGCTGCCAGCAGTGGAGCGCATCGCACAAAAACATACCAGCTACAACATTCAGCCCGATCAGTATGATATTGTCGGCAGCCACCTGCTGGCCACGCTAGACGAGATGTTCAGCCCAAGTCAGGAAGTGCTGGATGCCTGGGGCAAAGCCTATGGCGTGCTGGCCAAGGTGTTTATCCAGCGTGAAGCGCAAATTTATCAGCAAAGCGAGACCGACAATGGGGGTTGGCGCAATCTGCGCGCCTTTTGCATCGTCAAAAAACAGCCGCAGAGCGATGTAATTTGCAGCCTGGAGCTAGCACCGGTCGATGGCGGCCAGGTGGTTGATTTCAAACCAGGCCAGTATCTGGCAGTCTACATCAAGCACGACAGCCTGGAGTACCAAGAAATCCGCCAGTACTCTCTGACCACCGCGCCAAACGGCAAGTTTTATCGCATCGCGGTCAAGCGTGAAGATCAGGGCAAGGTATCTAACTATCTGCATCAGCAGGCACAGGAAGGCGATGTGATTTATATTGCCCCGCCGCACGGCGACTTTTTCCTTGAAGCCGAAGCGGAAACGCCGATCGCGCTGATCTCCGCCGGCGTTGGCCAGACGCCGATGCTCAGCATGTTGCATGCCTTGCACGACAGTCAGCATCAGGCGGAAATCCACTGGCTGCACGCGGCAGAAAACGGTGCCGTTCACGCCTTTGCCGGCGAAGTGGCAGATATCGCCGGGCGCATGCCGCATCTGAACCGCCACATCTGGTATCGCCAACCGGGCGCAGACGATGTAGAAGGACGCGACTATCACCGCCAAGGATTGATGGATCTCAATGCCCTGAGTGACGCACTGAGCAACCCGCAAATGCACTACTATTTCTGCGGCCCGGTACCGTTCATGCAGCACGTGGCTAAACAGTTGCTGGCGATGGGTGTGGAGGCCGAACGTATCCACTATGAATGCTTTGGCCCGCATAAAGTGCTGTAATCAATCAGGGCGCGGTTTGCCAACCGCGCCCTGTCATTATTTCTGTTGCAGCCTGCGCATCTCCTGCGCCAACGGCTCGGTTATCGGCGCAACCCGGTTGCCCCCATTCCCCCGTAAATAGCCATCAGATCAGTGGCCTGCTGGTCGTTCATTGCCCAGCCGTAGCCCGCGTCGTCGGCATTCAGCCCTCCACCCATAGCGTGGTTAGCAGGTTGTCCACCATCACCATCGCGGTCGGAATGGGGTTGGCGGTATTTTGGCCGTACAACGCGCACATCTCTTCTGCGCTCATCTTGACGTGCGAGGTAATACACCAGGAGGCCGAGCACTACCCAAGTTCTAGCTGGTCGCGCTCGGTAGACAATCGCATTAGATCGCTTCTTCGTCTTGTTCGCCGGTCCTAATACGCACCACACAGGCCACATCGAAGACGAAGATCTTGCCATCACCAATCTTGCCGGTTTGGGCGGTCTGCATGATGGTTTCCACGCAGGTATCGACGATATCGTCAGCCACTACGATCTCAATTTTCACTTTAGGCAAGAAATCGACCATGTATTCAGCACCGCGGTACAGCTCGGTGTGGCCTTTTTGACGGCCAAACCCTTTCACTTCGGTCACTGTCATGCCGGTAATGCCGACTTCAGCTAAAGCTTCACGGACATCATCCAATTTGAACGGTTTGATAATCGCATCAATCTTTTTCATCTTCCTTTTTCCTCCCTTTCATTACCAATTTTTGCGGCCAAAACCCGATGTGATGGGATAGCGGCGGTCTTTGCCGAAGTTACGGGCAGTGATACGCGGCCCAACAGCGGCCTGACGCCGCTTGTATTCATTGATGTCCACCAGGCGGATTACTTGACGTACGATAGCCTCGTCGAACCCTTCGGCCACCAGATCGGCGACCGATTTGTCGCCCTCGACATAGCCCTCAAGGATCGCGTCCAGAATATCGTAAGGCGGCAGGCTGTCCTGATCGCGTTGATCCGGTGCCAACTCGGCGGAAGGCGGACGCTCAATTACCCGTTGCGGGATCACGTAAGAAACACCGTTGCGGTATTCTGACAGCTTGAACACCAGCGTTTTCGGCACGTCTTTCAGCACATCAAAGCCACCAGCCATATCGCCATACAGCGTGGCATAGCCCACTGCCATCTCACTTTTGTTACCGGTGGTCAGCACGATGCTGCGGCGCTTATTGGATAGTGCCATCAGTATCACCCCACGACAGCGCGCTTGGAGGTTTTCTTCGGTGGTGTCGCGTTCGGTACCAGCAAACATCGGCGATAACTGTCCGATAAAGGCATCGAACATCGGTTCGATGGAGACGATGTCAAATTCCACGCCAAGAATTTCAGCTTCCTCTTTAGCATCGGCGATGCTGATATCTGCCGTGTAGCGGAACGGCATCATCAGCGCCTGCACGCTATCTTTGCCCAACGCATCGACGGCGATCGCCAGCGTCAGTGCTGAGTCAATACCGCCGGACAGCCCCAGTACCGCGCCATTGAAGCCGTTTTTGGTCACATAATCGCGTACCGCCAGCACCAGTGCTGCATACACCTGAGCCAGTTGCGGCAACTGGGTAGCCGGTGCGCTCATCGGCACCACATCCAGCTCGTTGAATTCAAGCTGAACCACCTGCTCGGTAAAAGCGGCCAAGCGGTGGGTCATGTTGCCAGCGGCGTCAAATACCTTGGAGCAGCCGTCAAAAATCAGTTCATCCTGCCCGCCGATCTGGTTCAGGTAGACCAGTGGCAGATGAGTGCGCTGGCAGTGACCAACCATTAGCGTATTGCGGATGTAAGGCTTCTCGTAATGGTAAGGTGAGGCGTTGATCGATAGGATCAGTTCAGCACCGGCAGCCTTGGCAGCGTCAATCGGCTCCGGGAACCACAGATCTTCGCAAATCAGCAAGCCCAGACGGTAGCCCTTCAGCTCCACCACGCATGTTTCGCTACCAGCATGGAAATAGCGCTTCTCGTCGAATACGCCATAGTTCGGCAATTGTTGCTTGAAGTAACGGGTCAGCAAACGTCCCTCGGCAAACAGCGACAACGCATTGTATAGCTTGTCGCCTTCACGCCACGGATGGCCGACCAGGATCGCTACATCACTCGCAGCCTGCTGCAAACGCTGCAACTGCGCGGCACAGCGCTGATAGAAATCGTTGCGATACAGCAGATCTTCCGGTGGATAACCACACAGCGCCAGTTCGGTGAACATGATCAGATCAGCG
>Ga0308160_10002410_pt1 | contig 22659 bp, 24 predicted proteins | sample PhyFR1_FD_201036 | JGI IMG/M metagenome (GOLD analysis project Ga0308160, IMG submission 201036) | Phyllosphere microbial communities from UC Gill Tract Community Farm, Albany, California, United States - DLSLF.R1 | ecosystem: Host-associated > Plants > Phyllosphere > Unclassified | place: USA...
CCTCTCAACCAGCTGACCCTCCCCCCCTCCCCGCCTTAGATCGCCGTCGGCGGCCTGACAAAGTACATGCTGAACGGCCACAAGACGACGCTCGTCACGCTCCAGTCCCTCTTCCAATCGGTCCAGCTCAACATCAACTCGCCCAACTTTCTCATCATGCAGGGCAAGATCACCAAGGTGCTCAACATGAAGCCAGCCGAAATCCTCGGCATGGTCGAGGAGGCCAGTGGAACGCGCATGTTTGAGGAGCGCAAGGACAAGGCGACCAAGACGATGGGCAAAAAGGACAAGAAGGTTGCTGAGATGGAGGCGGTCAGTCCCTCTCGCTTGCTCCGGCGCACCCGCTCATGAGACGCTGACCATTCTTTATTTACTTCTACCGGCGTCCCCAGCTTCTCAAGGAGGAGATCACGCCCAAGCTCGACTCGCTCCGTGCCGAGAAGCGCGCCTTCCTCGCCTTCCAGAAGACGACGACCGAGCTCGAGCGGCTGACGCGGCTCGTCAAGGCGGCCGAATGGGTTGAGGCGTCCACGCGATCGGACAAGAGCGGAGGGCTGGTCGAGGGCGGCAAGAGGAGGGTCGAGGAGGGGAGGGAAAGGGTTGGGTGGTTGGAGGGCAAGAAGAGGGCGATGGAGGACGAGATGACGGCCGTCGTCGCCAGGAGGGACAAGGTGCGTCCTTTCGAATCAGGCGTCCCGTGGTTGTCCGAAACTCATGCCGTGCCCCCCCCCCCTTTCTCCCCCCGGTTTGCAGGAGTTTGCCAAAGGTGGCAAGCTCGGCAAGCTGGCCGAGGCGGTCAAGAGCGCCGGGCTCGAGATTGAGAAGGTCCGGACCAAGCGCGAGATGGTCGACCGCGTCGTCGGCGACGAACTGGAGCGGTCGAAGACGCTTGAGAAGGCGATCGAAGAGGTTCGTTGACCTGACACTCCATTTCGGACGGGCCTTGGCGTGCTGACCGATTGCGCTCCCGCATGTGCTCTGACCTCGCTCGCAGATCCGCGAATCGCGGGGCGCTCGCGCGACCCGAGCGGCCGAAGCCTCCAAGTCGTACACGGCCGTCAAGACCGCCTTCGACCGATCGACCGCCTCGCTCGCGGCCGACGAGGAGCTCCTTCAGACGCTCCTGACCGGCCTGACATCGGCGTCCAACGCGGCCGACAGCGTCGGCGGCGGCGGCGAGGCCTCGGGCGGCTACATGGGCCAGATCGCCCAGGCCCGAGCAGGCCTCTCGGCCGCGACGACCTCGGCTGAGCAGGCCAAGCTGACGATCGACCATGCCGAGCGCGAGCTCAAGGCGCTCGGTCCCAAAGCAGCCAAGGCGCAGAAGGAGGGCGAGGGACTCAGTGCCGAGCTTGAGGCGGCGAGGGCGAGGAAGGCCGAGCTGGGCAAGGTTCTCGAGAAACTCGGAGGGGACGAGCAGCGCGAGCGTGAGCTGCTCGGTCGCAAGGCCGACGTTTCGCAGCGGATCAACGGCCTGCTCGAGGTCAGTCGCCCCGTTCCGACACCTTTTTCTCCAGCGAAAGTGGCTGACGTTCGAATCTTTCCTCCTCGGCCCTCTACCGCCTGCCCGGTTGTCAGAAGCGCGACGGGCTCAAGTCGCGCCTCGCGTCGACCGACTTCTCGTACGGCGACCCCCATGCCAACTTTGACCGGTCCAAGGTCAAGGGGCTCGTCGCCAACCTGGTCGAGCTCGCCGAGAAGGACTTTGCTTCGGCGACCGCACTCGAGGTCTGCGCCGGCGGCAAGCTTTTTAACGTCATTGTCGAGGACGAGAAGGTCGCTTCGGCCCTGCTCGGTAACAAGACGAGCCTCAAGAAGCGCGTCACCTTGCTCCCGCTCAACAAGATTCAGCCGTCGAGCATTCACCCGGATGTGCGTCTTTCGGCTCATGAGGTCACCCAGCGGCTAGCATTATAAGCGCAGATTAGATTAACCCCGCACACTTTTCCGCCCACTTGCAGAAGGTCAACGCGGCGAAGAAGCTCGCGCCGGGCCGGGTGCAGACGGCCATCTCGCTCGTCGGCTACGAGGCCGAGGTCTCGGCCGCGATGGCCTTTGTCTTTGGCGGCGCCTTCATCTGCGCAGACCAGGACGCGGCCAAGCGCGTGACGTTTGACAAGGCCGTCCTGACCAAGTCGATCACGCTCGAGGGCGACGTCTATGACCCGAGTGGGACGCTCTCGGGCGGCGCAGCGCCGAGGACGGGCGGCGTCCTTGTACAAGTCCAGGCGATCCGGGCGGTCGAGCGTGAGCTCGCAGAGACCCGCAAGGCGCTCGCTGAGGTCGAGGGCCAGCTCGCAAAGGAGCAGGCGGCAGTCGACAAGGTCCGTGCGGCCCGGCGTGAGCTCGAGGTCAAGACGCATGAGGTCGGCTTGCTCGAGGAGCAGGTCAATGGATCCAATGCGGCCAGGGTGCGTCGCCTTTATGCCTTCTCGCCCTCCTGTTCTTCGCTTAATCCTGATCGCCCATTCCCGGCAGCTTGTCTCGGACGTCGCCGAGCTGAAGGCATCCGTCGTCGCCGCAAAGGAGGAGATCACCGCAGCCAAGGAGAAGCAGAAGCAGGCCAAAGACGACATCAAGCGGCTCGAGAAGGACATGGACGACTTCAAGCGCAACAAGGACTCGAAGCTAAATGAGCTGAAGGTGCGGCACGAGCTCTCTGCGCGCAGCTCGACGGCAAACGAGGCTGACGCACTTCATCGGCACTTAGGCTGCCATCGCCAGCCAACGCAAGGCGCTGACCAAGCAGACAGCGACCGTCAAGTCTGCGCATAAGGATCTCCAGACGGCCGAGATGGAGCTCGAGCAGGTCGACGGAGACATCGAGTCGGCTGCCGCTGAGCGGGCCGAGGCCGAGGAGAGCGTCGCTCGGAGCCGGGCTGAACTCGCCGAGATGGAGGCCAAGCTGCAGAAGCTCGAGGTGCTGCCTCTCTCCTCTCGGGGTCAGATTTGGGAGTTCAAGGCTGACATCTTCTTTGCGCTCGACGTCCACTTCGGCCTGCCAGGCCAGCTTTGCGACCGCCTCGACCAACCTCCAGAAGGAGCAGGCCGCACTCGCTTCGTTCGACAATGAGCTCGCCGACCTCGAGCGCGACATCAAGCACAAGCGGCAGGAGATCTCAGACGCCGAGCTGGCCATCAAGGCGGCCGAGCACGAACTCCAGCAGCACATCACCGACCAGAAGCGGTGGGCTAAGAAGGTCGAGGACCTCGAACACCAGTTCCCCTGGATCCGCGACGAGAAGCGGTTTGTCGTCTCTCTCGGCTCGACTACGTGTTTGCGCATCTGCTGACCCCGTCCCCGGCTGTTCTGCCTCCCGACAGATCCTTCGGCGTTGCCGGCAGCGTCTTTGAGTTCGCAGACTTTGACCTTGGCACGTCGCGCAATCGGTGCGCCGAGCTCGAGGATCAGCAGAAGGGCATGAAACGCAAGATCAACCCCAAGGTCATGAACATGATCGACAGGTGCGTTTTTGAAGCTTGGGGCCCGCGCGACTTGGTCTGTCGACTGACGCCTGGCCCATGTGGTGGCGACCTACAGCGTCGAGAAGAAGGAGGCCGCACTAAAGAAGATGATGGCGACCGTCCTCAAGGACAAGGGCAAGATCGAGAGCACCATCTCGGAGCTCGACCAGTACAAGCGCGACGCGCTCCGAACGACGTGGGAAAAGGTTAACGCCGACTTTGGCGCCATCTTTGCCGAGCTCCTGCCGGGCAACTTTGCAAAGCTCCAGCCGCCGGACGGGATGGACATCACCGAGGGCCTCGAGGTCAAGATCCGGCTCGGCACCGTCTGGAAGCAGTCGCTCACCGAGCTCAGTGGCGGCCAGCGGTGCGCCTGGCCCTTGTCCATCGCAGCCGCTTACGCCCAACTTTGGATGCTCGACTGACGCCCTTCTTTGCCCTCTTTTCCTGCAGATCGCTCATTGCGCTCTCGCTCATCATGTCGCTCCTGCAGTTTAAGCCGGCGCCGATGTACATCCTCGACGAGATCGACGCCGCGCTGGATCTCTCGCACACGCAACACATCGGCCAGCTCTTCCGGAACCGCTTCAAGGGCAGCCAGTTCATCGTCGTCTCGCTTAAGGAAGGCCTCTTCACCAACGCCAACGTCCTCTTCAAGGCAAAGGTGCGCTTGGGTCGCATGTCCTGTTCGCCTTCTCTCGCGGTGGCTTATCAACTCTTCGCCCCCTCGCCGCTCAGTTCGTTGATGGCACCTCGACCGTCGAGCGGACCGTCACGCGGTCGGCCAACGCCATGTACGCCGGTCGCAAGTCGCTCCCAGCCGCCGGACGGGCAGCCGCCGGCGCCGGCGACAAGGGGAATGTCTCGACCACGAGCACGCGTCGCCCGGCCAAGACGGCGGCGGCGGCCGATCGGACAGCAGCCGAGGATGATGAGGCAGACGATGGCGAGAGCTTCGACCTGAGCAACGTCCAAGAGAGTCAGAGCCAGAGTCAGAGCCAGAGTCAGAGCCAAGGCCGCTCGAGGGCAGGCCGCAAGCCGCTCGTCGGTCGATAGACTTGTCCTCTCATCCTTCTTTCTGCCTTCACGTCCCTGGCGCGTCTTGCCCGCTGTACTCCTTACACACTTCGCTTTTTTGTCTCTCCTCTCCTCTCCGACCGAGTCTTATGTGGCAGGTCCATGACGTCATCATGCCGTACGTTCTGAGGGCAACTCTCGCGGCTCGGTCGTGAAGGGGCATTAAGAAGAGGCTAGGATTGGGAAGGCGAGCGAGCTGCGGGGACAAGCGCGCCTTGCCACCGTGACAGCAGCTGCTAGCGGATCTTGATGCCGCCAGTCTTGCCCGACTTGCTCGTCGCGCCGCCGACCATCTCGTGCTCCTCGTCCGGTCCACCACCCTTACCCTTGCCGACGGGCCGGGCGTCCCAAATTTTCCAGAACTGGACACGACGAATGGCAGGTGAGTGGTCAGTGGGCTGTCGCGAAGCCTAAGGGTGACATGGGCCGCTCTTACCTTGAGGTTCTCGTCGCTTGCGGCCGTGCCAACCGTGCTGCCGTCCGGGCTGAGGGCGCTCGCCAGGACGCGTGTGTCGTGTGCGGGCACCTCCCAGATCTGCTGGAGCGACGGGTAGGACCAGAGGCAGATATTGTTGCTCGGGAAGCCGTGGGTCGAAAAGATCTCCTTCGAGTGGGGGGAAAAGATGAGCGACGTTACTTGTGACGACGTCGGCAGCGATGAGATGCGCGAGCCGGTCGTCGACGACCAGAAGTGAATGTTCTGGTCGCCCGTGCCGCCACCGGTGGCGAGGAGGCTCGTCTGCCATGGGCACCAGGCGAGCGCCTGAGGGTCGCAAGGATTGATCAGTAGATGACTTCACTCCGGGAGAAGAAGCAGAAGATGTCGGACGCACCTTGACCGCCGCCGTGTGATGACGTTTGGTCCATCGTGCCATCGAGCGTGTAACGGGCTCGCCGCTCTCCGAGTCATTCGAGCTGACGGTGCCAGCCGTGCGGGCGCTGCGGAACGAGCGAAGGAAGAGGTAGTCGTGTCAGCATGGGTTCGGGCGCCTCTGCAGCACCAGCTCAACGTGTCCGACGCACTCCCAGCAGTTGACGACGTTGTCGTTACCGCCGCTCGCGAGAATCTGCCCGTCTGACCGCCAGGTGAGACCGCAGACCTCGGCCGTGTGGCCCAGCAGCTCGCCGACCTTGTGGCGGGCAACACGGACATCGTGATGGTGGATCGAGCCATCGGTGCAGCCGGAGGAGAGGAGGTGGCCGTGCCAGGAGAGAACCGGGACGCGGGCCTGAATCGTATGTACGAAAGAGCGCAATACGTCAGACCAGTCGCTTTCGAGCACGCGAGTGGACCGGGGGTGGGGGGGGGGGTAGAGGCCGTACCGCATGGCCGCCCATCGTCCGCAGCTTAGTGCCGGTCTCGGCGTCCCAGACTTCGACCTCGCCACGGTCATTGCCGACGGCGAGGTACGCTCCATCTCCTGCCCAGGTCAGACTCGTTACCTGCGGACTCTCATCGTCCGGCCTACAATGGGGAAGGTTAGGCGCCGATGTCAGCTCGAGGTCGCAAAGTGTGCGTCAAGCTCTGCACATCCAGGCGATAAGGACTGGCACGCACTCTCCCATCTGGACGACACCGCCGCTCTCGGCGTTCCAGATGTAAACGCCCTCGCCGAGGCCGATGCCGACCATGTTGTCGCTGCTCCAGGCGAGCAGGTTGAGGTAGTAGTCGTCGACCATGCCCGGTGCGTCGAGCACGCGCTCGGGCCGGGTAGGGATCGCCCGCTTGCGGAGCTTAGGGTCCATCTTGGAGCCTGCCACGCCGGCCGGCACGCTCGATGCCGAAGCCGGAGCCTTCGTGTACCTCCTCAGCTGAGCGTGCGAGAGGTCGTGCGAGGTCGAGGCGGAGGGTGGCGCTTGCGAGAAGGCGAGGATGCGCGTGTTGGCTGGTGCGCTCGGGTCAAGTAGGTCGGCGTCGGGCTGTAGAAAGGCTGAAGAGGACGAGATGTCGGAGCCGGCGACCGAGCTATTGTGCGACGACAGTGGCGGTGGGGCGACCGTCGACTTGGTGGGCCGCTGCGGGATGAAGCGGTCCGACTGGCGAGGCCGACGTAAGGGCGAAGCTGCTGGTCAGCTCTCATTGCTCCACTGGCTGCTTCTTCTCAGGCCCGTTGCTAGACGCGCGCCCGATCGGCGACAGACGTACATGCTTGCTGGACCCGGCCGACGGGTCGCGCTTGCGGAAGAGGTCAGCGCCGTCGCCGTCGCGGTCGCCTGCCATCGGATCATACCGGCCGCCGTGGCCAATGCTCTGGCTGATAGCGAGCGTGCCGCCATCGGAAGGCTTGTTCGACCCGGCGACAGCTTCAGCCGAGGTCGAAGTGTGCTTTGAGCGCGAGAAGAAGACATTGGAGCTGAGGTGGAAGAAGGTCAGCTGTTGCTCTGCGCACGCTTCCCGACCTCGCGCCGCCGAAGGCGAGAGTAGCGTCGACTTACCTGTCCGGAGCAGCATACGTGCCCTTGCCACCGCCGCCACCGCCGCCGGCGTCGGTGCTGGCAAGCGAGACATTGGCAAAGCGGTCGGCGAGGTTGGCGGCCGCACCAAAGGGCGACCTGCTCGGTGAGGCTGGCCGCGAGCGGCCTGCTGGCGCGCGGGGAGGGGTCCGGCTCATTTTGGGCGAGGCGCTGACGGGCGGAAGGCGAGAAGGACGGAAAGAGGTTGTAGGCGATGGCCGAGCGAGCGGAGTGGAGTTGGTTCGTTGTGAGGTCTGAGGCAGGGGTAGGCGTCGTTGTTTGAGCGAGGCGAGCAAGCCGATCAAAGACAGGCGCGTCGAGCGGCGCGTCGCTCGTGCCCTGCCGTCGTCGTGGCCCCCGGACCCACAAAAGGGACGTAAGCCTCCTCCTCCCTCGTCGCATCCTCGGGCACGCGTATTGACAGCAGTAACAAACAAGGATATCATTTAGACAGGAGAGAGCTAAGCTAGGTCGGGACCGGGAGACCGAGGCCAAGAAGTCATGCAGGACCTTGAGAGTGATTAGCCCCCGGACGAGCCTCCCAACGTCCGTTTGGACAATACGGGCAGGGAGGCTTTGACCTGGGGTTGGGGAGTAAGATGGCTAAGGGGGAGAGGAACACAGGCGGGCAGGGGCAAGGGGGAGAAAGGGGGCTAGAGAAACAGTTTCGTGTGCAGGGGCTGACGAGCTTCGAGCGCGCTTTACTTCATCGCAGCAAGCTTCTCGGCTGTTTGGCACGATAAAGGAGTAGGTCGTACGTCAGTCGGGAGTTCCAGAAGAGGATGAGACGGGATGAGAGAGGACGGACCACGCTCGCGGTCGTCCCGGGCCTTAGCAGCGCGGAGCTCCTCGATCTTACGCGTCTGCTCGGCCACCTGATTGGTGGCGGTCTCGGTCTGGCGCTGGTTGATCTGCAGGGCGAACAACAGACGTCGTTGGTCTTCAGGTCAAACGCATGATCTGGAGCCAAGCCAGGCAAAGAACGCACCTCGTGCTCCTCCTCCTTGGCCCGGAGCTCAGCGACCGCCTTGTCGTGGACGGCCTTGACCTCGAGGAACTTGGCGTTCGTCCGCTGCTCAATCTTGATCATCTCGTCGCGCGAGCGGGCGCTCTTGGCCTCGAGCTTGGCCGAGTCCTTGACGGTCGTCTGCATGCGCGCGAGCTCCTTGATGGCCGCCTCGAGGACGGCCGCCTCGTGCTTGGCCTCCGACTTCATGATCTTGGCGAGCGACTTGTTGTCCTTGTGCTCGGCCTTCTCAATCTTCTTGAGGTCCCTGCGGCTGATGCTACCCGTGCCGCCGCCAACGGCGCCACCCCGGGCGAGACCGGCGACGGAGGCCGGCACTGGGACAGGCGCACCGGCGCCGTCGACGGGGATCGGGTGACCATCAATCGCCGAGGGCCGCGTCTGGTCGATCGAGCCTCCCTCAGTGACCGTCTGGTGGTGGTGGAGGAGACCGGGCGTGACCGTCGTCGCCGGCGGAAGCGCGTGGTCAAACGTCGCCGTCTCGGTCGTAGCGGGCGAGTGGTGCTGGTGGGCGGCGAACGCGCCGACGCCGGCGAGGCCGGCTCCGCCAGCCGCGCCGAGAGCAGTGCCCTGCGAGGCCGAAAGCCGCTCGCGCTCCTCGTCTGACGGCAGACGCTCGACGACCGTCTCGGCCGCCGTCGGCGTCGGCTGCTCGACCTCCTTCTCCTGCGAGTGCGAGGGGACATGCGTGGGCACGGGCACAAAGTTGTGCATCATGCCGTCGTCCTGGACGCCGGCAGTGGTCGCGGGCACAGCGGTCTCGTGCTCACCGCTGGAGAAAGGGCAGAAGGGAGAGTCACAGCGTCAGCCGCAGTCTACTCAAGCGAGATGGAAGGGGTCATTTTCTCAAGCGAGCCAGGGGAAGGTGACTCACGTCTTCTCGGCCGGGTAGTCGTGCGCGCCTCCGGAGGGCGAGACGGGGACAGGGACAAAGCCGGCCATCATGCCGTCGTCCTTGACCGGTCCGTCGTAGGGCGTCACAGGGCTCGAGTCGACGCGAAGGGCGCCGGCGTGGTGAAGCTCCTGCTGGTGCTCCTCAGAGCGGTGCTCGTGTTCGTCCTCGCGCCGCTCCTGAGCGCTCTCGTTCGAAGAAGAGACGAGCGTTGGCTCGATAATCGCAGGCGAGATCGGAGCTTCACCGGTCGACTCAGCGCCGGTGTTGATGGCCGGGACCGAGCGCTCGTCATCGATCTCGCGGGCCTCGTCAAGGACGGCCGGGTGGGCGCCCGTCGTCGGGTCGAGGGCGGCGTCAGTCTTGTTGAGCTCCTCCTGGACGGGAGCGACGGCCGGACTAGCGCCGGTCGAGGACGAGGGGACGTCCTCCTTCTTGGACGAGGAGGAGCCGCCGCCGAGCTTGGAAAGCTTGCGGAACATGTCGGGGTCGGTGGTGTCAGACGAGGTGGTCGGAGGAGGAAGGGGACCGGTCGGGCCAAGCGGTACGGCGAAGGCTTGGGTGGGCGCGGAGGGGTCGGTCGACGACTTGTTGTCGGACGATGAGTCGGTGGTGTTCTTGTTGGTGGTCGAGGCGAGGGCGGTCGATCCGGCGGCGACGACAGCGAGCAGACCGAGCTGGGCGGCGGAAGCTGATGGCAGGGTCAAAGGGTGGTTCGCAAGCGGGGGGACCAAGGAGGCGGGTCAGCGGTGATGGTCGGCGCAAGCCAAAGGGTTCGAGGGCAAGGGCGCCAAGCGCTGGAAGAAGAGAAGGACGGACCGAGGGCGGACGTCGTGAGTATGAGGGCCGGGGCGAGAAGACCCTGGCGGAGCGAGTAGGTGTGCAGGGAGGGGAAGGCGACGAGGTGAGGGTGTGAGGTTGGAGAGGGAGGGTCAGGCGAGTCGACGGCCTTGTTGGCGGCGCGGCGGCGCGGCGGACGGGCTCGGCGGCGCCGTTTCGGCCGCAACGTCATACCCCCGACTTGCCCCCGCTTGGTGTTTTGTACGGGGGTCCCGCCCCCGAGCGGGCGTTCGGACGAGGCCGAAGGGCGACGAGACAAAGCGATGGCGCTTGCGCCTCCGTCCTGCCGCAACCCAGCACATCCTTCCCTCTCTCCCTCAACCCAGACTCGCATTCGTCCCAACCTTTCATCCCTACACCATCTCCGTCATGTCTCCCAGCAGTCTGCCCTCGCCCGGATCCAAGGTCCGTCCAGTCTTAGCCTGAGCTTCTTGCCTGCCGCCTCGGTCCGCCGTCCCTTTCCCTCCGAGGCCGCCTATCCGGCGGTGCCTTCCCAATCTACCGGACCGCGACTCATTCAAGACGATCCACCCAGCACAGCACTGACTCGCCTCTACCACTAGATCCTCGTCACCGGAGCCTCGGGCTTTATTGGCATCTGGGTACGTCCTTGTCACTCCGACGCAATGGGGATGGGCTGAGAAGTCAGCCGACCCTGACCCTCACCTTGCCTTGCGCTCCCGTTTGCATTCCCCCGTAGACCTGCAAGGCCTTCCTCGACAAGGGCTTCAAGGTCATCGGTACCGTCCGCTCGGAAGCTAAGGTACGACCGCGTTCGTCGATGGACGGCGGCCATGCTCGCCCTGCTCTGCGAACCCCCGGGCTGAATCCTCGATCCCGTCCCTTTGCTCTTCTCTCCGCGCGACACTTGCGCCAAATCAACCCAGGGCGAGTACATCAAGAAGCAGTTCTCCGGTCAACCCTTCACCTACGCCATTGTCAAGGACATCGGTGCTCCTGGCGCCTTTGACACCTGCCTCCAGGAGAGCGGGATCGAAGGCGTCGCGCACACGGCTTCGCCCTTCCACCTTGAGGCCAAGGACCCGAAGGAGCTGATCGAGCCGGCCGTCAAGGGCACGGTCGGCGTGCTCGAGTCGATCACCAAGCACGCAAAGGCTGTCAAGCGGGTCGTCGTGACGAGCTCGGTCGCGGCCGTGCTCGAACCGGCCGAGCCGCCGAAGACGTTCGACGAGACGTCGTTCAACAAGTTCAGCATCGCCGAGGTCGAGCAGAAGGGCGGCGAGGCTGGGCCGTTCCACATGTACCGCGCTTCGAAGGCAATGGCCGAGGAGGCGGCGTGGAAGTACTCGAAGGAGCACGACCTGCCGCTCGTCACCGTCGTGCGTACCCATTGACGCTTCCGTCTCCCTGATCATCGCTTGCCCTCACGCCGTCCATTGAGCTGACCCTACTCACTCTCACGTTTTGGCCGCCTAGAACCCTTGCTTGGTTTGTGCGTAAATCGGCTTTTGAATCTCTCGCGCGCGAACGAGCATCAAAGGCGCCGCTTTTCGATCCTGGCCGCAGCCGCCTGGAAACTGACCCACTCGGCTCTGCATCTCTAGACGGCCCGATCATCCACGAGTGCGCCGACCCGTCCTCGCTCAACACCTCGGTCGCTGGGTTCTATAAGTTCACGCAGCCACCCGCGCCAGAGGCGACGTCGCTAACGACCTCGGCCGGCAACTGGGTCGACGTCCGCGAGGTCGCCGAGGCCCACGTCCTCGCGCTCACAGTCGAGCAGGCCGCTGGCGAGCGCTACATCGTCTCGGCCGGTCCGTTCGCGAACGGCCAATTCACGAAGTGGCTCCGGTCGAGCTCGGGCGATGAGAAGCTCAAGGCGAGCCTGCCCGAGGTCGACGAGAGTGCGCTGAAGGAGGCGATCGGGCCGAACAAAGCGATCGTCAGCAGCGGCGCGAAAGCCGAGAAGGAGCTCGGCCTCAAGTACCGCTCGTTCGACTCGTGCACGAAGGACAGTGCGTGGCCTTCCCTTCTCACCGCTAGCTTCCAGCGTTGACCTTTGCTGACCTTTGCCATCGCCGTCCTGGCGTGACTTCTCGCTTTCCCAGTGTACGAGAGCCTCCAGGCCCGCTTTGCCTAGGTTGCCCAATAATGTCAGGCAGCCGTCACGGACTTGGCCGACCCCAGCCAGTGCAAAGACGCGAGCGCCCCTCCTTGCGGGGTGGGGGGGGGGGGGGGGATTGCGCTGGATGCCACGAGTTGTACACGAGCGCTTGTCGTCACTGAGACAGCTCCCGGAGCAAACCGAGACAATCATCCAGATGCCAGCAGTTCCCTCTTCTACGCCCACTTGCCCAAGGCGATGCCAACGTGCCTCGCCGTCCGGCCCTCCTCGAGCTTCGCCGCAAACGCCAGGCACTCCTGCCTCCTGCCCGCACGAGCGCCCGTCCCGCCGTCCTGGCGTTCGCACGCCTTGGCGAGGAAGAACCACGCCTCGGCCGAATCCCACCCTTGAGGGCCCTGAGTGACAGCGTGGAGGAGGCCATGGGCGAGATCGCCGTTTGAAGCGAGCGGCGGGGTGACGAGGTAGAGTCGAGCGAGGTGAACGAGGCACGAGAGGTCGCCCGGGTGGTAGACGAGGCCCTTGAGGAAGGCGGCGATTGCCAGCTCGGGCGCAGTGAGCACGTCGTGGTAGAGACCGAGCTGGCGAGAGGCAGCCGATCGAGGTCAGCAGCGACGCGCGTAACGCAGAGAAAAGGATTCGGCGACCCACCTGGACCCAGACTTCGGGATTCGTCTGGTCGAGCACCTCGGCCTCCTGAATGGCGCCGAGCGCCTGCTCGAGCTTGCCACGCCGGCGGAAGGTCGCCGCGCTCATGAGCCAGAGCGAGCTCAGCAGCCGAGCCTCACGTGCTGTCCGATTGGCGACGCCAGAGCCGTTCGATGCCGAAGCTCCGGCTGGCCTTGTTGCAGGCACCGACGGAGCGGAGGATGGCAGTGACGGTGGCGGCGGCGGGAGAGAGCCCTCGTAGGTCGACGCCGTCGGCGACTGCCGCTGCGAACGCAGGTGGATCGAGGATGCATTGGAGAAGCTGCGCAGACTGCTGTCACTCGCGTTTCTGGAGCCTGCGAGCGCCACGTGGGAGGATGGTCAGACGATCACTTTGCTGTCTCGGACGGGAATGGTAGAGGTTGAAGGCAGACGAACCCGACTGATGACGCAGGTTGGCGAGTTTGCTGAGTGAGGCCGACCGGCCAAGGCCTCCGCCGAGCCGGCGTGAGTTGCCGTGCGGAGCGAGATGGCGAGGGAGGAAGCGGGGTTTGCTCCGCTCCGAGCGCGCAGGTGAGTCGCTCGACGCCGGCGAGATGGTGCCGGACCCGCCGGGCGAGGTCGAGTCTTCGACCGCGAGGTTGAACGACCCGGCGCTCGGGCTCCCGTCTGGCGTCGGAGGGTTGACTACGAGGCGGAGCAATCAGCCTCAAGCGTCGGACTTTTGTCTCACCAGGGCGAGCTGACAGAAGGGTACGCACTCGAGACCATGGCAAACTGCTGCTCGATCGGGTCCTGGTCATTGATCGTGCTCGGGCCCGTCGCAGACGAGCTAGGGTCTCTCCCGTGCCCGAGCATGCCGCGGTCGAATTGAGCCTTCCCGCCGTTGACGGCCGGCTGCGAGGGGTCTATCGAGAGTGCCGGCTTTTCGTGGCCGTTGTCGATGACGATAGACGGGCCGGCGCTTGGCCCAACCGCAACAGATTTGAGCGATCCGGCCTGACCGGGAGCGCGAGGGAGGGCCACCTGTCGGCCACAGCGGGTCGAAAAGAAGGCGAAGTTGGCCTGCTGGAGCTCCAATGCCTCGTCCGGTCCCTCGAGCCGCTCGACGAGGACGGCTTGCGTCATCCGTAGCTGTAGGAAGGCCTCGAGCTTAGCGAAGGCAGTCGTCCGAAGGAAAATTGTCGACGGCGTTGAGGGTAGGAGCAACCCGGATGGTGGCAGTCGACCGCCCGGCGAGATCGGCGACGACACGGTGTCGGTTGCACTCGAGAGGCCCTGCTTCTCACCGGCAAAGTCGCGCTTGGCGATGAGGCCGTCCGAGCCGTCGTCGAAGGCTGCAACCTCGTCCTCGTCCTCCTCCTCCCAGGCGTCGAGTCCGACCTCGACGATCTCGGCCGCCTCGGCCCACTTGCCCTTGGCGGTGAGCAGCAGGGCGAGCAGGTGCCAGCCCTCGACCATGCCTGGATCGAGCTCGAGCGCTGATTGGATGGCAACAGTCGCCTCGTCGATCTGGCGACAGACGACCTGGGCGTGGGCGAGCGCAAAAAACGTGCGGGCGGACGCCGGAAGAAGGACCGACGCCTGGAGCAGGTGCTTGAGCGCCTCGGCCTGGACCGTCGGTCGCGACGTCGGATCCGGTGCGCGTTCGAGCAGCGCCATCAAAAGACAGCCTCGCTCCTGCTCCCAGGCCCCCTCGAGCTCGAGCCGCAGGGCGGCGTCGGTGAGCGAGCCGTCCGTCGACTCGGCGAGGACGCCCTTGGCCTGGTCGAGATAGCTGAGACCCTCCTTTGACTCGCCACAGTCGCGGCCCGCCATGCGCGCGCCGAACAGGAGCGCCTCAAAGAAGGTGCGGTCGTCGTCGCCCTCTTCCTTGAGAGCAGCCCCGACCTCGCCTTCAGTATTCTCTGCTGCGGGCGTCGGCGGGGCAGGCGTCACCGCCGACGAATCGTGGGCGATTGAAGTGTCGCCGCGGGCTGTCTCGCGTGCCTTGGTGACGAGCTGGACGTAGAGCTTGAACGTCCGCCGGGCGTCGGCCGGGTCTTCCGGGTTGAGCGCTAGCAGGACGCGCGTCAGGTGCCGAAGCGTCGGCTGCGAAGCAAACGTCTGCGTCGTTGTCCACCAGAGCACCTACAAGTGGAAGTGGTGTGCAGCCGCGCCGTGATCAGAACGCATCGCTGGATCGCTGCCGCGTCGCGTCTCTGGCGAAGAATGGGACTCACCTGAGAGACGTCTGCGCCAAGGACCTGCGGTTCGTCCGCAGCCCGCCAGATGCCGACACAACACTCTGCCCACTCCTCAAGGTCGTGTCGCGTCTCGCCGGCGCTTGGAAACGGGCGGCCCTCGCCCTTCAGTGCCTCTGAGCCGCGCTTAATGATCCGGTGCGCGAGCGCCTTCCAACCGGGCGGCCGCGCGACAGCAAGAGCACGGAGGTGAAGCAGCCGGGTCGCCAGCCGGCGTTGCGGGCGGAAGGCCGGCGGGTAGATCTGCTCGAACGTTGCCCAGAGCTGGAGCCAGCGCAGCGTATCCGAGTTGGAAGTTGGCGAGGCTGACGAAATAAAGCATAGCCGCGAGAAAGCCCGCTCCGCCCAGCGATGCAGTTCGCGCAGGCGTTTGAACGTGCCTGAGCTCACGGGCTTGCTGCCAGCCGCCGGAAGCGAGAGCCCGGGGCAACCCTCGTAGACTTTTACAGCGAGGCCGTACATGTCGAGCGCGCCATCGAGGTTGGCCGGTGTCGACAGCTCGTAGCAGGTTCCGACTAGGACGAGCGCTCGAACACGCTGGACCCAGGCGGCGGCCGGAGCCGAGGCCGGCGGAGGTGAGGCGGGCGTCGTGGACAGCAGCGCGAGCGCCGGTGCGATCTGGCCGAGCGCGATATGATATTGGGCAAGGAGAACGGTGGCCGTCTGAAGAAGAGCCAGGGCGGCGGGTCAGCGAGGGACAGGAGCGCGAGATAGACGCGAAACGGGAGCAGGGGGGGGGGGGGCTACCGACCTCCTGTTCGCTCGGCTGCTTCGCCTTTTGTCGCAGTGCCTGTACTTCTGCCAGACTCTGCTCGACAAGCGACCGGCCGTCATCCCCAACAGCGAACCGAGCCCATTCGCGGCCCTCGGCGTCGAGCGGGACGAGGCGTGCGAGCTCGAGCGGCTCGTCCCCGTCGAGGTCGGAGACCGTTGCGAGCGAGCCCTCCGAGTACGCGACCGGCCGGCTGCGATGGATGCGAGTATGGTGCGGCGCGACGGTCGTCTCGGGTAAAGGTATCGAGGGGGCCGAAAGGAGAAGCGAGAGCGTGAGGAGGTGCGACGCCAGCTCGCCGGCTGCCAGAGGGGCACGGGCAGACGGTTGAAGCAAGGAGGCTCTGTCAGCTCCTGAGGCTCGCCAATGTCGAGCAGAGCAGCAACCATCACAAGTCTTCGCAGACTGGTACGACAAGACTAGTCCTGGGCCTGGCCCATCGCCCGCTCGCGAGAGTCAAGGCCCGTCGCATGGCGCCTCATCTTGGGCGAGGGATGATCTCATCGCGGCACCAGCTCGAGCGAGGCCAGCCGATCTCCGAGACCAAGACGACGGCCGAACACCTGATCCATCTGCGATGCCAGACGCCGTGTAGCGAGTTCAAGAGACGAGAAGCGCACCTATGCTGTCGCCCGAGTGCTTTGCGAGCTTGCGCTCGAGCTCGGCCCAGCTGATGGCATCGCCCTTGACGCTCCGGGCCGGCGTTGCGTCCGCCCAGGCTCCCGCAGCGAGGGCGTCCGACAGCGCCTGCTCGTAGTGCGCCACCTTCGGGTTCGAACCAGACATCCTGAGAGCGGCAGATGGGGAGGCCGAGAGGAGGATTCGCGAGTGAGGATGGGGTGATGGCTCGATAGGAGACTGATCCGGCCGTTCGGGCTGAGGGAAAGGAGAGCGGGCGGCCGGCGCGGGCAGAGAGGCTCGGCATCGCGGCCAAAGCGGCCCTGACGACGCGCACGGGCGTCGCAGTCGCCCAAGCCCAGCAGGCTCATGTACTGTCTCCCCTCTCGAGGTCGCATTGGGGGCATGGGGTCATCAGATCGTGGGGAGGGTATAACCGGAGACGAGACAGAGGTTCCGAGGCGTGAAGTGGACGTTGAGGATGGACGTCCGCTTGGTCGGGTAGGTGGAGAGAAGGGAGCCGCTGCGAGACGACGATGGAAAGAATGGCGAGCGTCAGTCTAGCGATGGCAGAAGGGTCTGCTGGGAAGGAGCCGACGGACCTGATGTCGCTGACGACGTGGGCATTGAGCGGATCATCTCCGGCGGGGACGTCGTTCATCGGCAGCTCGCCGAGCGTCGAGCCGGCGACGGGGCCGGCCTTGCTGCTCCGCCGCGTGGCGACCGCGCTCTCCTTGACCGGCTGCCCGCCAAAGACGCCATCGGACTCCTGCGCCGAGCTCTTGACGTCCCACACCCGGACGGTGCAGTCGGCGCCGCCCGAGACGAGCAGCGACGATTCGGCCGAGAAGGAGAGGCTGTGGATGGACGAGGTGTGACCCGTCATTTTCTTGATCAGCCGAGCAGAGCCGAGGTCCCAGATGTTGATCGCGTGATCCTCGGCTGCGGGGGAGGGAGGCGGGAGCAGGTCAGCGTTGTACAGGCGATTAGAGGCGCCCAAGGCTGGACGCACCTGCGCTAGCGAGGTAGCGACCGTCTGGGCTGATGGCGACCGTCGAGACGGCATTGTCGTGGTGGCCGACGAAGAGCCGCACGCAGGCCCCGCGTTGGATGTCCCACAGCCGGCACGTCCGGTCGCTCGAGCCCGTCGCGAGGTAGAGCGAGTTGGGATGGAATTTGAGGCACTGGGAGAAGGGTAGGGGCACAAGGTCAACCTCCAGATCGATCTGCTTGGAAGAACAGGCCAAGGACTGACGTCGACGTCGCCGAGGTGGCCGACAAACATTCGCAGCGCACTCGTCCGCTCGGCGACCCAGAGCCGGGCCGTCCGGTCGCGGCCGCCGCTGGCAAAGTAGACGCCACCGGGCCCCCATTCGACGTCCCAGACGGGGTCCTGGTGACCCTTGTAGGCGACGAGGGCCGAGTACGTGTCCATCGACCATAGGCGGACGGTGCCGTCGCCCGAGGCCGACAGCAGATGGCGCGGCGGCGCGGCCGAGCCGGCCGAGGGCGAGAACGAGAGGCCGTAGACGGGTGCCGAGTGGCCGATCAGCTTGCGCATCGATGTCCCCGACTTTTCCCGCGTCTTCTTTAGCGACGACGCTGCAAGAGTGCGTGATAACGGGGTCAGCCTAGGGGTGCGGTTCAGACAACGTTGAGGAGGCGGACGCACCATCCCGGACGTTGGACGCCTCAAAGTCGCTCCGAATGCCGCGCAGCTTCTCGCCCTTGAGGCTCCACAGGCGGACGCAGCTCTCCTCGCTGCCGGCGGCCATCAGGCTGGCGTCCTTGGAAAACTCAGAGCACGTGATGCCCTCGCCGTTGTCGTCAAAGGTGTAGGCGCAGATGCTCGGCAGGACCACACGGCCCTCGACGCCAGGCTCCCACTTGGCTTCAGGCGTCGTCGCTGATGGGCCGGCCGTCGGACCGAGCCGGAGCCGCTTGCGTGAGTCGACGATGCGCGAGACCTCGCGGTGGACGTCAAACGTCCGGAAGTTGATCGGCATCGGCAGGAGATCGTCGTCCTTGGGCACGGCGAGTGGCTTGCCGTCGGCGCCGAGGGCCGTCTCGTCCTTCTCGTCAATGTCGATGTCCATCGGCGCGGCCACGCGATCAGTCCGGAGGATCTTCTTGACCTCCTCCTTGAGCTTCTCGCCTAGTGGCGGGAGGCCAAGCTTGAGCGCCGGCTGCGATGCGTTGAACGCGTGCGGCGAGGCCTGAATCGCCGCTGTCTTGGCGACCGTCAAGTTTTGCGGAGTCGGAATGTGCGACGAGACGAGTCCCGTGTTGGTCATGAGCTCGAGCGACGTGAGCGGCTGCGTCTGCTGAGCGACTGGCGATGGCGAGCAGGCGACATGTCAGCGCCTGCAGAGACTGAGGCCCTCCAAGGTCGCAGAGAGGACGCACCGTCGACCCGGATGTGCTCGTTGATGAGGCTCCGCACAGCCTCCTTGCCGCGGGCCTTGCTCGCGCCCTCCTCCCAGTTGCCCTCGACGCCGCCACCGCCAAGCCAGCCGCAGAGCAAGCTGAAGCCGCCTTTGCTCATGCGGACGACATACTTCTCCTCCCTGAACCGGCGCGCGACCGGGCTCGCGGCGATGTGGGCGGCCGATGTGAGCCCGGCCAGCGTCGACAGCGTCGCGGCGTGCATGGCATGATGGGCCGGCGCGTTGGCGACGTAGAAGGACCGCGCCAAGAGCGGGAAGGACGTCGAAAGGAGCTTGAGGTACGTGTGTACGAAAGTCGGGAAGAGCAGCGGCCGAAGCTCGTCCTGAAGGAAGGACGCCGATGTCAGCGGACGTGCGCTTAAGAGAGCGGTGCTGCTCATGCAGTACGCACCTTCCATGCCTCCAGTCCGCTCTCGACCCATTCGTGGACGCCCTCGTAGCCGAGCACGCGCTCCTGCGGATCGAGCAGCTTGATCTCGACGTCGGCGACGTTGTCCTTCTTGACGCCGGCCGGCCCGGCAGCGACCGCGCCGGCAATCTTCTCATCACGCTCGCGACGCTCCTTCTCGCGCGCGACGTCGGACAGGCCGAGACCGTGCAGGGCCGTCGAAGGCAGCTGCTGGAGCAGCAGGTCGTAGATGGGCGAGTTGGCCGCGACCGCCGCTGCCTGCTTCGTGAGCCGCGGTGCATTGCGCTGGACGAGCGTCGAGAGGGGTACGGTATGCGAGCCATGAGCCGCAGCCTGCGGCCCGCCGGTCGCGGCCTTAGGCCCGGCCGCTGCTCCTCCTGGCCCACCGACGGCGGTGGACGGGCCTCCGCCAGCCGCGCCTTGAGCTCCGGTAGCGCCTGCCTGGCCGCCAGCTGCCGTCGTCGTCGTCATCGTCGTCGTCGTCGCCGCTCCGCCAGCGGCGCTGGCACCGACGCTCGGCCCAGTTCCAGCAGCGCCGGCCGTCGCGCCTGCCGCTGTCGACGCGGATGCGTTGCCGGCCGCAGCGGCGGCGGCCTTCTGCTTGGCGGCCTCGATGTCCTGTCGGAGTGCCTCCTCAGCCTTCTGGTAGCCTCGCTTGCGGAGGAACGAGAGAACGACGTCGTTATACGCCGGGTCCGTCTCGCCCGGCCGGGTCGGGGCGGCCGACCCGCCGGGGGTCGTGACCGCGGGCGAGTGCGGTCGGACGCCAGCCGGCATCGGGTTGTGCGGAGGAGGCTGCGACATGCCGGTAGGCGGGCCTGCTCGACCGCTAGAAGGGAGATGACCTGGCTGAAGGGGAGGGTAGGAGGATGTCGATGGGAGAGGGAGGCAGCGAGGCGCAGACGGCCGTCGCGGCGACGGCGCGTGCAGGCGGCGGACGGAGAACCCAAGTCGCTCCCAAGCGGGGCAGACGGTTGAGGGTGCGTCGGGGCTCCAGTTTGGGCGGGCTGCCTGGCGAGGCACGCACTGCAGGGCGTCCTCTACTTTCGACATCCATCTCGACCCTTCCAAGACCACACGCGGGAAGCGAGAGGAAACGACGTGCAGTAGGCGGGTGACAACCGACGGGCGCGAACTGGGTTGACGAGATGAGACGACGGAGACAGGTGAGGAGCGCGCTTGACTCCCCGACGACACGACGTACTCCTGTAGGTCAACGGCGAATTTCGGCCAGTCTGATGGGCGCCAGGGTAACGAGGTAGGAAAGATGCATGATTACTGGAGACGGAGTCGAGGAAAAATGGCTACAGTTTGAAAACGGACGGGCGTTAGAGGAATCAGAGCTCCTTCTTGACCTTGGCGGAGGCGCTCGCAGAAGCCTTCGAGGCCTCGGCGCTGACCGACGAGGCTGAGCGAGCAGCGGCGGCCGAGAGCGAAGAGGCCGACTTGGAAGCGGCCGAGTAGAGCGACGAGGCCGACTTGGAGGCGGCGCTGGCGGCCGACGAGGCCGAGCTCATGTACTGGACGGCGGCGGCCGAGGCGCTCGACGAGGCGACGCTGGCGACCGAGGCGGCCGACTTGGAGGCCGACGAGGCCGAGGCCGAGGCGGCCGAAGCCGACGACGGGGCGGCGGTGGCGGCGACCGACGAGAGCGAGGACGCAACCGAGGCGGCCGAGACCGAGGCCGACGAGGCGGCGGCGGCGGCCGACTTGGAGTACTTGGTCGCCTCGGCGCTGGCCGAGTAGCCCGACTTGGAGGCGCCGGCGAGGAACGACTCGAGCGAGTTCTCGACCGCCTTGCCCGAGCCGGTCAGAAGACCGAGGATCGAGGCGAGCGTGTCCTCGGCGTAGGTCGCGCCCGAGGCGAGCGAGTCCTTGATCGAGGCGAGCAGCGAGTCGGTCGCGTTCTGCGTCTGGACCCAGCGGATGCGGACCTCCTGCAGGAGCGAGGGCCGGCTCGTGTACTTGGTGTCGTCGATGCCCTGGTCGCGGAGGTAGGCGCGCAGGCGGGCGTCGGGCCAAGTGAGGTAGCCGGGGGCGGCGGCCGACGAGTGGTACTTGTCAGAGATGAGCTTGATGGCGTCCTCGCGGCGGAGCTGGGCGTCCGACTTGATGTCTGCACGGAGGGAGGAGGGAGCAGGGACGTCAGCAAGAGATGCTTCGAAGCGAGGAGATGAGCAAAAGGGGAACGGACAGTCGTGCTCGACGAGCCACTGGCGGATGTCCGAGTCGGACCAGGAGCTGAAGAGGGTCGACTTGGCGGTCGGGTAGTGCTCGGCGAGCAGCTTCTCGTACTTCTCGCGCGAGAGGACGGCGGCCTCCTTGATGACGTCGTGCTCGACCAGCCACTGGTGGAGCTGCGACGTCTCCCACGAGTGCCAGACCTTGTCCTCGACGGTGAAGTAGTTTGACTTCATCTTGGTGAGGAGGTCGTCGCGGGTCGCCTCGACCGGCGTCTTGACGACGCCGTGGGCCTCGAGCCAGTGCCGGAGGTACGAGTCGGACCACGAGTGGTAGACGGCCGCCTGCGAGGCGAGGAAGGGCTTTTCAATCTTGGAGAGGAGGTCGTCCCGCGTCGCCTGGGCGTGCGTCTTGACGAGGCCCTTGTCCTCGAGCCACTGGCGGAGCTGACTGTCGGACCAGGTCGAGTAGACGTAGTCCTTGGTGTTGACGGGCGCGTTGAGGATCGTCGACGCAATCGAGCCGGCGGCCGAAGACGCGGCCGAGGGGTTGTAGCCGGCGGCCGAGAGCGACGAGGCCGACTTGGCAGCGGCGTTGGAGAGCGACGAAGCGGCCGACGAGGCGGCCGAAGGGTTGTAGCCGGCCTTGGAAAGCGACGAGGCCGAGGCGGCGGCTGCCTTGGAGAGCGACGAGGCCGACTTGGACGCCTCGATCGAAGCCGACGAGGCCGACTTGGAAGCCCAGACCGAGGCCGACGAGGCCGACTTGGAGGCGAGCGAAGCCGACTTGACAGCCTCAACCGAGAGCGACGAGGCCGAAGCGGCGGCCTGGCCCGAAAGCGACGAGGCGCCTGACGAGATGCTCGAGGCGGCGATCGAGGCGTCCGAAGCGACCGACGAGAGCGAGGCCGAGATAACCGAGGCGGTGTACGAGGCATCGGTCGAGAGGGACGAGGCGGCGCTGCCGACGCTCTCAGTCGCTTGGTACCAGGGCGAGCCGTAGACGGCCTGCGAGGCAGCAGCGTACTTCTGCTTGGCGGCCTGGCGGAGCTGCTCCGGGGTCGACTTGGGCGAGACGACGCCGGCGACAAGAAGGTACTCGCGAAGGTCCGACTCGGACCACCTGGAAGGGGGAAGGTTGGCAGGATGGGAGAGGGTCAGTCTTTCACGTGAGAGGACCGAGCGATCGAGGGCAGGTCGTTTGAACGCACGAGTCGATGGCCTTCTCGGAGAGGGCGGCGTAGATGCCCTGGGCGTCTCCGACGGCGCGGCCTGAGTAGTGGAGGCCGGCGTCGAAGGCGTTCTGGGCCATCTTGACGCTGGAGAAAGGAGGAGGTCGGAACGCGTCATCGTCAGCGCCAGCCACCGACCGGTTGGGCGAGAGGCGAAGAGGAGGCGGGACGGACAGCTCATCGCGCGAGGGCGTGCCGGCGGGAACGTTCAGGTTCTTTTCCTTGAGGTAGGTGGTGAGCGTCTCGACGTCCCACTTCGAGTAGTCGGCTGG
>Ga0308160_10002411_pt1 | contig 22651 bp, 20 predicted proteins | sample PhyFR1_FD_201036 | JGI IMG/M metagenome (GOLD analysis project Ga0308160, IMG submission 201036) | Phyllosphere microbial communities from UC Gill Tract Community Farm, Albany, California, United States - DLSLF.R1 | ecosystem: Host-associated > Plants > Phyllosphere > Unclassified | place: USA...
ACGGCCGCAGCGCCTATGCCTTCCACTACACACCTACCAACAAGGATTACGCACCGGCTGAGGGCGAACTGCCGCCACTGATCGTGATCGGCCACGGCGGCCCGACCGGCATGGCCACCAGCACCCTGAAACTGGCCACGCAGTTCTGGACCAGCCGCGGCTTCGCCGTGCTCGACGTGAACTACGGCGGCAGCAGCGGCTTCGGGCGCAGCTACCGCGATCTGCTGAAGGGTCAGTGGGGCGTGATCGACGTCGAGGATTGCGTGGCTGGCGCGCGCTACCTGGCGGCGCAAGGCCTGGCCGACCCCGAGCGCCTGCTGATCCGCGGCAGCAGCGCCGGCGGCCTGACGACCTTGTCGGCCCTGGCCTTCCACGATGTCTTCAAGGCCGGCGCCAGCTACTACGGCGTGTCCGACCTGGCTGGCCTCGACGCCGACTCGCACAAGTTCGAATCACACTACAACGAATACCTGATCGCACCGAAAGCGCAGGCCGACGCCGTCTATCGCCAGCGCTCGCCGATCCACCATACGGCATCGCTGAAGCGCCCGATGATCTTCTTCCAGGGCCTGGACGACAAGGTGGTACCGCCCCAGCAGTCGGAATCGATGGTCGAAGCGCTGCGCGCCAGCCGCGTGCCGGTGGCCTACATCACGCTCGAAGGCGAAGGCCACGGCTTCCGCAAGGCCGACAGCGTGGTGAAAACGCTGGAGGCGGAACTGGTGTTCTACCTGCGCGTGTTCGGCATGCCGGTCCCAGGCGGGCTGCCCCAGGTCGAGATCGAGAACCTGGCTGCATGACATCGAACGACCCACGCCAGGCCATCCCCGGAATCGCCGACGAATTCAAACGCCCTCTCGGCCTGCTCGCACTGGCGGGTGAGCCGATGGGCCGCAAGCGCATCTTCGACTGCCTGAAGCTGCTGTACAAGGACGGCTTTACCGAAAGCGCGTCGAATGCCTGCCTGACCGCATTGCGTGAACATGGCTTCATCCAGGAAGTCACGGGCCGCGGCTTCATCATCGCGCCCGAGGCCTCCTGGCCGGCACTGAAGGCGGTGCTCGACAACGGTGAGCTCCAGGAACTGGCGGCATGCTACATGCACGACATGCCGATCCGGATGGACTGGCAGGGCCGGCCGGTGCTGCGCAGTTACCGCCAGGGTGTGGCCCTGCTGCGCCTGGCCCTCATCACCGGCAAGGACCCGGCGTATATCGCGCCGGCGCTGGCGGCCTGCCTGGCCTGCCACGAAGCCGCCTACTCGCCACCCTACGTCGACATTTGCGCACGGCCTTTCGAACCGGAGCTGCTCGACCACATCCACCCGCATGTGCGCGAAGGCGTGCTGGCGGTGCTGATCCACCACGCCCAGCGCGAGCCGGAGGTAGCGGCGGACATCCGCGCCTACACCGAGCGCCAGGTGGCGCGGGGCGGCGCCTCGATGAGCCTGCGCGTGGCGCTGGCCGAGCACCTGATCCTGTGCGGCCGCCTGGACGACGCCGCCGCGCTGCTGACGGAGCTGGACGACTCCACCGCCCTGTTCTACCGCAGCGTGATCCTGCTGCTGCGCGACCAGCCCGACGAAGCCCTGGCGGGCTTCGACGCCGCCCTGAAGCTGCTGCGCCGCGAAACCGGCCGGCGCAAGGCGGTCTTCCCGGGCATTGGCGGCTATTTGTACGTGACCGCCATGCTGCGCCGCGACGACGCCAAGCTGCATAAAGCCCTCGACAGTTACCTCGACAGCGCCACACGCGCCGTGCAAAGCTTTGATACCGCCGTCTACCAGCAACTGAGCATGCTGCGCCAGATCCGCGGCGGCACGGTCGACGCCAACGTGCTGCCGTCGCGGAACTGGGAAACCGCGCTGCAGCCGGTACTGTTCCGCGCGCTCATGCACTGGTGGCTGGGCATGCCGCAGCTCGCTGGCCGCAGCGAGCTGCTCGAAGAAACCCTGGCGCTGTCGGAAGCGGCCGGCTTCGACCTCATCTCCTCCCAGCTGGCCGGCGTGCTCGGGCAGATGGGCAGCATCGTGCACGAACAGCGCGCCATCGCCCTGCGCCGCCAGCACCGCCTTACCGACATGACGCTCTGGTTCGAGCGCGAGCAGGCCTGGGAGCGCCAGCTGAATGCCCTCATCAACCTGCAGCCGGCCGTGAACGTCGAGGTGGTGAAGGAATCGCGCCTGGTCTGGCTGCTGCGCTACGACGCCCAGTACGGCGTGCAGGAAGTCGAGCCGCGCGAGCAGAAGCGCGATGCGCAGGGCGCCTGGAGCCGCGGCCGCCCGATGGGCCTGAAGCGCCTGCTGGAAGAAGCCGCCGCGCTCGACTTCGTCAGCGCGCAAGACCTGCAGGTGGTGGCCAGCATCGGCGCCCAGCGCCAGCAATACAGCAGCAACCTGCGCTACGAATTCGACCTCGACAAGGCGGTGGCCGCACTGATCGGCCACCCGCTGCTGTTCTGGATGGAGTCGCCGGGCACGCGCGTGGAACTGCTGCCGGGCGAACCCGAGCTGCTGGTGAAGGCCGATCGCGACAACGTGACCATTTCCCTGCGCCCGCCGCTGCACCGCGACACCGGCGACGTGGTCGTCACGCGCGAATCGCCGACGCGCCTGCGCGTGGTGCGTGTGCGCGACGAACACCGCCGCATCGGCGCCATCGTCGGCGAGGCCCTGGTGGTGCCCTTGGAAGCCGAGGTGCGCGTACTGCAGGCGATCGGCGCGATTTCCTCGATCGTCACGGTGCAGTCGGACATCGGCGCCAGCTCCGCGGATATCGAACGCATCGCCGCCGACCCGCGCCTGCATGTGCACCTGCTGCCGTATGGCCAGGGCCTGCGCATCCGCATCCTGGTGCGCCCGCTGCCGGACAGCGGCGCCTATTACGCACCGGGCAGCGGCGCCGAGCGCGTGATCGCCGACGTGAATGGTGTGCGCACCGAAGCGAAGCGCGACCTGAACGCCGAGCGCGAAAGCCAGCGCCAGTTGCTGGCGGATTGCCGCGCGCTGGAAGGCGCGGAAGAAGAACACGGCGAATGGCTGCTCGGCCAGCCTTTCGCCAGCCTGGAACTGGTGAGCGAGCTGCAGGAGCTCGATGTGTCGCGCGTGGTCATCGCCTGGCCCGAGGGCGAGCCTTTCCGCGTCAGCAAAAAAATATCGTCCAAATCCGTGCGCCTTAACATCAAGCGCGACAAGGACTGGTTTGCCGCCAACGGCGAAGTGGTGGTCGACGAAAACCGGGTGATGGACCTGGTGTCGCTGCTGGAAAAGATGCGCGGCAGCGAAGGCCGTTTCATCGCCTTGGGCGACAACCAGTTCCTGGCGCTGACCAACGAGCTGCACCGCAGGCTGACCGACCTCGCCGCCTACACCGATGCGAATGGCGAAGCGCTGCGCGTGCATCCGCTGGCCAGCTTCGCGCTGGAAGAATTGGCGCTCGACGCCGGCAACGTGGAATTCGACAAGGCCTGGCGCACCCACCTCAAGAAGATGGCGGACAACGCCGTCTACGAGCCGCAGCTGCCGTCCACCCTGCAAGCCGAGCTGCGCGACTACCAGCGCGAAGGCTTCGAGTGGCTGGCGCGCCTGGCCCATTGGGGCGTGGGCGCCTGCCTGGCCGACGACATGGGCCTCGGCAAAACCCTGCAGGCGCTGGCCCTGATCCTGCTGCGCGCGCCGAACGGCCCGACCCTGGTGGTGGCGCCGACCTCGGTCTGCACCAACTGGATCGCGGAAGCGGCGCGCTTTGCGCCGACGCTGAACATCAAGCTCTTCGGCCCTGGCGAACGGGCAGAAATGATCGAGGACGCCGGCGCCTTTGACGTGATCGTCGCCAGCTACGGCCTGCTGCAGCTGGAAGCGCCGCTGTTCACGAAAAAGCAATGGCACACGGTCGTGCTGGACGAAGCGCAGGCCTTCAAGAATGCGGCCACGCGCCGCTCGCAGGCAGTGATGGCCTTGCGCGGCGACTTCCGCATGATCGCCACCGGCACGCCGCTGGAAAACCACCTGGGCGAACTGTGGAACCTGTTCAGGTTCATCAACCCGGGCCTGCTCGGCACCGCCGACCAGTTCCAGCTGCGCTTTGCCGGCCCCATCGAAAAGGCCCAGGACAAGCGCGCCGAGGCTGGCGCGCGCACGCGTCTGCGGCGCCTGACACAACCCTTCATCCTGCGCCGCACCAAGAGCCAGGTGTTGACGGAGCTGCCGCCGCGCACCGAGATCGTGATCCCGGTCGAGCTGACGGCGGAAGAAACCGCGTTCTACGAATCGCTGCGGCGCGAAGCACTCGACAAGCTGTCTGCACTCGAAGCACCGGAAAGCCAGAAGTCGATTGCGATTTTGGCCGAGATGATGCGGCTGCGCCGTGCGGTCTGCAATCCGGAGCTGGTAGCGCCGGGTCTCGGTATCCCGAGCAGCAAGCTGACTACCTTTGCGCACCTGATCGACGACCTGCTGGAGAACCGCCACAAGGTGCTGGTGTTCAGCCAGTTCGTCGACCATCTCACCCTGATCCGCAAGCTGCTCGACGAACGCGGCATCGCCTACCAGTACCTGGACGGCTCCACACCCATGCAGGAACGGAAGAAACGGGTCGACGCCTTCCAGGCCGGCGAGGGAGACCTGTTCCTCATCAGCCTGAAGGCGGGCGGCGTCGGCATCAACCTGACGGCGGCCGACTACGTGATCCACATGGACCCGTGGTGGAACCCGGCGGTGGAAGACCAGGCCTCGGACCGCGCGCACCGCATGGGCCAGCTGCGGCCGGTGACCATCTACCGCCTGGTGGCGCGCCACACCATCGAGGAAGGCATCGTCGAACTGCACGGCCACAAGCGCGACCTGGCCGACAGCCTGCTCGAAGGCGGCGACATGGCGGCGCGCATGTCGCCCGGGGACATGCTGGCGATGCTGCAGCAGGGGCTGGCGCGCTGAGCGCATCCATGTGATCATTGCCCCTTTTGCAAGCGCAGCCGCATGCGAAAGATGACCGGCGCAGGCTGGCGCAAAACGTGACGTAATGTTTCAACCGCCCGCAAGCAGCCTGAATGGTGCTACGCTGGCGCGCTGGCCTGCGTTCTCGTTGCGTCCAGCGCCCCGATTCATACTCCACAGGGCCGATTACGATGATGAAAACGAAACTCGCGCTGGCAGTCATGCTTGCCAGCCTCGCGCTGGCGCCCGCCAGCGCCAAGCAGACCAAGAGCGCCAAGCCGAAGGCGACGAAAGTAGTCAAATCCAAAGCGTCTTCCAAGGCCAAGGCGCCCGCCGCCAAGGGCAAATCGAAGGGCAAGGCCGTCGCCGCTGCTGCTGCGGCAACCGCCACGACCGCCGTAGTGGCCAAGTCCAGCGGCTCCGAAAAACGCCTCGACCGCCGCGCCGATTCGTACGGCATGCAGTACCTGACCGCGCTCTGGCGCGTCGATCCCGAAGGCGGCATCTCGGTCGGCAAGTTCGACGCCGCCGCGAATCTCACCATTCCCGACGACGCCACGCGCGCCAAGAAGCTGGCCTTTGCCAGCGAGTGGCTGGAAAAATTCCGCAAGCTCGATCAGCGTCAGATGTCGCCGCGCCAGCGCACCGACGTTGCCCTCCTGGTCAACAAGCTCGAGACCGACCGCTGGCGCCTGACCACGCTGCGCGAGTTCGAATGGAACCCGTCGCTGTACAACGTGGCGCAGCCGTTCGACCTGATCCTGAACACCGACTACGCCGCCAAGCCGCAGCGCCTGCGCACCCTCCTTAAGCGTCTGGCCGACGTGCCGGCCTACTACCAGGCCGCACAGGCGACGATCAAGAACCCGACGCGCGAACACACGCAACTGGCGATTGCCCAGGCGCCCGGCACGATGGCGGTGCTGGCGGACCTCGGCCAGGCGGCCCAGGAATCGATCCTGAACGCCCAGGAAAAGGCGATCTTCGCGCAGCGCATCGCAAATGCCGGCAGCGCGGTGCTGGGCTATGTGGATTACCTGGAAAAGATGGACAAGACCCTGGCCCAAAGCGGACAGGCGCGTCCGTTCAGGCTGGGCAAGGCGCTGTACGAACAAAAGTTCGCCCTCGAGATCCAGTCGGCCAGCAGCGCCGAACAGACCTTCCGCAAGGCCCTGCGCACGCGCGAGGAACTGTTGGCGCGCATGGACACGATCTCGGACGAACTCTGGCCACGCTACATGGCCGGCGTGAGCAAACCGAATGACCGCTTCAAGAAGATCGGCCTGCTGATCGACAAGCTGTCCTCCCGCCACGTCGCGCGCGAAAACTTCCTGCCCGAGATCCGGCGCCAGATTCCCGAGCTGCAGGACTGGGTGATCAAGCACGATTTGCTGACGCTCGACCCGAACAAGCCGCTGGAAGTGCGCGAAACGCCGATGTACCAGCGCGGCGTGGCCGGCGCCAGCATCGACGCGCCGGGTCCTTACCGTCCGAAGGACCGCACCTACTACAACGTGACGCCGCTGGACGGACTGTCGGCAGAGCAGGCCGAGAGCAGCCTGCGCGAGTACAACGAGTGGATTTTGCAGATCCTGAACATCCACGAAGCCATCCCCGGCCACTACGCCCAGCTGGTGCATGCGAACCGTTCGCCGTCGCTGGTCAAATCCCTGTTCGGGAACGGCGCCATGGTCGAAGGCTGGGCCGTGTACGGCGAGCGCATGATGCTCGAATCCGGCTATGGCGGCAACGCGCCCGAGATGTGGCTGATGTACTCGAAGTGGAACCTGCGCAGCGTGACCAACACCATCCTCGACTACTCGGTGCACGTGCTCGGCATGCGCCAGGAAGCGGCGATGGACCTGCTGGTGAACCAGGCCTTCCAGACGCGCCAGGAAGCAACCGAGAAGTGGCGCCGCGTGCAGCTGTCGTCGGTGCAGCTGACCAGCTACTACAGCGGCTACAGCGAGATCCTGGAACTGCGCGAGCAGCGCAAGCAGGCGCTGGGCGACCGCTTCAACCAGAAGCAGTTCCACGACCAGTTCCTCAGCTATGGCAATGCGCCGGTGAAGATGATCGCCGAGTTGATGCGTGACTGAGCGATGAAAGACTGAGCAGACCGTTCACCTTCCAAAAACCGAGACCACGCGTCTCGGTTTTTTTTGTTGGCTGCAGAAATGTAGGGTGGGCGCCCTGTGCCCACGCGGTCCTGGCTGGACCTGTGCAAAACCGCACAAACATCGTGCTCGTGCGCCGCTTGCACCCGCCACCACTGCGCCTAGAATAAGTTGGCGACTTCCTGTCGAAACAACAAAACAAAACAGCCGGAGACAAGCCATGCACCTTCTTCCCACGCCAAGCTCCTAGCACTGCCGCGTGGCCGCGCGCTTTTCCCCGTGTTCCCGATTCTGGCCGGCGGGTGGCGTCGTCACGTCCCTGCAGAGCCGAACCCATGCAGTGATTCACACAGGAGATTCCCATGGCATTTTCCTTCTCGCGCACCACGCGCCAGGTAGCCTTGCTCGCGGCGCTCGCCCCCTGGGCACTCGCCCAGGCCCAGGTCCAGGCCGGCCCCGGCACCTGGAGCAGCAACCAGACCTGGGCCAGCGACACCGTCAACGGCGGCGCCCTCACCGGCTACTACTACTGGCCTGCCACCGCACCAGCTTTGGGCGGCAAGCGCGCGCTGGTGCTGGTGCTGCACGGCTGCTCGCAAACGGCGGCCGGCGACGTTATCGACAGCAGCAGCGACCGAGGCTACAACTGGAAAGCAGTGGCCGACCAGTACGGCGCCGTGGTACTGGCGCCCAACGCCACCGGCAACGTGTACGGCGTGCACTGCTGGGACTGGGCCCGCACCACGCACAGCCGCACAACGGGCCATGCCGGCGTGCTGCTCGACCTGGTCAACCGCTTCGTCAGCAACCCGCAGTACGCCATCGACCCGAAGCAGGTCTACGTCACCGGCCTGTCCTCGGGCGGCGCCCAGACCATGGTGATGGGCTGCCTGGCGCCGGACATCTTTGCCGGCATCGGCATCAACGCCGGGCCGCCGCCGGGCGTATCGACCACGCAAATCGGCATCGTCCCGTCAGGCTACAGCGCCACCACGGCGGCCAACAACTGCAAGAGCTTCGCCGGTTCCAACGCCGCGCAGTTCGGCACGCAAATCGCCAGCGTCATCTGGGGCACGGGCGACTATACGGTGGCGCAGGGCTACGGCCCGCTGGACGCGGCGGCGATGCGCCTCGCCTACGGCGGCAGCTTCACCAAAGGCGCAGCGGCCACGGTGCCGACCGGCGGCAGCAACATCCCCTACACGGACGCGAACGGCAAGCTGCGCACCTCGGAGATTACGGTGACCGGCATGGGCCACGCCTGGCCGGCCGGCACCGGCGGCCAGAACAGCAACTACGTGGACGCAACCAAGGTCAATTACCCGGCCTTCGTGATGGACTTCTGGTTCAGGAACAACCTGCGCGTGGCGCAGGCGGCGGCGCCGAACATGGTCTCGTGCAGCGCCAGCGTGTCGGGGTCGGCCATCACCGTCAACGGCGCGGCCAGCGGAGGCACCATTGCCAGCTACAAGGTGGTGCTGGACGGCCCGACGCCGGTGAACGACGCCCAAGCCGGCAGCGGCGCCAGCTTCAGCAAGGCCTATGCGGGCCGGGCCGACGGCTACTACAGCGGCAGCGTCACCGCCACCAACAGCACCGGCGCCACCTCGGCCGCCTGCAGCATCGCCCAGGTCCTGGTCGGCAGCGCGCCTGCCTTGCCGGCCCCAGGCAACCTGGCGGTGGCCGCCAGCACCGCGACCAGCATTACGCTGGCCTGGAACGCGGTGAACGGCGCCACCGGCTACAACGTCTACCGCAACGGCAGCAAGGTAAACAGCGCGGCACTGGCGTCGACCGGCTACACCGACAGCGGCCTGGCGTCCGGCGCCAGCTACAGCTACCAGGTGTCGGCGCTCGGCAACGGCGGCGTGGAAAGCGCGCGCTCGGCGCCGGTCACGGGCAGTACGAGCGCGGGCTTTGCCTGCACCACGAGCACGGCCAGCAACTACGTCCACGTGCAGGCGGGACGCGCCCATGCCAGCGGCGGCTATGCGCTGGCAAACGGCTCGAACCAGAACATGGGCCTGTACAACACCTTCTACACCAGCACCCTGGCCCAGACCGCGGCCGGCTACTACATCATCGGCAGCTGTCCATAGCGCGGCCGATACGGCAAGTCAGATGCAGCGTTTGCCGGGACTGCGGTCCCGGCTTTTTTCATTTCAAGAAAACAATAATTGGAGAGTTTTGACGGCGCTTCCGGCGCTTAAAATAGCAGCACACCGGCTCCACTCCACCACGGCGCATGCTGCCATACCACCGAAGGGATGTCATGAATACCGCATGGACCACGCGCGCCGCAGGCGCATTGCTCGTCTCGACCGCACTTGCTGGCATCAACGCCCATGCGCAACCCGGCAAGATCGACCCCGAAGCGGAAATGAAGGCGGCCAGCGCGGCCGTGCAGGCGGCCATGCAATCCGGCCCAGCCGAGATCCCGCTCGGCAAGCAGGCCAGGCTGAAACTCCCCGCAGGCTATTCCTTCATTCCCCAGCCGCAGGCCGACCAGCTGCTGAAAGCCATGGGCAACGGCGAAGACCCGAGCCGCCTGGGCGTGATTTTGCCGCCCGAAGGCGACAGCTTCGTGGTGCCGCGCTACATCGACGCCGGCTACATCAAGGACGACGAGGCGGCCGACTGGAACGCCGAGGAACTACTCACCGGCATCAAGGAAGGCACCGAGGAAGGCAACAAGGAACGCCAGGCACGGGGCATGCCCGACATGGAAATCGTCGGCTGGAGCCAGAAGCCGACCTACGACAAGGCTACGCACCGTCTGGTCTGGGCCATCGAAAGCAAGGACAAGGGCGCCGGCCAAGAAGAGCACGGCGTCAACTACAACACCTATGTGCTGGGCCGCGAAGGCTACCTGTCGATGAACCTGGTGTCCAGCCTCGACTCGCTGCCGCGGAACAAACCCTTCGTGCAGACCCTGCTGACCCAGACCAGCTTCAACACCGGCAAGACCTACGCCGACTTCAACGCCGGCACCGACAAGGTGGCGGAATACGGGATTGCGGCGCTGGTGACCGGTGTCGCCGCCAAGAAGCTGGGGCTATTCGCGGTGATCGCGGCCTTCCTGGCGAAGTTTGCCAAGATTGCCCTGATCGCGGGCTTCGGACTGGTGGCGGGGCTGGCCAAGTTCTTCAAGCGCAAGGATGCGTAAGCGCGTGACGCGCAGCCTGATTGCCCTGCTCTGCGCATTCACCCTCCACGATGCATCGGCCTGCTATAGTCCTCTGCCCCGGCAGCTGATCAGCGTGGATGAACAGATCGCCCGGGCAAGGGATGTGACAGTGGCGATGGCTGTCAGCGCCACGCCTGCCGGAACATCCGCAGTCGAGTATCGCTTCGTCGTGCAGCAGCGCCTGGCCGGGCCGGAACAGGGAAGCTTCACGCTGATGGGCGGCACGGCGAGCGGCAACCACAAGGATACGAGCTTCGACCACCACACGGCGCCGGTGTTCTGGAAGCACGGCGGTGGCCGGACCATCAACGAAAGCGACTGCATCATCGCGCCCAGCTTCGTGCTGGGCGAAAGCTACCTCGTGTTTCAGGGTTCACCGGCAACGTGGCGCAGCTTCGAGAAGATCGAGACCGTGGATGGAAAGGTTAACGAAAACGACCAATGGCTGGCGTATGTGAAAGCCCGGCTGGCCACGCGGCCGGCGCTGGCAACTGGCGGCTGATCCCGACAGGAACAACATTTTGCCGAACAGTCCACATCGTATGAAGATCAGATTCCAGCCTGCTGGCACTGGCCACCGGGATGGCGTTGGCATGCGTCCACGAAGCCCGTGCATCCTGTCCCAGCTCCCACCTGGAGCCGACACTCAACTATGGGCATGCGTTCGGCAACCCCGGCAAGATCACTACCGAAATCGATCTCGGTCCCGGCTTCAGGAACGAAGAAGCACTATTCGCGTATGTCGAATACCAATCCAGGGAATCCCGAGAACCCGGTTATTCTCCTGTGTTCTCCGTTTATATCTTCCGTAACGAACTCACGAAAAACACCCGTGTGGTTGAAGGTCGGCCCAAAGCCGGCAAGCCCATTCTCGTACAAGCGCCGCTGAGTACCCAGACAGTCGAATTGGTCACTGCAATCGCAGCGCCGATTGTTCGCGCTACCCATTACCCGATGTCGTCATGCCCAGGTTTTTATGTTGACGGGTTTGTCATCGATGTCGGAGTCAACTGGCGTACCGAGACCGATGCCAACTTCATTGGTAGGACCGCATATTCGCCGCTTGAAGGAACGCCGGCAGGTCACCTGCGCATACTCGGCCTTGCGTTGCGAGCTATTGCAACTGGGAAGCTGGCGGAGTCGGAACTGGAAAAGACGCTGCGGAAACAAGGCGTCCTTCTGCCACACAGTTAGCAAGAATAACGAACAGTGATTCCACTACGCTATCTCGCGCTTTTACTGTCGGCATGTGCCACCAACGACGCTTCGGCCTGGTATCGTCCTCCGTCACAACCGCACATCGGCGTGGATAAGCGGAGCATGCAACCGGCCCAGGCGCACACCATCGTCTGGGTGCATGACGGACGCAATCTGCCTGAACATCGATCGCGCGGACAATCAGCCGCGGCATCGGACCTGAAAGCCGGCAGCCTGAAGTTCTATCTGCCGGCCTGCACCTTTCCCGTTCCGGCGGATGGACATATCCGGGCTTACGAAATCCGGAAGGCGCTATACAGGGCATCGGGTATTACAGCCATGGCGGACCTGTGCAACGACGTCATCCCGAATGCTTCGCAACATGAGGCCTACGTTAGCGCTTACAACGCCGTGATGAACGCCGCCATCGTGAAGAAGCTGGGGCGGGACTGGAAAGAGACCATCGATCAACAGGTGGCGCTACAGTTGCGAACACACCCGAAAGGCAAGCTGCAGGCCAGGGATATCGTCTCCGATACTCCGTACTAGCCTGCGGCAGATACTTGCCCGGCAGCGCGATCCACGCCACCGGGACTGCGAACCGTCAGGTCTCGCTCAGGTGCCGGATCGGCGTAGCGACATACCCGAACAGCACCACCACCAGCATCGCCACGCCCGCCCCGGCGAAGATTGCGCCCAGCCCGACCATGCCGACCAGCCAGCCGCTCAGCGCTGCCGACAGCGGCGCCAGGCCCATGAACAGGAACATCAGCAGCGCCATCGCGCGGCCCAGCATGTCGAGGCTGATACGGCGCTGCAGCCAGGACATCACCGCTACCTGCAAATAACCTCCGACGACGCCCAGCGCCACCAGCAAGCCGACGTCCTGCCAGACGCCCGCCACGCCGGCCATGGCGATGAACAGCAATCCCACCACGCCGTCGGCCAGCAGCAGCGTGGTGCCGAAGTTGGCGATGCGCAGGCCGGGACGTACGCTCGACAGCAGCATCCCGGCCAGCATGCCGGCGCCATGCGCGGCCATCAAACTGCCGTAGGTGCCGGCGCCGCCCAGGCGCTCGGCCAGCAGCGGCATGGCGATCTGCAGCGGACCGGAGACGAACAGCGCCATCGCACTCCAGTAAATGAAGCAGGCGCGCAGCGTGGTGTCGTCCCAGCAGTAGCGCAGGCCGGCTTTCAGGCTGGCCAGCAGCGGCGGCTTGTTGGCGGCCGAGGGTGTCTGCGCCAGCGGACGCACGCGCGCCAGCGTAGCGGCCGACAGCAGGTAACTGAGCGCATCGAGCAGCAGGGCGATACCGAGACCGCGCGCATCGGCGATGCCGCCACCGGCGTCGCCGCCGGCTGCGATCACCACGCCGGCCAGCAGCGGGCCGAGCAGCATCGCGACCTGGCGCATGCCCATCAGGATGCCGTTGGCCGGCGCCAGCAGCGCCGGTTCCAGCACGCCGGGCAGCAGCGCGCTGCCGGCCGGGTAGGCAAAGGCGCTGCACACGCCGATCATTGCCGCCAGCACGTAGACCAGCGCCATGTCGACGCGCCCCATCAGCACCAGCGCGCCGAGCAGGCCGATCAGGGCGGCGTTGGCGTACTTGGTGAACAGCAGGATGCGGCGCGGCGAGCTGCGGTCGACAATCGCGCCGCCGACCAGCATGAAGATGGCGCGCGGCGCACCGATCGCCGCCAGCACGCCGCCCAGCGCCAGCGGGTCGCCGCTCAGTTTCAGGACCAGCCAGGGCAAGGCGATCAGCATGAACTGGTCGCCCAGCAGCGAGATGACGCCGCCGCCGAACAGCCAGCGGAAGTTCGTGTTGCGCCACAGGGCGCCCGGGTTCGTATCGCGTTCAGACATGACTGGCCTCCTGCGTGCTGGTCTCGTGCGCCTGGAGATGGGCCAGGCCGGCATCCAGGTAGGCACGCAGCGGCGTGTCCCAGACGCTGCCCAGCATCAGTTGCGGATCGTTGGCCTGGGCGTGCAGGATGCGCGCCTTGACGTCCGGGTCGCTGCCGTAGCACGCCTCGAACAACTCGCGCCAGCGCAGGCACAGCGCCTGCACTGCCGGCTCATCCGGCGCCACGCCTGCTTCCATCAACGCACCCAGGTCGCGGCAGAATGCCACCCAGACGCCGTTCGGATGGCGCAGGAAGCGCTCGCGCATGGCCTCCAGCTGGCTTGAGGTCAGGTGGCGCGCGTACAGGGCGAGGCGATAGTGGGCGGCGGCCTCGCCGACGTACGCGAACAGCAGGTGGTCCATGCCGGCGGCGGCCTGCAGGTCCGGCCGGTCGCGGTAGAGGGCGTCCATCTTCAGCATCAATTGCGGGCTGCGCTTCAGGTGCGGGTCGACCAGCGCCATCCAGCGGCGTGCGCTGTCCTGGGCCTGCGGCGCATCGGGCGGCACCTTTGTGCGGATCAGTTCGTGAATGTGTTCGGCCAGCGCTTTCCAGGCCCGCCCTTCGTCGGCGCGGCTGCTCTGCGCGTGCGTGCGCCAGCGCGCCGTTTCCTCGGGCGTCAGGTGCTTGTCGAAGATCGCCATCAGTTCCAGCGTGGCCAGCCATTCCTCCAGGTCGGGCTCGGCCGCCGCCACGAAATCGTCCTGCAGGCGCTGCAGGCGGTCGCGCAGCAGGGTTGCGTTCTCGATCTGGCTGTTCAGCTGGGCGATCTGCTGGGCGACGATGGCGCCGATGTCGGCCTGTTCGCCGGCCAGCAGCGCACCCGCTTCCTCCAGGCTGAGCCCCAGGCTGAGCCCCAGGCGGCGCAGTGCCTGGACCTGGTGCAGGCGCGCGATGTCGACGCGGTTGTACAGGCGGTAGCCGTTGTCCGCCCGCCCGCTCGGGCGCAGCAGCCCGATGGCGTCGTAGTGGTGCAGCGTGCGCACGGTCAGGCCGGTTTGCCTGGCAAGTTGGCCGATCTTCAGGAGCATCGTGCTCTCCGTAATGTTGTCCGATTGCATATAACGATAAAGCCTGACGCTGCGTCAGGGTCAAGCATTTTTATCGGGCGGGTATGATGACGTTTTTATTGGGAGTTAATCGGCATGGGTAACGACGGACAGATCACTCCCGACGCGATGGACGCGCTGCGTGCGCGCTTCGATGCGCAGTCGCGCAAGGCGCGGACCTACTATGCGGTCATGCACGAGATGAAGGGAATACTCGGCAAGGACGAGGCGGCCAGTGCCTGGATGGATGCGCCGCTGGAGGCCTTCGGTGGGCAGACGCCGGCGCAGCTGGTGGCGGCCGGGCGCGAGCAGGAGGTGCTGGCGCACATCCGCGGCGGGAAGGCGAAGCCGGCCAGGTAAGATGTCAGGCGTAAAAAAACCGGAGCGCGCTCCGGTTTCTTGTTTTGCTGCTCCCTGGCTTATGCCTCTTCCGGCGCCTGCGTCAGGCGCACGAACATCGGTGCCACCAGCAGGCCCAGCTCGAACAGCAGGCACATCGGAATGGCCAGTGCCAGCTGGCTGACCACGTCCGGCGGCGTGACGATGGCCGCGATCACGAAGGCGCCAACGATCATGTAAGGGCGGATCGATTTCAGCTTCTCGATGCTGACGATGCCCATGCGTACCAGGATCACCACCACCACCGGCACCTCGAAGGTGGCGCCAAAGGCGAGGCACATCGACATCACGAAGTCGAGGTAGTTCTCGATGTCCGGCATCACCGCGATCGTCGAGGGCGCGAATTCGGCAATGAAGTGGAACACGCGGCCGAACACGAGGAAGTAGCAGAAGGCCACGCCGCCGATGAACAGCAGCGAGGACGAGATCACCAGCGGCAGCACCAGGCGCTTTTCGTGGGCGTACAGGCCGGGCGCGACAAAGGCCCAGACCTGGTAGAACACCCAGGGCAGCGCGATGATCAGCGCCACCATCAGGGTCACCTTCATCGGCACCAGGAAGGGCGAGACGACGCCGGTGGCGATCATCTTCGCACCCGGCGGCAGCGACTGCAGCATCGGCTCGGCGAGGAAATCGTAGACCTCCTTCGGCCCCGGCCAGATCATCAAGGCGATGCAGACCAGCGCCACGCCGATGATGGCCTTGACCAGGCGGTCGCGCAGCTCGACGAGGTGGGAGATGAAGGTTTCTTCGACTGGCGCTTCTTCGGTCGTCATCTAGAAAAAAGAACTATTGGAGGATTTCACGCCCGGCCGAAACTTGCGCACGCGCGCGGCGCCCGACAGGACGCGGGTCTTGCCGCCGTGGCGGTGCTTGTACCAGGCGGGGATGGCCGACGAACGCACCAGCTTCTTGCGCCGGAAGTCGCGCGCCTTGCGTTCGAGGTCGTCGAGCGTGGCCGATGGCGCCGCCGGGGTGGCGATGGTCGGCTGGATATCGCCCTGCCAGGCCGACTTGACGTCGTTCATGGCGCCCGACATGTGGTGCTCGACGTCGGACTGGAACTCGGCCGCGCTGTCCGCCACTTCCTTGTGCAGGTTGCGCAATTCGTCGAGCTGGATTTCGCGGCTGACCTCGGATTTGACGTCCTGCAGGTAGCGCTGGGCGCGGCCATACAGGGTGCCGGCCATGCGCGCCACCTTCGGCAGCTTTTCAGGGCCGATCACGATCAGCGCCACCACACCGATGATGGCGATCTTCGACAGTCCCAGGTCGATCATGGAGCGACCGGATTACGAACGGTGCTTTTCGCGGGTTTCGACGTCGATCGTCGACTTGTCCGCCACCTGCTGGGCAGGGTTGACCGCGCTGGCGGGATTGGCCGGGTTCGCGCCCGACTTTTCTTCCTCGCCCTTCACGCCGTCCTTGAAGCCTTTAACGGCCTTGCCGATGTCGGAACCGACATTGCCCAGTTTCTTGGTACCGAACAGCAGCACCACCACGACCAGCACGATTACCCAGTGCCAAATGCTCATCGAACCCATGTTTATCTCCTTCGTGGGCGCATGCGCCCGAAATTAGTGCAGTAAACCGTACCGTGCCAGTATAAGCCATGCGGCCCGACTTGACCCGGCCAAAAGAAACTTGTCAAGAGCCAATACTACAGAGAGGCCCGAGGCTGTCAACCGTTAGGGTGGGCACTCCGTGCCCACGCGGTTACGTGCGTGTGCGTTTGGCCTTGGCCGTGAAACATCGCTCGCCGTCTTCAAACCCGGTCACGCACACGTCCGGTTTCATCGCATATGTTTCGAGCGATTCGTCACGGCCAGCGGTGCATGCATGAACACGTAACCGCGTGGGCACGGGGTGCCCACCGTACGGGAAAAGCTGCAGGCTGTAATCAGGTTCCCAAGCCACGCCACGGCCGCTCGCCGCCATACATGTGCAAATGCAGGTGATACACCTCCTGCCCACCGTTCGGACCGCTGTTGATCAGGGTCTTGAAGCCGCCGCTGCGCTGGCCTTGTGCATCCGTGGTCACGCCCACACCCTGCTCCGCCGCCAACTTCGGCGCCAGCGCCAGCATCTTGCCCAGCACCGCGGTATACTCGTCGGTCACGTCGGACAGGGTCGCCACGTGCACCTTTGGAATCACCAGCAAATGCACGGGCGCGGCCGGGTTGATGTCCTTGAAGGCCAGCACATCGTCGTCTTCGTACACCACGTTCGCCGGAATCTGCTTGGCGACGATCTTGCAGAAAATGCAGTTGTCCATGTTGTCTCCGGTAAGAGGCGAAGTGCCGGCCTGGGGCGGCACTTCAGACTCGTCAATCTTCAGGATAGTAAGGGCAAACGATGACGGCGCCATGACGGCACGCGCGCAAACTGTTTTCTATGCGTCCTTGCGCGCCGCTTTTTCTTCCAGGCCGGACACGCCTTCGCGCCTTGCGAGTTCGTCCAGCACCTGCTGCGGGCTCAGGTCGAATTTTGCCAGCAGCAGCATCGAATGGAACCACAGGTCGGCCACTTCGTACACCACTTTCGAGGTGTCGCCCGAGACGCGCGCGTCTTTCGCGGCCATCACGGTCTCGGTGGCTTCTTCGCCGATCTTTTTCAGGATGGCGTCGTCGCCCTTGGCGAACAGTTTGGCGGCATACGACGTTGCCGGGTCGCCGCCGTTTTCAGGCTTGCGGCCTTCGATGGTCGCGGCCACGCGGGCCAGGATCTCGCTCATGGGGTCTTCTTCGTATTCGTGTAAATCGTTTCCGGATCCTGCAGCACCGGTTCCACTGCCTGCCAGTCTTCACCGTCGAACTTCTGGAAGAAGCAGGAATGGCGGCCGGTATGGCAGGCGATGCCGCCGGCCTGCTCGATCTTGAGCAGGATGACGTCTTCATCGCAGTCGAGGCGCATTTCCAGCACCTTTTGCGTGTGGCCGGACTCTTCGCCCTTGTGCCAGAGCTTCTTGCGCGAGCGGCTCCAGTACACGGCCTCGCCCAGCTCCACCGTGCGCGCCAGGGCGTCGCGGTTCATCCAGGCGAACATCAAAATATCACCCGTGGCGGCTTCCTGGGCGATCACCGGCACCAGGCCGTTTTCATCCCAGCGCACTTTTTTCAGCCACTTCGCATTAGAGGCAGCATTGTTAGTCGTCGGCGCCATGTTCACTCCAGCCGCATCGGAATGCCGCGTTCAGCCATGTAGCGCTTGGCTTCGCCGACCGTGTGCTGGCCATAGTGGAAGATCGAGGCCGCCAGCACCGCATCGGCATGCCCTTCGAGCACGCCATCGGCCAGGTCTTTCAGGCCACCGACACCGCCCGAGGCGATCACCGGAATACCCACTGCATCCGACACCGCGCGCGTCAGGCCCAGGTCGAAGCCGGACTTGGTGCCGTCGCGGTCCATGCTGGTCAGCAGCAGTTCGCCGGCGCCCAGTTTCTGCAACTCCATCGCCCATTCCACCGCGTCCATGCCGGTGGCATTCCGGCCGCCGTGGGTGAAGACTTCCCACTTGCCGGGTGCGGTCTGCTTGGCGTCGATCGCCACCACGATGCACTGCGAACCGTGCTTTTGCGAGGCGTCGAACACCAGCTGCGGGTTCTGCACGGCCGAGGTGTTCATGCTTACCTTGTCGGCGCCCACATTCAGCAGGCGGCGCACGTCCTCGACCTTGCGCACGCCGCCACCGACGGTGAGCGGAATGAACACGGTCGAGGCCACGGCTTCGATGATCGGCAGGATCAAATCGCGCCCGTCGCTGGACGCGGTGATGTCGAGGAAGGTGATCTCGTCGGCGCCCTGGCCGTCATAGCGGCGTGCGATTTCGACCGGGTCGCCGGCGTCGCGCAACTCGGTGAAATTGACGCCCTTGACGACGCGCCCGCCGGTCACGTCGAGGCAGGGGATGATGCGTTTTGCCAGCATAAGTCTGTGCGAAGCCTCAGGCTTCTTCGCCCTCGGTCAGTTCGTCGGCGCGCGCCTGGGCCGATGCCAGGTCGAGCGTGCCTTCGTAGATCGAACGGCCGCAGATCACGCCTTCGATGCCCTCGTCTTGCACCGCGCACAGCGCTTCGACGTCGGCCAGGTTGTGCAGGCCGCCGGAGGCGATGACCGGGATGCGCACCGCTTGCGCCAGGCGCACGGTGGCTTCGATGTTCACGCCGCCCATCATGCCGTCGCGGCCGATGTCGGTGTAGATGATCGATTCGACGCCGTAGCCCTCGAACTTCCGGGCCAGGTCGATGACTTCGTGGCCCGACATCTTGCTCCAGCCGTCGGTGGCCACTTTACCGTCCTTGGCATCGAGGCCGACGATGATGGAACCAGGGAAGGCGCCGCAGGCATCGTGCAGGAAGCCCGGGTTCTTCACGGCGGCGGTGCCGACGATGATGTAGGTGATGCCGTCGTCGAGGTAGCGCTCGATGGTGTCGAGGTCGCGGATGCCGCCGCCCAGCTGGACCGGGATCTCGTCGATGCCATTCTGCTCCGCGAATTCCTGCACGACTTGGAGGATCGATTTGATGGCCGGTGCGTTCTTTGGCTTGCCCGCAAAGGCGCCGTTGAGGTCGACCAGGTGCAGGCGGCGCGCGCCCTTTTGCAGCCAATGCAGGGCCATTTCGGCGGGGTCTTCGGAGAAGACGGTGGCGAGGTCCATATCGCCTTGTTTCAGGCGAACGCAGTGACCGTCTTTCAGGTCGATGGCGGGGATCAGCAGCATGGTCGTGGTCGTTTAGTGAACGGTGGATGAACGCGGGCGTTCAGGGATTCCAGTGGATGAAATTGCGGTACAGGCGCAGGCCGGCGGCTGCGCTCTTCTCGGGGTGGAACTGGGTAGCGACGAGGTTATCGCGCGCGACGGCGCAGGTGTACAGGCCGCCGTAGTCGGTTTCGCCGATGGTGTCACTGGCCTCGTCGGGCGCGACGTAATAGCTGTGCACGAAGTAGAAATAGCTGCCGTCGGCAACGCCTTCCCACAGCGGGTGGGCGCGGGTCTGCTGCACGCGGTTCCAGCCCATTTGCGGGACCTTGAAGCGCGAGCCGTCGGCCTGGGTCTTGCCGTCCAATTGGAAGCGCACTACCTTGCCCGGCAACAGGCCCAAACCAGGCGTGCCGCCGTTTTCCTCGCTCTCGTCGAACAGCATCTGCTCGCCCACGCACACGCCCATCACCGGGCGCGTGGCCACGGCGCGGCGCAGCGCGTCTTCGGCGCCGGAGGCACGCAGGCTGTCCATGCAGTCGCGCATCGCGCCCTGCCCCGGCAGCACGATGCGGTCGGCCGCGTCGATGTCGGCGGCGCTGTTCGACACCAGGATGTCGGCTTCCGGCGCGGCGGCGCGCAGGGCCTGCGCTACCGAGCGCAGGTTGCCGAGGCCATCGACCACTACGATCTTGTTCGTCATGGCGTTACAGCGAGCCTTTGGTCGAAGGAATGATGCCGGCGGCGCGCTCGTCCAGCGTGGTCGCCATGCGCAGCGCGCGGCCGAATGCCTTGAACACGGTCTCGCACTGGTGGTGGGCGTTCACGCCGCGCAGATTATCGATGTGCAGGGTCACGCCGGCGTGGTTGACGAAGCCGCGGAAGAATTCGCCGGTCAGGTCGACGTCGAAGGTGCCGATCATGGCGCGCGTCCACGGGATGTGCATTTCCAGGCCTGGGCGGCCCGAGAAGTCGATCACCACGCGCGACAGCGCTTCGTCCAGCGGCACGTAGGAGTGACCGTAGCGGGTCATGCCCTTCTTGTCGCCGACCGCCTTGGCAATGGCCATGCCGAGCGTGATGCCGGTGTCCTCGACGGTATGGTGGGCGTCGATGTGCAGGTCACCCACGGCCTCGACTTCCAGGTCGATCATGCCGTGGCGTGCGATCTGGTCGAGCATGTGGTCCAGAAAAGGGACGCCGGTATTCAGTTTCTGGCGGCCGGTGCCGTCCAGATTGAGCGAGACGCGGATCTGCGTTTCGTTGGTATTGCGGGTGATGTCTGCGGTGCGGGTCATGAAAAGGTGCTCGTTAGGCTCAGGCGAGGGCCGCCTTCAGGCCGTTCAGGAATGCGGAGTTTTCGTCCGGCGTGCTGACCGTCACACGAATGCAATTGGCCAGCGATGGGTGCATTTTACTCAAATTTTTGATCAGCACCTTCTCGCTCAGAAGTTTAGCGCAGACGGCGGCCGCATCCGCTACCCGCAGCGAAATGAAATTCGCCGCCGATGGAAATACTTCGACTCCCGGCAGGGCCGCCAGTTCGGCGGCCAGGCGCTCGCGCTCGGCGTTGATCGACGCGGCCTGGGCGTCCAGCACCTCCACGTGGTCGAGCACGAACTCGGCCGCCACCTGGGTCAGCACGTTCACGTTGTAGGGCGGGCGCACCTTCTCGAACTCGGCCAGCAGCGCAGGCGCAGCCGTCATGTAGCCGAGGCGGATGCCGGCCAGGCCCAGCTTGGACACGGTGCGCATCACGACCAGGTTGTCGAATTCGCCGAGCCGGTCCATGAAGGTTTTACGCGCGAAAGGCTGGTAGGCTTCGTCGAGCACGGCGATGCCGGTGTCGCCCAGGGCGCGCAGGATGGCTTCGATGTCTTGGGTTGCGAAGAGGTTGCCGGTCGGGTTGTTCGGGTAGGCCAGGAACACGACGGCCGGCTTGTGTTCTTCGATGGCGGCCAGCATGGCAGGCAGGTCGAGCGTGAAGTCGGCCTTCAAAGGCACGCCAACGAAGTCCGCGCCCGCGAACTGGGCCGAGCGCGAGTACATCACGAACGCCGGCACCGGCGCCAGCACGACGGCGCGCTTCTCGGTGCTGGCCACCGTGGTGGTGACGATCTGGATCAGCTCATCCGAGCCGTTGCCGAGCAAAACGCCGTAGCCGGCCGGGATGCCCAGCTTGGCGCTGACCTTTTCCTTGAGCGTGGCGTACGAGGCGACGGGGTAGCGGTTCAGCACCGCGTCGGCCAGGCGCGTGGCCAGTTCCTGGCGCAGGGCCTCGGGCAGCGCGTACGGGTTCTCCATCGCGTCGAGCTTGATGTAGCCGCTGGCGTCGGGCACCACGTAGGCGCTGTTGGCGCGGATGTCGGCGCGGATGACGTTGGCGATCAGGTTCTCGATGGGCATGTTCATTCCTCGGTGGCGGTGGCGGCTGCAGTGGCGGCGGCACGGCTCTTGCGCGCGATGCTCTTGCGTTGCTTGATGGTGGGTTCGGGGTCGGGCGAGGCCAGGCGCGCTTCGATGATGGCGCAGTAGTCCGGGTTCAGCTCGAAGCCGGCGAACTGGCGCCCCAGGCGCTTGGCGGCAATCGCCGTGGTGCCGCTGCCCATGAAGGGATCGAGCACCACGCCGCCCGGCGGGCAGGACGCCTTGATCATGCGCTCGATGATCTCGAGCGGCTTTTGCGTGGGGTGGTCGGCGCGCTCGGGATGCTCGCGGTGCAGGCGCGACACGCTCCACAGGTCCTTCGGGTTGTAGCCGACTTCCAGCCATTTGGCGCCGATGAAGATCGAGCGCGTGCGCGCCTTTTTCGTCGCTTCGTCATACGGCACGCGCACGGCGTCGAGGTCGAAGTAGTAATCCTTGCGGTTCACAAAAAAGCCGATGGTGTCGTGCACCGACGAGAAGCTGCGCACGCTGCCGCCCATCGAGGGCACGCGGCGGTCCCAGATGATCTCGTTCATCATCGTCATGCGCTTTTTCAGCATGACGAAGATCTCCGGAGCGAAGCGCCAGGTGAGGAAGATGTACAGGCTGCCATTGGCCTTCAGCTTGGGCAGCGCCGCGTTCACCCACTCCTCGGTCCAGGCCAGGTAAGCCTCGACGCTCTGCTGGTCCGAGGCGTTGCCGTAGTCCTTGCCGAGGTTGTAGGGCGGGTCGGTCAGGA
>Ga0308160_10002413_pt1 | contig 22649 bp, 28 predicted proteins | sample PhyFR1_FD_201036 | JGI IMG/M metagenome (GOLD analysis project Ga0308160, IMG submission 201036) | Phyllosphere microbial communities from UC Gill Tract Community Farm, Albany, California, United States - DLSLF.R1 | ecosystem: Host-associated > Plants > Phyllosphere > Unclassified | place: USA...
AGAAGATGCCATGGCTATACTTGAGCATATATCTGGCTATACAAGAGAAACATGACTTACCTCTGTAGCAAAAGCAGCACCGACCATGGACATTGATCCGATAAATAATCCAGCAATTTGGATCCACATCCTCCATTGCCCATACGCAGTAAATACCCTATCATCAGCTCTTAATCAGTACCTCATCTGGTGTACTCACGGCCCGGACAAAGCAGCAACCATATAAGACAACCCAGTTTGTAAAGTAGCAGCCAGCGTAATAGTCCCAGTACCCCTCCCAGGGAACAATTCATCCGTCCAATAAGCGTGTAAAACACCAATTGAAAATGGTATTCCCCAGATCAAGACTTCGATAGCAGTAGCTCCAATCAAGAATAACCAAGCTGCTTTACCCCCATCTGCCGGTGGGAGGGATGACGCATTTTCAGGTGCTGTCAGGTCGACCTCCAATTCCGGGGGGTTTGGGCGACTACTGAGGTTCTCGAGGGGTATTGAGGGAGTGGATTGGTTGGGAGTGGTGAATGGGTTGGTACCTCCTTCTCGGGAAGGATCTATAGGATCTGCATAGGATGAAGGTCGATATACAGCTTGAGCATCCGACATTTTCTCTCATGCGCGAGTTCGTAGATTATCAACCGGATAAGAGGGCAGTGTTTCAAGTGGTGGGATGAAGGAGAGTATGCCTGACTCTCTTGGCTCAACTCACCCGAGTCGATAATGTGATATGGCTAGTAGATCCATTTATCGGACATCCCGACATCAGTTGATTCGACTCCAAAATCAATTGTGGGGTCCTCATCTCGCTTGGCGTACTCACGACACCTTTGTCACTCTATGCATTCTTCAGATCTCATAAGCTCCGCTATATAGCGGACTGAATCGTCTAGTATGGGAAGATATTGGAAAAAGAAGAATGGATAACGGAGGATCATGACGATGATTGTCTCGGAATCTCTTATCTACCCTCCTTTAGAACGCTATCTAAAGTTTCCCCACCTTTCTTTGGGTTCTAGTGCATTGTGCGTGACCTTCGATGGACCGCATGGCGCCATATCCCCATCATCGCCGGTGCGTCGTTGGCCATGCAGAGCTTCCATCCGGTCTCCGGCATCGGCACACCGGTCATAGCTAGTACGAGTAGTGCATTTCGACATCTAATTCCAATCCCGTCGCCCAAATCTTGCCGAGGGGCCTCGGACATCATTGTTCCCGCTCCCTCGATTGGCCCAAACCTACTCAGCTTAGACCGACCAACCCGATACGACCCGCTATCAAGGTCCGCCCGATCACCAATGTATATCGCTTAATTCGAAAACCCCGCAAAGGATTCGAAAAACAAAATGGCAATTCCCTTTGATTCCTTGTACCTGTTCCTGAGTAAATTCGCCATCATCGGGGGAATAGCCAAGCATGAGGGTTTTATATATACATATCGCCAAGAACATGAATTTTAGTCGCCTAATGCCCCGGCCCCTATCAACAGATCCAATGTCGCCATGCGTGACACATCGCTGTTTACGGGTATGAGGGGAGCAAGACAGGGTTAGAGGAGAGTATGCAATTAGTGGGAACCTTGCTGATGAGAGATGAGAGAGGATGTAGAGGTATGAACCAAGAGATAACGCCATTTTCCTCTTTTAACGATTTCGAACTTTGGAAAGATATGGGCCGGGACATATATATTCCAATAGCTTCCTCTTGATTTGATTACTGTTCCCACTTTGCTTTTTACGAGATGTCGAACTTGCCTCGATACGATGGGTCTACACCCGAAGAGAACGATTATGGACACATGAACGATAACAATGAGAAGAAGGATGCCAACTATCTGCCCTCTGAGGGTGTATACGTTGGAGCGGATGGCGATGGACCACGAGAGGAAGAGACTATTCGAGCATTGAAGCCTAGGCAGATCTCCATGATTGCCATCGGTGGTGCTATCGGTACCGGTCTCGTTATTGCCAGTGGTCGATCCCTAGCTAGGTCTGGACCTGGTTCCCTCTTCTTATCTTACGTCGTCATGGGTATTGTGTGAGTCTTATCATATCAAGTCGAGAACAAAGACTGATAGACAGCTGTTTCGCAGTCATGCTTGCTCTTGGTGAAATGTCGACTCGATTCCCTTCCAAGAAGGGATTCGCAGGACACGCTACTCGATGTGTCGACCCAGCTTTCGGTTTCGCTACCGCTCTCGTCTACCTTTGCAAGTACCTCATCATCAGTCCCAATCAGATTGTCGCTGGTGCTCTCGTCATTCGATTCTGGAACCAGAGTATCAACGGTGCCGCATGGGTTACTATCTTTGTCACCGTAAGTCAAGTTGTTGTGATCACGTGAGCATACGCTGACGATCAGTTCGTCATCTTGATCAATTGCATGGGTATCAAGTGGTTTGGTGAAATTGAGTTCTGGCTCTCTTTCATCAAGATCATTACCCTCACTGGTCTCATTATCCTCGGTCTCATTATCGATTTGGGAGGAGTACCAGGTCAGGAAAGGATCGGATTCAGGTACTGGACAGATGGACGTGCATTCAAGCCATACAAGGTCCTCGACAATGTCGGTCTAGGTCGATTCCTCGGTTTCGTCAATGCTCTCGTCCTCGCTCTATTCGCATACATGGGTACAGAGCTTATCGGAGTCACCGTCGGTGAAGCCAAGAACCCCCGAAAGACTGTTCCTTCTGCTATCCGAAAGACTTTCTACCGAATTCTATTCTTCTACATTATCGGTGTTTTGATCATTGGTATGATTGTTGATTCCAACTCTACCCTACTCGCTCAGGCTTCAAAGAAGGGTACAGCCGGTGGTGCTTCTGCTTCTCCTTTCGTCGTCGCCATTCAGTCTGCCGGTATCAAGGTCCTCCCTTCCATCATCAACGCGTAAGTCCTCCTTGATCTAATCTTGGGTCCATCTGACCATCAGCTGTATCTTGATCTTTACCATCTCTGCTGCCAACTCGGACCAGTACATCGCTACCCGAACCCTCTACGGTATGGCCAAGGATGGAAATGCTCCCAAGGTATATACAATCACAGAATCGCGTGACGTCAAGCTGACATGCAGATCTTCACCCGATGTACTTCCCGAGGTGTCCCATACGTCGCATTCGCATTCACCGGATGTTTCATGGGTCTCGCCTACCTAGTCGCTTCAGGAGATGCGCTAAAGATCTTTGATTACTTTACATCCTCCGTCACCGTTTTCGGATCCCTCACTTGGATCTCCATCCTCGGATCCCACGTCGGATTCATGAGGGGTATGAAGACTCAAGGTATTTCCAGGGATACTCTCCCCTACAAGGCTGTACGTCCCTTCTATTGGATCATTGAACAATGCTGACAAGACAGCCATTCCAGCCTTATTTGACCTACTTTGCGCTAGTCTTCACATGTCTTTTGACCTTCTTCAAGGGATTCGATGCTGTCATGAACCCATTCGACTACAAGAGCTTTATCACCCACTACATCGGTATCCCGATCTACATCTTTGGTTATGCCCTATACAAATGTACGTCCTCCCCCTCGTTACCTCATTGCACGTACTGACGGGTAGTGATCCGAAAGACCGAAATGGTCAAGTTGGACGAAATGGATCTATCTACTGGATCTCGAGAATTCGCTGATCTCGATGGTGAGGAGGAGGATGAGGGTTACTCTGATATGAACTGGAAGCAGAAGGCTATTTACAACCTCAAGAACTGGTAGTCGGATTATACTTGTTAGAAACGAGAAAGAATCTGTATTACATATTTAAATACCCGTCGTAGTTGTTATAGGCGCATAAGAGGGTTATGCAGATTTCTTGTTTGTTACTGTTGTCTGGGGGACAAGAAGAATCTTGGTTGTTCCACCATTGTCTGCAAGATATACATCGGCCAATACAACAAAGTAGCCGCCTCAGCTACACTATCCTCGACTTTCTGGATGTCATACCCAAGCATATTCCCAGCTCTATTCTCTCCGGACCTTGTTCCCTGCGCGCCGACGACGAAGATGGAGTACGATCCAAAACAGGGCCGCGGATGCAACCATGACAAGCCAAAGTGAAGCCCAGGGGAATGAGCTAATATGTCAGCTAAGCCACAATATCCAGTGGAAACACGCACTGATCAGCCCGTACTGATTGTGGGAATCTGAATACGTTTGAAGGGTCATAACGACGTTTCAAAGCTTGTAATCTTGGATATGTATCTCCCCAGACTAGTCGAGGGTATTCTGAGGCAGTCAATTCCGGGTCCACATATGCCGGGTCTATCGTCAGTCAAGATCCGAAGACAGAGGAAGTACGTACAAACAGCCTGAACGGGTGTTAGATCCCGACTCATCCGCTGGACCAAGCTGACTAGATCGAGATTACTCTTTTCTAGTTTCTTGGCGCATACCTCCCAGACTATCATGAGGTCCCGATGACCGAATGCTGAATTTGATTGTTTCAAGATTGCCGAATGCTGTCCGCCAAGGTAAGGGGATAGGACGAACCACTCAATGGACGTTGAAGGATTGGTACGTGAAGCAAGGGAGAGGAGGTATTCCATGTGCTCCGTGATTGAAGGGCGAGATAGAGGTTTCTTGGTCAAGAGCGACTACTGGTCAGGTACTCCACGCATAGTTCCACTTACCTTGGCGTAAAAATTCACGTGCTCGTTATTATTGAGAGGCCCCCTTTCTGGTAGTGCGGTCCAGTTCCCACCAGTCTGGAGCATGGATTGGAGATACGCTGACTGTCAGAAACTCGCCAAAGTCAAAATGTACGTAAACTCACTAAGCGGTCTTCTCTCCTTTTGCATTTCTCCAACTCCATGCTTCTCCAGAACCTGATCGAAATCCTTCATCATAACTTCATACTCGTCCATACTCCCCATCCATTGTCCCAAGATCTCCACTTTAGTACCATATCCCCCTTTCCCATCGACCTCGGGCGTAACGTGCCAGCTCATCCCCAGCCTTGATGGGGCTGTTGCGCCATATTCCTGGAAAGCCAGAAACAGATTGGTAGCTCGCTCGACTGATTCCTCCGTAGATGGGAGGGCTCGAGGGAGAAGGGTGAGCTCGTAGTATACGACCGTTTCCGGTGCGGGGTGGGTACGGAATACAAAGGAGTGAGCTATACCGAATGATGATCCGCCTCCTCTTATTGCCTAATGGTTAGCTGGTCCGATGGAGCGAGACTTACCCAGTAGAGGTCCGGATGGCGGACTTTGGAGGTCATGACCGACCGACCATCTGCTAGAACCACTTCTGCCGACAGCATGTTATCTAGCAGAAGCCCCTGAGATCTAGTATAAGCGCCTTCGCGAGACCCGATGCTCACCTTGACATAAGACCGAATCCGCCAGCGACCGCCTGACCTCCAACTCCAACAGTCGGACAGCTACCACACGGTATCATCCTACCCACTTTCTCCAATATAGTCGACATCTCACCTAGCAAGGCCCCCGCTCCGACTTGCACAGTCTGATCGTGGAAATTGTAATTGACCGCTCGGAATGCTCGCATATCGATAATGAGCGATGGTTCGGCCGGGATAGGTGCGTCGGGCGTTATCGGAGGTGGGTAGAATCTAGGAGTGGATGAAGAAACATGGCCATCGACGTCGATTGATCCGCCTAAGGAATACGCTCCGTAGGAATGACCACCTGACCGAGGGATGGCGGGGACATTATGGGTCTTGGCACATTGGACTGATGCAGCGATACCTTCGTGAGTCTGGGCTATTTGTCAGCTCACTGGTGTACCTGCGTGACTCACGATAGACAACAGCCAAGGGCCCGACGGTGTCCGCCAAGCGTAGATTGTATGGTAAAGTAGCTTCTGCCCATAGTCCCCCACGAGCATCGGGACCGAGTACACTGGGATATCCCTCAGGAGTATGTGCTGGGATAGCACCATGTAAACAGCTAATGAGTGACTGCCTTACCAGCTCTATATTAGCCATAGCTGTTCCCTGGGAAGAGTCAAGAGGAATGATCTACCTTGCTAAATGCAGATCCCGTGAGGTTAATTCTCATCACGTGGTTTCAGGCACAGATAAGAAAAACCTTAATTGTTCCATTAAACTAGACACCTTGTCTCTTACCTCCCAGACCATGTCTAGTTGTATACTATAACACCTATAATGATCAGACCGATATGGTACAGACTCAGGCGAATAAGGCCACATACACTTTTCTTACTTCTTATAATATCGCTAGTCATATATTGCCTGCAGTTACCCGATAGTCTTGCCGAACATCCCGAACATTCGACTGGACATCATCGCGGTCTACTGGTTACTACACCGACAAATTCTTCGTACCCATTACACTACATCTCTCTCGATTCTATACATGGTAGACTAGAGTCTACACCGGTTGCGGCTGATCTGGGCCAAGGTCGGCAGAGTGTTTCGCATCTGGTCGAGCACCCTCGCCGCGAGAATCTATTATATATCAATAATGAAGTTACGCCTGGATCGATCATCATGGGGACGATGCAGGGGATGAGGAATTTGAGCAATGTGAACTTGAATATACATTCTCAGGGACCTAGTCAGGGGGATGAGCCGGCGCATTCACTGGTGACCCGGGACGGACAGCATCTGATAGCTATCAACGTACGTTCCACATCGTCAGGATCCGCTGATAAGCAGTATGGCTCACCGACCGCCGCTTTGTATAGCATAGAAGCAGGAGGACAACTTCAACTTCGCCAAACCATCAGTCTACCACGTCCAACATGGCACGATAACTCGGTAGTACCCCATCCACATCATATCGCCCAGCACCCTCGTGATTCACGGACATTCTATGTCCCGGACCTAGGGTACAATGTAGTCTACGTCTTGCGCCAAACTCGGAACAAGGCAAGAACGTCGCTGGATGTAGTCCAGATATTTGATACTAGAACGTATGGTGGTGGGCCTCGGAATGGGGTTGTCTCGCATGATGGTATGTCGGTCGAGTAGGCCAGGCTGACGAAATAGGTAAGACATACTTTTTATCTTTCCAAATATCATCAACAGTCATGGGTATACCACTAGACCGGCACAATCTGTTACAACATACCAACAATCACCCAATATACACCCTTCCCGACGAAGTCATCGATGCAGGCTTGTTCTCAGGGGGACGAATAATCCATGCTTCATCCGATATCCTCCTTCTTCAGAACCAGCTACTCGTAGCCAACAGACGCGTCGTCGGTCCGTATCTCCCCACTATACATCGGGATACAATCGCAATATTCGATATACGTAAATCACGCTTGACCCCAGCTGGACACATACAGACTGGATGTTGGAAACCCCGCGAACTGTTGATAGTCAAGCGGAATCGACACGACTTGGTGGCCGTGACTTGTAATGGTCAAGAAGGAGAGGGAGCTGGTGTTGTGCTGTTTGACCCGTCTAATGGGTATAGGGAAGTGGGCAGGTGGGATAGTGAAATGCTAGTTTCGGGAATTGTGGGTGTAACAGTAGATGTATAGATCAAATGCAATGGCGACATTTGGCGACATAGCCGAAATCACTATGATCCCTTGCAAAAGATTGACAGCCAGAAGGATTGGTAAACGAGTCGATGGAGATTCGCGACTCGAGGGCGGACCAGTAGCATGGGCATTCCAAAATACCGCCGAGTTGAGTAGCGTGTGCTCTGGGAACGAGGGGCGACGTCGCACTCGGCGCCGGACAAACCTTTCAGGAGTACCGGGTTCCGGAGTTTTGGAAATCATCTACCCTTTGGTGGCTTGCATCTACGGCCGATAATGAATGATTTTCCACGACTCGAGAATGCAGTAGAAAGCACTAGACTACATGATTCTCGGTATAATTATCAATCATTATCGCTGATTACCTTCTGTAACCGTTGCCCGAATTCCCGAGAGTGTGTACTTCTTTGACTCGACTCGACTTCCATGCCCGATATCCTATAAGTCCTGTACTACCCACATGTGATGTATTTCCCAAATCAACTCGGATAGTATACAGCGACCATGTCATTCGTCAGACTATTATCCACAGCAAAGGGATCTCCACGCCCGCAATCACCATCAGCGCCGACTCAGGCATACAAGCCGACCCTGTCCCTCCATGTTCCCGGCTACGGTGCTATCCTCGCGACCCTCTCTGAACCGAACCCACTTGACCCCACGGCCGACCTTGAACCTAAATATGACCTGGACTTGAGGGGAGAGTTAGAGATCAGGATGCCATATGGGAGTGGACGGATGAGATGTAAATCTATTCGAGTCGGGATGAGGTCGACGCTCAAGATTGCTATCAAAGGCAAGCGGAAGGAGGATCACGAGTTGTCTGATTGTCGGGTGGAGATCATTGGGGGAAGCAGTGAAGGTGTATGGCTGGAGGAAGGTGCTCAGCGGTGAGTCGAACCTTATGGATTCAGCTGATGACAGATTCGAATTCACGTTGCTTCTACCGCCAAAACTAGCACCCCAGAACTGGGTCCCAGGAGCAAACATTTCTCACGACTTGTATGCCGAGCTGGAAGGCGTCCCCGAACCAACGACGACCTCGCCATTCTTCCGTACCCTATCCCTATCGTCCTTTTCATCAGGCAAAACACCCACTTCATCCCGCCTCCCTTCGCGGTCACCTTCCCCTACCGGCAGCCCATCATCATCTAACGCCCCCCTCGGCTCCGCGTCCATGTCCATCACTCGGCAAGAAGGAGCCTATATCCCCCAAGCACCTACTTATGACGAATCGCAAGCTGTTTATACTGGTAAATCACTCCAGTCCGGGTTGACAGAGGACGACAGGTGGATCACGGGAACCCACGACACTCATCGAACAATCATGATTGTTTTCAACCCCCATCCAACCGGTCAAGTCAGTTCGCTGGATGAGCAAGTCACTGGATTCACAGAGGGAGTCGGAGTCTACAAATGGCGAATGTCTGCGGATGAGGTACGTCCTATCAATCGAGCTTTAGGTGCTGACATGCAGTGGCATATCGCAGCATGGCCTTTGTTCCGATTCATCCTCCCAGACCCAGCATCGACCGTTACCCTTTTCGCATTCCGTTACTCGCTCAATCAGACCGTCATGATCACATCCCCCTCTGACCCCGATAATCCCCATACAGTCACTACCAACTTTCCATTTGTCGAGCGAGGCAAGATCCCGCATCGGGATCATGGATATCCGAGTCCTGCCCTGCCAGCTCTGTGGAGAGGCAAGGACGCCAAGGGTTCAGATGAGGGAGAATTCAAGATTGAAGCAAAAGGACAGATGCCAAAAGATGATGTATTGCGGCCATCGACTATACCGGGCTGTGCGCGATCGTACGTCTTCCCGTGTCCAAGTAGACGGTGCTGACGGACAGGACATGGACACCGATCCATATCGCTCATACCCTGGTCGCTGAAGTCTTTTTCTCAATCTGGGGCAAGACAGAATTTGGCGAGGACATGTCTAGACCTGGTCCAGGCGGTCTTCAGGTCATGCGAATTAAGCGTCCAGTTGTGGTCCCTTCCGTTAGTCGCTACCCTACTTTATTCACTCAAGCTGACGAGTAGTGCGCCCTCATCCCCCAGATTCTGGATCTCCCAACATATCGACCAGCTGCCCGTATAAACTGCGGTGCGGAATCAGACGCATGTAAACTCTGCGGATCACGTCCACACGAAATCGTTTGTCAGCAGTGTCCACCCACCGTAATCCCTCATTTACGACACGATCTCGACCCTACTCTTACGGGGAACAAATCCGGTGTCTGCCCTCTGTGCGCTGGGAAAAGCTTCGTCCCGGATGGAGAGCCCGATTGGAAGACCTGTGCTTGTGGATTGGCGGTCGACAAGACGGAAGAGAGGATGAAGGCTTTCTTGCAGGAGATGGATACGGAGGGAGAAGCTGATAGGCGCCGGACGGGGACGGAATTGAAAGAGGAAGCAGAGAGGGGGAGAAGGTTTTCTAGAGATTGACTGAGTTCACAATGTTGTATCAGTATAATTAATATGGACATTTGGCATGCGATAAATGATGCGTTGTACAAAAGACGGAAGAGAGGATGAAGGCTTTCTTGCAGGAGATGGATACGGATGGGGAGGCTGACAGGCGGCGAACGGGTACGGAGATGAAAGAGGAGGCAGAGAGGGGAAGACGGTTTTCTAGAGATTGATTACGTTCTTAATGTTGTATCAGTATAATTGATATGGACATTTGGCATGCGATGAACGATGCGTTGTACTTGCTCGCTCGATACTAGACTGACTATTGAGTGTCCTTGACTTGAGCACCTTCCACAGGCTTCTCCCACTCTTCCATATCCCTCGCGAATTGATACGAGCTCGGCCGGGGGATAGTCCCTGCCGCAAACAAACCTGTCTATCACTCTCAATCCGGCATTGGACATACCAATCTTCACATAGACAGGTGATTCGTCCGAGAACCCATTATCCCCTCTGATGGCATTGACCTCTCCGTCGACATATATCGGTCTCTTATCAGCACGAGCCTACCTGCGAGATGACTTACGATCCGCAATTCCCGCAGAAATATCGCCTGACTTCATGCCCACTATTCCCTATTTTCCCATACACGTTTGGTTCTCCCGTGAGTTGCATATCACGCCTGAGCATATTGAATACAGCTCCATGGCTGATAGTCTTAGTCCACGGTGAACGAGGGTGACTTACGTTCCACCATATGCGTGTCGACAGTCTATACAATCTTGGCTTTAGCTAGTCTTCGAAACGTCGGTGGTGGAGGAGACCTACGACAAACCCCTACTTCCAAACCCGAGGGTATGGTGACCTTTATCTGTCCGCATAGGCATGTCCCTTCCATTTCAGTGCAGTGCGCGGTCACAAGATGAATTGTGAATTGAGCGTCATCGTCATCCGGGGCCGAGCTCCGTCTTTGCGGGAGTCCGTCTATTAGAACTAGAGTGCTCATCCACGCAGTATGTCGTGCAATTCGCACAGATCCGCAGACGAAGGCAAATATGTACAACTCGAGCATTTGCATGCATGACGATCAAGACAACTTGCTAAACTTGCTATAACTTTCTTCCTCGACTCTCTTTACCCGCAGAACTGACCAGCTGGACTACAGACTTATGGCCTCCATCTACTGCGCGTCCTTGGTTGGCACACCGTCCAAAGGCTTGTTCCAAGATTCCATATTTTTGCAGAAGATCTCAGCGACTGGTTTCTGAGTCAAGTCCTCTGGCTTGAATAGACCTAAACGTCAGCATGCTTGTCCTTCCACATGAAAACAAGCTAGGAGAGACTCACCAATCTTGACAAAGACAGGCTTGGGAGCAGAAATGGCAGTGTAGAGTGTACTGTCCCATCAGCATTTGTTTCATCATCATGGGAATCCGAAGATTCCGGGAACCGAAACAAGGTTTCGAAAGGATCTAGGTGACTTACCTTCCACATGTTCCGCAAAAGTACCTCTTGGTATCTCCTCCACTATCTCCTTTACCCTTGAAGTGCTTGGTTTCACCCTTGATGTTGAGCGTATCGGGGTCGGCCATGAAGTTGTAGGATGCTCTGAGTGGTTAGTCACCGTCATCGTGCGCTACTCTCTGCCGCTCTCCTCACCACTCCTCTCTCACTCTCAGGTGTATGAAATAGACTTACACTGATCCACTGGTCTTTCGGCAGTCAATGCAGTCTGTTCCATCAGTTCGGATTTCTACAGATGATAGACTTGAAACTCACGACAGATGGCAACGGGCAGGTCCTTTGGGAGCGAGAGCTGGACTTCTCCGCAGAGGCATGATCCATGGATATCAGACATTGTATATGAATAAGTGAACAAGATATGTACAAGATAAAGAGTCGCTGTGAGAGATGCGAGCTAGACTATAGGAGTGACGTTGCTAGCAAAAGCCGGAATAGCCGAGCTCGACCAGGGCCTAAGCGCTATACCCTGCTGATAACCTACTTAGACTGGCGCACTTGGTCATCTAAACCCACCGATTCAGAGTCATCTGAACCCACCGATTCAGAGTGTAAAGTCGACACCTTTCGTAGCTCCCGCTCGCTCCCCTTCAGAGTCTCCAAGTAATTTTCACGCTCTCCGCAATCTGTCATTCCAGATCGAAATCCAGTAGGCACTGAGTCCATCCGCCATCTAGGAGAAGACCAGGTCGACCAGATTTATGCATGCTATTCGAATCAAACTGAAATTCACCGCCTTTTCCAGACTCCCAACGCTTCCGCTCCTGGCGCTCTGGTGCTCTTCTCTAGCCTCTTGATCCAGATCAACTCCCAGTCCCCATCGAGCAGTGTGTGGTAATCACTCTCTCTTAGACCGAAAGGCGGTCCACCTTCCTTGATAGGACCATCCGGGGTGAATGGAAGCGGGAACATCAGGGTGATGAGCCGGGTGGAAGGGTTTGATAGAGCTTTCATCTGTTTTGCCCAGTCTTCTCGGAGTGATGGTGGGATCGCACATAGGAACCTGTCATTAGCTTGCATGTAATTGAGATACTGGAGACGTACGTGTAGTCGAAAATCACATCGTATGTATATTCGGGGGTGTAGGTGAAGAAATCTGTGCAAATGATTTTCCAGGCTCCGGTGGTGGGCTGGAGCAATTGCTCACTTAGCCACCTATCATCAGCTCTCCTCATCGGCTAGCATGAGCGATTCAGCTTACTTCTCAGCAGTCTTGGCTCCGGTAGGGGAGATATCGAGCCCATCGGCTTTCAATCCATGTTGGGCCAATAGCAGGACATCATATCCCTTCCATCAGCCCATACTTTGGAGTAAACATACCATCCCACATCCCGGTACTGCTGCTCTACCACTTGTTGGAATGCCCAGGGTCGAGCTTTCCGAGGAATTGAGTAGGCTGACGAGTTCGGGATGAGCGAATCCTTGATCCCACCCTGTTTTACCTTGGGCCCTTGAGATCAGCAATATCCAGCGCATGTACGAGACTTGACTGACCAACGGTCCTCCCACTGGTTGGTTGGTGCGCTCGTAGGCTGGGTGGACTCTGACGACATTATTCTATGTTTGCAAGTTAAAGTGATAGCAGACAAGAAGAAATGGAGAAGATTAAATATCAGTCTGACGAGGCCGACGGCCTGTCCTGACCGCGGTACCCCGATGCCCGAACCCCGAGTCTACTATTCTTACAAATGTACCTTTGGTTACCTGGAACACACCTCTCGATGCCTATCCAGAGTACCCCACCCAACAAGCTGTCACAACATGGGCGCATTATATGTAGAGTCCAATGGGGTTCATGTGTACATTGTCGGAAGGGAGGTGGGTACTCATCGCATGCATATATTGTACATAAAGGAAGACAAAAACTAGTTCTTATAAATGCAGATCACGCTAAACAATCAGCTCAAGTGAGAAGAGGAGGATGAGAGAACTTACTCCTCATCCTGGAGAACATGGTCGAGACCGACCCGCTGACCTCGGGCGTGCTTGGCGGATCCACCCCAAACCATGGCTGAAATATTAGCTTCTATTCAATTCATTGGTGGCATAGCAGGAGGATAGTAGAGCAGTATAGTATGAAGAGGAGAGCGGAGGAGGGCAGTTGTATAAAGGCAGAACCGGGAGGATAGTTGTTTAAAGGCGAAACCCGGACTCACCATTCTTGAAATTTGGCACAATATTCTTATGGATCGCGTCACAGAAATGTCTGACCGTGTTCTTTCCATTCCTGAGCACAACAGGTGCGGTATAGTCGGGTTGCTTTCCTCTGGGTCGAGTATATCTATGAGTCAGCTCTGAGTGGCGAATTTGTGATTTCCCAAAATATGGTGATTTTTGACCTTCTCTATCGTTGTACCTCTTGACCACTGCCTCCGCTCGCCGAAAGACCGCGGTCAGTCCTCGCGGGATTAAAAGCGGAGGGCATAGCCACACCAGGAACGGAACTAGACTCACACTCTGACCAAATCCAATTTATCCCACATGGTCTCCAAAAGTTCGTCAATGTTCAACCACTCCCTCGAGGATATCGGTACAGAGTTCGGGATCTTGTACAGCAGGTCCAGTTCCTCTATACTAATTCCGTCAATCTTATTTAATACGGTGACCTGGACCGTTAGTTAAACAAGAGGAAGAGACGGGGAACGGACCATTGGAACGTATACACGATTTCCTTCGACAACATCGATGAAATCGTCCACTGTGGCATCAACTTGATGAATCGAAACCTTCTATTAGCTTTGTTGTTACGGACTCTACGGGTACTCACCTGTGCATTGTTGATCCTATACTCGCTCATGACTGACTTGATAGCCGCCGGCGTGAGCTCATTTAGAGGTACCGAGTTCGTGATGAGAATACCACCATTCTCCTTCTTTGAAATGGAAATTCTTGGTGGCTTCTTGTTCAATCTGATACCGAAACCTTCCAATTCGTTTGTGAGAATGGCCAAGTCGACCAATGGCTTCAAAACATCAAGGACGATGAAAATCAGGTTACAGGTTCTGGCGACGGCGATGACTTGTCTACCTCTTCCTTTTCCGTCCTGCTAGTCAGCGCCGTCGCGCGAAAATGGAAGATGGGCTCGCCTTAGCCCCAGCAATAATTCCCGGAAGATCTAGAATCTGGATCTTTGCACCGTTGTGTGTAATTTGCCCGGGAACGGTGGTCAAGGTTGTGAACTCGTAGTTGGCAGCTACCGATTCGACTCCACTGATCATCAGTTATTGTCCAACAATGAGTTCAGTACAGGAGGGAGCGTAGATTCGTAGAGGCGATGCGTCTGGCAATGCTTGACAGGAAAAGTCTCTACGAAGAGCAAGAAGACATTTGACTTACGTCAACTTCGACATCAATGTCGATTTACCCACACTAGGGAATCCAACGAATCCCACACTCGCAATACCCGTTCTCGCCACATCGAATCCCAATCCTGGTCCACCTCCACCTCCTCCAGGAGGGTTGATAAGCTCTCGTCGAAGTTTGGCGAGCTTGGCTATAATGTCAGTCGAGCTCGCTCCAATAGAGCTACTGGCATACCCTTCAATTGACCGAGATGGTATTCGGTATTTTTATTCTTCTGCGTCTTTGACATCTCATCCTCGATGTCTTTGATTCTCTGTGCTGTCGTCATGATGGGCGATGTCTGTTTTAATGTATAAGTATAGAAATAGTTGGTGTAATGGACAACGAATTCTGAGAAGATGATTCAATATGACGTGTCATTTCATCCTATAACTCGCCACTTGAATCAACCTTGTATCATCTATCAACCCTGTAACTATACACCTACACCTATACCTTATACACATGACTCACTAGCACCCATACACCCAAGCATGGCAAACTCACTCACGCAATGGCCAATGCAGCCAATCCCATTTCCTCAAGGGGTACGAACAAATCCAATCGGCTGGGGGTTTGGCGCGTCAACGCACACTACGCCCTCGGCACCTTCAACACCTCATCGACCCCCTTTACAACATTCATTCACCACTCCACAATCATCCTCATTCGGTCAAGTAGCTACACCCTCGAATGAAGCGGAAGCAAGACATCAATGGGGAGCACAGACCCCTACCGAGCGAAAGAAACGATCCAGGGGCTCGGACACCTCTTCGTCCTCTTCGATTAATCGAGCAGCTAAAATAGCCTCGAGGCCCATCGCAGGTAGCTCCAAGCGAAGACTTGGTAATGAGCGGGAGTCAGTGAAGGATGAGGATGATAGTGTGGATCTAGGCATCTTGCTCAGTAAGCTAACCGGCCCACATGTGAATAGTTAGCTGACCACCAGGAACACTACCAACAACCGCACACCTGCCTATCCTACTTCACCTGCTCAAGCAAGATCCTTCTCTACAATCTTCGGTCCTTTCCCAAATCCCAAAACCAAATCTCGCAGAATGTCTTTCTGCCCTCGAGGAAAGCAGGTCAAAATGTCGCAAAGCCCTAGGAGTGATGGTCAATGTTCACGTAAACGCAGAGAGGCGTTGGACTAGAGCACTTCCGGAGATAGAGGAGCATATGCGAATCGTAAGCTCAGTGGCCATTGTCAAAGCGGCTCTCAGCTGACCACTAGGCAAACACCTACATTTCATTCTTCGACTCCACCCAGCACGACACCCCCCTAGACCCGCACGTCATCTATCAACTCTACCACACGATAACCCGCGATATCATATTCCTCCTATCCTACGTCCCTCCTTCCGCCCAAACATCCTCCGGACCTATCAAAGCGCTACTCGACCTAGCCAAAATCATGCTAGAGCACTGGAATACATGGCTAAACCACCTCTCGCATGAATTCAACCAAGAAGGAGGCATGTGGGCTCGACCAATTGTGGAACAGTGGTTTGACGGTCTGGACGCTGTTGCGAACGAATCGCATGCCATGTGGTTTGCGCTTTCGAATGCTAGTCAGGGGGATTCGAATGATACCTACCTCGTTTCGCAGTTCCGGCAGGCGTTTGCCCCTTTCAGGGCTAGGTTTTACGCGGAGCTGGGGTGGGTACTTTCGAGGAAGCTGGTAGAGTAAGTGATTCCGAGTGAGTAGGAGAAGAGACGAGGTCCGGATAATGGCTAGGGAGTGACACCCCTGGAGGGAACGTGATCTAGCCATTCTGTAATATAGTATCCCCATCCATCTGTGTGTACCCATGGTAAGTAGAAACGAGTAACGATGATGAATATATACCCTATTGGAACAGAGAGACGGGTACGAGGTTCAACGATCGGGCACTTTGACACGATGGAGACAATGCCTAATGCTTGGGTAATCCCTAATCGTGTTCAAATAGTACCCATTCCTGTTGATTTTGTCTTATGTATGCGAGCTACCTTCTCCCTCATCACCCATGCCATCGTAAGTGTCCTGCTCGATCTTTTCCCTCATTCTTTGATCCCACAAGTTGAGGCCTGTGTGAGGCTGCGAGTTGTGTCTTGGGTCAGACGACTCGTCCGTGTGCTCGACATAGAGGGCTTCTCCCTCGTTTCCCTCAAGTAAGAGTTGAGGCTTAGGGTCTTTCTCTACAGTACCATACCACGCAATGGTCATAGCCCTCAGTTCTTCCAAGTCCTTCAAATATTTCTTCTTCTTCCAATCTTCCCAGTCTGACTCTTTGCAATCCCTACTCTGCGCATCAATGACATCTTCTAATCGATTTAATGCAGAGGTCCAGTAACTGCGGGGTCTATCCGTGCGAGGATCGTAGCAATACGCTCCAAGCAGCTGAGGTATGGTGGCTCGCTCGGGAGGGTCTTCGTTAGGATATCTTTCCCTCCAGAATTCCCGGTATGAATTGGATGAGACTTCGTGTAGGATATTCGCGACGGCGATACTGCCAGAGTTGTCGTATCTTAGCTTCCTCCTGTGCGCTATGACAGAACGCTCCTGAGAAGGAGCAGTCCCTCTCGACATTGGTATCAATGACATGACCGTTATGTGAAGGCTGTAGTGATGTGAAGGTTACTGTCTTTCTTTGAGGTAAGAGGAGAGGGCGGGCGATTTAGTGTGTATAAAACTGGAAGACCTCAATTCAAGTCTGGGGTAAACAGGACAACAGGGGACGAAAGGATTAGCAAACAGAGGTAAAAGGACCGGCTGAAAGGTAGGTTCGGGAGAGATCTTCTCACACGTTCGTAACGGGGATTTCTGGGCGAAAGTCAAAGAAGACCAGACCAAAACGTCCATCATCAGCAGCGGGGGTGCAGCCCTCATATTGCCCCGACCGATACCTCCCATGCATTGTTAGAGCGCATCTTGAATTTTCAGCTGACCTAAACTGGCGGTCTGATATGAGAAGTAAGGTCGTCGAGCAGGTGGTAAGCCTCGATGATCAGCGTCACGTAATCAATAGCGAGTAACCATCATATACTTGGGCAATTCCCAACGCACCCGGCAATGCTTAGTGTATGCATAATCCCATTCCGTATATTTACAACCTCCCCACCTACGCGAGTTCCTTACCAACAGTCGTAGACGACCTCAGACTTTTAGGCAAGTTCTGAACCCCCTTGGCAGCCATATCAGGTTTAACCATACCGAAAGTAGAAGAACAATCAAGTAAGATCCTAAGTGCGTTTCGGGCTCTGACCCTCGAGATATCAGGTGTCGAGCTAACGGGTCGTCCTTGGTTAGGTGATGTCTTTGATGAGAATGGGTTGGGGAATTGTCGGGACAAGACTTCGAATACTGTAAGGGTCACTGCGAATTGAGGGGATGATCGGGCTACTCGGAAGAGGGAGCCTTTGAAGAGAGCTTTGACTCCTTCTTCACGGGCGATAGTTCGGATGGCATCGATTGTTCCTTTGTATTGAGTTTCTCCGGCTCGGGCTTGAGATTGTAGCCGGGTTTTTGCCACGTCTGGCGCAGTCGTAATCCACGCTTTTCATCAGTAAGGCGCTCTAAGAGTGTGGGGAGATGATGTGAGATGAAGGAGCATTGAAAGGAATTGAAGAATTCGAAGATTTCCAAATTTCCAAATTTTGCCACCCAAGAAGAATCTTGACCGTTCGTGGTGTAGTCCTGGGCCGGGGGGAGATAGGAGATGAGATCGCGTATCACTCACCTGCGGGGATTCCACCGACTCCAGCACTAATCAAGAGTTCACCAAGGGACAGGACTTTGCCTTGTCGACCTTCGTGGAAAACGTCCTTCTTCATATGGGCGTATACTGGGAAATAGATCATACTCTGCTCGTGTCAGCGTGTCATGTTGTGAATGAGCTCAGGACCCTGCTCGAACGATCGAAGTGGTAGGAGGTGTTGGGCAAAGAGAGTGATGAGATAGACTGGTGATATGTCGGGTCTGCTTAAGCAGATCTTTGTAAGATCGAGAGGGGAGGAAAGGTCCGCTTGGAACGGGAATGGGAAGACGTACAAAGGGGATATCCCGAGCTAGACATGCTGTTGTACCCTTGTAAAGTCCTGTTGATGTCAGCATATCACCCTAGACGTCGAGCAAGAGGAAACTCACCAACAAGCCCGAGACCTCTAATAATCGAAATGACTCCGAGTGGTTTCACACCTGGTTCTGATCTAGCCATCTCACCAGCCTGGTTTGATCAGCTTGAAATCACTTGATGAGGTGAGGACGTACCATCTGCAGACGGATCTTGACGACCTAAAGGGTCAGTAAGCGTATTTTGGAGAAGACAGCGACTCGCCTCCAGAGGATTGGTAACTACCATCAGCTCGTTTGTGACAACTAATTACGAGGGACTCACTGAGCACTTGAGCACCTCCGGCAGATCCTCCCGCAATCAGCTCGCTCGAGAAGGCGATTCGTCCAGTCTCGGGATCCGTCAATTTTGATCGTACCTGGATCTTAGCAAAGTCTTCTGTTTGTGGGAGTAGCTTACAAAACTGTTGACGACAAGCTTGATGGATTTCTCAGGAGCCACCCCGACCCTATTTATAAGCACAATCAAACAGAAGGGAGATGCAAGCATGAGACGTACATCTGGGGAACGGTTCCTCGGTAGAATCCGCGAATTCCACCTAAATGGTCAGTACTGTCTCGATGTCGAAAGATCGGTACATACCTTCATGTCTATAGATGGTTTGTGCACAGTGCCAAGGGTTCTTGTAGAGTACCTCTCCAACAACATTAGATCGCTGATTTTGGATTCTAGTTTTGACCTGAATCAATCAGCCAGAACCTCGCCCGCTATCGTAGGACTAACCAGGTCGATAGGGAACACAACAAACGCTCCAACAGCACCGGCTATGCCACCCATAGTGAAATCATAAACACCGCCAGCGATCTCTGCTAGAGCGCTTGTGGGTGTAGTAGGTTCTGCCGAAGCGACAGTAGGTGCCGGAGGCGACCACTGCTCATCAGCCCAATTTTGACCACTTTCAAACCCACCTTGGCGTCCAACAACGCATCAAAGTCCGCCATTCCCAACCTCTGAACCGTCTCGTGCGCACCCCTACTCGCTAGATAAAAGATAATGGAAGCTTCAAGTGGTGTAAAGACCGAGTTCCTGGCTGTTGCTGCTTCATTCAAGAAATCGGTTATATCGATTTTACCGTCTTTTGCTTTTCTGACAGCTCGCTGGATTGTTTTCTCGACCGCATCTAGTTCCCGAATGACTATCGTTAGCTAGGTATGGATGAGGCACGTACTGTTGTGGAAAGCAAAGACTTCAGAATACGAGATCCTCTGTCCTGGAGTCATTAATGATAAAGTGGGTAATCGCTGAATGACCGAGTCGGATAGTTTATGTCCAGCAATTTCCACCATGATCTTTTGGAATTCGGATGGAGCGATAAACCCATCGTTATCGGTATCAAAGTACCTAAAAGCCTGACGGACCCTTTCGCCCCGGAAGCCTTTGAGGAGCTGGGCGAATTCTTGGAATCCGACAATATGGTTCCCTCCTCTCTGACCTAGGTAGAGTTTGATCCAATCGCAGTCGTAGTCGAAGGCTGATGTTAGCGAGCACGGATTAAGGACGTACGGATTTCAGAAGCAGCAAGGTTTGCAGAGAGGACAGCTTTGAATTGATCGTAATCGATTTGACCTGATCCATTCACGTCGAATACTCGGAACGCGAGCTGGTAATCGGCGTCGGGCTGTCATCAGTGAGGTCATGGCAACAGACATACTCTCTTTAGCACTACTGTCAGCTCAACCTCACTACTTCACTTACATGTCTCGAAGACGACAAACTCGTCAAAAGTAATTCGCCCGCTGTTTGAACTATCGGCGACTTTAAACACTTATATCAGCTTGATACAACAGGTGAACTCACGGATAGAGTACTGCTGCCTCGAGATCCTGTTGAACCCTTCTTCTGTCGGTGCGACAGCATCAATGAAACTGCTTGGCTCGAGGTACCTTCCATCAGCCCCATCCTACACGTATCACCTACTTGACTCCGTCAGGCCCCTCTTTTGCGTGTCGATCAAACATCCGTCTCCATTTTGATACCTCACTTTCTGGGCTGGAGAGGAGTGATCCGGATAGCCTTGAGCTGAATGGCTTTTGTTCTTCTGCCATGATTGTATGATGTACTGTATACTATAGCAAAACCCCCATCTATAGAGTCAGGGATACAACCGTGAACAACCGGAGTCTCGCGCCGAAAATCCGGCCGGAGTAATCCATTCACTATACTATACATATAATGGACGATCTTGGACTACCAATAGCATTCGGTAAACCCCAACCACAAGCAAGGGAGGGAGGTGAGAAGCCAGCAAGGGGAGGATCCAGTAGTAGAGGGGATCGAGGGGTAGTAGGAGGTGGAAAGAAGAAGAGGGGGAGGGGTGCTGCTCCAGCAGAATCGCGCCCGACTGATTGGCCTCGAGCCGAAAATCTAGCGAGCCAATATGATGCCTTCAATGGGGGTCCTGCGTTCAATGGGGGTGTCAAGGTGAGTCTGATGACCTGGTGTAGCTGACGGTAGCGACCCCACGGATCACATCAGCCACGTCAGGAAGAGTCTAGGGGGAGAGGTCGAGGCAGGGGTCGTGGAGCACCAAGAGGTCGAGGCGGGCATGGGGGTTCGGGCGGTTATGGGGGAGCTAGGAAGCAGGAGACGTTCCATGGGCGATATCTTAAAGAGAGCATGTGGGAGGATCCTTGGGAGGAAATCATCTTGGCAAGGCAGGCTGGGACCGCGTAGGTGTATCTTGTACCATATCGTGAGTCAACCACGTCAGGATCAGCGCTCATTACAGATAATATATAATGAGCGACGACTACACTTGATAATCATGTATTCATATTTAACTTCTCATGCACTTCTACGCAAACACACCAGCCACATTCGACAACATCGTCCACCACCATGCCCTGTATAACGAGCCCACTCCCTCTTCCTCTGCAATTGTCCTTCCACAATCCAATAGACCCTGATAAGGCGAGCTAGTCGGCCTTAGTCCAATAACATCCTCGTCCGTTCCGCAGTATTCTACTCCCTCGGGCATAGCCTCGTCATCCTGAACAACTCCACCCGTGTTGGGCTGAATACTGAGCCTCGTCGAGATGACCTCAAGGGGTACCAGATATCCAACAGCTAGACATTGAAAGATCATGAATACCAACAACCTCCACCATGAGACGGAGATCTGTTCTTCTGCCGTTGCTGGGCCGGCGCCGACGAGGAGAAGACGCATGGATCCGGCGACTAACGTGACGCAGAAGGAATGGAGGGAAGTGGCGGCTAGTAGACCCGGGGTGAGGTAGAGCATGTATGGTTTTGATAGTTCGTGTGGCGTGAGGAGGATTTCGAGGGATCGACGTGGATTCATGGGTAGTTTGTAGGGTGTAATAATGGATCGGTTGATGAGGACCGTCATGGGTAGACTGATGAGCGTGAGAACGATTGTAAAGATGCCCATTCTACTTGTCAGCTAGCACATGACTGGTTATACACGAAAGCTTACCTGATCCCACCGGCGTCTGGGACAGAGTATGTTCCCTTGGGTCCCGGACTACTGGATCCACCAACGAATACTATCGAGCAGAAACTGATCAACGCGACAAACATGAGCATAGGGAAAGTTCCTTTCATCAGCTCCATCTCGACAGCGTCACATACCCTTATAGAGCCCATACCACCCTTCGATCCTCTTTGTTCGTTTCAGCGTCCCAACCAGAGAGGTCAATACAGGTCCGGACCTGATGTCAGCTTGACATGTCTATGAAACGGCCAGCTTACCTGTTGTCCAAGCCATCAAGCGATACCGCCTTTGGACTGTAATTCGCCCTTAGACGAACCAGAGCTCCAT
>Ga0308160_10002414_pt1 | contig 22648 bp, 19 predicted proteins | sample PhyFR1_FD_201036 | JGI IMG/M metagenome (GOLD analysis project Ga0308160, IMG submission 201036) | Phyllosphere microbial communities from UC Gill Tract Community Farm, Albany, California, United States - DLSLF.R1 | ecosystem: Host-associated > Plants > Phyllosphere > Unclassified | place: USA...
CGCTGCCGGCGAGCTCCGCGCGTGTCGCCGCGTCCGTCGCCGGGTCCGGGTGGCGGGGACGGGTGCCCTTGATCGGTTCGGCGAGCACGCCGCCGTCCGCGTCGATCCGCAGGAACCGTTCCGGTGAGCGGCTGGCGATCCGCAGGTCACCCCAGCGCAGGTACGCGCCGAACGGCACCGGGTCCCCCGCGCGCACGCGTCGGTACTCCGCCAGGTACCGGTCGTCGTCGCGGCTCGGCGGCGCAGACAGCAGAGCCGGCTCCGTGTCGGGCACCGCGAAGGCGGTCGTGAGGCACACCTGGAACGCGTTGCCCTCGCGGATCTCGTGTCGGCACGCGTCCACGGCGAGTTCGTAGGCGGCGCGGCGGACGCGTCCACTGGCCTCCCGGACGCGGCCGTCGGCCACCGGGACGGCGCTGGCCGCTGGGACACGCCCGGCCACGACCACGTCGTCGGTCGCGCCGCCGGCCGGGAGGCCCGGGGGCACCGCCGGCACGTCGTCCCGCGTCGTCGACGCGCGCACCTCCGCGAGCCACGCGCGGTTCGCTCGCGAAGCCGTCGGCGCGTCGTCGTCCACCATCGCGACCGCCCAGGCGGGACCGTCCGCGTGGACGAGGACCGCCCGGTCGACGAACCGGAGGTCGGCGTCGGCGTGTCCGTCCGCGGTCCGGTCGGGTCCGTCGACCTCGCGGCCGAGTTCGTAACCGAGGAACCCCACCCAGCCGAGGGCGAACGCGCACCCCGGCACGGGCTCGTCGAGCGTCGGCGTGGCGTGCAGCAGGTCGTCGAGGACGGCGAAGGCCGGGCGGTCCTCGGTCCGGCTCGGTCCGAACCACCGGACGGCCGATCCGGAGACCGTGACGTGGGCGATCCGGTCCTGGTGCCGGAGTCGCGCGGCGAAGGGGCCGTCCGACACCGCCAGGACCGACCAGGCCGCACGGCGTGACGCTGCCGGGGGTGCGCCGGCCGGCAGCGCCGAGTCGAGCCAGACGAGGTCCCCGGCGCTGCCCGCGGCCAGCTCCCCGAGGTCGGGGACGTCGGCGAGGCGCTGGACGACGATCCGCGGCGAGCCCACGGGACGGTCCGGCGTGGCGCTCAGACCGCCGAGATCGTCCATGTGGCGGCGTGCGCGGCGCCGGGCTCGAGCACGACGAGGCCGGCGTCGACGTCACCGGCGAAGGCGTCGGCGTTGAAGGCGTTCGGGGCGCACGTCATCGGCTCGACGGCCAGTCCGGAGCGGTGGTACTCGGGGACGACGTGGTCGGCGGTGTGCACCTGGGCCCACCCGCAGTCGGTGTCGAAGGCGACCCGGACACCGCGTCCGTCGGACGCGGTCACGGTGATGGCGGCGATGCCGTCGGCGTCGCGGTCGAAGCCGGTGAAGGCGTGGTCGATGAAGCGACTGCCGATGGGCGTCGGCTGGCGGAGGTCGAACTCGTCGTGCACGGGCACCAGCTCGGTCGGGATGAGCCGGTCCTCGGTGACCTCGAGCACCTCGGCTGCGGGGAGCGTCAGCGTCCAGTCGTCGACCGTGCCGGCGCCGGCGACCAGGTAGGGATGCGGGCCGGTCCCCCACGGAGCACGGTCGTCCCCGGTGTTGGTGCCGGTGATGGTGGTGTGCAGGCCGGCGCCGTCCAGGCGGTACTCGACCCGGACCTCGACGCGGGCGGGGTAGCCCTCCTGCGGCTGCACGGTGGTCGCGAGGACGACCCGGTCGGCGTCCTGTTCGAGCACGGCGAAGTCGGTCCAGGCCACGAGCCCGTGCAGGGCGTGCGACCGCTTCGGCTCGGTCAGCGCCAGCTCCTGCTCGACCCCGTCGAAGGTGTACCGGCCGTCGACGACGCGGTTCGGCCACGGTGCGAGGACGGCTCCGCGGAAGACCGGGCGGACCTCGTCGGCGTCGAACGTGGTGACGAGGTCTCGGCCGTCGTGCCGCAGTGCCCGCAGGGTGGCTCCGACGCTCGCGATGTCGGCGGTGTACCCGCCGGCGGCGATGGACGTCTGGGTTCCGGACCGGGGTGCAGCGCTGCTCATGCGCTCAGCGTATCGGCACCGCGGTGTCGAGCCCCGAGTCGAGCACCGGCCACGGAACGACGGAAGCCCCGGAACGACGGAAGCCCCGGAACGACGGAAGCCCCGGCACTCGATGAGTGCCGGGGCTTCCCGGTTCTGGTGGATCTGAGGGGACTCGAACCCCTGACCCCCTGCATGCCATGCAGGTGCGCTACCAGCTGCGCCACAGACCCAGAACGACTGACCAGAAGGCCAGTTCGCGTTCCTCCGGTTCCCCGGAGGCACCAGTACAGCGTACACCACGCGAACACCGGGTGACGAAATCGTCACCGCCACCCGGGCGCGTCGCGCTGGTGGCCGGTGTCAGGCCGACTGTTCGGCAGCCTGCGCCTGGTCGGCAGGCAGCTCGAGCGGGATGACCGGGCAGTCCGACCAGAGACGCTCGAGGGAGTAGTACTGACGCTCTTCCTCGTGGAAGACGTGCACGACGATGTCCCCGAAGTCGATGAGGGCCCAGCGGCCCTCGCTCCGGCCTTCACGACGCAGCGGCTTGGCGCCCGCCTGGAGCAGGCGGTCTTCGATCTCGTCGGCGATGGCGAGCACGTTGCGCTCGTTCCGGCCGGTGGCGAGCAGGAAGACGTCGGTGAGCTGGAGCGGTCGGGTGACGTCGAGGGCGACGAGGTCCTCGGCCTGCTTGGAGTCCGCCGCTTGAGCGGCGATCTGCGTCAGTTCGAGTGCGCGAGCGGAGGCGGTCACGGATTCCTTCCGGTGGTCATCCCGACGCAGTCGCCCGGATGTTCATGATGGGTCACGATCATAGGCCAGACCGTGGCTGGTGTGGGGGCCAGACGGTCCGAGCTGGTCGTGGGTGTTCCAGGCTCGCTCAGGAGCCGAAGAAGTTCGTCGCGACGAGGGCGACGACGATGACACCGGCAGCGACCACACCGACGGCACTCGCGGCGACGGCCAGCACGACCGGCGTCTTCGAGTCCTTCGGCTTGGCGGCGGCGAGCACGACCTGGCGCGTCGACGTGTGGCTCGACACGGCACGGCTCGCGCGGACCGGGCTGGCGTCCGTGTCGGGCTGCTCGTCGTGCTGCTCGAGGAGGCGGTCGACCTCGGCGCCGTCGATCGGCCGGTGTGACCCGGTCGAGGACAGCGAGGAGGGCAGGTCGATCGACCCGGTGAGGATGACCTCGCCGGTGGCGTTCAACGCACCGGTGGGGTCGGCCAGCGCCGAGTTCGGCAGGATCAGCGCGTTCGTGTGCGACTCGGCGACGCGGCGGGTGCCGGTCTCCTCGTCGTGCACCTCGGCGTCGTTGGAGTCGTGCGCGAAGGTCGACCAGTGGCCGGCCGGCGGCTGGAAGGCCGTCGTCACGGGCTTCGGCTCGCGCGGGGCGTCGGCGGACGTCGGGCGCGGGGTCGACCCGGGCTGTGCCGCGGACGACGGTCGCGAGACGGGGGCGTCCGCGGGCACCACGACCGGCACCTCGTTCGTGTCGTCGTCGTCGAGGTCGAGCGGGAACACACCAGGGGCCGCTGCGGGCAGGTCGGTGGCGGGCGCGGCGACGTCATCGGTCGCCGCCATGATCGCGTCGGGGTCGGCGTCGTGCGGGGCCCAGGTCGTGCGGTGCTGACGCGGCTCTTCGCCGTGCGCAGCGGCTTCCTCGAGGGGCTCGATGGCGTCCGGGGAGCCGTCGGCCTCGGTGGCCTGCTCGACGGCGGCGGGCTCGAGGTGCGAGATCTCGGGGTTCGGGTCCTGCCAGTGCGAGGGCTCGTCGTCCTCGATCGCCGGGGCCGCCTCGTCATCGGTGTCGACGTCCGCCGGTGCAGCATCAGTCGCAGCGGCGGACGGCTCGGCGTCGACCGCAGTCTCGTCAGCGTCCTCGTCAGATCCGACGAGCGAGTCAGAGTCGACGCGCGAGTCGGCATCGGTGTCGGCGTCGGCGCGGTCCTCGTCGGCGCGGCCCTCGTGGACCAGGTCGTCCGTCGGCCCGTCGACCGTCAGCGGCACGAGGGACGACTGCGCACCGATGCCGGCGGCTGCGGCTTCGACCGGGGTCGACAGCGGCGGCACCTGCGCGTCCGGAGCGGGCCCGGCGGACGGGTCCGTCAGTGTGCCGAGGACGTCCTGCACGGTGCGGTCGGACGACTGCGGGGTCGGGTTCTGCAGCGGGACCGGACGGCCACCCTGCTGCTGTGCTTCACGCAGCAGCCGCAGCTGCCGACGGGACATCCCGCCCGTGCCGGGGACGATCTCGGCCGCGGAGGCCGGGGGAACGTCGGACACACCGGTCGCGGCGCCCGCGGATCGCGGTGCCGCCTGGGCAGCCGAGGCCGCACCGGGGGCGACGTGGGAGCCGGGGCGACGACGGGCCTCCGGCGTGGTGGAGGCGGCGGCGACGGTCGGCGGCGGCGTCGCGGGCTGGGCACCGCCAGAGGCGGCGCGCTCGCGCTCACGCATCTGACGCCGCGACAGCGGCGGCTGCGCGTCGGACGGACTCATGCAACGCTCCGATACAGATGGTGCTTCGAGATGTACTGGACGACACCGTCGGGCACGAGGTACCAGACGGGGGACCCGCTCCGTACCCGGTCACGGCAGTCGGTCGAGGAGATCGCCAGCGCGGGGACCTCGAGCACACTAACGTCCCGTTCTGGGAGTCCGGTGATGCTCAGCTGGTGGCCGGGCCGGGTCACGGCGACGAAGTGCGCGAGGTCCCAGAGGCCGTCGTGGTCCTTCCAGTCGACGATCTGCTGGACGGCGTCCGCTCCGGAGATGAACACGAGCTGGGCGTCGGGCCGCTGCTCGTGGAGGTCCTGGAGGGTGTCCACCGTGTAGGTCGGTCCGGGTCGGTCGATGTCGACGCGGCTGACCGTGAACATCGGGTTCGACGCGGTCGCGATCACGGTCATCAGGTACCGGTGTTCGGCATCCGTCACGCCGGACTTCATGTACGGCTGGCCGGTCGGCACGAAGACGACCTCGTCGAGGTCGAAGTGCTTGGCGACCTCGGACGCTGCCACGAGGTGACCGTGGTGGATCGGGTCGAACGTCCCGCCCATCACCCCGATGCGCGGCCGACCCGTGCTCTCGAGCATCGGGTGGCGGATCAGATCTTCGAGTGGCCGAACTCGTCCACACCGGTCTCGTGCTGCCGGGTGGCCTGGAACTTGTGCGAGTGGCGGTAGGCGACGTCACGGAAGCTCCACGTGACGAAACCGAGGAGGGTGAAGACGCAGGCCGCGACGATCGGGAAGACGATCGCGGGGACGCCGGCCGCGTGTTCTGCGGCCTCAGCGAGGAGTGACATCTGGCAGTGCTCCGATCGATCGAGGAAGACTCCGGACCATCCTAGCCGCGGATGTGTCCCTGCCCGCGCACGAGCCACTTGGTGCTCGTGAGTTCGGGCAGCCCCATCGGGCCCCGGGCGTGCAGCTTCTGCGTGGAGATGCCGACCTCGGCGCCGAACCCGAACTCCCCGCCGTCGGTGAACCGCGTCGACGCGTTCACCATCACCACGGCGGAGTCCACCCCGGCCAGGAAGTGTTCGGCCGTGTCGACGTCGTTCGTGACGATCGACTCGGTGTGGTGCGTCGACCACTGCGCGATGTGCGCCATCGCCGCGTCGACGTCGGGGACGACGCGGATCGACAGGTCGAGGTCCATCGACTCGGTCGCCCAGTCGGCCTCGGTGGCCCGCAGCACCCCGGGGACGATCGTCCGGGTGGCGTCGTCGCCCCGCAGGGTCACCCCGGCGGCGCGGAGACGGTCGGCCAGCACCGGCAGGAGGCGCTCGGCAGCCCGCTCGTGCACCAGCAGCGTCTCGAGGGCGTTGCACACGCTCGGTCGCTGCACCTTGCTGTTGAGGACGATGTCGACGGACCGCTCGAGGGGTGCGGACTCGTCGAGGAAGACGTGCACGACGCCGGCACCGGTCTCGATGACGGGCACCTGCGACTCGGTGACGACGGTCTGGATGAGCGAGGCACTGCCCCGCGGGATGAGCACGTCGACCAGTCCGCGGGCACGCATGAGTTCGGTCGCCCCGGCGCGTCCGAGCGGGTCGATCGTCTGCACGAGCTCCCGCGGGAGCCCCACCGAGGCGATCGCGTCCTGGATCCGACGGACGAGCACCGCGTTCGTGCGCTGCGCTGCCGACCCGCCTCGGAGGACCACCGCGTTGCCGGACTTCAGCGCCAGGGCCGCGATGTCCACCGTGACGTTCGGGCGCGCCTCGTAGATGGCCCCGACGACGCCGAAGGGCACCCGGACCTGCGCGAGCTGCAGTCCGTTCGGCAGCACCGAGCCGCGGACGTGCTCCCCCACCGGGTCGGTCAACCCCACCACGTGCTCGACCGCGTCCGCCAGCGCGTCCACCCGGTCGACGTCGAGCCGCAACCGGTCGATCAGGCCGGAGCTGAGGCCGCTGTCCTCCCCCGCCACCAGGTCCTCGTGGTTCGCGGTGACGATCTCCGCCGTGGCGGCACGCAGTTCGAGCGCGATCGCCCGCAGGGCGGCGTCCTTGCCGGCCGTCGGCGTGGTCGCCAGCACCGTCGAGGCGGCCCGGGCGGCCGTCAGCGTGTCGACGAGGGGCGTGGCCGCATGGGCCTGCGCGGGAGCGGTGAGCGACATGACCCGATCCTAGGTCAGCGGTCCGTGTCGGACGGGAGGCGTGCCTCCCGTCCGCCGTGCAGCCAGCGTCAGGCGCGTGGTGCGGCCCGGAACCAGGTGCCGACGTGCTCGCCACCGAGCGCGCGCTCGACGAGCGCGGTGGCCGTGACGAGGACGGACGTGCCGGCCTCGGCCGCGAGGCGGGCCGCGGCGACCTTGGTGCCGGCTCCCCCGGTGCCCACCCCGGCTGCCCCGATCGACCCGAAGGTGACCCCGGCGAGCTCGTCGCCGAAGGGGACCTCGTCGATGCGGGTGGCGCCGGGCTGCTCCGGCGGCTTCGTGTACAGGGCCTCGACGTCGGAGAGCAGCACCAGGGCGTCTGCCTCGACCTGTCGGGCCACGAGCGCCGCGAGCCGGTCGTTGTCGCCGAACCGGATCTCGTGGGTGGCGACGGTGTCGTTCTCGTTCACGATCGGCAGCACCCGCAGTTCGAGCAGCCGGTTCATCGCCCGTCGGGCGTTCACCCGGTGCGTGGGGTTCTGCAGGTCGCCCGCGGTGAGCAGGACCTGCGCCGCGGTCACCCCGTGCCGGTCGAGTTCCTTCTGGTACCGGAAGACCAGCACCGCCTGCCCGGTCGCTGCTGCGGCCTGCTGCGTGGCGAGGTCCTCCGGACGCCCCTCGAGCCCCAGGAACGGGAACCCCGTGGCGATGGCGCCGGAGGAGACCAGCACGACCTCGGTGCCCCGGCGGTAGGCGCCGACCAGGGCGTCGACGAGCGGACCGATCTGCGACGCGTTGTCGCCGCTGACCGAGGACGACCCGACCTTCACGACGATCCGGCGGGCGCGCGGGATGTCCGCGCGCTCCACGACGGTGCTCGGTCCGGGCACGGTGTCCGAGCTCGCCCCGGTGTTCGGTCCGGCCACGTGCTCAGTCGCGCTCGGACGTCGTCTGCTCGACCGGGTCGGCTGCGGCGTCGTCGTCTGCCCACAGGCCGGCGATGCGCTCCTGCTCGAGCTCGGCACGAGCGGCGGCCTTGGCGTCCATCCGCTCGAAGTAGTCCGAACGACGCTCGTTGCGCGTGGGGCGGGCGTTGAGGTCGAGTCGGGAGTCCGTCCCGCGGGCGCTCGTGATGAGTTCCGCGGTGGAGGTCAGGGTCGGCTCCCAGTCGAAGATCATGCCGCCCTCGCCACCGATGACCACGGTGGACCCGGCGACGGCTCCGGCCTTGAACAGACCGTCCTCGACCCCGAGCTTGGCGAGCCGGTCGGCCAGGTAGCCGATCGCCTCTTCGTTGGTGAAGTCGGTCTGCTGCACCCAGCGCTCGGGCTTGCCGCCACGGACGCGGTAGAAGCGGTGCTCCTCGCCGCCCTCGGCACGCACCGTGAAGGGCTTCTCGTCGACGGCCTTCGGACGGAGCACGATGCGCTCGACCGCGGGCTCGGCGGCGCGCTCGGTGCGGGCCTTCTCGACGACGTCGGCCAGGGCGAAGGTGAGCTCACGCAGACCCTTGTGCGACGCGGTGGAGATCGGGAACACGCGGTAGCCGCGGGACTCGAACTCCGCCGTGACGAACGCGGCGAGCTCGGCGGCGTCCGGCACGTCGATCTTGTTGAGCGCGATGAGCTGCGGGCGCTCGAGCAGCGGGACCTGACCCTCGGGGACCGGGTACTGCTCGAGCTCGTGGAGGATCACGTCGAGGTCGCTGATCGGGTCGCGGCCGTTGTCGAGCGTGGCGCAGTCGATCACGTGCAGCAGGGCTTCGCAGCGCTCGACGTGACGCAGGAACTCGAGGCCGAGGCCCTTGCCCTCCGACGCACCCTCGATCAGACCCGGGACGTCGGCGACGGTGAAGCGCGTGCTGCCCGACTCGACGACGCCGAGGTTCGGGGTCAGCGTGGTGAACGGGTAGTCGGCGATCTTCGGCTTGGCGGCCGAGATCGCGGCGATCAGCGAGGACTTGCCGGCACTCGGGTACCCGACCAGGGCGATGTCGGCGATGGTCTTCAGCTCGAGGCTGACGTCACCGCTCCAGCCGTGGGTGCCCAGCAGTGCGAAGCCCGGGGCCTTGCGCTTCGTGGTCGCGAGCGCGGCGTTGCCGAGGCCACCCTGGCCGCCGGGGCCGACGACGACGCGGATGCCGGGCTCGGTGAGGTCTGCGAGCACGTCACCGTTCTCGTCGTACACGACCGTGCCGACGGGGACGGGCAGCTCGAGCGTGTCGCCGCTGACCCCGCTGCGGTGGTCGCCCATGCCGGGCTGACCGTTGCGGCTGGAGCGGTGCGGCGAGCGGTGGTAGCCGAGCAGCGTGGTGACCTGCGGGTCGGAGACGAGGACGATGTCACCGCCGTCACCGCCGTTGCCGCCGTCGGGGCCTGCAAGGGGCTTGAACTTCTCGCGACGGACGGACACACAGCCGTTGCCGCCGTTGCCTGCTGAGAGGTGCAGCGTCACGCGGTCGACGAACGTCGCCATGGGTCACTCCTGTTGTTGTTGCGGGGAAAAGCAAGGGAGGAGCAGGCACACGGCCTGCCCCTCCCGGTGAAGCTCGTCGTCAGCGACTACGCGTTGACGATGTTGATGACCTTGCGGCCACCCTTGGTGCCGAACTCGACCGCACCGGCCGAGAGGGCGAACAGCGTGTCGTCGCCACCGCGGCCGACGTTGGCGCCCGGGTGGAAGTGCGTACCGCGCTGGCGGATGATGATCTCACCGGCGTTGACGACCTCGCCACCGAAGCGCTTCACGCCGAGGCGCTGGGCGTTCGAGTCGCGACCGTTGCGAGTGGAACTCGCACCCTTCTTGTGTGCCATGTCTGTCTCCCGCCTATGCGATCTTGGTGACCTTGACGCGCGTGAGGTCCGCGCGGAAGCCCTGGCGCTTCTTGTAACCGGTCTTGTTCTTGAACTTCTGGATGACGACCTTCGGGCCGCGGAGGTCGGCCAGGACCTCGGCGGTGACCGTCACGTTCGCGAGCTCGGCCGCGGCGGAGGTGATCTTGTCCCCGTCCACGAGGAGCACCGGCGCGAGGTCGATGTTGCCATTGTCGTCGGCCTTGATGCGGTCGATGGTGATGATCGAGCCGACCTCGACCTTCTCCTGACGGCCGCCGGCGCGCACTACTGCGTAAACCACGTGGAATCCTTACGTAACTCTGCTTGAGGGAAGTCTCGGGTGCCCACTTCTGCGCGAGCGTCCTGAGTGACCCCGGGACGATCGGCGACGCAGGCAGAACGGCCCGCTGACACCAGGGATCGAGAATACTCGATCCGACCAGGCGGGTCAAACGCCGACACGCGTACGATCGAGGGATGACCGTGCTGATCGATCCCCCGGCCTGGCCCGCGCACGACACGCTCTGGTCACACCTGGTCAGTGACTCATCCTACGACGAGCTGCACGCCTTCGCCGACCGGGCGGGTGTCCCGCGGCGTGCGTTCGACCACGACCACTACGACGTGCCGCAGGACCGCTACGCCGAACTGGTGGCCTCCGGCGCCTCGGCCGTGACCGGGCGGGAACTGGTGCTGCGCCTGATCGCCAGCGGACTGCGGGTGCCCCAGCGCGACAAGCGGAAGCCGTCCCGCACGGAGCGCTGACCATCGACTCCGACCTGCCGGAGAAGTCGGGTTCCGCGGAACCCCCGGACCGGCGTGTCGCGGGCGCGGCAGTGCGTGCAGGTGTCAGCGCGGGTGTCGCCCGAGCCACAGCCACGCGGCCGTCGCCGAGCCGACGAGCATCAGGGTCATCGGCAGCCCGAGCTGCAGCGGCGTGGTGACGGCCTCCACGAACAAGCGACCGAGTCCGGCGCCCTGGCTCCACTGCTGGACGGCGTCGTACGCCCCGGTGGTGATGCCGACCAGGGCGAGCGCCACCGTGCCCGCAGCGCCCGCCAGGACGGCGCGGAGGAGCACGACGGGCAGCGGCGCACGGGGCACCACCGGCACCAGGAACACCAGCACCAGGAAGGCCGCCAGCCAGAACGGGAAGCGCGCGACGAAGACGTTCTGCACGAACGCCTCGACCAGGCTCGTGCCGCCGTGGCTCCGGAACGGCCCGACGATCGTGCTCGTGCCGACCAGACCGATCAGTCCCGCCAGGAACTCGACCAGGACGACGCTGACCACCGTGAGGGCGGCACCCGTCGTCGCCAGGGTGGACACCCCGGGCGCCACGACGGGCACACGGGCCGACCGGGGCCCGGACGACCCCGGCGGGGGTACCGCACGCGGCGGCACGGCACCCCAGCCGGATCCGGACCGGTCGTGACCCGCAGCCGGGCCACGACCGGTCGGACGCTGCTCGTCCGTCACATCACTGCCCGAGGATGACGGTGCCGTCGCCCTCGGTGTCCGTCGGGTTCGCCGGGGCACTGATGCTGCCCGACGAGACGCGACGCGACCGCGCACGACCCTGACCGGGCTGCTTCGGCTCCGGCAGTGCCTGCAGCACCGAGTCCAGGAGCGACTCCGCAGCCTCCTCGCTCACCCGACGCGGTTCGCGCTTGGCGACCCCCACCGGGATGTCGAGGATGGCGACCGTCGTGTCGGCCGGCGTGACCGGGGCCGACGAGCTGACCCGACGGCGACCGGCGGGGCGCTCCTTGGGTGCGGCAGCCGGCTGCTCGGCGGCGGCAGCGGACCGCTGCGCCGACGAGGACTCCGCCGGTGCGGACTCGGATCGCGTGGACCGTGTGTGGACACCCGTCGTCGTCGCGGGGAGCACGACCTCCGGAGCGGGCGTCTCGAGCGGCGCGTGCTGCGCATCCCGGGCCTCCCGAGCGTCCGGGGCCTGCTGCGCCTGCTGGCTCTCGCCCGAGGCCTGCTGCGCCTCGGTGCTGGCCTGCGTTGCGTCACCGGCACGGCTGCCACGACGACGTCGACGCTTCGAGCCACCGGTCGACTCGCTCGGCGCCTCGGCCGCGGGGGCGACCGGCGACGTGGGCGTGACCGGCGACACCGGCGACGCGGCACCGGCGATGCCGGTGACCGGCACGTCGGACTCCTCGTGCGGGATCGTCGACGCGGCGATCCGGGACAGCGCGTGCTTCACGTCGTCCGTGATCTGGTGCGCCTGCGACGCCTTCGGCTCGGCCGCGGGGGCAGTGCCGTTCCCGTTGCCGTTGCCGTTCCCGCCACGGGGCTTGCGACGGCCCTTGGTCGGACCCGGGTCGGCGTTGTTGTCGTTGACCTTGGCGTTGACCTCGTCGAGCGACTCGCGCAGGCCGACACCGATCTTCTTGCGGGTCATCTGCACGAGGCCGAGCGAGGTGACCTCGGCCACCTGGTGCTTGGTCCGGTCACGGCTCAGGCACTCCATGAGACGACGGAGCACGAGGTCCCGGTTCTCCTCGAGCACCATGTCGATGAAGTCGACGACGATGATGCCGCCGATGTCGCGCAGACGCAGCTGACGGACGAGCTCCTCGGCGGCCTCGAGGTTGTTCTTCGTGACCGTCTCCTCGAGGTTGCCCCCGGAGCCGACGAACTTGCCGGTGTTCACGTCGACGACCGTCATGGCCTCGGTGCGGTCGATCACGAGCGAACCACCGGAGGGCAGCCAGACCTTGCGGTCGAGCGCCTTCTCGATCTGCTCGTTGATCCGGTGCTCCTCGAACGAGTCGGGGCCCTGGTAGAGCTCGACCCGGTCCTTGAGGTCCGGCGCGACGGCCGACAGGTACTCGTCGATCGTCTCGCGGGCGGACTCGCCGTCGATGATGAGCTTGGTGAAGTCCTCGTTGAAGACGTCACGGACGATCTTCACGAGCAGGTCGGGCTCCGAGTGCAGCATGACCGGGGCCTGGCCACTCTGGACCTTCTTCTCGATGGCCTCCCACTGGCTGGTGAGGCGCTGCACGTCGCGCGTCAGCTGGTCCTCGGTGGCGCCCTCGGCCGCGGTGCGCACGATGACGCCGGCGTGCTCGGGGAGGACCTCCTTGAGGATCTTCTTGAGACGGGCACGTTCGGTGTCCGGCAGCTTGCGGGAGATCCCGTTCATCGAGCCGTTCGGCACGTAGACCAGGTAGCGGCCCGGCAGGGACACCTGACTGGTCAGGCGCGCACCCTTGTGGCCGACCGGGTCCTTCGTGACCTGCACGAGGACCTTGTCGCCCGGCTTGAGCGCGGCTTCGATGCGACGGCCGTGGCTGGTGTCGACGGAGTTCCAGTCGACCTCGCCGGCGTAGAGGACGGCATTGCGACCGCGGCCGATGTCGACGAAGGCGGCCTCCATCGACGGCAGGACGTTCTGCACCTTGCCGAGGTAGACGTTGCCGATCAGCGACACGTTCTGCGACTTGGTGACGTAGTGCTCGGCGAGGACGTTGTCCTCGAGCACGCCGATCTCGATGGTCGAGGAGCTCGACCGGACGATCATCTGGCGGTCGACGCTCTCGCGGCGTGCGAGGAACTCGTCCTCGGTCACGACCTGGCGACGGCGTCCGGCGTCACGGCCGTCACGGCGGCGCTGCTTCTTCGCCTCGAGGCGCGTGGAGCCCTTGATGCGCTGCGGCTCGGTGATCAGCTCGGGCTCGCGGCGGCGCGGTTCGGCCTGCTCGCGGTCGCTGCTGCTCCCCCGGCGGCGGGTCCGGCGGCGGCTGCCACCCTGCTCCTCGCGGTCCTCGTCGTCCCAGCGGTCGGAACGGTCGGAACGCTCGACCCGGTCGGTGCGGTCGTCGCGCGCCGGTCGGTCGTCTCGGTCGTCGCGGTCGTCACGCTCGTCGCGCTCGTACCGGTCCGAACGGTCGTACCGGTCGTTCCGGCCGGAGCGGGAGCCGCGTCCGGAACGCTCGGGGCGGTCAGAACGGTCGTACCGGTCGCCGCGGTCACGGTCACGGTCGTGCTCGCGCTCGGAACGGGCCGGCAGCTCCGGCAGCACCGGGGCGTGGAAGATCAGGCTGAGCGTGCTCGTCGCCTTCGGGACGAACGGCTCGGCAGGTGCCGGTGCGGTCGTGACCTCGGGACGGGAGGCCCGTTCCGCGTCCGGCACGTCGGTTCCGTCCGTCGTCGTGGCCGCGCCGGAGCCCTCGACGGCGTCGGTCGGTGCCGCCTCAGCCGACTGGGCGTCCTGCTCGGCGCCGTCGCTGACGACCGGGATGTCGCCGGTCAGCGTGCTGACGTCCTCCGGCGCGGTGCTCGCGCCCGAGGCCGTGTCGACGACGACCTCGACGGCCGGGGCCGCCTCGACCGGAGCCGCCTCGACCGGGGCCGCCTCGACGTCGGCCTCGGCCGTGTCGGTGACGTCCGCGGTGTCCGTCACGTCGGCACCGTCGGAGGCGTCGGAGGCGTCGAGCGCCTCGGCGACGTCGACCGCGGCTGCCGCTGCGGGCGCGTCGTCGACCTCGTCCGAGGCGACCGTCTCGACGGCGTCGGTCGACGTGTCGGACGGGTCACGGGCCTCCAGGCCGCCGGACCGGGCGCGACGGCCGCCGAACAGGCGGGTCCGGCGCTTCGGCGCGTCGTCGGTGTTCTGGTTCTGGTTCTCGTTCTGCTCCACCATGGACTGGTGCACTCCTCGACCCCGCACTCACCCGCGAGGGTGGCGGGAACTCTCTCGTATCGGTGCGGGCGGCGACTCCGCCCCCGCGCTCGCTGCTGTCAGTGACCGATCGGCGTCTCGTCCGCGCCCGGTCGTCGTGGGCACCCGGCTCACGGCGGCTCGGCGTCGGAGGTGACGCGTCGTCCGGTCACGGTGCTCTGTCACAGCACCATCACGTCCGGGCGGTGGCCCGGCAAGTTCTCGTCGTCACCCGGATCGGCCGGGTGACTCCCCCATCATCGCACGCGGTCAGGGAGAACGCCGGGAGGCCCGTGCGAAGATGACGCCGTGAGTTCGACGTCTGTTGCTCCCCGCCGTCCCGTCGCCGTCGCGATCCTGCTGATCGTGACGGGTGCCGTCGGGCTGTTCGCCGCCTTCAACCTGGTGGTGGACGAGTTCGCGAAGTACGAGAACCCACAGAAGGTACTGACGTGTGACGTCAGTCCGTTCCTCAACTGCTCGAACGTCATGACGACGTGGCAGGGGCACCTGTTCGGCTTCCCGAACCCGCTGCTCGGCATGATGGGCTTCGTCGCGCCGATCGCCGTCGGTGTCGCGCTGCTGGCGGGCTTCCGCGGGACGAAGTGGTTCTGGGTCCTCTTCAACGCCGGCCTGTTCCTGGCCTGGGTCTTCGTCACCTGGCTGTTCACGCAGACCGTCTGGTTCATCGGGTACCTCTGCCTCTGGTGCATGCTCGTCTGGGCCATGACGATCCCGCTGTTCTGGGTGTTCACGGTCTGGAACCTGGCGAAGGGCAACCTGCCGTTCGGCGCCGGCGCACGTCGGGTGGGCCGCGCTCTCCTGCCGTTCTGCTGGGCGATCCCGCTGGCGAACATCCTGTTCATCATCGTGACGATCCTGGTCAAGTTCCCGCTGCTCCTCAGCACGCTCTAGCCGTCAGCGCTCACGCGCGGACCGCGCACGCACCACCCACCACCCACGGGCCGTACCGGGCTCGCCTCCGCGGTGACGTGTCACCTGATTCCTGGGGTCTTCCCAGCGCAGGGACCCGGTCCCGACGGTCAGAGCCGTTACGCTCGATCCCGATGAGCGACAACGAGAGCAAGAAGGCGCGCCGCAACGCCGCGCGCGAGCGTGCCCGTGAGGCCCGCCAGAAGGAGCAGGCCCGCCGCCGACGGAACAAGACGTTCCTGATCAGCGGCATCATCGTCGGCGCCCTGGCGGTCGTCGCGATCGTCGTGCTCGTGGTCGCGAACTCGATCCAGCCCGTCGGGCCCGGACCGAAGAACATGGCGAGCGACGGCATCCTGCTCACGGGGAAGAGCGGCAAGATCGTCCCCGTCGAGACGAAGGCGATCCCCGAGGGCGGCAAGCCGACGGCGACGAAGCAGGACGACTCGGTCGCGAACATCACCGTGTACGAGGACTACATGTGCCCGATCTGCAACCAGTTCGAGACGGGCAACATGACCCAGATCAAGCAGTGGGTCAAGGACGGCACCGCCACCCTCGAGGTGCACCCGTTCAACCTGCTCGACCGCTCCTCGCTCGGCTCGAAGTACTCGACCCGCTCGGCCGCTGCGGCCGCCTGTGTCGCGAACTACGACCCCGAGGCCTTCCTCGACGTCAACAGCGCCTTCTACGCGAACCAGCCGTCGGAGAACACCCGCGGTCTGACGAACGACGAGCTGGCCAAGATCGCGAAGAAGGCCGGCGCGACGAACGCGAAGGTGCAGTCCTGCATCACCGACCAGAAGTTCGCCGCCTGGGTCGGTGACGCCACGAACCGCGTCCTGACCGAGCCGCTCGCCAACTCCGACCTGCCGAAGCTGACCGGTACGCCGACCGTCATCGTCAACGGCAAGCAGTACAACGGCACCGGCACCAACGCCTGGTCCGACGCGCAGTCGTTCGCCTCCTTCGTGGAGCAGAACGGCGGCAAGTAGCCACCGGACAACGAGGAAGGCCCCCGCACTCTCGAGTGCGGGGGCCTTCCTCGTTGCGCGGCGCGGCTCAGGCGAACCAGAGGCCGAGCTCGCGCGCGGCGGACTCGGCCGAGTCGGAGCCGTGCACCAGGTTCTGCTGGACCTTGAGGCCCCAGTCGCGGCCCAGGTCACCACGGATGGTGCCCGGCGCGGCCGAGGTCGGGTCGGTGGTGCCGGCGAGCGAACGGAACCCGGCGATGACGCCGTTGCCCGCGACGCGGACGGCGACGACCGGACCGGACTGCATGAACTCGACGAGCGGCTCGAAGAACGGCTTGCCCTGGTGCTCTTCGTAGTGGCTGTCGAGCAGGTCGCGCGGCGCGGTCAGCATCTTCAGGTCGACGATCTCGTAGCCCTTGGCCTCGATCCGGCGGAGGATCTCACCGGTGAGCTGGCGGGCGACGCCGTCGGGCTTGACGAGGACGAGGGTCTCTTCGAGTTCGGACACAGCGGGACTCCCTGCGGTTCGGGGGTGGTGGTGGGTCAGTCCTCGCCGAGTGCGGCTCGGCGGGCGGCGTTCTGGCGGTCGAGCTGACCGCCCTTGACGAAGCAGAACACCCACAGCGCCAGGAACACCACGCCCACCGCGACCATGAAGGGCTCGATGAACCCGGTGGCGAGGATGGCCGCCTGCAGCAGCCACCCGAACCATACACCGGCCCGGGAACCGGTCAGACGGGACGCGAGGGCCAGGATCACGATCGCCGCGATCCCGCCGCCGAAGGCCAGCCCGGCCGGCAGGGTGTGCTTGCCGAAGACGACGAGCATCGGGAAGAAGAACATGATCGCCTCGAGCACGAGGGTGATCGACAGCAGGCTCTCGCGCGCCCCACGGTCACGACGCGGACGTCGCATCCGGGGTGCGCGCGGCGGCCGGGAGGCCCGTCCTGCGTCCGTCACTTCGACCCGCCTTCCCGGTGCACGAGTTCCATCACGGCGCCGACCATGACGATCGAGCCGGCGACCAGGACCATCGCGTCCTCGGCGTCGGCGTCGTCGGCCAGGTCACGGGCCTCCTGCAGGGCGCCGGCGAGCGACGGCTCGACGACGACCCGGTCGTTGCCGACCTCGTCCACGACGACCCGGGCGAACTCGTCGGCGTCGAGCGCCCGCTCCCCCGGCGGCTGCGTCACGACGAACGTGGCGACGGTGTCCTTCAGGGCGCGGACGAACCCGCGGGCGTCCTTGTCGCGGAGGATCCCGACGACGCCGACGACGTGGTCGGACGGGAACGCCACCGGCAGCGCGTCGGCGAGGGCCTTCGCGCCGTGCGGGTTGTGCGCCGCGTCGACCACGACGGTCGGCCCGGTCGCGATCGGCTGCAGGCGACCCGGGCTCGTGGCGTTCGCGAGCCCCTCGCTGAGGACGTCCTCGTCGAGGGCCTGGCTGCCGCGGCCGAGGAACGACTCGACGGCGGCGATGGCGACGGCCGCGTTGTGGGCCTGGTGTGCGCCGAACAGCGGCACGAACAGGTCGTCGTAGGTGCCGGCGATGCCCTGCACGCTGACGAGCTGTCCGCCGACGGCCGGGGTGTCGCTGGTGACCCGGAAGGCCGTGCCCTCGACCGCGAGGGTCGACTCGGTGAGTTCGGCGGCCCGCTCGAGTTCGGCGAGGGCCTCGGGCGTCTGCGCGCTCGACACCACGGACGAGGACGGCTTCACGATGCCCGACTTCGTCCGGGCGATCTCGGCGACGGTGTTGCCGAGCTGCTTCGCGTGGTCGATCGCGATCGGGGTGAAGACCTGCACCTGGCTCTGCACGACGTTGGTGGAGTCCCACTCGCCGCCCATGCCGACCTCGATCACGGCGACGTCGACCGGTGCCTCGGCGAAGCACGCGAGCGCCAGGACGGTCAGCGCTTCGAAGAACGTCAGCGGCAGCTCGCCCTTCGCGGTGACCTCGGCGTCGGTCATCTCGAGGATCGGGGTGATGTCGTCCCAGTTCTCGACGAAGCGGCTCGACTCGATGGGCTCACCGTCGATGACGATGCGCTCCCGGATCGACACCAGGTGCGGGCTGGTCATCAGGCCGGTGCGCAGGCCGTGGGCGCGGACGATGCTCTCGGTCATCCGGGCCGTCGAGGTCTTGCCGTTCGTGCCCGTGATGTGGATGACCGGGTACGCCAGGTGCGGGTCGCCGAGCAGCTCGACGGCACGGCGGGTCGCGGTCAGGCGGTGCTCGGGCGACTGCTCGCCGATCCGGGCGTAGAGGGCAGCCTCGACGCGCTTGACCTCGTCGTCGTCACCGCCGTAGGGCAGGGCGTCGCCGGGGGCGGTGTCGCCGGCCGGGCCGACGGGGATCTCGACCCCGTCGGGGGCGAGGTCGTCCGTGTCGTCGGGTGCCATGTCGTCGTCGTGCGCGTCGTACTCGTTGCTGTCGCTCATGCGCGTGCCACCTCCACGGACACCTTCGCGTCGTCGCCGACCTCGGTCGCGGTGTCGTCCGCCCCGAAGTCGGTCGCGACGACGTCGATCGACGTCGCCAGGGTCTCCCCGGCGATCAGCTGGTCGTGCTCGCGCACCGCGTCGGCGGCGGCGGTCGAGACCCGGAGCGTCAGGGTGATGCGGTCGCCGACGTCGAGTCCGGCGTCGCGGCGGGCCTGCTGCACGGCGCGGACGACGTCGCGGGCCAGGCCCTCGGCCTCGAGCTCGGGCGTCGTGACGGTGTCGAGGACGACGAAGCCGCCGCCGTCCAGGAACGCCACGGCCGTCGCCGCGTCCGCGACGGTGAGGTCGAGGGTGTACTCGCCCTCGACCAGGTCGATGCCACCGACGGTGACGCCGGTCTCGGTCGCCACCCAGTCGCCCTTCTTGGCGGCCGGGATCACCTGCTGCACGGCCTTGCCGATGCGGGGGCCGGCGGCACGGGCGTTGACGGTGAGCTTCCGCTCGATGCCGTACTGCGCCAGTGACTCCTCGGCCTGCTCCTCGAGGACGACCTGCTTCACGTTGAGCTCGTCGCGGAGGATGTCCGCGAACGGCTCGACCGCGGCGGGGTCCGGCACGACGAGCGTCAGGGTCGCCAGCGGCAGGCGGACCCGCTTGCCGGTCGACTTGCGGAGTGCGAGTCCCTTCGAGGCGACGTCGCGCACGCGGTCCATCGCCGCGACCAGAGCGTCGTCGGCGGGGAACTCGTCCGCCGACGGCCAGTCGGTCAGGTGCACGCTGCGGTCGCCGGTCAGGCCCTTCCAGACCTCCTCCGTGACCAGCGGGGCCAGCGGCGCCGACACCCGGGCGAGAGTCTCGAGGACCGTGAACAGCGTGTCGAACGCGGCCGTCGCCTCTGCGGAGGACTCGGCGCCCGCCCAGAACTTGTCGCGCGACCGGCGGACGTACCAGTTCGTGAGCACGTCGGCGAAGTCGCGGATCGCCTGGGCGGCCAGCGGGGTGTCGAGCGCGTCGAGGTGCGTCGTGACGTCCGCGACGAGCACCCGGGTCTTCGCGAGCAGGTACCGGTCGAGCACGTCGGTGCTCGCCGTGCTGCGGCTCGCCTGGTAGCCCTCGGCGCCCGAGGCGTTCGCGTAGAGGGTGAAGAAGTAGTACGTCGACCAGAGCGGCAGCAGGAACTCGCGGACGCCCTGGCGGATGCCCTCTTCCGTGACGACGAGGTTGCCGCCTCGGATCACCGACGACGACATCAGGAACCAGCGCATGGCGTCGGCACCGTCGCGGTCGAAGACCTCGGACACGTCCGGGTAGTTCCGCAGGCTCTTCGACATCTTCTGGCCGTCGGAGCCGAGCACGATGCCGTGGCTGATGACGTTCGTGAACGCCGGCCGGTCGAACAGCGCGGTGGAGAGCACGTGCATGACGTAGAACCAGCCGCGCGTCTGCCCGATGTACTCGACGATGAAGTCAGCCGGGCTGTGGGCGTCGAACCACTCGGCGTTCTCGAACGGGTAGTGCACCTGGGCGTACGGCATCGACCCGGAGTCGAACCACACGTCGAACACGTCGGTGATCCGGCGCATCGTGGACTGCCCGGTGGGGTCGTCCGGGTTCGGGCGGGTCAGGTCGTCGATGAACGGGCGGTGCAGGTCGACCTGCCCCTCGGCGTTCAGCGGCAGGCGACCGAAGTCACGCTCGATCTCCGCGAGCGAGCCGTAGACGTCGGTACGGGGGTGCTCGGGGTCGTCCGACACCCACACCGGGATCGGCGTGCCGAAGTAGCGGTTGCGGGACACCGACCAGTCGATGGCGTTGCCGACCCACTTGCCGAACTGACCGTCCTTGACGTTGTCCGGCACCCAGTTGACGTCCTGGTTGAGCTCGCCCATGCGGTCACGCAGCTCGGTCACGCGGACGAACCACGACGAGACGGCCTTGTAGATGAGGGGCTTGCGGCAGCGCCAGCAGTGCGGGTAGCTGTGCTCGTAGGACGCCTGGCGGAGCAGACGTCCGGCGTCGCGGACGGCCTTCGTCAGCGGCGCGTTCGCGTCCGACCAGAGCATGCCGGCGACCTCGCCGAACTGGGACGTGAAGACACCGCCGTCGTCGAGCGAGAGCACCACGGGGATGCCCGCGGCCGCACAGACCTCTTGGTCGTCGGCACCGTAGGCCGGGGCCTGGTGGACGATGCCGGTGCCCTCGCCGGTCTCGACGTACTCGGCAACCAGGATCTTCCAGCCGTTCTCCATGCCCTCGGTCTCGGCGAGGAAGTCGAACAGGCGCTCGTAGGTGACGCCGTCGAGCTCCCGGCCCGCGACCGTGCGGGTGACGGCCTCGACGGCCTCCTCGGCCGATGCGTAGCCGAGGTCCTTCGCGTGCGCGGCCACGGTGTCGGACGCGAGCAGGTACTCGGCCGAACCGGCGCTGCCACCGTCCGCCGCGCCTCCCGGCCCGGCCGGCACGACCGCGTAGGCGATCTCCGGACCGACCGCGAGCGCCGCGTTCGTCGGCAGGGTCCACGGCGTCGTCGTCCAGGCGAGGGCGCGCACGCCGGTCAGGCCGAGCTCGTCCGCCCGGGCGCCCGTCAGCGGGAACGCGACGGTGACGGACTGGTCCTGACGCATCTTGTAGACGTCGTCGTCCATCCGCAGTTCGTGGTTCGACAGCGGGGTCTGGTCGTTCCAGCAGTACGGCAGGACCCGGAAGCCCTCGTACGCCAGGCCCTTGTCCCAGAGGGTCTTCCACGCCCAGAGGACGCTCTCCATGAAGGTGACGTCGAGGGTCTTGTAGTCGTCCTCGAAGTCGACCCAGCGCGCCTGACGGGTGACGTACCGCTGCCAGTCGTCGGTGTACTGCAGGACGGACTTCTTGGCGGCCGCGTTGAACACGTCGATGCCCATGGCGTCGATCTCGTGCTTCTCGGTGATGCCGAGCTGCCGCATCGCCTCGAGCTCGGCGGGCAGGCCGTGCGTGTCCCACCCGAAGCGGCGGTGCACCTGCTTGCCGCGCATGGTCTGGTAGCGCGGGAAGACGTCCTTGGCGTAGCCGGTCAGCAGGTGCCCGTAGTGCGGCAGGCCGTTGGCGAACGGCGGGCCGTCGTAGAAGGTCCACTCGTCCGAGCCCTCGCGCTGCGCGATCGAGGCGCGGAAGGTGTCGTCGCCCTTCCAGAAGGCGAGGATGCCGTCCTCGACCGCGGGGAAGGACGGGGACGGGGAGACACCGTCCGCACCGTTCGACGGCTCGTTCGCGGGATCGCGGTTCAGGGGGTAACGCACCGGATGGCTCCTGGAGGTCGGTGGAACTGGACCACGAGGACGGAGCCTGCGCTCCGCGGTACCACCTCGCTTGCCTCGGACCGGCGCGACCGCCTGTTCGTGACCACTCTGCGTCGGGGATGATGACGGTCCCGAACCCGTCCGGTTCTACTGACGACCCCCGTCGGGTGCCGCGTTCTTCCGGATGACTCCCCGGTGATGGCCGGATCGATGCCTGTGCACCCGACTCTACCGGACGAGAGCATGCTGGAGCGATGCCCTCGTCGACGTCATCCGAGGCTCCGGAGACCACTCCGGACGCCTCGTCCTCCAGCTCGGAACAGAAGCCGGAGTCCCTGCTCACCGTCCTCATCGCGTTCGGCGCGAACCTGCTCGTCGCGATCGCGAAGTCCGTCGCCGCGATGCTCACCGGGTCCGCCTCGATGGTGGCCGAGGCCGCGCACTCGTGGGCGGACACCGGCAACGAGGTGTTCCTGCTCATCGCCGAACGCCGGGGTGCCCGGAAGCGCGACGCCCGGCATCCGCTCGGCTACGGCCGGGAGACCTACATCTGGTCGATGTTCGCCGCGTTCGGACTCTTCACCGCGGGTGCGATCGTGTCGATCTACCACGGCATCACCGAGCTCGGGGACACCGGACCGGCCGAGGACGTCATGCTCAACTACATCGTGCTCGGGGTGTCGTTCCTGCTCGAGGGCACGAGTTTCCTCCAGGCCTTCCGCCAGGCGCACGGTGCCGCGACGAAGCGACGGGTGCCGGTCCTCCGCCACGTGCTGCAGTCGTCGAACCCGACGCTCCGAGCGGTGTTCGCCGAGGACGCCGCCGCGCTCGTCGGCCTGGTGATCGCGTTCCTCGGTGTCTTCCTGCACCAGGTCA
>Ga0308160_10002415_pt1 | contig 22648 bp, 26 predicted proteins | sample PhyFR1_FD_201036 | JGI IMG/M metagenome (GOLD analysis project Ga0308160, IMG submission 201036) | Phyllosphere microbial communities from UC Gill Tract Community Farm, Albany, California, United States - DLSLF.R1 | ecosystem: Host-associated > Plants > Phyllosphere > Unclassified | place: USA...
GTCGGCGGTGATGGCGGCGCCCGACGGGACGACCGTCGCCTCAGCCCGCAGCGAGGCGGCCAACTCGCATCGGCAAGACGCACGCCCGACCGGCCTCGAGACGACACCGGGCTGCGCTCTCTCTCTCCCTTTTCTTTCTCTTTCAGTTGCAGGGAGCACAAGAGGGAAAAAAGGGACGGCATCTTGGAGCCGAGGCGTTACAATAAGGGGGGAGAGAGAGGAAGAGGGCGAGAGGGGTATGGGCGGAGGAGACGATGATGAGCCGGCGGCAGTGGTCCGCAGCCGGCGAGTACAACCGAGAGAGGGACGAAAGGAAGGCAACGAAGGGCCCTTCCCTGGATCTGAGAAAGAGTGGATAGTGTGGAGGGCGAAGCGTTGGGAGTGCGAGGGGAATGAGATGAGTGGGCAGAGAGAAGGAGTGCTGCCAGACCCCATGCCCGGCCTCTCAGTGCTCAAGGTCCTCCCAAGCGCGGCCGACAGTCTTGTGGAGGTCCTCCTGTTTGACGACCCGGCCAGAGAAATAGCCAGCAAAAATCTTCGCGTCGATCTCGACCTGCGAGTCGGGCCTGTGCTCATCGGGGAAAGCGGGCGGTCAGTGGGCGAAGGATGGGGAGTGACGCGGGAGAGAGAAGACAGGAGCGCACGGGATGAGCTCGGCGGGAATGTCGTAGCGCTTGAGGATCGGGATGCCCGACTCAACGATCGCATCGTGCTTCATGTCGCTCTACGAAAAGCAAAGAGGGGAGAGGGGTCAGTTTTCCATATTTCTCGCCCACCGAGCTCTACCCGCACGGAAGGACGCACCATCGAGATCATGTTGTCGATCTTCTTTATGCCGAGCCAGTGGAGGACGTCGGGCATGAGCGCCTGGAAGCGCATGTCCTTGACGCCGGCGATGAGCTCGGTCGACTTGAAGTAGCGGTCAGCCGAGTCGCCCCCGCGCTTCCGCGAGTTGTAGACGAGGTCTGGGAGCGGCGGGCGGACGAGCGCGAAAAATCAGCAAGCCGGCAGCGAGCGGATGGCGAAGGGAGGACGGACATTTTGTGACCTCGCCGAGCGCACGGCCCTCCTTGCGGAAGTAGACGACGACGCCGACGCCGCCCCGCTGGGCACACTTTGCCGCCTCCTCGATGCCGTAGATCAGGTAGGGCCGGCACGTGCAGATGTCGGAGCCACTTGGGACGAGACGACGAAGACGGGTGTGCGTCAGCCGCCGGTCGCTAGGGAGTCAAAGAGGGAGGGGATGATGATGAACGGACAAGACGTCGGAGCCGTTGCACTCGTCGTGGACGCGGAGCGTGAGCTCCTTGCTCTCGTCGCTCATGAAAGCCGGGTTGCCAAAGATGTAGACCGTAAGACTGGAGGCCGGAGGACGGGTGTGCGGAGAGTCGATTGTGAGATCAGCAGAAGGACGCGAGTGAAAGAAGAGAAGGTTGGAGACGCACCCTCCGATAGGCGGGAGGAAGACCTCAAGGTCGCGCCGGGTGAGGAGCTCGGGGTACATGCCGCCGGTCTCTGCAAACGCACAGGCCAGGACCAACTGGGTCAGCTCAGTAGAAGACGCTGCAACTGGTGCTACGGCGGCAAGGGTGCGACGGACCCTCGAAGAGCGAGCGCCGGAGCAGGTCCTCGCTGATGCCGAAGCGCTCGGCCATGCCCGGGAGGTGCCAGACGGGCTCGACCGCCGCCTTGCTGACGTTGACCTCGACGCCCTGGTCGATGTCCGGGAACGCGACCGAAGCTGGGCTCCGCTGGACGACCTTTCCGTCGACCGGCAGCGCGCCGCTCGCACTGGCCGCGTCGAGTTCAGACATCTTGATGTGGGCCCGCGTGCACGAGATGGTCGGTCGGGCATCGAGCCCGCCGTCAATCTGGGACTTGAACTCGGTCTGGACCATGTGGCCCCAGGGGTCGAGCGAGACGATCCGCTTGCGGTCCGACCAGGCCGGCTGGGGCGGGAGCGAGAATGGCGGATGCGTGTTGGTATAGTCAGGCTTGTGGTTGGGATCGAGCGTGTTGAGCGCGATTGCGAGGGCCTTGTAAATCGAGTACGAGCCAGAGTAGGCGCTGGTCGGCGGCAAGAAGGGGAATCGGGCAGTTGTCAGACAGGGAGGGGGTGGCACGCGGCAGTGCGAAGAGGAGTCGACTGACCCGATGGCGTTGCGGATCTTGAGCGAGGAAGGGTGGCGCGAGGCGACGACCGGTCCACGGGCCTGGACGTCGGCCGCACCCCAGTTGAGCGGGACCGGGTTCACGCCGACCTGGCCCGGGTAGGCTGTTGCGCGGAGGGAAGGCAGGCGTCAGTCGACGTGGAGGAAGTGACTCGGGAGACAAGAGCAGACGCACTGGTAAGGATGACCCGCTGAGGGTAGAGCGACTCGACCGTCGGCTCGCCCTTCTTGGTGGCGGGCGGCTTGCCGCCGACGATGGCCGTCGTCGGGCTCAGCGGGGTCGCGATGCCCGAGACGGAGCCCCTGGGCGAGCCGAGGACGAGCGAGGTCGGCGTGCCTGCGCCGGGCCCGTGCAGGCCAGAGGGAGGCGTCGAGGTTGGCAGGAGGACCGAGGGCGAGGTGATGCGGGCTGGACGCAAGGGGAAACGTGGGTCAGGATGCGGTCGAGAGATGGGGCTGAAGCCGTGCTGCTGCGCGCGGCCGCCCGCGCCTGTCGTCGCAGCGGCAGCTGACGACGAGACGGGAGATGCAGGGCAGGAGGGGTCGCGGCTACTCACGATCGGCGATGTTGCCCACCTGCTTGGAAGAGAGCTCGTCGACCTGATAGGATAGGGTGAGAGGTAGGGGATGAGGGTGGGTCAGTCGGAGGGAGGGGAAGGTGCAGGCCCCGTGACCCCCGCTCGGATCGAGATGGGCCGGGACGCACCTGGGCCTTGAGGGCCTGATTGCTTTCGGTCAGGAGCTGCATGGCCTCGAGGATGCGCGAGAGCGTCTGCTCCTGTGAGGCAGAGGCGGCCACTGGCGAGGCCTTATGCGAGCAGTCGGCGCTCGAACACATGGCGGGGAGATGGGGGGACGGTCGCGATGGGTGATGGGTGGGCGGGTCTGGTGGAAGGGCGTGCTGCGGAGGGAGGGCATGCAGGGGAGGCAGGCGACGGGTCGGTGACCTGAACGGCGAAGGAAGGCCATGACGGAGCGGCGACGTACGAGAAGAAGTCAGGCAGACGAGTGTGTCGACTGGGATGGATGGTGAGAGGGAAGGGAAGGGCACAAGGAGGCCGTCCGCTCGGGGCTCTTTAACGAAGCGAGCCGCAACCTCGGCCGAGCTCGCGACGCCAGCTCGCCCGTCGCCGCCCTGCTGCCTATCGCAAGCCCTCCAGCTGCCCGGCCCTGCCCCGAACCAAACGATCGGGGCTCCCTTCCAGCTCGACCCTCCGCCCACGACGGCATGCCCTCGGATACAGGAGCTGGTACGACTCCTACTGATGTCCATCAGCTGGGTATGTGCAGGCGAGGCAAAGAGGGGAGGGCCTGTCGTCGGTCTGCGAGGGCGCGCGGCCTTGCTGCGGAGGATCTGCTGTCCCCGGCCACGACCGCCGCCCATCGACCGGTCAGCCTGGCAAAGGGAGATCAGTATTGGATCGCAACAGCAGAGACGACAAGCGTCGAGCGTGCGTGCGACTCCTGCCGCTCTTGGCTGAAGCACCATCAACGGATTCGGGCGGGCGTCGAGCGAGCAAGTCGACGCCAGACCCCCGGTCGGGGAAGCTGGAGCCCGGATCGGGGTTGACGACGGAGAACGCCGACGACGGCCTCCAGCCCCCCTCATGGCTCTGGCCGTCCTTCCGATCTCCTCTCCCTTTGGGCGAGTCCCTCCTCGAACCCCCATCTCGCCCTGCCATGTCCCTCCCTCCGCCCTATACGGACGACAAGCGGCTCGCCGGCCGGCAGGCGACGCGCAAGACGCTTGCCCGCGTCCTCGTCGGCTCGCTTGCCGTCGTCGGCAGCCTTCAGCTCGCCGGCTTGACGACGTCCTCGACCACGGCCCCTGTTGCTGGTCGGTCCCTCCCCTGCCCTCGTTGCAACTGGAGACTTCTGCAGGCTAACTCTCGCTTACATGATTCACCAGCATCGCCGCTCGACGCAACGACGCTCTCTGCCGGCCTCGCCTACTGCGAAGCCCTTTCCGCGCCCAAGCCTTCCTTCGGCCACCGTCTCTCCGCGACGAACGAGCGTGCCGACCCGCACGAGCCAGCCTACCTCCTTCGCAACGCGACGATCTACACCGGCACTGGCGAGGTCATCGAGGGCGGTGACGTGCTCATTCAGGACGGGCTCATCAAGAAGGTCTCGCGGAAGACGGGCGAGATCCGGGTTGGGAAGGAGGTCCAAGTCATGGACCTCGGCCTAAAGTGGGTCACGCCGGGCATCGTCGACATTCATTCGCACATGGTAGGTCCTCGCCCTCTATCTCTCCTGGACCTACCTTACGGCTGACGACCTCACCTCCTCTCGTCTCGCAGGGCGTCGGCGCCGCCCCTGGTCTCAACGGCAACAGCGACACCAACTCCGTCAAGAGCCCGGTGCTCCCCTACCTGCGCTCGCTCGACGGCTTCTCGACCTCGGATCTCGCCTTTGCCAACTCGATCGCCGGCGGCATCACCGCCATGCAGGTCCTGCCCGGCTCAGCCAACAACATCGGCGGCGAGGCCTTCTTCTTTAAGCCGAGGGCGATCAAGGGCGGCTCGCCGTCCGACATGGCGCTCGAGCCGCCGTTCGTCTTTGACGGAAATGGGACGACGCGCATCGGTGGACGGTCGAGGCGCGCCAAGTTTGCCCAGGGCGAGAACATCATGCGCGTGCATGGAGGCGTCAGGTGCGTTTGTCAGTTTGCTCGTACAGAGGGGTAGAGGCTGACGATGCGCCGCTGTCTGACGACCTGTAGGATGGACCAAGGGCACTGGTACCGCGCGGCGTTCGAGGCGGGCCGCAAGCAGATGCTCAAGGAGGACGCGTGGTGCGCCAAGGGCAAGGACAAGTACGTGCAAACCCTCCAACTCGCTCCGCACTCCTTTGTGGCTGACCGATGCCGCGCGCGTTTGTCAGCACCGAGCCCTTCCCGACCGACCTCGAGTGGGAGATGGTCGCCGACCTGCTGCGCGGCAACGTCAAGGTCAACGTCCACTCGTACCAGGTGCGTCCCCATCCCTCCGCTTTCCGGCTGGCGACCGACATCTGCTGACGAGGACGTCCTGCAGTCGGTCGACTTTGACCTGATGGCCCGCCTCTCGAACGAGTTCCGCTTCCACGTCTCGGCCATCCACCACGCGACCGAGGCCTACCTGACGCCCGACCTCCTCAAGCGTTACTTCGGCGGCCCGCCGGCCGTCGCTCAGTTTGCCACGCACGCGAGGTACAAGTGGGAGTCGTGGCGCGGGTCAGAGTACGCGCCGCTGATCCTCGCTGAAGCTGGAAGTAAGTCTGCGCCTGCCGAGCCGCTCGTTGCTGTGAGCGTCGACTGACTCGGCGTCCCGGTTTCCAGTCACCAACATCATGAAGAGCGACCACCCTGTCCTCGACTCGTGCGTACATTGGCCTTTACGGGCACAGTTTTGCTCTGACTGACCCGCTTTACCCGTCTGCAGGCGCTACCTGATGTGGGAGGCCGCCCAAGGTGCGCGTTGTCTGCTGTGCCCCGCGCTCGCTCCATCGCAGCTGATACCTCGCCTGTCGTTGCTCTGCCCGAACAGCCCACCACTACGGCCTGAACTGGACGCTCGCGATGGATTCGGTCTTCTCGGCGCCCGCCCGGACGGCCGGCCTCGACCACCGGATCGGCTATGCTGTCGAGGGCCACGACGCCGACCTCGTCATCTGGGACTCGATGCCGCTCACGCTCGGCGCAACCCCGGCCCAGGTCTGGATCGACGGCGTCCTGCAACTCAAGAGCCCGCACGTCATCGAGAAGCCCAAGCACCAGTCTGTCCCGCCCCCAACGAAGGACGCGGCCGAGCGGGCCAAGGCTGCTGTTGACGCAGCCGGCGAGCTATCGTACGCCCCACGCAAGACGGTCGACAGCGTCGTCTTTGTTAATGTTCGCTCGGCGTTCGGCATCGCGGCCGAGAGCGGCGAGGTCGAGCAGACGTTTGGTGCTGCCTACGATCTCACGCACGACGCAGACGCAGCTGTCCTTGGCTCGGTCGTCGTCCGGAATGCCAAGATCGTCTGTGCTGGTTCCTGCGAGAGCTTCACGTCTGGCATTGCCGACGTCGTGGACCTCCGGGGCGGCAGCCTGCTGCCCGGTCTCGTCTCATACGGCGCCCCGCTCGGGATTGTCGACCTTCCGAGCGAGCCCTCGACCAAGGACGGCGAGGCGTTTGACGTCCTCGCGCCAAAGGCAACGCAGCCCGACCTGCTCCGGAACCAGATCATCAAGGGCGTCGAGGCGCTCAGTCTTGGCCAGAAGGACCTGCGGTGCGCACGAGTCCCCTCCCTCCCTGATAGCAACCGTCCTCGTCGACTGACCGTCGCCTCATGGTCTCGCAGGATCGCACACCACTCGGGCCTCTTGACCGCCATCTCGCACCCTTCGAGCCCGGGGCTCGTCTCCGGTCTCTCGTCCGCCTTCCGCACCTCGGCCGCCAACGTCCTCACCCCCGGCGCGATCGTCCAGGACGTCGGTGCCCTCCACGCCTTTGTCGGCCACGGCCAGGGCGCCGGCAGGGGCTACAATGGCGGCTCGATTGGGAGCGTCTCGAGCCAGGTCCGCGCCCTCAAGTCGTTCCTCCTCGGCGGGGCTGAGAAGGGCTCCGAAGCGGCCGAGATCTTTACTCAAGTCGCACGGGGAAAGATCCCGCTCTGCGTCTCGGTTATCAAGGCCGACCACATCGCCGCTCTCATCAGCATGAAGCGCGCGGTCGACAAGGAGACCGGATCGAAGCTCCGGCTTGTCCTCGAGGGCGCGCACGAGTCGCACCTCGTACGTCGCGCCCTTCCTACTGCTACCGTTGAGCAAAAGCTGACCACGAAATCCACGCCATTGTCCTCCTTCAGCTCGCCGACGAGCTTGCCGAGGAGAGGATCGGAATCATCATCAATCCGCCCCGGTCATATCCGGGCACCTGGGATGGCCAGCGGACGCTCGCCGGCCCGCCCCTGACCGAGCACACGCTCGCCTCGCTCCTGACCTCCAAGGGCGTCGTCGTCGGTCTCGGCCACGGCACGTCCGATGCAACCCGCAACGCTCGCTTCGACGCCCTTTGGAACCACGTAGCGGTGCCATCGACGTTTACGCCGGCCAAGGCAATCGGACTCGTCTCCAGCAACCTGCTCCAGCTGCTCGGCGTCGACGCGGCCAGCGGGGTGGGCCGGTTCATCGCGGTCGAGGGCGATGCGTTTGGCATGGGCAGCCGCGTCGTCGGCGTCGTCGACAACGGCGAGGTCGAGCTCTTCTGAGAGAAAAAAGGCGTGAGATGAATTCATGATGTGTTGAGCAGCAGGATCTCGTCGATGAGCACTTTGTCTGTTGGACGGCCTGCGACAGGTTGACGACGACAGCCAGAGAGCCCGCGCGGCCGCCGGCTGCTGCGGAACGGGCTGTTTGGCTGCGCCTCGCTCGTCTGTCGCCTCTCGCCCTCGCCCTCGCCTGTGCCTGCTGCTGCTGGCTGCCCCGTCGGCTCTCCTTGCCCGACCACGACCTGCACCCGATACCCCTCTTCTTCTCTACTCTTTTCACTACGACACCCTAATCTCTTTTCGACAGCGGCGCCCTTCCCTCCGCAAGGATGGTCCGGCCCCTGCCCGTCCCGCCGACGACGACGCCGCGCCCGCTGCCGACGCCCACCGAGGGCCCATCGGCCCCTTCGAAACGCGACCGGCAGCTGCAACAGCAACAGCTTCAGCAGCAGCAGCAGCAGCAGCAGCAACAGCACCAACAGCAGCAGCAGCAGCAGCAGCAGCAGCAGCAACAGCAGCAACAACAACAGCAGCAGCAGCGCGAACGGAGCGGCCGGGGCGAGCGTCGGTCAGTGTCTCCTTCCCTCATCGCCGTCCGCGCGCGGCCGGCGGGCTCGTCCGTGGTCGACCTCGCTTAGCAGACCAAGTCGGCCCTCGCGGGTCCCAGTGCTAGCCCCGCTCGCCCTGCCTCCTCTTGTAAACCTCGCCTTGAGCTGACCGGTCTACTGCTCGCTCCTCTCTCCCCACCTCACGCTCGGACGCATGCCCGGTCATCGCAGCAGCCGACAGCAGCAGCCAACGGCCGCCGCCGCCGCGCCGGGCTCACCGCGCTACAGCTCGGCCCTGCCCGCATCCAACGGCGCCGCAGCACCCTCGCCACCGACGAGCCACGGCCGGCCCTCATCGCCCGCCGGCGGGCCCTCGCGACATCCGGCTGCCGGCGGGTCGGGCGGTCCTGCCAGTGGCCGACGGTACGCCCGACCTGCGCCTGGCGACTATGACCGGTCGATGCCGCCTGCGCCCAAGGCACGGACGGCTGCCGCCGGGAGCGACTTTGACCGCTCGCTCCCGCTCAAGACGAACGAGCCTCTCGTGCCACAGCCGATTGTCCAACAGCAGCAGCAGCAGCCGTCGAGCCCGCAGCCGGTCTCGCGTCAGCAGTACAACTCGACCCGCGGCGGCGACCCCGGCCGCCAGCTGTTTGACCCACGGCTGCACGACCCGCTCCGGTTCGTCTCGCCCCGGCCGGCGCCGTCGATCGCAGGCACCTCGTCGACGGCGACGACGGCGCCGTCGGTCGTTCACTCGACCTTCACGCTCAACTCGGTCTCGACAGGCCTCTCGTCGATCCACGAGCCCTCGGCCAAGGACAAGGGCGACAAGGAGCGCGAGCGCCGCAAGCGCCGCGAGGGCAGCGAGCGCAAGAGTCAGCGCGGCGAGGACGACACCCGGAGCCGGAGCTCTGAGGGCAGCGAGAGTCTCAAGGATCGCGCGCGAGGCAAGGGAGGGTGTGTACTGGTCGACCTCACGGAGGCCGCACTGCTTGAGCACCTGGTTGCTGACCGGCGACCTATCCTTCTCTCAGCGACACCGGCGTGCTCGGCTCCCTGCGCGAGCAGTACCGCGGCATCCAAGCGCTCGAGGCCCACCTCGTCGACCTTCACCGTCGCATGGGCCGGGACGAGACGATCGTGCTCGGCACGGGTGCGACGCTCGGCCCGGGCATGGCCGACGGCGGCTGGGTCGAGCTCTGCTCGCGTCACATGAAGCTCGCCCACGCCCACCACGACTTCCTGACGGCAGCGCTCGACCCTCGTCTGCCGGCGAGCCTCCACAGCCTGCCCGTCAAGTACAACATTGCCGCCCGGCTCTGGCAGAACTCGTTCCACCTCCTGATCGAGCGCATGCGGACGACGTGGCTCGCCCCGTCCGCTGCTCTCACTCGAAGCTCGGCCGACGACGGTCACGGATTGGCAGACGCGGCAGCTGCGGCCTCGGCCAGGGCGCTCGAGCACCTGACCGACTACATCCTCGACGCCTACCAGTTCTACACGACGCTGCTCGACGAGCAGGTGCTCACGACCTTCCGCTCGGCCTGGATCGAGGCTCTTGGCGACCTCGCCCGCTACCGGATGGCCGTCGCCAACCACGTCGCCCAGTCGACGGCCTCGGGTGGAGGTGGCGAGTCCTCGCCGCCGACTCGGTTCGCCCGGATCGACGACGACAGCGAGGACGAGATGAAGCCGCCTGCGCCGCCGGTGCCGTCGGGCAACTCGATCGGGAAGGAGGTCGCTGACGCCTGGGACGTCGAGGACCGCGAAACGTGGCGGACGACGGCCCGCGACTGGTACGCGCTCGGCGTCGGCGAGAAGCCAGGCGAGGGCAGACTTCACCACCGACTCGCGCTCATCAGCCGCGACGTCAAGGGCGAGGAGCAACGCGCCCTCTATCACTTTGCCAAGAGGTGCCTCGTCCTTGTCTTGCGCCTCACTTAGACGGGAGCTGACCCTGTGGCACGCCCTCCTCCGCAGCCTCATCACCAACAACCCGTTCCCGGCCTCGCGCGAGTCGATCCTTCCGCTGTTTGACACAGCCCTCCAGTCGCGCCGGCATCACCCGGACGCGTCGGCGGCCGATCTGTTCGTGCTCCTGCAGGGCATGATCTTCACGCGGATCGAGCTCGACGCCTTCGACGACGTCTTTGCCCGCTTCTTCGAGCGCCTCCAGGAAGACCGCGTCGGCACGCGCCCACTCGGGCCGACCGAGTGGGTCATGATGGGCGTCATCAACCTCGCCGCCTGCCTCCAGTACGGCGCCGAGGACGGTCTGCTCAAGCGGGCCGGCGCGGACGATGCGACTGGCCGACGGCCGACGCGACGCGAAGGCGGCTGTGGCGTCGGCGGCAGCACAACCGCGGCGGCCGGCGACTCGAGTGCCCCGCAGGCAATCATGGTCCACCACTCGACCGGCGGCAAGCAGCGCTCGAGCGACCCCGAGGGCTCGGACGAGGGCAGCGACGACTCGCCGCCGTCGTCGGCCATCCCGGCGCCCGAGGATGGCGACGTCCGGCCTCTTCAGCGGCCGACGGTCGTCGTCGAGGACGAAGAGTCGCTGCCGCTACCGTTCCGGCACGCCCTCCGGTTGTCGTTCTCGGTCCTCTCGTTCTGCCTTGCCCAGCCGGTCCGGCGTGACTCGCTCGGCCGTGCCGTCATCAACCCCTACATCACGATCTTCCTCACCTTCCTCTCAACGATCGCCAAGCAACCGGCCGCGCTCGCCCTCGTCGAGCGCGCCGTTCCGTGGTCGGCGCTCGCCGCCTTCTTCAACACGATCCCGCGCAAGGTCGACGTCCGGCTCGACGTTGCGCCCAAGCTGACGGCCGGCGGCCCACTGCCCGAGGACTGGTGCCTGCGCGGCATGGAGTGGGTCGGCCGGCGCGTGTACGAGCGCGGCTTCTGGAAGATCCGGCCGAGCACCTCCTCGACCTCGGGCGGTCGGTCGTACGCTGGCGGTCCGTCGGACGGTCCCCGTCACAGCCAGGCGGCCGTCATCGCCTGCGAGATGGACGTCCTCTCGCAGCAAGTCGAGCAGCTCTCGGTCGAGCAACAGTTGCACGAGGGCATCGTCGATGACTCGGACGGCGCCGAAGCGGCCGAGCTCACTGCCCGGCGCTGGCGGCGGATCGCCTGGTCGCTCGGCATGGTCGTCAAGAGCGTCCCTGGCTTCGTGCTCGACCCGGATGGCGCCGGCCGCAAGGTCCTGATCGCCTCTGGCGGCCCACTCCAGCTCAAGCTCGACGGCTGGGCGGCCGAGCGCGCGAAACTCGTCGACGAGCTCCAGGCTCGAATGCGGCAGCACGAGGCAGCGCGCGACGCCGTCGTCGACGACCTCACCGATGGCAGCGAGGACGACGACGCTTCGGACGGCGAAGACGAGGCTGATCTCGAGGTCAAGGAGCTCAAGGTACGTCTGCGGCGGCTGGCAGAGCGACGACGACGACGACGACGACGACAGCCTTGCGGAACCTTTGCTGACCATCCTCACGCGGCTTCCCGTCTTCTCAGGCTCAGCGCCGTCAGCTGCGCGCCATCCTTCGTGCGAGCCGCCGTGCCGCCCAGGCCTCTGCTCCGGTCGCCCGCGTCGCGACTGGCGCTCCGGCCCGCAGGCACCCTGCCCGGGCAGTCGGTCCTTCCCAGGCGCTGCCGGCGGCCCTCTCGGGCTACACTGTCCTCGTCTTCGACACCAACGTTGTCCTCTCGTGCCTCGCACTGTTCAAGTCGGTCGTCGAGAGCGCCTTCTGGACGGCGATGGTCCCGCTACCGGTCATCACCGAGCTCGACGGCCTGTCCAAGCAGCCGGCCCCGCTAGGCACCCAGGCCCAGGATGCGCTCGACTTCATTGCGAGCCGCATCCGCTCCCACGGTCGCTCGCTCAAGGTCCAGACGTCGCGCGGCAACTACCTTGCCGATCTCGCGATCCGGTCCGAGGCCGTCTCGTTTGCCTTCTCGAGCGCGCTCAACCCGGAGCAGGTCCGCGACATGGACGACCTCATCCTCCGGGCGTGCGCCTTCCAGGCGGCCCACTTTGTCGACCGAACGGCCGTCCTTGGCGTCTCGCGCGACGTGCCGGCCGGGGTCAAGGAGCAGTCGGCCAAGGTTGTCCTCCTCACCAACGACCGGAACCTCCGCCTGCGAGCCAAGGCTCAGGGTGTGCTCGCCGTCGACGAAAAGCCGATGCGCAAGATGCTCGGCCTTGACAAGGACGGCTCGCCCCTCCCTGCCGCCGGGGGGTAGTCTGGGACGCGAAGAGAGCCTCCGAAGGATTGGCTGTCTCCTGCGCCTGCCCGGCGTAGAATGCAGCTGGCCTTCCTGGCTCTTGGACCTGACCTACCTCTACCCAACCTCGATGGGCCGCCTTGCACGGACGTCACGGTTTCGCAATCGCGCGGCCAAAGCCTTGCGCCCTGGACTCAGACATCAAGCCCAGCCGACCACCCGTGCGCGGTTGACCCTCGATCAAGGTGACCCATCCGGTCGGACGGCAGCTCAAGCGTGCCCCCCCCCCCCCCTTGGCTCCAGGGGCCGTCGAGCGACCGACGACAGTCGTCGCTGCTGCTGCTCGGATTGCCGAGAGGAGGCTTGCTCGTGGCACTCCCTGCGCTACTGCGCCTCACTCTTGTCCGGCCTGCCTCTGAAGATGATCCTACCATTGAACGACTTCTGTCGAGCCGCCGGCCAGCTCGCTCGTTCTGTGGGCTTCTCTTACTGCAGCTGTCGTCGGTCTACCTTGACTTCTCGACGCTCTATGCGACCGGCCAAACGACGGCCGTCGCGCAGCGCCTCATCGAGCGAGGCATCACCCTCGTCGACCGCTTCGGCTAAGATCACCCAAAGTTGCGCTGAAGGGCGACGGGCCCGACGATGCTCGCCGTATCTTTCTCCTCCCTTTTGTGCCAGTTACGGTCTGCTCAGCGCCGCCGGGCTTGCCTGTCAAGCCTTCCGATCCAGGACCGCCTGCGCAGACCTGCGCGCCCGCTCGCTCTCGCTGGAGTCGGCCGCCGTCGAACACGCCACTTTGGCCCAGCCTTCGACCCCGCTGGGACGTGAAGAAGGGAGACGGATAGAGTGGACGAGTTGTGGCGTCGGCCGGCGCTGTCTGGCGCAGGCTGCAGTGGCTGGGCTGGCGGGGCTGGCTGCTGCTGCGCGCGTCGATCGCCTCTTTGTCTGGCCTTGTTCCCCCGAAGGAGACGAGCCCTTTGTTCGCACACGTCTCTGCCGACGCCGACAACGGGCCCCGGTCCTCCGAGACGGACGAGCGCGCTCGGCAGGCAAAGAAGCCGGAGGCAAGCTGCTGACCTGGAAGCCGCTAAAGAAGAAGAGGAGGAAGGAGACCCTCGCCTCTCGAGCCCTGCTGCTAACCACGACCCGCCTCCCTCGCCTTGCCCTGGCCCGTCCCTACATCCCCTCCTCGTCAAGCCCAACACAGCCCTCCGCTTCCGACCATGGCTCCCTCGGCCTCACCAACCGCCTCGGCCTCGGCCTCCTTTGCCTTCTTCGACCGCCGGCAGGAGGCATGCGCACTCTCTTGCCTGACGGCCACCGACGCCGGCGCGTGCGCGCCGCTCGACCCGGCCTGCCTGTGCGCCTCGAGCGCCTGGGGCGAGCTCGTCCTCGTACATCCGCCCGTCTTCAGATCGTCCCCGGCCAGTCTAGCGGCTGACGCGCTCGATCCAATGCCTGCCGTCCTCGCTTTGACCTGCAGAGCTGCCTCCAAGCGTCTTGCGAGACCGAGAGCTCGCTCGACACGGCCTACTCGCAGCTCCTGCTCTACTGCAACAGCGCCGTACGTCCCCGGATGATCCTAAGATCGCTCCGCCAGTCTGGCAGTACACTGACAACCATCGTGCGCTTCGGCTGCAGAGCACGCCCTTTACGATCGCGGAGCCGGCCTACACGGGCACTATAACGGCTAGCGGCATCGCCGCCCCGACTGCCATTCCAACTGACGGCAGCGTCACCGACGTGGTAACCAACACGTCGAAGCCCGTCAACGTCTCGGCGATCGTACGTCGGCCGTCGTGCGACTCGCTTCTGCCACCCAACGGGCTGACTAACCCTGTGCCTATGCGCACGCAGATGGCCAGCATCTGCTCGCTCCTCTTTGTGATCGCCCTCCTCGTCGGCTACCACGGCGTCAAGGAGAAGCTCGCCCGGCAGCGCGAGCAGTCGACGATGAAGCCCTCATCCTGGACCGGAGGTCGGTCGCGCTCTCGATCTGTCTCCTGCACGCCAGGTTGTCTTACTGATGCGCCGTGTCCTGATCCGCTCTTCGCTGTGCTCCAGGCAAGCAGGCCGCTCCCGGCCAGAAGCTCTCGTTCGGCGCCCCCGGCGGTAGTGGATCTGCCGGCCCGTCGTCAAAGGCCAAGCCGACGAATGCCTCTGTTGGCGCCCATTCGAGCCTGTTTGGCGGCGCGTCGAGCGCGTTTGACAGTGCCGGCTACGCCGATCTCGAGATGGAGAACCGGCAGCAGCAGGGTGAGTCGGGCGACTGATAACCCGCTCTCCTGAAGGGCGATGCTGATCGCTGCAACTCTTTCCGTCGCAGCCCGTCGCGCACGGCTCGAAGCTGAGGCCCAGCGGCGCGAAAACCTCGACACGCTCTTCACTTCGTCAGCCGAAGGCTCGTCGAGCCGGTCGCGCTCGTCCCTCGCGTCTATCGCCAAGTCAACCAGCAAGGGCAACTTTGCCCTCGACGGCTCGGACGATGACGACGACGAGCACGCGCAGTACGTGACGCTGCCCGAGCTCGGCAAGGGCCTCGCCAATGACGGCAGCGGCATCGAGCCCTCGCCCTTGACGGCGAGCACCTTTGCGCCTTCGGACGGCGGCGAGGGAGGCTGGGGGACGCTCACGAGCCCGACGACGACGGCTGCCGGAGACAGCACGGTCGCCCTCACTAAGGCCGAGCCCGCCGTATTCCGGTCCAACCGCGAGTGACGATTCCCTCCGAATGCTCAGCAGGCCGCTGCCCCTTCTCGTCCTTCCCTTTGTATAGGCATTCCATACTCAGCCCCTCTCTAGATGTCCTTTCCTGCGATTCTCGTCAGAGGCAGACTCGTCGAACAATGCGGGGCGTCGAGTCGCAGGTGGGAACTTGCACTTGCGAGTCCTCAAGCTGCCACGCGAGTCGAGGGGCCACTTCGATCGCCAGCCGCGGTCAACCGTCGAGGGTCGAGGCCGCGCACTTGGCCGCCGCTCGCTCATCAGCAGCAAGCAGCACGCAGACGCCGGAAAGCAAGCCCAACAGCGACCTCGCCTCCTCCTCCTCGTCCCCCTGCCTCCTTGCAGCGAGCCGGTGCTCTCTCGACTCTAGCACGAGTGGTCGCAAGACCTCCTCCTCCCTTCGTCTCTATCCGTCCGAAGGGCGAGATCTCGCTCGCTGAACCCTCTCCCGGAGCAATCAACCGGCGCGGGTCAGAGCACTGAGCGAGGCCGCCTCTCGTTAGCCTCCCTCTCGGTTGCAGCCTCTCGCCCGGCCGACGACCTCTCTGCAAAGCCGCACCCTCTGGCGACCGGCTCGGTCTCTGAGCATCCTTGCGGTGAGTCCTCTTGATGCCTGGGCCCACTGGTGCCCTGCCGCTCTCGCTCTGACTATCGCTGACAGGCGACCTTGGCGCTCAGCCCGGCCTCTGCTCCCTCCGTCGGCAAGCTCGTCGACCGGATCGCCCTCCAGCCTCGTCCCTCTCGTCTTCGGCGCAGGACGGGTTCTTGCAAGATGCTCCTTCCGACCTCTGGATCTGCAGGCTCGGCGTCGTCGAGCTCGCCGACGAATGCGGCGACCGCCGCCGACCAGACGGCGCTCAACATCCTGCCCGCCCTCGCCTTCTTTGAGGCCCACTCGGCGCCGACGTTCGTCCTACCGCTGTCGGCCGCGAGCCTCCGCTCATCGACGCCGACTCAAGCTCAGGAGGACTACCTCCTCCCGGACGCTGTCTGGACGAACGCGGCGGCGGCAGTGGCACCTACCAGTCCCGGTTCGTGGCTTGAGCATCGGCTCGACGGGGACGGCCAGCGGGCGATCCGCGGTCTTTTGCTCGCCCTCCTCTGGCAGCTTGAACAGCAAGACGCGCAACTCGACGAGGAGACGATCGGTCGGAAGAACGGCTGGAAGCGAGCGGCGAGTGCCGCCCAGACCGGCTCGTCACCGCTGCTCGTCCGCTGTCATTCCGAAGAGGCGAGCGATCACTCGAAGCCGGCATGGTCGACCTTTGTTGCGGCGGCGACAATACTGCCCAGTTCGCCCCCGATCTCGCCCTCGTACTTCAACGGCTCGGCCTCGCATCCGATGGGGAGCTCAACCTCGGGCAACACGCCGACCCAGGCCGGTCAGACGACGACGCCCATGCCAGGCGACGGCCGCCAAAGGGAGCCGCCTTCGGCGCTGGTCGTCCTCCAGCTGCACCCTATGCCTGAGCCAGCCGTCGCCCGGTCGGTACCGAGCCAGGCTCAAAGGACACGGCCCTCGTTCAAGTCGGCGCCGCACACGCCGCTGCGCGACAGCGACAGGCTCTTGAACGAGGCAGCTGGCTCGGCGAACAACATGCGATCGGCCCACCACGCCCCGCCGACCGTGCGTCTGGGAGCGGTTGACGCCGAGGCATCCGTGGCGCCGTCCGGCTCGCACGACATGTCAAACGGTCCGCCCGTTCGGCCCTCGCCGGCGGCGGCAGCGGCGGCCATGCCCCTTAAGCCGATCCGCACCGAGACGCGCGAAGAGAAGGTGGCCCGGCGCAAGCGCAAGTACGCAATGAAGGAGACGGTACATCGGCTGCTCGCCGACGAGGAGGCCTCGCCCGTCAAAAAGGCCGATCAGACCGCCGTCTTCAAGAGCGCGCTCTCGATTGTCCTTAACACGGAGACCGAGTCGACGCTCTGGTGGACGGACAAGCACCTGGCCTTCTGTGCGTGCCCGGTCGCCGAAACCGAGCAGCTTCCCGAGAAGTTGCCTCGCTGACGTCAAACACTTTCGCACGCCGCGCGCAGACAACGACGCGTACGCTGAGATGCTCGGTTCGCGCCATCCTGCGATGCTCGGCAAGGGCGTCAAGGAAGGCTGGGCCGAGGTGGCCGATCAGCTCGTGCCGACGTACGACCGCGTCCTCCGCCAGGGCCACACGATCCACCGTTTCAACGAGCCGTTCTACCTGAACCGGGAATTGCCGAACGAGGAGGTCTTCCAGACATGGTCGCTCATCCCGGTCGAGGACGAGAACGGCCACAACGTCGGCATCTTGAAGTACGTCCACAGCCACCTTCGGACGGAAGGAGGATCATCTGCTGACTGCCTCCTCGCACGTCGCAGTCGCTCGTGGGAGACGACCAAGGAGTGCCTCGCCGAGCGCAGACTGCTGACGATGCGCGAGCTCGCGCAAAATACCGCCTCGGCGACAAACGTCGACGAGTTTGCCCGGGCCGTCATCAGCTCGCTCGCCCTTAACCCCAACGACCTGCCTTTCGTCGCGCTCTACATCTCTGACGCGGCGACGCCGACCATCAATGGTCCGCACGCGCACGCGCCGGGGCTCACCTCGCGCCTGCACCTCAAAGGCCGGCTCGGCGTTCCGGAGGGCAGCCCCAGCCTGCCCGACACGCTCTCGATTGTCTTTGACACACCGCTCGTGTCGAATCGCGGCAGCGTCTCTGCCATCGACCGCTCCGTCACGGGCACGACGCCGTCTGACGCGAGCCACTCGCGCTCAAGCCCGCACATCGCCGCCGTCGACCGCCGGCCATCGCTCCAGGCGCCGGAATCGCTGCACGACGGCGCGAGCGAGAGCGGCTCGTCGAGCGCTCGGTCATCGATCAGCGTCGTCTCCAACGGAAGTCCGACGCCGTGGCCGATCCGGCAGGCGCTCGTCACGAACGAGAACGTCCTCGTCGACGACTGCTCGGATCTCGTCTCCGGCTTCGAGATCCGCAGCTTTGACGAGCTCCCGGATCGGGCGATCGTCATCCCTGCTGAGTCGGACGGCGAGGATGGTAGCACGCGCCGGCTGGTCATCGTCCTCGGCCTCAACCCGAGGCGGCCGTTCGACGACGACTACCAGACTTGGCTCCGTCTGATGCGTCTCTCGCTCGTCAGCAGCCTCTCGGCCATCGTCAACCAGGAGTCGCAGGTCCGCCGGACCGAGGAGCTCGCCCAGCTCGACCGGGCAAAGACGCAGTTCTTCTCCAACGTCTCGCACGAACTCGTGCGTCACCTCGCGCGCCCTGTTGCGCGCGCCGTCCAAATTCAGCCTGTCCGACTGCTGTGCTGACGATCCATCATGCGATCCTTACCCGCAGCGTACGCCGCTCACGCTCATTGCTGGCCCGGTCAAGGATCTGCTGCAGCTCCAGCAAGAGGGCTCGGTTGAGAAGGAACTCCTCACCGTCACGCACCGCAATGTCCAGCGCCTTGGCCGCCTAGTCGACATGCGTCCGTCATCCCACTATCTGACGTCTAGCTCACGCGCGCTTCCGACTGACACCTCTTGTGTCGCCTGTGCAGTCATGGACGTCAGCCGTGTCGAGGCCGGCCGCATGCAGGGCCTGTTCTCGCCTCGTCGGCTTGGTCGCCTTGTGGCGGACCTTGCCTCGCTCTTCCGGTCGGCAATCGAAAAGGCTGGCCTCGAGTTCATCGTCGAGTGGGACCCAGAGGAGACTCGCCTCGTCTACGTCGACTCGGACATGTTCGAGAAGATCGTCTTCAACGTGAGATCGCCTCCGTCCTGACTCGACCGTCGAGAGGCTCGCTGACCCTGCAATCGGTTGTGGTGGCGCTCGCAGCTCATTGGCAACTCGCTCAAATACACGATGACCGGCAGGATCAAGGTCTTCATTCGCTACGGATCGAACAATGTCGAATTTGGTGTTGAGGTACGTCGACCGCCGTCTCGATGCCGAGACAATTTTTCTGATGCTGATATACCTCTCCTGCGCAGGACACCGGCGTTGGCATCCCCCAAGCAGATGTCCCCAAGGTCGTCCAGCGTTTCCACCGCGTGGCGACGACGGCTCGGTCGCACGAGGGAACCGGTGAGGACCCCCTTCGCACCAACCGCAGCACGAAAGGAGCGCTGACAGATCATTTCTTGCTACGCTCCTCCAGGTGTTGGACTCAGTCTGACGACCGAGCTCATCACACTTCACGGCGGTCAGCTTGAGGTCACCTCTCGCAGTACGTCCGGCGTGCAGCTCGCCGAGCAATTGTTTGGGTTCCAAGGCTGACCTGCAGCGCCTGTTGCGCCGGCTTGGCTTCCAGCCGCGGAAGAGTCATCGGACGGCTCGCATGGCTCGCTCTTTGTCGTCCGTCTTCCGCTCGGCAGCAGTCACCTGCCGATCGAGGCCGTCGACGAGACAGTTGCCCCGGAGGCGATCGGGTCGTCGCGGTTCATCAACTCGATCCTCGAGGAGGCCTCGACCTGGGTCGGCGACGAGCAGGCCGAGGTCTTGGGCATCACGAGCGGCGCTCGCTCCGGACTGAGCACCAAGTCGCAGAGCACGCATGACCAAGACTCGGCCCCGACGGTCACGGGCGCGTCTGATGCGTCCAACACCCTTTTCTGGGACAAGTCGGATACGGTCATGGTGCGTCTTGAACAGCAGCCTTCGTGCCTCTCTTCTTTTTGCGCATCTTGCTGACACGCCGATCCTTCGTCCGCTTCTCAGATCGTTGACGACGTGCGTCGACCCGTCTTCACAGTTTCCCTCGCTCTCTCAAACTGACTCTAGCCCCGCCCCCCCCCCCTCTGAACCTCTAAACCTCTGCAGAACTACGACATGCGACGCTACCTCCGGACCATCCTCGAGCCATTTGTCACCGTACTCGAGGCAAGAGACGGCCAGGATGCGCTTGACACAATCACGAGTCGCCCGCCGGATCTGATCCTGACCGACCACATGATGCCTGTCCTCGACGGCCCTGGACTGATCAAGGCCGTCCGCGAGCACCCTTCGGAGCTCGCGCTCTGTCCACTCATCCTCATCACTGCCCGTACGTCGCCGTCGATAGCGAGCAGCGCACCTTCCCAGCTTACTGACTTTGCGTTCGACTTGACTGCGGTCTCTACCAGGCGCCGGTGATCAAGAGAAGGTCGAAGGCCTGACCAGCGGCGCCGACGACTACCTGCCAAAGCCCTTCTCGTCGAGGGAACTCGTCGCCCGCTGCCACTTGCAGATGCAGATGGGCAAGAAGCGGATCGATCTCGAGCGGCGCTTTGCCGAGCGCACGCTCGAGCTCAAGGTCCGCGCCATCGAAGCCGAGGCCAAGCGCAAGGAGGCGGACGAGCAGCGCCGACAGCAAGAGGTGCGTCGACGCTCGAGCCCGCCAGGCTGATGCCTGCCCGCGCTTTGAGACTAACTTCTCCGACACCCCCCGTCCGCAGCTCCTCGTCGACGTCACTTCGCACGAGCTGCGCAATCCGGTCTCGGCCATCCTCAACAATGCCTCGGTACGTGTGCTCTGCAGCCAACGCCTAAACCCGCTGTCCAGGGGTGCTGACGGTAGCCCGTCCTCCCTAAACGCAGCTCGTCGGCGAAAATCTCCGCTTCCTCTGCGCTGAGCTGCAAAACGCTCACAGATCGCAGGTTGGCTTCAAAGCCACCGGCTCCCTGTTGTCGATGATCGAGGAAGACATCGAGGCGAGTCCATTTCAGCGTCCTCCTTTTTCTGTGTACAGGGCGGCTGACACCCTACGTCCTGGCCGCGGCCGCTCTAGGCTATGGAGGCGATTTACATGATGGCTCAGGTGAGCGCAGGCCGCTCGTCTCCAGTGTGTCGCCCGGACATTCCTGACGCATCTCGTACCCCCCTTCACCTCGGTAGTCGCAAGAGCGGATCGCAAACGACGTCCTGTCGCTCGCGCGGATCCAGCTTTCGACGCTTGAGTACGTCGGCCGTCCCCGACTCCCTATTTGCTACCCTGTGCTGACGCTCGGGGCTCTCGCACGCAGGATCTTCCCTGTACCTCTCGATCTGATTGCCGAGACGACGCGCATCTGCGCCGTCTTTGCGAGCGAATGGTTCCGTCCATCCATTGCGAGTCGACCTGGCCCGACCGGACAGGCAGCTGACCCCCCTTCTCGCCCCTGGTCTTTCCAGTCGGCTCAAGCAGATCCAGTTGACGCTTGTCCACGGCGAGTCGCTCCGGAGTCTGCACCAGCTCGGCTTCCAGCGCATCCACGCCGACTCTGGTCGGCTCGCCCAGGTCATCATCAACCTCCTCAGCAACGCGATCCGCTTCACGACGCCGGCGCCGGTCCGCAAGATCTGCGTGTCGATCGAGGTCCGCAAGAACCCGCCCGAGGACGACACGTGTCTGCCGCCGCCGCCGTCGGAGAGGCTCGTGCCGACGACGACCGAGGCCGGGGACGAAGAGGTCTATATCTACGGTTCAGTTGCCGACAGCGGGCCCGGCCTGTCGCCTGAGGAGCTCGCCCGCCTGTTCCAGCGCTTCAAGCAGGCGAGCGCGCAGACGCATGTCGGTGAGTAGCCCGCCGGGGTTCACGCGCAGGCGACGCCGTCGTGCACCGCTGCTGACCTCGCCCTTCTGTGGCATCGGCTCCTCCTCAGTCTTCGGCGGCAGCGGCCTCGGTCTCTACGTCTGCCGCAAGCTGCTCGAGCTGATGGACGGCAAGATTGAGGTTGTCTCGCTCGGCCGGCAGGAGGGCTCGACCTTCCGCTTCTACGTCAAGGCCGCGCTCGGCGCCATCGTCCGCGAGGAGCGGTCGAGCGACTCGCCCGCCGGTGGCGGCGCGGGAGCTCCTCCGGCGGCGGCCAACAGCAGCCTGTCGCCTACTCCCGAGGCGGGTGGCCGGGCTGGCCACCCGGCGCAGCCGCTGAGCCCGACGGCGACGGTCCCGACCAGCGCGAGCACGCGCGTCCTCATCGTCGAGGACAACGTCATCAACCAGCGGGTGCTCGACCGCCAGCTCCGGAAAGCCGGCATCACGGCCGACATCGCCTCGGACGGGGCCGAGGCGATCGAGAAGATCGTCCACAAGGCGACGGTCGACAAGCTGCCTTACAGCTGCGTGTTGCTCGACATCAACATGCCCGTCATGGACGGCCTGACGGCGATCCGCAAGATCCGCAAGCTCGAGAGCGAGGGCGCCGTCCTCGGCAGCAGCGGGGGGAGGACGCCTGTCTTTGCGCTCACGGGCAACGCCCGCCAGGGCCAGATCGACGAGGCCCTCGAGGCCGGCATGGACGACGTCATGTGCGTCTCGTCTTTGGTCTTGTCGTTTCTCCAACGTCCCCTCGCAGAGACCCAAGCTGACCCCCTTTCTCCCTCCCTCGCTCTCTCTCTCTCTCTCGCCGTTGCGTAGCCTCAAGCCGTACAAGATTGACGACCTCCTCTCCAAGCTCCGGACCGTCCTCTAAACCCCCCCTTCTGCCCGCCCGTCCGCCCTTCCACGCTGCTCTCCCTTGCTCGCTGCACACACATACCCCGCTCCCTCTCTCTCTCTCCCCGGCATCTCCCCACCCTCTAGCGACAATCTCCCCCTAGCATCATCTCCCAGTCCGTCAGGTCGTGTCTGTCCCCCCGCCGCTCGCTCTCGAACGCTCTGTTCCCTTCGTGTTGTACGATCCCCTTCACCCCCCACCCCCTCGCCCCCGTGCCTTCGCTCCTTGGGTCGGTTGATCTCCCTCGCGTACCCCCAACCCCCTTAGATGACACTGCATGGTCCCCCCCCCCCTCC
>Ga0308160_10002417_pt1 | contig 22642 bp, 27 predicted proteins | sample PhyFR1_FD_201036 | JGI IMG/M metagenome (GOLD analysis project Ga0308160, IMG submission 201036) | Phyllosphere microbial communities from UC Gill Tract Community Farm, Albany, California, United States - DLSLF.R1 | ecosystem: Host-associated > Plants > Phyllosphere > Unclassified | place: USA...
CGTAGAGCGCAAGGGTCATCAGCCGGTTCTCGCGCGAGTCGCGGTCTGCAGCGAGGCACGGGAAGCGCGGGCCGTCAGCTTCCGCAGCACCTCAACCGGGCTCCGCGTCGGTGGGGCGCACTGCACTGAGCCTGGAACTGCCAGTCGGGCCGGTCGGTAACGACCTGCCGAGGGTACGTCTTGGGAGCAGCGGGAGCAGGAGTAACCGGAGCAGCCGGCTTGGGCTTGACCTGGTCCGTCAGGAGGATCGTCAAGGCCTGCAGCGGTGAGAGCGATGGAGGTGAAGTCAGCACGTGTAGAAGGATAGCCGAGGCGGAACGAGTGCGTACCTTCGTTCCGCCGCAGGTCTGGATAGCCCCAAAGTTGGGAGACGTGCAACGACTCGTGCCTGGAGGCTCGAAGATGTTTGTTCAGCAACGGGAGTCGGCGCGCTCTAACTGACCGCAGCCGGGCGAAGGACGCACACTGGCCATCGGCAGGGACGGATCGGTCAAGGTCCGAAGGGTTTCCGCAGTAGCAGGTCGTTCCCCTAGAAGAGCGATGGCGTGTCATTCAGGTCAGCGAGTGTTCACCAGAAGCGGCTGAGGATCGCAGGAAGGAGGACGAACGACTCGATACCTGCCGCTTGATAGAAGTTGTCGTAGCACTTGGGGGAGCCGAGTCGATCAGCTTCTCGTCCGAGGACCTCGCGGAGTGAAGGGTGGACGTACAAACTGGGCGCAGTCCTGCTGGCTGAGCATGCCGCTGTACTTCGAGCTGCCCTTGAACAGCACGCCGTCGCCGTTGGTGGGCGCGTTGACGACCTGAATGAGCGGCGGCCAAGGGAGAAACGTCAGCAAGGCCAGAGCGACCAGAGGCACAGAAACGATTGGGCGACTGACGCATCGGCCATCCTGAACGACAAAGCCGCCGGGGAGGCCGTTGCTGACGGTGGTAACGCGAGTATAGCGAGCCTCGAGCTGCGTCGGCGCGGGGGCGGCAAAGGCCACTGAGGCGAAGGCGAGGGCAGGGAGAATAGCGATGGCGAGCATGGTGAGATCTGGACGGTGGAGTGCTTGTGAAGGTGAGGATTGAGATGAGTGCGTGTGAGTGAGTATGAGAGACTTCCTGCTGCTCGCCGCGCCTCCTCTTTATAGGCCTCCGAGCGCGCTGTCTCGGGCCGGCTCGTGTTGTTTGCCGAGCCCTTCAGTCGGCCCACAGTCCTGAACCTCGAGGTCGCGAGACTTGAGCGAGCCGGCAGTGGGCGGTCGCGCGTCGGAAGGAGATGGACTGTCCGGCGCGCGGGTCCGGCAGCCACGTGACCTGCGTCAGCCAAAGGTATGGGATCAGTGGGGTCGCGGACCCTTTGCCAGGACGAGGCGTTCTTCGACGCCTTTGTGAAGGGAGTAGTAAGGCAGGAAAGCCTCCTGCCTTGCGGCCCGACGAGGAAGGTCGGCCCCTGTCTGCGCGCGATGGGACCAACTCGAATGGGAAGGAGGCGGGTGAGGGACAACCGGCGTCCGGTAGGTCGAGCAAGCCGCCAACCTTGCCCTAGACGTACGCCGTCTAGCGATCAGGTACGATTTGTTTGTGCTCGAGCGCCAGAAGCTCCCATCCGGGCGCCAGGCCGGGGGAAGGCAGGGCACGCTAGTGAGAGCAGCGGCGACAGTCGACAAGCGGCTCGCCGGCCAACGCGAGCGCGCCCAGGCCGTCAACGAGGCGTCCAATGGCAGCTCGTCGAGGACGCCTTGCACCGCTTCCCTCAGACGTGGCGTACGAAGAGCGAAAGGGCGACACGGGGAGAGCAGCGAGCGAGGAGCAGCAAGGGGCGGTCGTACGGCGTGGCGGCGGCTGCCCAAGCAGATCGAGCTCGACGACCGGTCGGGCTGGGCGTCGTCGCTGAAAGGCCAGCCGGCCGCCCTTTCTGTCTGAGCGGATGAGTCAATCAGCCGGCCGTACACGCTACAAGACGACGGCCAGGTCGCAGGTATGAGCGAGCGAGCCGACGACTGGGGCGAGGTGCTGGCCCGGACTTCCGGGCGGCCGACGCTCTTCAGCCCGGCCGAGAGAGCGCGGCCGAAGAGGCGCAGCCTGCCCGCGCGGCTGGCGAGCAGGCCCGTCGGGGCGTCGGTACGCCTCCTCGCCCTCACCCGCCGACGCCTCTCCAAAGCAGTCTAGGGCGCTTCTGTCAGACGGAGCCTGAACGTTGAGCGCTCCTCTCAGATGGTGAACGGGCGGCCCAGTTGCTGACCCACGCGGGACCAGGTTGGCAGAAGCCTCAACGGCGGCCGACCTTTGCTGTCGAGCTCGGCCCAAGTTACGCCGGCAGCTTCTCCCTCCCAGCGACTTGTCGAGACGAGAACATCTCGGATGCCAGCAACGAGCCGAGCATGCAGGCATCTGATCCTTGGTCTGCCTTCTCTTAGACCGAGGCACGACCGGGCCTGGAGCGGAAGGACCCTCGCAAGCTGAGCATGCAGGTCGGGGGCGAGTCGACGGATGCCACCCTTGCGACGTTGCGCGTGCCTTGGGCGGGTTGATCATCATCGACTTAAGCACACGGCGAGAGACTGGCGGCAGCATGAGAAGCAGCAACGGGCCAGGGAGTGCGATTCCCCGGCTCTATGACCTCTTGCCTGCAGTGCTTCTTAATGCGGATCGGGGCGGTAGTGCTCCTGTTGCAAGGCACCCCTTTGGCTGCAGCCCCTTTCCTTTGTCAGCCAGCCAGAGAGCCGTCCGTCCCCTGTCAGCTGCCTCGTCGAGCTGCTCGACGACGAGGACGGAGCTGCTGACGACAGCCTTGCCTTCGACGCCCGACAACGATTCGAGCCATCCCACCCCTCGGCACGTCCGGCTCATCCGATGGCGACTTGGTCAGCTCTCGCTCCAGGCTGTCGCAGACCAATCGCCGAGTGGCACCTCGGCGACACCCTGCCAGCTCGTGAGCGACCAGTCGGCAGTCCCTGGCGACCGACGCCTCGGCGAGGGCTGACAAAGGCAGGCCGCTGCCAGCTGCCAGCTCTTGATATAAGAGGAGACGAGACCGCTGCCGGCGAGCTGCTCGCGACACTCACCCTCGGCTGGACGCATCCACCTTGGAGCCTCTCGCTCGACGCTCGCACCCCTATCCCAGACCCATCGGCCCTCTCACACGAGCATGTCTTCCTCCCGCATTGCCCTCCCGCCTGGCGCTCCTCCGACGCCCGACAGCCTCGATGACATCTGGCCTGCCTCGACCCCGGCCATGCCCGTCGCAACCCAGGCGGCCGACCCGCAGCCAGCCCAGCGGAACGACGCCGACCCGGGCAACTCCGCTCGCGACATCGTTGCGGCCGCCTTCCCGAGCCCGGCTCGACGCTGGATCCTCCTCGCGCTCTTCGCTTCACTCTCGCCCAGTTCATGGACATCTACGCCAGCAGCGGTGTCGTGTGCGTCCTCTCGTTCACTCGCGCTGACAGCCTCACTCCTGCGCCGCTCATCAGTGCTGACGGGACACGCTTCCGCTTCGCTACGCGCAGGATCGGCATTGAAGCGATACGCGTCCTTCAGCCTCTACTCCAGCGCGGAAGGAGGCCTGCAGCTCAACGAGAGCCTTCCGGCAGATCGCGCTCGACCTTGGCATGACGCCCGGCGAGGCGACCTGGATCGTCAATGGGTCCGTCCTGCCGCCCTCCCTTGTATGCGCTCGTACTCGTCCCGTCAAGCAACGTCTGACCGTCAGCTTCGTCGATCACAGCTACGCACTGACGCTTGCGGCCTTCCTCCTCACTGGCGGCCGCCTGGCTGACATGTTCAGCGTGCGTCGATCAGCATGACCCGTGCGATCGCTTACGGCGCGGTCGGTATTGACTATTTGCGCTTCTCCCCCGTGCAGGCCAAGTGGGTCTTCACAGTTGGCTTTGGTTCGGTTCTGACCTCACAGCTGTCATCGTCACGTGTCCGGATCGCTGACTAACAGACGTCTTCCTGTTCCAGGCTGGGTCGGAGGTGCGCTACCTCTGACGCTATGTTACGCTACGAGCCGGTGCTGACGCCGTGACGTGCGCCCCGCCGTCAGGTTTTTCGATCGGCCTCGGCTTTATCCGCGAAAAGAACGTAATCATCGTGCTCCGAGCCCTCCAGGGCATCGGCGCGGGACTGACGATCCCGGCCGCGCTTCGGATGATCGTCCTTTTCTTCCCGCCTGAGCAGCGCGAGGTCGCCATCGCCGCCTTCGGAGCATCCGGGTACGTCTCCTTTGACCTCAATCATTGCTAGCCGACGACTCGAGCTGACGTTCGGCATCTCGCCCTCGCCAGTGCGCTCGCAAACATCCTCGGCGTCGTCATCGGAGGCGTGCTTCTCCTGGCTTCATGGGATTGGGCAAGACCTCTGCGTCCCCGCGCCCTTGCAAAGATAGGGCGTTGACACGGATTCTCTCCCCTATCGGCAGATCTTCTGGAGTATCGCCATTGTCTGCATCCCGCTCTCGATCGTCTCAGCCTGCTTCACGCCGAGCACAGCCGGCCTCCAGGAGCTGATGGGCCGCAAGCCCAAGTTTGACTACCTCGGCACCTTTCTCATGTTCGCCGCCTTTGCCCTGACGATCTACGGAGCTTCTGGTGCGTTCTCTTGTCCTCGGGCCCTTCTCCACTAAGCTCTTGCTGACGAAGTAAGCCGACTGACGGAGATGGCAACGTTGGCGGCTGGTGAGATTTTTGTCCACCAGAGTGCGCACGATCACCAAAAGCCGACTTACCTCGCCTGCTTTCTTTCGTCCGTCAGGGACACGGCCGAGTCGCTCGCCCCTCTCCTCATCGGCGCCGCGCTCTTCCCGGCGTTCATCCTCTGGGAGCGCCAGATGGACCCGTACGATGCCTTAATCGACCCCAAGATCTGGCGCATCCGCAACGTCATCCTGATCGCCGTCGTCTCGCTCCCGCCGTATTTCTGGTACGCCCGGATGCTACACGTCGACGGGGTGACGCCATGTTGACCATCAAGCCCTTTCTCTCGCAGGTGGTTCAACGTCGAGGTTACGTACGCGCAGGTCATGCAGGCCGTCTGGCACGACTCGGCCGTCCTCGTTGGCGCTCGCTTCCTCCCGATCGTGCGTGCTTGTCGCCTCTCTTAGCAGACCTCTTGCAGACAGACCCTCTCTCCGTCGATCCCCAGGGTATCGCCGGCGGCCTCGTCGGCGCGACGGCCGGCTCGATCCCTCCTGCGTTTTCGCTCAAGTGGCGCTTCGTCGTGGGCTGCGCCGGGTCGGCGGCGGCCGCTCTAATGTACGCCTTTGCCGATGACGAGGCCGACTACTGGCGGCTCTTCGTACGTCGCTCTTCGCCCTTGCTGCGGCTCCACAGAAGGGAAGGCTGACGCTCGGCTGCGCTCCAGTTCCCGGCGAGCATCATCGGCTCAGCCTCAACGGCCTTGACCTTTGTAACGTGCGTATGACTTTTGTATCTGATCGCCTGCGAGGGATGCTGAAGCTGTTGCGCTTCGGACTCCAGTGCCAACATCGCGCTTATGCTTTCGATCCCTCATACCTTTGCGGGCGTCGCTGGCGGCATCTTCAACAGCTCGCTGCAGGCCGGGGTCGTTCTCGGGCTTTCTATTGCGACAGGTGCGGCACTGCTCCAACCTCCCATGTCGAACGATCTGCTGACTGCTCCTACTACGCTGCATGTCTGACCCTGCAGCTATCCAGATCTCCTTCCCCGAGGTTGAGGGCCGGCCTCGGCCAGCGTGGAAGGGCTACCAGTCGGCGTGCGTACCTTTACTCGACTGGCTCTGCATGAAGGCGTGCCCGCTCTGACCCTGTCGCTTCCTGACAGCTTCTTCTTCCTCATGTCGACGATGCTGCTGGCGATCGTGCTTGTCCTCATCTTCTTCAAAGACCCGCTCAAGAACCCGACCAAGGACGAGGATGGATCTGCGCAGGTCGAGAAGCGCTCGCCAGCTGCGGTCGTGGCCTAGCCGGGGCAGACGCAACCAATGTACCCGACGCTGTTTCGAGCCGGCTCTTCATACTTCCGCGCCCGCCCGACACATGCCTCTCTCTGATGCGCCTCTCTTCCGCTAATCAAATGATGACTGCGACGACGAACTGGCGTGCGGCCATTTAGACGATTAGCTCACGCACTTGCCGTAGCGCAGACTTAACTGAGCTACCGTCAGGGCCTTCGTCTCGCTTCTTGCGCCGGGTCAGGCTCAGCGAGCCCGCAAGGGTTCTTCTGCACGGCCCCTTCTAGGAGGGTCGCCCGCCGGACCCTATGGCCCATTGCTGCTCATGAGTGGCGTTCGTGGCCGAAGAGTACTAACGGCGCCGAGCGGGCGGAGCAGCGTCGGCCGAGCACGACCGATTCGTTCGGCTCACGCGGGCCGAGCGACCGACCTTGCCAGCCCTGATGCCCGTCAGCTTGACCTGACCACGTCTCGCATCCGCCTCTCACCGCCTCGTCTCGTTCGACCTCTCACTCACGACCCAGCATGGCTCTCTACCCCTGGAGGAGGATCCTACCTGTTGGAGACTTCGGTCTGCGGTCGACGTGCCCCCCGCGGCAATCGCTGCCGCCGCCGTCGCCATGCCCAAACGGTCGCCTTGCTCGGCCTGCTCCCCGCGTCGCCTTCCTCGCTCGCCCTAAGCCACGTACGACCGGGGAGGATGGCCAAGAGGACGCTTGACTATCTCTCATCGCGAAAGCCTCCCGCCGAGGACTTGCCGGTTGAACCTTGACAGCCCGTCACCCTCGCTGCGAGCCTCGCCGTCGTCGCTCGCGTCAAGGGGCTCTCGCTCGGCGCTGCCCTGGCCGCGCAAACGGCCGCACCGAGCGCCTCTCGTACCTCGGCAAGACGGAGTTCGTACGCACTGACCTGAGCTGACGCCGCGCTTGTCATGCCGACTGGCGGCCGTCCAGGGGTCGCCCTGTCACGCCTCTAGCTTCGCCCTGTGGTGGCGGCCGGGCAAGGGCCCGACCGTACGTTGACGCCGACCACTGACCTGCTTCCGTCGAGGCATCAAAAGGAGATACTTCACAGAGGCGTCAAGGAACGCCTTGCTTGGTCCAGCGTCCGCGGTCCCTCTGCTGTGTAGTCTGCCCGGTCCGGACCAAGGCCACGTGGTCGCCGGACCAAGGGTCTGTTCGCCCGTCTGGCGCGACGGCCGACGCGCCCCTCTCCCTCCTCAGTTGCTCTTGCGAGGTCAATTCTGGACGGAGTCGATGTCTTGGCAGGGGATGGCGTTCGACCGGAAGGAATGGTCACGACCCGACCCGAGACAGGTTGCGCGGTTCCGAGGGCGTACAAAGGGTGGCCGAGAGAAGAGAGCGGTTGGCTTCTTCTTGTATTGCTCGCTACAGCTCCTCTCATTCCCCAAGTATCCACTCGTCGCCACACATGTTCGCCCTTGCCATCCTCCCGGCCTTCGCTTTGGCTTCGGCAGCCTTCGCTACTCCCGTGCCGTTGCAGCCTGAGGCCGCCACCGTCCTCCCCTTCGGCTTCCGCGACATCGCCTGCGTCAGTCGCCTCCTAGCGCCGCTTCACGGCCTCTTCCTACTCGCTGACCAAGCCCTCCAACGCGCCTTCGCCCTTCCAGTACTACAACTCTTACGACGTCACCAGTCCCCGGTTCAAGGGGGCCAAGCTGTACTCGGACAAGCTCTCCCAGCAGGACTGCGCCTCGTTTGTACGTCCTGACACGAGACGCGCAACGCATCGATCCGATGCTTACCGTCGTTCCCATTGAAGTGCTGGGACCGTGGTTGGCAGGTTGCTGGTATTGAGGCGTGCGTTCCTCCTCCTGCTCGGCTGCGTCGATCCGACGGTCTCTGACAAAGAAGCTTTGCACCCCCCTTCCGTCCATAGAGGGACGACCTGTTTCTGCGGCGCTAAGGTTGATCTCAACTCGGACAAATATCAGGCTGACGACTGGGCCTGTAAGTGCCTCGCACTGCCCGGCCGACTGCTCGATCTCTTCCCTCGACTTAGAAACTGACCATTTGGGAGATGTTTAGGCGACTACAAGTGCACGTCGCCCGAGCTCGGCGCTTCCCAGACGTGCGGTGGCAAACACGTGCGCGCCCTCCTCTTCCCTCGCTCGCTGCCTCGACAACAAATTCACGCTTCTTTTCTTTCCCGCAGACGCTGACGGTCCTCGTCACCGACTGGGTCAAGCCGGCTGCTCCGGCTACCCCTGCCCCCGCTTTAGGCAAGACGTACCCTCGGCAGGTCGTTACCGACCGGCCCGACTGGCAGTTCCAGGCTCAGTGCAGTGCGTCCCACCGACGCGGAGCCCGGTTGAGGTGCTGCGGAAGCTGACGGCCCGCGCTTCCCGTGCCTCGCTGCAGACCGCGACTCGCGCGAGAACCGGCTGATGACCCTTGCGCTCTACGACGAGAACATGACCTGGGAGATCTGCATCGACGCATGCCAGGGCAAGGGCCAGAACCTCGCTGGCATCGAGTAGTGCGTCTGCCCTTCCCGTCACAGATGTCGCCCGCCATGACCGAAGCTGACCTGACCTTGCGCACCCGTCTTGTAGCGGCAAGGAGTGCGTGGCCAGACGAGCTCTGTTTCTCTCTCGGTGCACTCCTCGCGTTTGCGCTGACCTTCGTTCCTTCTTCCCCCCGGCTCGGCAGGTGCTACTGCTCCGACGCCGGCGACTTCAACAGCAAGTCGCCCGCCAGCTCCAACCAGTGCAACATGCCTTGCCCGGGCAACCCCGACCAGCTGTGCGGCGGTCCCGACGCCCTCTCGATCCTCTACCGCAACGGCCGCAGCGCCTGAGGGCCGTGTGATCGGCTTGGCCACTGTGGCTACCGACGGCTAGTCGTCTCTCGCACGGAGGCGGCCCTCGCTGTCCGCTCGCCTCGCTCGCCTCCCCACTCAATTTCGCCTCAATCCTTCCCGTTCCTCAGGGGAAAACCACGTTTTCCCTTTTCTATGCTTTTCCGCGCGTGCCCCTTATACTCTCCTTCTTCTGTCTGTAGCTCCCATTGCAACTCAGCCCTGCCCCGATTTTTCCTGTAAAGCTCTGCTCTGTTCAGTCCTGGCTTTGACGTCTCTCATGATTGTCTCACTGGCATCGGTGCTCTGACGCAGGTCTAGCCAAGCTCAAACGATTCAACTCATGGCGGCCTGCGTCTGAATGATGCAGGAGGCCCGCCTTCCAGTTCGACGTTTGCTGGGCTGGTTCAATCGTTGAAAGGCATCTATTGGACCGTCATCTCGACGTCCTCGTCTTCCTGCTCGTCGTCGTCGTCGTCGTCCTCGCTCCCGCTCTCCTCGCTGCTCGAGTCCTCGGCCTCCTCCTTCTCGAGCTCATCAAGCCGGATGCGCCAGCGCTCCTCGACGCGCTCGCCGAGCCCGCCGACGGCCTTTGTCAGTGAGCGCAGGACCTCGCGCACGGCCTTGCCGTCGCCTGCGCCGCGGAGGAACTCGAGGTACGCCAAGAAGCACTCGTGCTCCGACTCTTCGCGTGCGAGCTTGGCCTGATGCGTCTCGGCTCCGGAAGGGCGCGAGGCGGCCGCTTGCCATTGGGCGAAGAGGAAATCGAGGACCGGCCGCGGAGCGGGCAGGAGCTGCTCGTGGAAGAAGGCCGAGGCGTAGAAGGCCGAGGTCGGGAGATAAGCTATGTGGATTTTACGGAAGGCGGCAAGCCGAGCAGCCGTCGGCGGAGGGTTGGCGATCGGGTGGAGAATCGGAAGGAAGAGGGCGAGCAGGTGGTTGTGGATCGGCAGGGAGGAGACGGCCGAGCCGCTGGCCGAATGCGTCGCCGGGGTCACGAGCGAGCGGGCCAGAGTTGCATGGACGGCCTTGTCGCGCGCGCTGGCGGGCTCGAGGCTGTCGAGGTGATCGGCCACGGCCGACCAAAGTGCCTCCCAGCCGCCGCGCTCGGCCGCGTCGTCCTCGTCGTCCTCGGAAGGGTAAGCGCCGAGCCCGACCTTGATGGCTGAGGCGACGACGGGCTCCACCTCGCCTTCCGGCTCGAGCGTCAGGACGGCCCGGAGGCGGGCGCCCCAAACGAGGGCCGATGTCGGGAAGAGGTTGGTCGCCTTGCGCGCGAACGAAAGCGCCTTGCTCGACGAGCCGGCGTCGGTCAGGACGGCGATCTGGTCGGCCTGGATCGTCGGGGTCGTGAGCGGCGGCGCCAGAAGCGACGTAAAGTGGTGCGCGAGGTATTGTTTCTGCGATCGGAAAACAGGCACTGTTAGGTCGGCGATCCCCTCGACGACGACCGGGACGCGGTACGAACCAGCGGTCCCTCCTCAGTGCGGCCGATCCACTCGTCTAAAAGCCGCGCCCACTCCTCGGCGCCACGTGCCCGCTCGCGGCCCTCAAGGACGGCGAGGCCCGCCTTGTAGGTCGCGACAAGCTCCTTGAGCGCGTCGACCTGCTCGCGCGGGCCGAGCGGGCTACCCTCCTCGACGCCCTCCGGCAGCGGGTAGGGCCGGTCGACGAGCGCCTTCTGGGCGAGAAGCGACCAGGTTGATGCCTTGTCGGGCAACGAAGCCCGCAATGACGGGTAGAGAACATCGTCGAGCAAGCTCGCCCGGAGTGGGGTCGGGAACGCGCGGACGAGGTCGATGAAGGCCTGGTGAACGGCTGCGTTGGCCTCAAGCGCAGCCTTGGCGCCCTCCCAGACCAGTTTGAAGATGCCGCCGGCCATGATGACTTGCCTGCCCTCCTCCGATTCCATGCCCTCGTCGGCGCCCTCACTGGCCTGGCCAGCGACGCCGAGGACGGCCCAACGCCGCCGGAGCCGCTCGATGAAGACCAGCTCCATCTTGGCGTACTCGGTCCAGAGGGCAAGGCAGTTTGGCAGGAGGCGGAGCCCGCGCTGGAGGAGGGCCCGGGCCGACAGTGGGGAGAGGAGGTCGTTGAGCTGGTGGTTTGACAAGAGGACGTAGAGCGTCGGGTTCGTCGGATGGTGCAAGAGTGCGTCCGTTAAGACTCGGCCGATCAACTTCTTCGCCTTCTGACTCTTCGCGACCTGCGAGTACTGGATCCAGAGGCCGACGTCGCCCTTGAACTTAGTCGTCGCCCGCTCAAAGATGTTGAGCGCCCGCCGCTGGAGCGAGAAGGACGAGATCGACGGCTGCACTTCGCCCTTCTCTGCGGAGTCGACACGCACGAATAGGGAGATGTCAGCGGCTATGCTGCGACGCTAACGTCTAAATGTAAGGAGAGCGAGTGGGACGCACTGCGGCGCTTCAGGCGCATCTTGCGCAGGGCGTCGAGGTTGAGCTCGTACGCGGCGTAGCGGAGAAAATCCTCCTTGCGGGCAACTCGCCGGATGAGAGCCCGCTCAAAGGCTGTCCGGCGCTTGACAATCTCGCGGATCTCGTCCTGGAGAGTCAAAGAGGGCGAGGTAGCGAGGCCGAGGCAGGGTTAGCCCGGGCAGGTCGCGTTCAGCAAGCCGCGCAGGCGCGACAAGAGGCGTCGAGGACGAACGGGCGAGAACAGCTTCTTCTCCTGGAGGTCTTGAAGCTCCGGGAGCATCTGCTCCAACCTGTTGAGCGGACCAAGGAGAGCCGGTCAGTACCTCTCGACGCCGAGCAGGGATCCGCCGAGGGTAGCCGGCTTGAAGCGAGGCCGGGGCGCACATGTAGTCGACCTTCTCCATCGTCGGCTAGGAGCGTTGGCGGTGCGCGCCCGAGGTTAGTGAAGACTGGAGGTAGAGGTGGGAAGGGATTGTAGGCGAAAAGAAGCAGGAGTCGAGGGCGAGGCAGGTGAAGGGGTCGTCGAGAGTAGCTGGTGGACGGGGCGAAGCGTGGTCGGCGCAGCGGCGGCAGGCCTGCGTCCAAGCCAGCGATTATTGGACCTGCCAAAGGGAAATTAAGCCCCTCAGGATCGCATCGCCCAACGCCCCGCCGTCGCAGGAAACGACCAACCGAGTGACCCGACCTGCCATCATCTCGCCTTCCCCGGGCCCTTTTTGACTCGCAGGAAGGTCAGTCGCGCTCTCGCTCAACTCTCGACCATCGCCGTGCGCAAGCGGACTGCCGTCTCGTCCAGGACACCTCAGACGGAGTCCTACTCCGCACCCGCACCCGGAACCGCACGCATCCGAGCGGACGAGACCAGTACGCAACCCCGCCGAGAACGGCCGCCGCACGACCGGTCGGGAGCACTCGCGCTTGCTGCCGACTCGCAAGAGAAGCGTCGTCGGACGCGCCTTGTCGACCGCCATGCACCCGCCCGCTCGGTGAGTAAGCGGCTGCCAGCCGCAACTTGCGCTCGCGAGGTCGCTGACGCTTCCTGCCTGACCTGCTTCGCTCCGCCTGGCTTCCCAGGGTGACGGCTCCTCAGTCGGACCACCCAGCCACGCTCCAGTCGCTGTTCCGGCTGCTGCTGCCAGATGTGCCCTCGCCGACGCCGCCCCTGCTCACGACGTCCGAGGCCCAGCTCCTGCTCAGCCTGCTCCATTCGTCAGCGTCGACCAACCCCCACCAGCTGGCGGCGCTCGCCCTCGCTGAGCTCTGCCACCTCTCGCGGCCGACGGCAAGCAAGGCGCTCGAGCTCGACGGCCACCTGGCCGCTTGCTTCGGTGACGTTGTCGACGACTGGATCCGGACCGGATCCGAGGTCGACCGCTGCAAGGCTGTTGGCTTCGCGACCAAGCTCGTCGACGTCGTCCCTTCGGCCGCGATTCGAATCCTCGCCCGCCCAGCGCTCCTGTACGACCTCTTTACCGCGGCCTCGGCCTGGGGTCCCGCCTCGAAACCGTCGTCTTCGACATCGCCTTACGTGCCGCCCTCGGCAGCTCTGCCGCTCGCCCTGACGACCCTTCTGGGCCGGCTCATCGGCTTCAAGGACGGCATTGCCCTCCTCCTCCAGAGCGATGTCGACGTCCCCCGCTGGCTCGAAGAGCAGTACCAGAACGTCAGCGGCAACCTTGAGCTTCGGGCCAAGGCGGCTGGCGTCCGTGTCCGGCTTGGCCGCGAGCTGCTTGCCACGGTCGGCGAGGACACGGACGGCGAGGGCGATGCTGGCGAGCCGCTCGAGGACTTTGACGACTCGGTCACGTTTGACGACCTCGACGACGACCATGCGACCGCCAGCTATGATCCAGACGACGCCCGGCTGGTGACCGCTCGGCTAAGACACGAGTCGCCCGCAGTCGGCAGCTTCTCGGAACAGGGCGAGCTGACTGACCAGATGGCCTCCGTCACGCTCACGGCGGCCGCGGCGTCTCTCTCGCCCTCTCCCGGTCATCGCGAGGTGACCTTGCCGACTGCTGGCCCGCCTGCTCGAGACCTGGACCGGGAGCCGCATCTCCCGCCGCTGCGACCTGCGGCCTTCCAATTGGACGAGGCCGAGCACCTGGGCGACGTCTCGATGATCTCGGTCGCCTCACAGATTGATTGGGACCAGGACGGCGGCGAGTCGGAAGGCGGCACGCCGACAACCGCTGGCAGCACCGGCAAAAAGCGGCGCAAAAAGAAGAAGAAGAGCAAGGCGACGAAGGCTAACGGCAGTGGCAGTGGCTCGGGCTTGCAAGGCGGGCCGGCGTCGCATCTGCCGTCAGCGCCAAAGGAGCTGCCGGCCGTCGACATCAGCGCCATGACCGTCTCGGACGCGGCGGCCGCGCTCGCCGCAGCCGGCCATGCCCCATCCGAAGCCGACGGCGAAGCGCTCGACCAGGCTTCCGCTTACGTCGACGTCCTCCTCTCCGAGTGGCTCTGTTTTGCGACGCAGAAGCGCGCTGGCCGGACAGTGCTCTCAATTGCCCAGGGCGTCGCCATCCTCGACAAGCACCGCACGCTCCCGCCAGGCTCTTCAGCCTTCTTGGGCGCCTTCTTCGGCCTCGCCGCCCTCTCGGTCCGTCACGCCGTCAAGGACCTCCTCGCCGCCAACGTTCAGTTCCTTGGCTGCCTCTTCAATCTTGTCTGCTCGTGCTCGGATCGCGACGTGCCGCTGCTCGTCGCCATGTGCCAGATCCTCCACAACCTCGTCGCCTTCCGGCCCAGCGTCCAGCAGGGGCTCGAATGTCCCGCCCGGGACCCGCCCGAGCCGCGAGCGACTGGCGAGGACGACGACTACCAGGTCGAGCTCATGACCTACTTCTGGCGGCAAGACTCGGCCGTCATTCGCCGAGCCGAGCGTGCGTCCCCGCGTTGCTTGCGTCAACGCGCGAGTGGTCTGGCCGCTGACCCACACGCTCTCGTCTCACCACAGGCCTCGTCTCGGCGAGCATCATCAGCATCCTCGTCCGCGTCTCGCAGCAGTACGGCGCCGAGGTCGCGCAGGTCATAGGGCCGACCATTCGCGCCCTCGCCGAGATCGAAGGCGCCCGCGAGGAGCTCCGGAAAGAAGGCGGTCCACTGGCAGCGCTCTGGATGATGAGTACGTCCGACCGGCGTCGCGTCTTGCGGGTTCTGCCACCGGTAACTTCGCTAATCCCCCGCTCCTTCCCATTGTCAGGCCAGATGCTGCCTGCCGCTCCAAAGAGCGGCCGCCAGGATCAGGTCCTCGGCTCGCTCGAAGGTGCCCTCTTGCAGACGCTCCACGGCCTCGCCCTCATGGTCACGGGCGCGACCAAGGACGAGCTCGAGTCGACCATTTCGCCTGTCGAGGATCTCGTCGCGCCTATCTGCCTCCTGCTCTTCACCGACCGCGACATCCTCCCGGGCCTGCTCAAGGCCGACGCGCTCGCGGCGCTTAAGAGCCTGACAAGCTGCGGACCGGACGTCACGGACGAGATCGCCTCCTTCCACGGCTACGAGCTGATGCGCTTTCTGGAGCGGGTATGTCTACTTACACTCGATGCCGGGTCCTCTCGACCGTGTCAGATAAGCTCACCTTGCGCGACCCCGCAGCTTCTGGTCGGACAAGATTACTATCTCAGTCGCGAAGCCAACGCTCTCATCTATTGTCTCTTCCACTCGCAGTCACCGGCGGCCTTCCGGTACCTGGAGCTGCCGACCGACAGCGGCCCTGCCGCCGCAATCGACGACTCGGCCACCGGAGGAAGCACCGACGCCTCCTCGGCGGCAGGTGGTCTTTCCTCCACCGCCACCGCCAAGGCCCAAGGCAAGCGACCGGCGCGGCTGGCACCTGCCGGCGGCGCCTTTGCGCGCGGCTGGAAGCTGCTCAACCTGCTGCTTGTCACGGCAGCAACGCCGGCCAATGAGCTCTCGATCCGGCTTTGCGCGAGCGCGACGCTCACCGACATCATCACGGCGCACCCGACCGAGGCCTGCCAGATGCTGCTGGACCATCCAGTCGACGCCGTCCAGCAACGTGACGACGCGCTTCGCTACCTGCTTGCCCTGTTCAGGTCGCAGCAGGTCAACTCGGCGGGACGCATCGAGAACCGCGTGCACGCTGGGGTGCGGTCGACCGGCTAGCTCGACTTTGTCATTCGAGCACCATTATCTGACCCAATCTCTGTGTCGCTTGTTCATACAGCTCGTCGACCGCGGCGCCTTCATCCTGCTGAACACGGTCCACTCTTGCTCCGCGATCGACCCTGACCTGCTCCAGACGTTGAAGCGGCTTGATGCCCGGGCCGCTCTGCACGGCTCGGTCGCCTCGGTCCGATCCATCAGGGCCGGCGCGCTCGAACAGGACCTTGGCCGGCCGAACGGCGAGGATCTTCGGCGCGAGCTGCTCGGCAAGCTCAAGCTCGTCATGGCCCTGCTTGAGGGCCGCAGTCTCGAGGACATCCAGTGGCGTGTGCTCGGTGCCTGATCGATGGCAGTGATCAGCTGTCGACGCGACGAAAGGCAAGGAGTCTTGAGCAGCGAGCATCAATCTCAGTCGACGCGCATCCGCTTCGAGTCCCGGTCGCGGTCAGCCTTTGGTTCATCGCCCTCATGCTCGAGCTCTGCGAGGCGCTTCATCAGCCAAAGCACGACGGCGTGGCCCTCTCCGCCGAGCATTTCGCCGAGCGCGTCAAGCCTAGCCCGGCCGACGCGTTCCTCTAGCTCGGCCGGTCTCAGCGCGATGCGCGCTGCGCTAGTGCGCTCGCCCGAAGTTGCGACGAGGGGCGAGAGCAGGACCTGGACGGCGACCGGTTGTGACGGATGAGGCACCGTGAGTGTGATGGAGGGGCACGCGACCGACGAGGGCAGCGACAGGGTGACGGGGATTGCAGAGCTGGCTACTGCAATAAAAAGAGACCGAAGCATTGGCGTCAGCGGACACGCGCAGCTGACGCAGAACGCGTCGAGGGTCAAGAACGAGACTCACCAGAAAGCTGTGAGCTGAGGCTTTCAAGCGTCAGCTCATCCAGCGTGAGAGCGACCGGCGCTATCGATGGTCTATCAGCCCCACCGAGCACCTTCTCAGCAAAGTCGATAGCCCAGATCCAGCCCCAAGACCACTGGAGATGCGGGGCAAGGTCAGTTCATAGATGAGCGTTGCCGGCCCACACGCAGGGAGAAGACCTACCTCGACAAGTGCTTTAGCCTCGGCCGTGCTGGCGAGACCGACCCGGCCAAAGGTGACCAGATCCAGCCCTCCAGCTTGGTGGTCGAGCGTCCACCGTTGCGCGCGCCCTCGCCCACCTGGCGGCTGCCAATAGCCGCATGTCCCGAGCCGAGCAGAGCTCTGCGTGGCGGCGTCGGTCGATGGAGTGTTGCTATAGATGGCAGCCGAAACCGAGCAGACCGGCACGACGAGGGGCGGCGTGAATGTCGCCTCCCAGAAGAAGGGATCCGTTGGAATGGCTGGCGCATCGCCAGAGGGACTTGGTGTGAGGAAGGGCAGCCTTGATGCCTGGCGAGCCGTTGACGGCCCAGCGCTCCCCACGCTATCCTCTGTGGCCGCTGCGGATGGCCGGGGGATGGGTTCGAGCCTAAGGGTTGTCTTTCCGAGCTTCAGAGACGGAAACAGCTCATCTACGGACCCGGCACCGGTTGAAGGGGAGCCAAGTAACGCGGCGAGAGAGGCAGCCTCGTCGAAGACAGCCGGCCGGCCGGCGAAGACAGCCTCCGAGGCGAGCGCGGCGGCCAGGTGAGCCTCCCAGAGGGCGAGCTCCCGTGCCATGACGAGCTCAGGCGTCTCGCAGTCCGTCTCTCGCAAGCCAGTAGCCGATTTGCTCGCCGCCGACGACGAGGCGAGTGCGAGCAGCCGCTCGAGTGGCGGGCGAAGGTGACCATCGAGCGTTGGGACGGCAAGGGGTTCGGCCGCGCCCGGAATGGAGATCGAGGTCGACGACTTGACGAGCGTCCAGCGTACAAGGCCGCTCTCCTCAGCCTGAGAAGCCTCTACTGGGTATCCTTCAGAGCTCGGGACAGTCGACGCCAGCTCGAGTTCAACGACGAGTGCCTTGCCGCCGAGAACCAGGACTTCGCGTGCACCGGCCGCCGCCGCCGAGGTCGGCTCGTCGTCGGCGTCGAGCAGGGTCTCGCGGTAGACCTCGAGGCCGAGTCGGCGGGCACGAGCCTCGAGCAAAGAAGGGACGGACATTCCTGGCGGGAGGGCAAACGGCGTCTTGGGCGCCAGCGTGCCGGGTCCGTTGGGCAGACGGGCGAGCGATGGCAGGCCGGCGAGGAGAGCCGTGTTCGTGGCCCTACAAGCACGAGCGACGTCGGAAGGGTCAGCCTGCAGCTCGCTGGAGCGATGGCCTGTCGTAGGAGCACCGACCACTCGCGCATCGATCCGCTCGCCTTGACGCGGATGTCGTCGTCGACCGAGGCTGCCGTCGTCGTGCTGCTGCTGTTGCCTGACCAGACGGACCGGAAGCGCTCGACAGCGTCCCTCGCCTCGGCGATGCGGGCGCGGAAGGCCGCCCTCGTCGGCGGCGGGACCGACGGAAAGGGCGAGGGTGCGACGTCGCCCCTAGCAGAGGTTGGGTAGGCAGCCGCGAGCTCGTCGGCCAGGCCTTGGAGCGTCTGCTGAATCGAGGACCGGGTTGGCATGCTGGGACTGGGTGCGATGGGACGAGCCGTCGTCGTCGTCCCGGATACGAGTCGACAAGGCTCTCGCGGGCGAAACGAGTGGCAGACGGCACGGGCGCGCAGCGAACCCCGCAACCCCAGGAGACGCCTCGCTCCGATGCTCTCTTCTCTCACATGGCATCGTCCTCGAGTAATGCGCAACATCAAAGTATCATCGTGGATGCCAAAGTGACGAAAGAGCCGGGCCAAGCTGCTGACCGGCGTCACCCGGGGCTTTGATCGTCCGGCGGCGGTCGGGCGCCACGTGCTCCGACCAGAGCCGTCGTCGCTCTCTCCGCCCGCTGCCGACACGACTTGTCTGACCTCTTTTCGTTCCAAGGCTCCAGACAGGCAACTTCTGCTCGAGCTAGTTGATTCTCAGCGTCGCCACTGCTGCCCGGAGCTCGTCCTGCAGCATGCCCTAAGCGGCAACGACAGCCAGCAATGCGGCGGCGGCGACGCCCTCTGCATCCTCACCAAGTAGACGCCCCTTCAGACGACCCCGCCCTCCTGTCTTATCATCTTCCGTCCGCCTCTTTCTCGTGCGTAATTGTCCTCGCAGCCTCTCTCTCGCCTCTTGCAACCCTTGTCTTTCGCTTTGCCTGGACCCTGCTCGCACCCGCTCCGCTTGCTTGTTCTGTTTGCTTGGCGTCGCTCGTATGCTCACGCTGCGCAGATTCGTCTCTGCCCGCATCACACGTTCTGCATGGCAACTCGCCTCGATAGTCCTCGTCGGCTGTATACCAGTGCGAGCTGCAAATCGCTCCAAGCGGTGAGCCGACGCCTCTGTTGGGTCAGCGCAGCAGGGCGAGCAACGTTGGCTGTCGAGCTTTCGTGGCCGTGGCTCAAGGACCGAAGACCATCGGCGCTGGAAGGCAGCTAGCCGTCGTCGTGGGAGAGTGGTCCGCTCGGACCGAGAGATGGCCCGTCTCCTGCTTGCAAAGGATCTGGCCTTGTCTTGCGATAGCTAGTCGGGTCATGGAAGTGCATGCAGCGGGCGCACGTCGAGGAGGCGTCCCGCGACGCCACCGCCCAGAGGTCTCGGAGCCTTCGCCGCCGTCCGGATCGTCTACGACAGCTCGCAACGACGTCGACCGCCCGCCTTGCCCACAACATCAGCTGCCCTGTCAACAGGTAGCAGCCGCTCGGTCGGATCTGCAGTCTGCTCACCCCAGCAGCTTACAGCCTGACACCATCAGGGAGCCGTGCCCGCGGGCCAAGAGCTGTGAGCGCCTCATCCTGACTCGGCTCAGCGGAGGCAGGGTCTCTGCTTGTTGGGTCGGGCCCTCTCGGCTGGAACCGTCCCTGCTCGCTCGCCCTGCTTCCTCCCCGCCGCTGCTCGCCAGCCTCCGCTTCTCTGGGACTACTCGGCCCCGCCCAGCAGAGCACGGCTCTCCCTCAGCCCGTCGCGCGCGTGAGACGCCGCCCGAAGTCTCCGGCCTGCCCGCCGGCCCCGTCGGTCCCCAGCAGGCTCTGCTCCCGGCGCCTGCAACAAGTCACCCGTCCAAACGCCCCTCTCCCCGGCTCTCGTGTGTGTGCGCTACACAAGCAGACGCTTGCTTCGAGCCGGCTGGCCGCGGGGGGAGAGCTGTCAGCGCGGCGCTCCGGCACGACCTACGTAGCGCCGTTCGCCCAGCCTTGAGCGACCCTGCGCTCTCCACGAACACTCCTCGGAGCTCGGACGAGGCGTTTCCCTCTCCACGATACACAGACGCCTCCCGAGGAGCCATCGGACCGACCTCCTATGGCTCGGGCAGGTGCGACTAACGGCTGCGCCGTTTGTGCAGCATATGACGAGCCGAGCACCTCTCGCACCTGACGTCTTGCTCTTTGCCTACCCTCCCTGGCCTATAAAGGCCAGGCCGAGCGAAGCGAACGAGAGCTCACCACCCATCGAACCCCTCATATACCTCCTGCAACCTCCACCCACACCTCCTGCCAGCATGCTGGCCAACATTCTCGTCCCCGTCCTCGCCCTCGCTTCGACGGGCCTCGCCTACCCCGCGCACGTTGTCGAGACGCGCACCATCCAGAAGCGGGCCGACCTCGCCGCACCTGTCTCTCAGTTCAAGAATGAGGGCTACTGCTTGGCGAGTCGTTGGCTGCAATCTCGTCCACAGACGAGCCTGTGCTGACCCGCTTTTTCCTGTGCCGCACCTGGAACAGGTCGACAATGGTGCGCCGCTCAGACCTCGTCCGCCTAACCATCGCAGAGTCGTGCTGACTTCTGGGCCGCACCCGACTCACACAGCCGGTGGCAAGCGTCTCCTCAAGGAGTACTATACCAACAACTTGATGACGCTTGAGCTGTGTGCCGAACACTGCCTCTCGTTGGGACGCGTGAGTGGTCGATGGCCACTGTCTGCCTCTTCGAAGGCTACTCGATTGACCCGTTCCTTCTGTCTGGCAGGACTACGACCTCGCCGGCGTCGAGTACGGAGTAGAGTGCTTTTGCGACAAGGCGCTTGAGGTCCAGGCCAAGGGCTTCTCCCTTACCGAGGATTGCACGTTCCTCTGCCCGGGCAACAATCAGCAGATCTGCGGGGGATCCAGTGAATAGCCACACTTCATCTGAAGCTGGCTTTGTGCCTCTTCTCTGACGATGCTCCTCCTGCAACCAGATGCGATCTCGGCGGTCACGATCCAATCGTTCCCGGGCCGGCCCAACCCTCCTTACGACCCAACCTTTGTCTACTGCCCTTCTGGCGGATGCGTGAAGCCGCCGACCGCGCCCATCCCCGCCGCGGTCCCGGCCCCCTCGGCCTCGACGATCAACGGCTTCACGACGGACGGCAAATGCGTCAAGGAGATTGACGGCCGGCTACTAAAGGGTCCTTCCTTCGTACGTCTATCTGCCGCCTTCGTGCTTTTCAAAGTTGCTCCCAAGTGCTGACGCCCTGGTCATTGGCAGACCAACCCGCTCATGACGCAGGGCATGTGCGTTGACTTTTGCAGAGACAAGGGCTTCTTCGCTGCCGGCGTCGAGTTGTGCGTCCAGCCTCATGATTGTTTGCTTTGGCTTGCCGCGCTCGAGCTAACTAGGGGCCTCTTCCTCCTCGCCCTCGACCTCTCTCCTTTCCAGCGGCGTCGAATGGTGCGTTCAACTCCTTCCCCCCCACAAATCACCACAGGACGCTAACATCACACTTCTTGCGTCCTCTGCCTACTCAGCTTTTGCGGTGACAAGGGCCAGGCTGCGGCAGCCGGCGTCAGCACCGAGTGCAACCGAGCCTGCCCCGGATCACCCTCGACGCAGAACTGCGGCGGCCCAAACGCGCTCGTCATCTTTGACAGCGATGCGTCGCCTCCCGCCCCGGTCGATCCCCGAACTCCAATCTTCCTAGCCCCACCTCTCGACCAGTGGCGCGACTCGCGCTACTGCCTCGTCGACAATGGTCTGTGGCTGTCCTCGTTCTCGATCAAGTGACCCCGGACTGACTCTCACGTGCACTCTCTTGCAGCCGGTGGCAAGCGTCTCCTGAGCAACCAGCTCGTTCGGGCCGACATGGACCACGAAACCTGCGTGACCCACTGCATGTCGCTCAACCAGGGCTTCGATCTTGCTGCTGTTGAATAGTGCGTCTGACGGGCACTCTCACCCCGTCCGCGCGACTGCTGACCGACTTCATCGTCTTCGCGTCCTGCGCAGCGGCACCGAGTGCGTCGGCTCGCCTATCTGTCGACCGCTTCCCGTCCTGCACTGACCTTTCGATGTCTATCTTTATCGTTTGAAGATGCTATTGCGGAATCATCAGTTTGTCCCGTCTCGTTGCATCAGCTTGACCTTCACAAACGCGGCATCTGACCTTGTCGCCCTCGGTCCGTTGCTCTCTTCCAGACGAAGTTATCGCCAAGGGCTACTCTCTCTCGAACGATTGCACTTTCAAGTGCCCGGGCGATTCGGCTCAGAAATGCGGCGGTCCAGGTCAGTCGGCTGCACACTTCGCGTTCCTCCTTCGAGCACTGCTGACATGTGACGCACCCATCTTGCAGACGCGCTCACCGCCCTCATCAGCCGCGACGTCGGCCTAGTCCCGGTCGGCCCCTACGACCCCAACTTTGTCTTTTGCCCTAGCGGCGGCTGCCCGGTCGCCCCTGTCCTCCAGGACAAGTACGCCGTCGTCCCCGTCAAGGGCCGACCCGACTGGAACTACTCTGGATACTGCGTGAGTCCTCACATGCTGATGAGCTCTTCGACGAGCTGGTCGACGGCCGCTCTCCGTATCTTTTGTGACGCTTTCGGGCTGACCACTTGGCGTCGCAATCATAGGTCCGCGACAACTTGAACGGCCCCGTCTTCAGCGATCGCAAGGACATCCCCGGCGCTACCCAAGCACTTTGCATTGCACACTGCGAAGGACTAAACAAGGGCTACGACGTCGCTGGCATCGAGTAGTGCGCCAGCTCCTGGACCTAACGGTCTTTCAGCAAGGCGCGGCGGCGACTGACCAACCGTCCTTTGATCTACCACAGCGGCGTCGAGTGCTCATGCGCGAAGAGCGACCTGTTTACCGGCGGCGGCTTTCGACTCACGACCATGTGCGACTTCTCCTGCCCCGGCGAGCCTACGGAGCGGTGCGGCGGTCCAAGTGCGTCCCTAGCCCCCCCCCACGCTCGGCCCCTTGCCCTCGGAGACCCTCCCTCCTGACCCTTCTTCCCGCTCGCCGCCTCCGTCTAACTGTCACAGATGCCCTGACGGCTCTCACCATCGGCACCATCAGCTTGAACGGCGGGCCTCCTCTTCCCGGCAACCCGGTCTACTTCGACTGAGCGCCCCGCGAATCCTCGGCCGCTTCTCA
>Ga0308160_10002418_pt1 | contig 22641 bp, 32 predicted proteins | sample PhyFR1_FD_201036 | JGI IMG/M metagenome (GOLD analysis project Ga0308160, IMG submission 201036) | Phyllosphere microbial communities from UC Gill Tract Community Farm, Albany, California, United States - DLSLF.R1 | ecosystem: Host-associated > Plants > Phyllosphere > Unclassified | place: USA...
GGTTCCGATTTCGATGACCTAGGAGACGATTCGCCCGAGTCGCGCCGAGAACCCGACACTTTGCGTCCGTCGGGCATGAGCAGTCGTCCTGTCGAGCGGTCTTCGTGAATCAACAGGTGAGCCAGACGAGGTGAAAGCGTAGTCATCGTGATGGAGGATGATAGATGAACGTGAACGCAGAGATCCTTGACTATGAGTCCAACCCGTCTGGCGACAATCGACGATGTATGGGTAATGTGGCTTGTATGGTGAATAAGATATGTATGGCAACGATATGGTGTCGAGAAAGGCTCGGGAGGGAAAGATTGTATCAGAGGCTTGTACGTGTTGTTTGCTCCCAGAGTGAATGGTGAGACAGCAGGCCGTTGATTTGCATCTCGAACACGGAGGGAAGAAGAAATAGGCTTCAAACCATCGGGCGTGGCACGGGGATAGGGAGTGAGAGCTTAAAGATGAGAGATCGGAGAGCGGGAAGCGGTGGAATGTTGCTACGGAATAATAAGACGGCTGGACCTGTGACGTTGAGTACGCTGGCTGAACCGGGACGGGAGCGGTACGGCAGGATAGAATAGCGCCACTTGGAACAGCCTCTCATTGTCTCACACAAGCAGAGTCGCGAGACACGGCGCGAGTGCCTTGTTGACATTCCATTCCCTCGTGGGCCGGTAAGGGTAATTCCCTGTCTACCTTAGGGCCGGAATACAAAGTGAAAACCTTGTGTGATGCAATTCTCTCAGCCTTTGCTCGCCTATCCGTGCGTAACGTCTTCCCATACATGACCACTCCCAAACTAATACGGTACATGGGCGATCTTTCGCTCTCCGCCCAGGTGCCCTTTCAAACTCGGGTTACAAAAGCCCTTCCCTTCCTCCATCCGTCCCGTGCTTGTTTCGGCTCCACACTCGGGCGGTCGAATTCGAATTGTGTGTGGTGAGAATGATAGTCTGGACCATCGCTAGACGTACCTCACTAGTTAGCAGCCAAGTTCGGCCCTGACAGCAAAACCATATCGAGATACAAGGACTCTTACCGACAGAACACTCTGATCGACGTCGTCGTCTCTGCGCAAAAGGCGTGACATCGGTGCGAGATGCAGCTGCCGTCACATCTCCCTAGTGGATCGGGCCACATAACTGCGAGTCCGATGGGATAGATGGGATCCTTGGCGGTGTTGGATGCGTCATGTACCCGAGTTTAAACCATTAGCATCAATTCTATCCTCCACTGAGACATCCGAGCCTGTAAGGTAATTCCGTCAAACCTTGTTGTGCTCGCTTCTGGGCCCGAAAGAGGAATCCAGGGTATCCAGGGTTATCCCGACGGCCCGTGTAAATCCCGCAATGTCCACGATCACAGTCACGTTTCAGCCTCAGCCAGGAGGTTTCACCACCACGAAGCTCGTGCACACGGTGGGCACGATTCTTTCTGCAATCTAGAGATTACATCGGCCCCTACGTGACTACAACAACATGCCCACAAATCCAATATGATACACTAACCTCATGCCGCACGCTTCCTCGCAGCGGCATCCTTGTTCCGCATCGCCTTGATAAGCCCACCTCCGCTCCCACTTGTATTCCCCTTTTGCTTCTTGTTGACTCTCTCTTCGCGACTGAGTTCCTTGCTGCTTGTCAGATTGGTCGTGTTCACACTCACTTGAGCGACTTGTTCTGCTCCATGTAGGACAAGTTCTTCCCGCCGGACAAATGCTCAAGCGGCGCCATGAATCTCTGAGCTGCAGGCATACTGCCAGCCGAAGCAGACAGCTGTGGTTGAGCGGTCCTTGGTCCACGCTGGTGCCGCCCATTGTTGAGCTTCATGTAGTGATCCGAGGTCTCGGCAGCATTGTCTCCCGCGTTAAGTACCTCTTCAAGTAGCGATATTTGCGAAGCCTTTGTGGGAAAGACCAAATTTTCCATCTGATCGATTCCGTGAAGCTCGGTGATTACCTTGAAAGCATAGCCCTGAAATGAGTAGTCACTACAAGCCCACCCACCTGATCGATGAGAAATCCCTGCCGCTTGGACGAGTAGTACATCTCCTGCGTGTCTTTCGAGACAAGCGAGTAGAAGAAAGCGTTGAACCCCTCATCGTTACGCCTTTTCGCCCGAAGAATACGACCTGGGGTAAGATGCGCTCGCCTTACTTACCAAGACGTTGAGCTTCCTGCCTCCGCGAGCCGAAATGAGACGAGATCTGTATCAGACACGTTGCCTCTGGCAAATCGATCGACGTGTCGCCGACCTGGTTTTAGACGCACCGCAACTGCACCCACCTTTGACAAGAAGATCGTGTTGAGTTGAGGATCGTGCTGGAAACGCGATAAGATACGTAACCTCTCCCCCTCCGGCGTCCCGCCATGAATAAACGACTTGCCCAACTTTATCGCATAGGCCTGTCTCAGCTCGAAAAAGCCGCGACTCACCTCTAGCGCATATACGTTATCCGAAAACACAATGACCTTGTCGCCCCGCATCTCGTGGTAATTGATCAGAAATTGACACGCTTGTATCTTGTTGGGATTCATGGCGTGTAGCAGAATTCGCTTTCTTGAAGGATGCCGCAAGTACTCGCGGTAGAACTCAGGCGTCATGGGGCACCAAACCTCGGCGCACTGCATTCAGACGCGACCAGCGAACGACTCACCTGGACTGTCGCAATGTGACCGTTTTTTGCAAGATCCATCCAGTTCGCTTCGTATAACTTTGGTCCGATGAGGTACCCCAAGTCTCCAATCTTGTCGTCCTCTCGCACCAACGTGGCTACTGTCAACTCTGCGACGAGCCCTGCACCCACCTGTCAGGCCAAGTTTGGCATGAACCTTGAAACCACTGACACACTTTCGGAACATTTCTGCGGGGACGACATGAACTTCGTCTAGAAGCAGAAACCCCCACTCTCGTGAGCGTAAGAACTGCATCATCTTCTCCGCGTCGTGTGCTCGTTTGCCCGTTTTGGCAATCATTGAATAAGTCGAAACAACAATTCCAGCCGGGCCAGTAAACTACATCAGCGCCGCCGCTATCAGACCAACCATTTCTTTCTCGCCCTGGGTGAAAGCACAAATCTGACGTTCAGAGATGTTGGAAAACTGCAGGAACTGCTGCTTCCACTGTGCCACCGACACCCTGGGGTCAACGAGTCGCAATTCGAGCTTACGCAGAGGTACACAGAACCAGAGTGCTCTTCTTAATTGTACATGCCGCGGTTATCCCCACCAGAGTCTTCCCTGCACCGCACGGAAGCACGATGATGCCTGATCGAGCGCGACCATTGCCAAACATTTTAGCGAGCGATGTCTCCTGATAAGGCCGAATAACGGTCATTGGCTTGAGCTGTATATCCAAATTTGGATTGGTGGTATCGTTTCTGAAATCGTATTCCTCCAGCGCGGGCAAATCGATCTCTTTGCATTGTCGGCGCACGACCTGAATCAGCTGCTTCCGGCATGCCTCACCTCCATTTTATCAGCGGCCACTTCGAAAGACCAGGTCGTCTCGTCGTCATCCATTTCATCGGCTAAGATCAGCTCAGTCTCGCCGGAGCACACGCCGGAGCACACACTCCTATCTAGCCCGATGACAGCCCCAATCACGTCGTCCCTGTCATTCCGCGGACGATCGCCTTCTTCTCCACGCTCCGCGCGTCTAGCCGCCTCGGTACCAGGTATGATCAGATCACGATTGGGACCACTTCCTTTCTCCAGTCCATGAACTTGTTGACCCTCATCATCTTGTCGCTCAACCTTGCAGCTGGCGATGATCGGATCATTGAGTAGCGGTACCAAGAACTTCTGGTTTGTCGACTCGAGAAAGTATTTGTTGTGTTTCAATACTAGCCGAATCTTTCCGTATGAAGAAGTCCAATCTGCGATCCGGTTCTGCAGACGAGGCGGCAGTGGGATCTTCGAAAGTCTGCTGAGAACCTGAATGATGTCGTTGGTTTCCAAGCCCACCGACATTGCGGCGTGTAAAGACGGCTTGGTGATACGATATTCGTGTATCAATGATGGCCTGAAATGAGTAGGGAGGGTTCTCAAGCACGAACCGAGAGACAGGTTCTGCTATCGCGATGAGAAAGTCTTGAGCCCTCGGAGCCAGTGCAGCAAATGCTTCTAGGATGCTGCGCTGTCAGCCTCGTACGGAGGGACACATACATATTGCCTTGCTCGTCCACCCACAAAGGACGGATCTCGTGATCTCTCACTAGATCTTGTTCAGACAGGTCGACAATATGGCTTTGCGGGGCTGCATCATTGTACGCGTCATATGAAGCATCGAACTCCTCCTCAGGTGCTGCTTGAGACGCTCTACCCGCGAGATTGAGCTTGATTGTAAGCTTTTTTGGACCCCGCTTTGCTCGTTGGGGACGAAACTCCTCCTCGGATGGATCGGAATCATAAAAATCGAGCGACGAGGCCGGAGACTCTGATCGTGACATTGCAAGTAGAGTGCTTAGAAGGGGAGAGACAGGAGGTATGGATAACCGTGAAACGGGTGGCAAACGGGTGGCGACCGGTTGATACTCCGACTCTTGTCCCACGTCATCTTCCCGTTTATTTTGCTGCACCTGGCATAGAATTCAACTATCGATCCAGCCGTCAACATGGTGAGTCCGCAGAAGGCCCAGCTGGCCGTGCCACGCTGACAGTCCAGAAGATCAAAATGATAAGCAGGTCGCTTGACGACCATCTGCCATCTTCGTGAGCTGATCTGAAAGATCTCAATCTGACGACAGCTCTTCTGCTCCCCATCCTCTGCAGCGCAATCTGGCGCCTCACATGCACCCGTTCGCCAAACCGAGAGAATACACTCGCGCCGTTACGGCAGCCAAAATGGATCGCATGTTTGCCAAACCTTTCGTCGGATCGCTCGGCGGCCACCAAGATGGCGTGTATTGTCTCGGCAAGGATCCGCGACGAGTGTCTGTGGTCGCGGCGGGAGGCGGCGACGGAGAAGTCATCGTGCATTCATTGTCTCTCCGGCGACCTCTGCTCAAAATCCCCCAGGCACACAAGGGGATGGTCGGAGGTGTTTGCTGGACGTCGGAAGCCAGAGACGGCAGACGGGGCGTCGTGACTTGCGGGAAATTGGATGGAACAGTAAAGATCTGGAAGAGTAAAGCTTTCACCCCAGGACTCCAAGACGAAGGCTTCCAGGGCAACGAATTCGGAGAAGGCTCGTCCTCGCAGGCCTTCCTCGACACAGCAGGCGCGGTCGCTGACTCGTATGATGAGGAAGGGGGTGGACTAGCGCTGGACGAGAAAAAGCGTGACAAGCTCGGCAAGGATCTTGAACCGACGATGACTTACACCACGAAGAGTGGTTTCAATGGACTAGACCATCACAGAGATGATCCCATTTTCGCCACAGCCTCGAATACAGTGCAAATTTGGGACGAACAACGGACCGCTCCCGTCTCGACGCTTCAGTTCGGCAGCTCTATGGAAACTGTATCGGCCGTCAAGTTTAACCAAAGCGAAACGAGTGTCTTGGCAAGTGTAGGCGGCGACCGAACGCTGTGTCTTTACGACATTCGGACAGGTAAAGCGGAGCGTCGCATTGTCATGCAGGTGAGAGAGGCCTTTCTTCACGAGCTGACGTCTAGTTCCGCTCAAATTGTATATCCTGGTGCCCAACGCTACCCACTGTCCTGCTTCTCGGTTCGGAGGATCACAATCTGTACACGTTCGACATCCGCGATCTCAACAGTCCGACACAAATCTACAAGGGCCACGTCGGTGGTGTCATGGGCTGCGACTGGAGTAGGTGTTCTCTTCCTAGGCACACTAACTTTAGGTCCTACCGGAGAAGGCTTCGCGTCAGGTTCGTACGACCGGACTGTGCGACTGTGGGATCGAGATGCAGGCAAATCCCGCGACGTTTACCACACGAAGCGTATGCAGCGGTGAGTCGAGAAGCGCTGTATGTTGCTGATTATAGCGTGTTCGATGTCAACTACACCCCGACTTCCGACTTTGTGCTATCTGCTTCGGATGACGGCAACGTTCGGATCTGGAAGTCGCAAGCATCCGACAAGATCGGGCCGGTGTCTACCAAGGAACGTCAAGCTATCGAGTACCGTAAAAGCCTCATCGAACGATGGTCGTCTGTCAAGGACGTGCGATCCGTCAAAGACCAACGTCACGTCCCACAAAGTATTCACACAGCGACAAAGCTCAAGAGAGATATGCTCGAGGCGAGAAACGTCAAGGAAGATCGAAGACGGAAACACACTCGAGCGGGCAAAGAGAAGCCGAAAGCGGAGCGAAAGAGTGAGATGATGCTCGAGAAGCCTGCTAACGGACAGAGACGGTCATTCGGGAGCAGAAATAGGCGCGAGAGATCTGAATACTTTGTTGTTGTATGCATACCGTGTGACCAATTTTCGGCCACGTGCTATCGACGCGTCTGACGTCTTGACCTTATTTCAGCGGTATGATCTTTTGACACTCTTTCACAATGGCAGAAGTTCCCTATCAGCGAACCCCAGCGCAGTCACAGGCTTACAATCCTGTTGATTCGGCGTACGTCTCCCATCCAGATGTCACTCTCTCTGCTACACCACATGGTCTATCTCGAGCTTTCTCTCCCGCAAGATTCGACTCGGCGGTAGCTTCCTATCCGCCGGCCGGATCCTCATCAGAAGAGACCGGCTTACAGCGGATTGGAAAGGCAATCTTCGCCAGGGTCGCCAAAGCAGCCAGGCGAGGTAATTTACCTTTCATAGTCGTGTTCATCGGGTAGGTGCGCTCACTAGACCTCGGCTGACGGCAGCTGTCTCGGAATCTTCTTCTCCGCCCTTGCTGGAATCGGGTATGTTGATCCCGACTTGACATCTCCTGTGCCTGCCGCTGCTGCATTCATGCCGGGCGCGCCAGTCTTCGATCCAATCGGCGACACAGAGATAGCCAGAAGACGAAAAGCGGATGAAAGGAGGGAGCTCGAAGAGCAATGGCAGAAGAAGCGGCGCCCGCAGGATGTGAGTCCTACACAGACTTGGCTCATATAAGGGCGCTTGGATGCAAAAACAGAGAGACGATAAAGCGATCCGAAGGAAACCTATCAGTATTCCGCCGCCGTCATCAAAGCTTTACGACGAGCTTGATAAGCGGGCCACGCCCGATTCCACAGCCGGCTCACCCGCTCAGTATGATGCTGAAGTACACGCGGACGCATACGAGGAGCTCGAGAGCACGACCGTCGTCGAGGATTTTGCACCACAAGACGGCGAGGGTGACAAAGGACAATAGACGAGCTTTCCTCTTGATCGTGATATGGGAAATGCATGTTGTCACAAAATTAAACATTGTACAGAACGACCTTCTTGGTCCACCCTCATGAAGAAATGTCTCAACTACATGCAGATTCGATACGTGATGTATCTACATCAGCTTTAGTGATGACGAAACTCACCTGCCAGCGGTCTCACTCTTCCTTTCAATCTTCATCACCTGGCCCCGCCTCATGCCGTAGTATCTAGCGACTGGATCATCGTGCTTGATCCGTGGCAGCTGCGTCTCCTTCAGTCGACTATGATCAGCTTAGCAGCGTTCCCAACGCACTATTTCTTCATCAGAGCAAGCTTCTCCTCGGGCGCCATGATGGTGTGTTTTGGGACTAGGAAATGTCTCGTAATGTTCACGAGCAGATCTCCTTCTTTGAAATGCTCCAGCGCGTACTCAGGCTGCATCTCTTGCATGGCCTATGGCTTAGCGCGACCGATACGGTACTGACCTTTGCAGCAATGCTGGAGAATTTGTCCGTGTAGATCAGAATGCCCTTTTTAGCATGGTGTGAGTCGACGGCGGTGATGAAACTATCCATTAGCAGGTGTCAATTGAACACCGCACGTTTTGATGACACCCTTGGATATGTTCTTCTCGGCCGCAAATACGACGCATATGCTGTCTGGGATACCCTTGTCGTCTGTCTTGTGCGCCGTCAGAACGAGACCAGATCGACTGTTGATTAGTTGCAGCAGCCGGCAAGACATACACTGCGTTGGCATCCGTTCCTTTCCCATTCTTGAAGTCCTCAAAGCCCATTGAGATTTCACCATCCGCGACTTCGTAACCCTGCTCGTCAATACAAGCCAACAGGAAGCCCATACGCGGTCGCGGAGCATCTCGTAGCAAGTCCGCTGAACTCGCCAGACTCGCGCTAGTTCTCTATCTGATTCCATTCGGTTGGCTGTTGTTGTGATGAGTACGCCCAGTATCAAATCGAGGATATGCAAAGATCAACAGTCAGTCGACCAAAAGTGAAAGACGTCGAATCGCTTATCAGACGAGTGGCGAACGAGACACGTCACGCTCTGTAATCAGTCATTCAACTTCCACTTCCTCCTCAATCCTCCTGCATTCACAGCCCAGCATGCCACCCAAGCACGATATCAATGTAGGTCGCCTACCAAGGAGCCCAGTATTCTCCTGACCATACAGAAAGTTGGAGTTGAGAGCTCTGACTTCCCTATCTTGTGAGTAGATATCCACCCGTTGTGCTGATGCCAGATGCGAAACATGTATATTCTCTTGCCGACACGCTGCTTACAAACAGGTCTCGGGCCGAACCCCTACGTCCGGATGGTACGCTAACATTGAGCTTATTGATTGACCACAGAGCAAACAGGAGTTCGGACACGAGTGCAAGATCTGTAATCGACCTTTCACCGTCTTTCGCTGGAACCCGGGAAATGGTGGCCGATTCAAGAAAACAGAGGTCTGCACAACCTGCTCGAAGATCAAGGGTGTCTGCCAGACATGCTTGCTGGACCTGTATGTTGGGGCAGCCTCAGTGACTGATCATCAGCGAATTCGGACTGCCGACCCAAGTGCGAGATGCAGCGCTAGGTAGAAAGAACCAAGCCCCGACGACGGACATCAATAAACGTATGCGCTACGGCGAATACGCTGACACGCAGAATTTTATATTCAGAACCTGGAAGCGCAGATGGCCGACTCGCCGGACGGTCAAACTTTCGATTCAGAAGTTGCCAACAGACAAGGGCGTGAGATGCTCAAGAACATCGCTCGGACAGACCCATACTACAAGCGGAACAGACCGCATGTCTGCAGCTTCTTCGCCAAGGGAGACTGCAAGAGAGGAACCGAGTGTCCCTTCAGGTGCGCAGCTGCCAGAGATCTGCTGACTTTAGACACGAAGTGCCGGAAGAGAATGGATTGCAAAAGCAGAGCCTAGTCGATCGGTATTACGGACGCAACGATCCTGTGGCAAAGAAGATTATGAAGGAGCAAGCGGAGAGTAAAGGCATGAAAGCGCCCGAAGACACAACGGTGGTGAGTGATTCTTGTTGCCTTGCTCACTACAGACTACGCTGCTGTTCCTCGGACTGCCAGAGTGCAATGACTCTGAAGTGCGATCCGCACTAGTCTTCAACTGTCCTTTTGTCAAACCAACTGATCTTCGCTCTTTGACCATCGTCGGCGCTAGTCGTGAGTTTCCAGTCGACCGAGCTGATGAAGATTGCTCATTTGTCAACTTTAATCAACGATCAATGGCCGAGCGGGCGGCAGAAGCGCTTTCCTTGCAAGGGGGCATCGAAATATCGGGCAAAAAGTGTAAAGTGGTTTGGGGCCGTAGCCGACCGCAAAAGGGAAAGAAACCGGAAGCCGATGTCGCGCCGGTGACTGCATAGGCAATGTATTATGTGTATCACTCTTCGCTCAGGGCTGCCCAATCTATGCCACCTCCGAGCCCATACCGTTCTTCTAACCATGCGTTGGCCTTTTTGAAGTGACCATTACCGAAGAATCCCCGACTCGCCGCTAGCGGACTAGGATGCGCCGATGTCAAAACAAGATGCTTTTTCTGATTGTGAGCGCAAACCCTTCGGAGCCTCACTTTGTCGACCCCAGCGCACATCTTCTGAGCGTGAGCGCCCCATGCCATGAATACGACGCCGTTGGCTCCTGACACGTGATCTGCCGAGTCCACCGGTGACAATCGCTCTGTCAATACTCGCAAGACTGCGGCAGTAAAGGTTTCCCAGCCTTTCCCGGAATGCGATCCAGCCTTTTCGTCAACGGGTACTTTGGCAAACTTACCTCGTGTGCTCGGACGGTCAAAGCAGTATTGAGCAACAAGACGCCGTGTTTCGCCCATTCCCCGAGATACCTGTGCGTTACATCCTTGCACACTACGCATACTGGCGGACTTACCCATGTTTCGGGATTTTGAGTCCCGGTATCTCCTCTGCCATCTCTTTGTATATGTTGCGCAATGATGGTGGGATTCTCATGCCCTTTGCTACTGAGAAGGCCAGGCCCTGGGATATGAGCGAGTCGCACGCATACTCACATGCGCTTGGCCGTCGTCCTTCCGTCAGCGCCGTCGAGCATCTTGACTCACATGATACGGATCTTGGCCTAGAATTAGTGAAGTCATCAATACACCCACCTATGATCACGAGGCGAACATCCTTAAGAGGGCACAGAGTTGACCACTGGTACACATCGGCGGCTGAGATTAGCGAGAGCGATATATGCACATACCCGGCGGAAATACCTTCTTGCTCTTCTGCTCCGCTGTCACGAATCTTTTCAACTGTACGTTAGCAGCCACCGGTCACCAATCGACCAACATTGAGAAAGTAGCCCTTCGTGAGTTCCGCCTGTAGAGCGATCAACCAATCCTCTTCAAGGGTCTCGGCTTCCAACATGAGATTTGCCGCATCGCTTGCATCTAAGCTCGACAGTGAGTCGATGAGCTCCTTTCTATTCGCTGCTTTTGGCAGTGACGCCTTGGCTGTTGATTTGAGGAAAACATCGGCAACTTGGGCATGAGTGCAACTCAAGATCCAGGCTCACCTCCGCTCGTAGAGTGCGACGTCTTTGCCTTCTTGGAAGAGCTGACCTCTTCCTGTACTTCTAATATGGCTTTCTTAGCTGCGTCACTGAGGAAGCCGCGCTTAGTCCCGGTCGGAGGTGAGCTCATCGGTGAAGAGGCTTTGGCTAAAGTGGAATTAGAAGGCGGATTTGCTGACGACGCCTTCGACGCGGTCCCAGAGACATTCTTCGCAGCCTTGGCTGGAGAACTCGAAGGAGCTTTCGCGAAATACGAGGTGATGGAGCGGGCAGCTTGAGGCGGCATGCGAGCAAGGGTCAGATTCGTAGCGCGAGTACAGAAGTGTAGCGTTCGAGACGCGATTGATGGTGAACGACTATCGCGTGACGTCAGGGCGGCTGGAAAGTACACGTGACATGCTTCCCCGCTTCGGTTGCCTATCTTGCTTATATCCTATCTTGATCTGCCTCCTTCCTCATCTCACAGTCTTCCTCAGCCGCAATGTCCCCTCTTCCCACTCCAAATGCACCAAAGACCTCGGAGGAGCTCAAGGAGCTGCTCGAAGATGACAATAAAGTCAAAGTGGCAGGCGAGTCGCCTTTCCTTGTCTCCGCTCATGACCAGGTGTGGATGTCGACGGAGTTCTTCGTGGCAAGATCATGTCCAAGGAAAAGTTCTTAAGTGTGGTCAAGGCAGATGGCTTCGGTTTCTGCTCGGTCATCTTCGGCTGGGACAGTAAGTAGGGACCAACATCGTCTCACAACAGTCCACGACAACACATACGCTTCCGAGCTGCTGGTGTCCAACAAGTCCAACGGTTGGCGGGATCTGATCGCCATCGTAGATCTGGCGACGTACCGAAGAATACCATGGGAAAGGAACATGCCATTTTTTCTCGTCCGCTTCATCGTGCCAGAAACCATGACCGGATTAGAGGTGGACCCAAGAAGCGTCATGAGCAACGTCGTCAAACGCGCGTCAGACAAGGGGCTCACGTGTATGAGTGGAGCTGAATTCGAGGTAGATCATATGTACAGCACGCACTGACACGCAGTACTTTCAGTACGAGGAGACGCCTCACAGCATCGCAGACAAGGGTTTCGCCAACCTGAAACCGTTGACCCCAGGCAGTAAGTGCCCCGCGTTGTTGAAGCTGATCATAGTGCATGGTTACTCAATGCTGCGACCCAATTTGAACCAAGATTACTTTCACGATCTGTATGATAAAGCGGAGGAATTCGGGATCGGGGTCGAGGGTCACCGTTAGTGGTTTTCTTACTGTGCTTACACGTAGACACTGAAACCGGGCCCGGGGTATTTGAAACGGCTCTCGGCTATACCGAAGCATTCAGGATGGCCGATAATGCTTGTCTCTTCAAGCTGCTTGCCAAGAGTGTGGGCATGAAATATGGAATCATGCCGACCTTCATGGCAAAGCCATGGGGAGACGTGAGTGGATTTGTGTAACGAGGCTGATTTGCTAGCTTCCGGGCTGTTCTGGGTAAGCGGCAACGCGAAAGAGACTGAATCCTAGACATATCCACGTATCGCTCCGCGATAAAGACGGCAGCAACATCTTCGCTCTTTCTGAGGAGCAAGTGAAGGCTGGCGGAAGAAAGGAGGCCGCTTTTGAGGGGATCAAATACCTCTCGCAGGAGGCCGAGTGGTTCCTTGCTGGTCTGGTCGACGGGATGTCAGACAGTGAGTGCTGAACTGGATCTATTGACAACTTAGTTGTGCCAATGATGTGCCCCACTATAAATTCTTACAAACGTTTGCTCGGCGGGGAAGCCATGTGGGCGCCCGACACTGCATCATACGGTTATGAGTCCCGCGCGGCTTCTATCCGCATCATTTGTCCTCCGGGTGCAGGAGCATCTGCGACTCGATTCGAAGTTCGGGTGCCCGGAGCAGACGTGAGCAGCGTCCTATATTCGGCGCTAACGGCAGATGAACCCTTACTTTGCCATGGCCGCGATCTTTGGACTCGGGCTTCGAGGTATGGAGAAAAAGATGAAGCTTCCCTACGGTCCTATCGGCTCTCCGAACGTCACTCGAGAAACTTTGATTCACCTACCCACATCTCTTGAGACAGCTACGACGACTTTCAAGGGCAAAGATAGTGTAGCGCGCGAGGTGTTTGGAGACTACTTTGTGGACCATTTCGCTGGTACGAGAGAGCACGAGCTGTCGGAACACCGGAAAGCTGTGACGAGCTGGGAAGGTAATTCGGTTGGTCGACAATGATAGCGCTGACGGCTAGTCGCGCGGTACTTCGAACTGGTGTGAAGGATGGTTGAATGCCTGAGCAATGGTAGAATATGCTGAACAATGGTAGAATGCTGAACGGATGAATTGGGTGCAACCGAGACAGGCCATGACGCAATATTTAATAAAATCACCGCCAGAGGGTTGGACTATCCTTTCCCTCAACGTCCTTCACATACCACCTTACCTTTGCTTTCGTCCTACGATCAGCGTCCGAGTGGAGTGAAATACCCCGTGCAGAACAATAAAGTACCAAACGCGACCGGCTGCTTCTGTTTGTACAGCACAACTCACGCTGAGGCTCGCTTAAAGTCTCACTCCACTCGTCAACGCACGTCTTTCTTCCTCCAACCTTCACATCCGTATCTCACGAAATGGCCGGAGTTCTCGGAGCATATCAGTCACTCCTGGCAAGGAAACCTATGCTTGGCAATATCTTGACATCCGCTGTGAGTGTCCTACGATTCGGTGGATGGACTTGCTGATTGGAAGGTGTTGTTCGCGACTGGTGACGGTAGGTATCGGTCTCCTAACCGCAAAGGGCACTATTGACATCAGCAATCGCTCAGCAAGGAATCGAGAAGAAGGGCAAGGACCACGACTTTGCTCGTACCGCGTGAGTCCAGTGCGATGCTCTATCCCACTGGGACACGCTGCGGACGTATCCCCTAGGGTGCACCGTCTGCGACCGCTTTTTCCAGGCACTGATTGACAGACGCATCGTCGCTTGGGGGGGAGGTATCTTCGCTCCAGCCGTGACTGTCTGGTTCCGGGCTCTCGAGCGTATTCCCATCCGGTCTAAATGGCCAGGAGCAATCGCTCGTATGAGTTTGGACCAGTTCCTATTTGCGCCTTGCGTCCTGACTGGTGAGCATTCGTTTGAGCTAGTGGCTAAGGGCAGGTTTCTTCACCTTCATGACCCTAGCCGAAGGCAAAGACATGAATGCCGTCAAGGCCAAGTGGGATTCGGTAAGTCTCGTAATAGGCCGGTGGATGTACAGCTTATGATAGTCTTTCACTTCGACCTTGAAGACGAATTGGGGAGTGTAAGTGTGCCAGATGTATGCTGCGTGAAGTTGACCTGTAGCTTCGTCCCGGTCCAGCTTCTGAACATGGGCGTGAGCTATTTAGCAACAAATGAAGCTCATTCCAGCTTGTGCCCCTGCAGTACCGCCTGCTCGTCATCAACGGCGTCAACATCCCATGGAATGCTTACCTCTCGTTGCAGGCCAATAAAGGCAAGCCACAAGAGACCGTTCAAGAACTTGCTCAAAAGGTCAAGTCAGCCTAGTCACACTGGCGATCATGCAGGCGGGATTGGAGTCGGAAGATGGACGTATACTTGACCGTATGCAAATCTACCATCTTCGCGGGAATTGGTCCCACGACAGACGGATCGGTTATACTGAAGCAGCCCATGCTTCAAGCATTGTCGCTGTCTCCGACGCATAACGGTAAGACAGAAAACAGGCAGCAGTCAGTCCCGCCGTCAAATGACGACGGTGCGTGGTGATGCACCGCTCATTGACACTATGTTTAAAAGACGTCTACATGTATATTACTAGCCTTCCCTCCTTATGTGGAGTACTCGTATCCTAGCAGGTGTATTGAGGGGACCTGGAACAAGAACAGACGGTAGCTGAAACGCGCCATAGTCCATGCGGGTGGCCACAGCAGTACTTGCATCGATCGGACAGCTCGTGCCTCCGAGAGTGCTGCTGACTTCCAATTCGGGCGGCGGGCCGATCGTATAGGCCGCAGGAAGCCGTTCTGGATGCATAGAATGAGCCGATATGCCGCGCTGTAGATGTCAAGACTGGCTAACGAGGATTTCGCACCGCCACTGGATTGAGTGGAATGTCGTGGGAGGATAGGTCGATGGGCACTGCCCACTTGCTCTACATGCTGTTCCTTGAACGTTCCTCGCTGTACAGACGAGACGGGATTCGATCAGCCACGCTGCCGTCTGACCACGAGTCATTAAGCTGTGTGGCATAGCATGTAGGGCGAGTGTTGTATCGAGCCACGTGATATGGTGGCAAAGATGACGTATGAGTCCCCGAACTTTCAGCCCCGACCGTTGAGCTGTTTATCCATTGACCTCTTGTCCGGGAACATCATCGCTTGCTTCATCTTATCCTTCACTCGCACTAGCATGTCGTTCATCGCGCAGAAAGTCGTCATGGTGAGCTACGCATCACCAACCTTCATCTGATCCCAGAAAGTCCTCAAAGGCCGTATGGCTCAGTACGCGCCGACCGATCCACATTACGAGGAGACCGTTGATGAGCGTACCGGCAAGACTAGACGCACTAAAGTGAGCGCTGAGATCAATTGCAGCTCATAGGCCAGCGCAAAGTTCCGGATGGCTTGTCAAAAAGGGACGCTAGAGGTCTGAAGAAGATCCGACGGAGGGCGCACCGCCTGGATGAGGGCATGAGTTTCTGCGGACTACGCGTCGGCTACACGTTCTTCATTGGTGGGTTTCACTGGAGCAGACCTCACAGCAGGTATCGTGCCATTTGTTGGCGATGCAGTGAATGCGAGTCTCAACCACTTCCTTATTGTCCGGCCGTCGAAGAAGTTGGACATCCCTAGCGATCTTGTAACCAAGATGGTTGCCAACAATGCTGTGTCTTTGGCCTTGGGGTAGGTGGACACGCCGTGTCGGACCTCACCTCAGGCTGATCCCCCTCATCGGAGACGTCGGTCTCGCAGCGTGGAAAGCAAACTCTCGGAACGCTCATCTGTGCGTTAGGGGTCCGGGGCTCGCTGACGGCAGGCTAGAGGCGTATCTAACGATTCGAGGCCAGGAGTATTTGGCCTCTGTGGGACAGGGACCGAGCGTCATCACCGCCGCGGTCGACGGGATTTCTCCACAAGATCTTCGCGCAGCATTCGCGCCAGGCGCGGGAATGGACGCACTTGACGCTCCCCAGAGGGAAGACATGACAGCAACCGCCGTCGCGCCAAACAAGCGGGGGAGAGCTCAGGCCGGTCAACCCGTCTCTGCGGCTCCGGCGTTGCCTGCACGCTGATATGACCCGTCTGTGAGAATGCTCATCGCATTAGGCCAGCTGCCATCTGTTCGTACGCCGTTGTAGAGTCGGACTCGAGGTGGTATCGGCGTGTTGCATCAGTGCTGATCATCCATTGTCCACAAGTGATCGGGTCCAACAACAGCAGATATTGCGGTTAGCGACTCAGAGATGGGGCAATCAGAGACTATTGATCAGACGGAGACCGTATCCTCATCCAGCCTCTGACCCAAATATATCCATGATGTACAACACAAAACCTACACTTACTCCATGTCCATGCCCATGCCCTTGCCGCCGCCCTCCGCCGGGATCAGTCTGCTCTGTTTCTTTGATTTGCCGCCCATCTGTTGCTCGGCCATCGCCTTGCGACTCGCAGCTCGAACCTTGATCTTTTCCCTGATACGCTCTCGCTCTTCCGTCGGGGCCACAGACTTGGTAGTGTTGGTCCGGGGTTGGACAAGCTCGATGTTTCGCTCCACATCGGCGGCCGCATCGCGCAGGTTCTTGGCCTTGTTGCCCGACATTCTGCATGTAAGCGCGACGTCAATCGGACATTTTTTAAACACGTACCTGTTCTTCCAGAACGCCTTCTCTCTCTTCGCCCTGATCTCCGCAATCCTGTCCATCGCCTTGAGCGTAGTAGCAACGAGCTCTCGGTCGTATCGGACCGGGACGTTTCGTCGCTTTTCGAACTCGTACGTCGTGTCCTTCAGATGAGCATCCACACCAGATGCCGGACCAGATGCAAAACTCACGATGACCATCTCCTTGCCGTTCGCCCGACGGAACGCCTTTGTCCACCTGACTTTACGTGGGTTACGCTTCATCTTGAAGTTTTTGTGGCATTTGGAGGAGCAGAAACGGAAACACTTTGCGTCATTCCTGACAAACATGGTACCATGTCCCGGGTAGACATTGACGGAGCAGAAGTAGCACTTTTCGATACGCATGGTGGGTGGTGGTGTGGTGTGTAAGTTGTTGAACGGTGCTGACTGAAATCTGAGAGCGAAGAAAGCGCGAGGGGAAGAGGGATAAAGTGGAGGAAACGAGTGAAAGATTTATGATTGTACCGGGTGGCAAAAGTGGCGGCACGACTTGTCACGGTCATGTCCGCCCGAGAGACGACACCCTGAGAAACCTAATAGGTGGATAGCGCGTGTCTACGGTGGGGACCGATTTTGACCCGAACCGACGCGACGGAAGAGGGCAAAGCTTGCATCCACGTTCACTCGAACACATCTCATTCTCTTTACATAACCTTTCTCTCCTGAATTCAATCACAAATTCACCCCTCACAGTATGAAGATGAGTCAATCATACTTTCGCACAGTCGCATTTGCTGACGTATTCACGCTCTAATTCTCGTTGGTGGTTTCGGTACACGACTCAGGCCCTTGACTGTAAGTCGCTCAACTCCACCTAGCTGATGACAGCTTTCGTGGCCAAAACCGCTGGTCGAATTCTGCAACAAGGTAAGACTGCCGCTTCAGTGTAGGCAAATCTGACCATAGGCTATGATGTACGTCCCCGTCCGCCCCGCGGCAGACGCTAATCTTCAGCTTGCACCAAATTGAAGCTCTTGTCAAGGTAAGAATTCGCAACGATTACAGTGAAGTCAGCTCACTCTCAAACAGGCCGGCGTCACCGATGTCGTTCTGGCTGTCAATTATCGTCCCGAGGTTATGGTTTCGGTCCTCAAGAAGACCGAAGAGGAATTCGGCATCAACATCCATTTCAGCGTTGAGACTGAGCCTTTGGGCACTGGTGCGCAGTCCTCCCCGAATATATCGCTGACATTCAGCTGGTCCCCTTGCCCTCGCGCGGGAGATCCTGGGCAAAGACGATTCGCCGTTCTTCGTCCTCAACTCGGATGTCACCTGTTCTTATCCGTTCGAGGCTTTCCGGTATGTCCAAGAGTCATCTCATTTCTCACCCTAGCGATTTCCACTTAGCCCACGGCAACGAAGGTTCCATCATGGTCACCAAGGTGGCAGAACCTTCGGCTTACGGTGTTGTGGTGACCAAGCCCAACAGCACAGTCATTGATCGCTTCGTCGAGAAGCCAGTCGAATTCGTTGGAAACCGGATCAATGCTGGAATCTACATGTTCAACCCATCCGTCCTGAACCGCATCGAAGTGAGTTGCGCCGATGCGTGGATACCTCCTGGCTTATCTCAAGCCCCGCCCGACTTCGATCGAAAAGGAGATCTTCCCTGCCATCGCGGCGGATCAACAATTACACTCTTTCGACCTGCAGGGGTTCTGGATGGACGTTGGTCAGCCGAAAGACTTCCTCACAGGTAGATTCAGTCCAGTCCGGCTGCTTATCGCCAGGAACCTGTCTCTATCTCTCTCACCTGACCGCGACTCACTCGCCGCTTCTTTCTGACCCGTCAAAGAACAAATGGGTCTATGGTGGTAACGTCCTAGTCGATGAGGTCAGTCATCGGAGCTAACTGAGCTGATAGCAGACCGCCGAGATTGACCCGACCGCTGTCATCGGTCCCAACGTCGTCATCGGCCCCGGCGTCAAGATTGGCCCTGGTGTCCGTCTGCAACGGGCTGTCATCCTTTCAAATGCTGTCGTCCGTGATCACGCTTGGGTCGCAAACTCTATCGTGGGATGGAACAGCAATGTCGGACGATGGGTATGTTCGGAAGGGTCGCGCTCTAATAACAGGCTCGATTGGAGAACATCACTGTGCTTGGTGATGATGTCACCATCAAAGACGAGCTCTACATCAACGGCGCGTCTGTTTTGCCCCACAAGAGTATTTCGACCAGCATCACGGAGCCCAGGATCGTCATGTGTGAGTCGTGGCTGCTGGAGCGCAATGTTGACGATACAGGAAGACTTGACATGTTCTTCATCCGTAAAATCACGCGCTTGGTCTGGCTGGCGAGCCGTAGATACTGCCGGGTTATGCATGCTTTATAGAGACTGGGCGAAGGAGGCACATAACTTACGCTGTGTACGCCAAAGGGAATTTTGCGCCAAGAATAATACGCGTGTTGGCACAGTCAGGGCCGAGCAAACGCCTCGGAACACGGCACGACCTTTGTTTGTCCCCGCGTACACTGCTAGTCAATTGCCCGTCTTCCCTCCTTCTCTTTACTCCTCATCCTCACCCATCGCACAGTATCATAGCAGTCTTGTTACGATCACACAGGCTGGCCCATACACCACACTCTCTTGTTTCGTTCACGTTCTTTAACTCTAGGCCGCTCATTGCCGGCTCACTTTTCGACCACGATCAGACCAACCATTTCCCGATCTTCAAAAGCGCAATCTCACAATCAGTCAAACCATCGTAGTCAGACTCTGAAGCGAACCATCGTATCATACGCTGGTCGCTTATCGCCTCGACAACGCTCGTCTGTACCTCCTTTTCAGACGACGTCCTTTGTGTAGATCGCAACTGTAAAAACCAAACTCGAAAAGCTCATCCAACCTGACTCACCACACCATGACCTTGATCGACCGTCTCTCCTCGACAGACGTGCCGTCTCCAAGCATGAACAAGCGTCAGCAGATCGTCACCGAGATGATCACTGCATCAGCCTCGGCTACCGCTCCGCCCGCCAAGAAAAAGGCGTTTCCCGTGACAGTCGCAGTCCCGGCGCTCATCGGTGGAATGGCTCTCGCGGTGGGCTTGTTCTTCCTGTTCTGGTGGATCGCCAAGCGTCGTCGCCGTGAGAAAAGAGTGAGTTCGTGTGCGATTCTTGCTAATTTATAGCTACGATATGAGAAGTATCAGCAACGACAAGCTAAAAAGCGAGCCGGTCAACCCAGACCGTCAATGTCATCGCAGCGTTCGCACTCCTCGCAAAAGTCGCCTGTGAAAGAGAAGGGCTTCATTCCTCCCGTACCTGCTCTACCCAAACACGCGCACCAGCCCGACTACGTCCGCAAGCCGGAGCAGGGCTACGGTTATGGACAGAACGAGTATAGCCACGAAAACAATGGACAGTACGGTCACTACGCGCCTCAGCCTGCCATCGAGTCTCACGATGTGCAGCACTCTCATTCAGCAACTGTCGCCCCTATCGTCCTCGCAGAACCGATTGCCGCCGCAGAAGAGCCGCCCAAATCCTCCAAATCATCGAGATCAGCAGCGCGAGTCGCTCGGGCAGAGCTAGCAGCCGAGGCCGCGCACGGAGATATCAACACGCGCTATCAACCGAAAAAGACTTCCCCATTGGCAATCAAGGCGGCAGAAGAGCGTGCACTCCAGGCCGCTCAGGCAGACGGCTACTTGCAGCCCAACCGCCAGGTATCAGGAGAGTGGGGCGTCGCACTCGGCTCGCCCAACAACGATGGCAACTTCCCTCAGCGCATGTCTTACAGCAACGACCCATATCTCAATCAAGCGCCTGCGCGGGGCCAGTCTGGCATGTACACGTACGACCCTTACGCAGCCTATCATGGGAACGAGGTGGACGAGGTGCAACAGCCAACGAGAAGCACTTGGGTGTGACGGAAGGTGCATGTATGGACAGATAGTTAGATAGGATGTTGATATATTTGGTATATAGTAGGATGGGACCGCTGTTATTCGAAGTGGAGCATGTGTCCGATCACCAGGACTGCCGAGTCATACCGAGGCATGTGAGATCAACCTGGTCGATCGCGATCTCGATCCGAGATTTTCCGGCCATGTCATTGATTTATTTTGACTCGCCTGAATCTCTCCATCTTCATCACCAGCATGAGTTCGCCTTTCAGATTACCTTGGCTACCTGCAGCTAGGGGGCTGTCCCGCGCCGCGCAGCCCTTAGCTCAGCCTTTAGCTCTCCACCGCTTGCTCCGGCCATCCCAACTCCCATTCAAACCGGCATCCTTCCACAGACTGTCTCCTATCCGGAACTCAATTTCGTTGAGATCTCTCTCTACCACTGCTCCTCTTGATCGAACGATACCTCGCAGTCTCCCAAGATGGCTATTCGGTTGCTCGGCTTTGGTCTTTGGTATCCTCGTTGTGGGTGGTTTGACGCGTTTGAGCGAGTCCGGCCTCAGCATTGTCGAATGGAACTTGGTAACGGGCATTCGTCCACCCATCACCGACGCGGAGTGGGACGCTGAGTGGGAGAAATACAAGATATCTCCGGAGGGGATCCTGTGAGTGAATGTATCGTCCAAGCTTACCCCAGCTTGAACTCGAAAATCGAAATGAGCGAGTTCAAAAAGATCTTCTACATGGAATGGGCACACCGAATAGCCGGCCGGACTCTGGGCTTAGTGTACGCATTCCCTACGGCAATGCTGATGATAGCTTCGCAATTCCCGCAGTCTACTATATGACTCGGTATCGCCTGCCAAAGGGTCTGCCCCTTCGACTCACCATACTCGGACTGGGTATCGGCGCCCAGGGCGTGATCGGCTGGTTCATGGTCAAATCAGGCTTGAGTCAAGACATCATCGATACCAACAGTGTCCCACGAGTCTCACAGTACCGTCTCGCTGCTCACTTTTCCGCAGCGGTTACATTATACATCGGAATGCTTTACACTGCTCTGTCTCTTCGCCGAGACATGAAAGGGGCTCAACCGCTCGCCAACTCGGTCCCGATGCGACGCTTCAAGACACTGGCTCATGTCGCCGGCGCTATGGTCTTTGTCACCGCTATCTCCGGCGCTTTCGTCGCAGGCCTCGATGCTGGATTGGTGTACAACGAATTTCCGACTATGGGAGGTCGAATTGTGCCGCCAATAGACGAACTGATGGATTCTCGATATGCTAAGTCGGAAACCGACCTGTGGTGGAGAAATATCTTTGAGAACCCCGTCACCGCTCAATTTGACCATCGTTTATTCGTGAGTTCTGTTCGAGGCAGACACTGATCCAGGCAACGACTACATTCAGCGTGCTGCTGACTCTGCCTTTCTTCGCTCGATCTGCTGCCCTTCGCAACGCTTTGCCTCGGGCTTCGAAACGGCTTGCCGATCTGACAGCCGCAGCCGCTGTGACTCAGGTGACCCTGGGTGTCACAACCTTGCTCTACCTCGTTCCCATCCATCTGGCCGCTATGCATCAGGCAGGCAGTGTGGTTCTTTTGACATGCTTGACCGCTCTTGCCGTGTCGTTGCGGCGGCCCCAGGCTGCGATACAGCTAGCGAAGAAATTGTAGATGACAGCATTCATAGAAACCCCCCTCATGTAAGCATCTACGACATACACCGAATTGAGCAGCCCGTCTTACAAGGGAGATGTAATGTTAGAAGACATAGAAGAAGAGTAAGAATGTGGTGTGTGCCACATTGCGGAAATTTTCGGGACTAGCCGAATTTCAAGGCGCCGCCATCCTTCAACGCGAGCAGATCACATAGACTGTTGCCCACACCAACGTCAAACCTATTCTCAACATGGCAGAGCACGACTTGACGCAGGTGGGTCGTACTCAATCCCGCTCGCTGACTCAAGATCCTGATACCCAACTTGGATCGTCATCTCGCCATTCCCCTTCTCACCCATCTCGCTGAAACGTCCCTCTTTCCCGCCGATCAAGTTGCCAAGGCTCAGTGAGTT
>Ga0308160_10002419_pt1 | contig 22636 bp, 24 predicted proteins | sample PhyFR1_FD_201036 | JGI IMG/M metagenome (GOLD analysis project Ga0308160, IMG submission 201036) | Phyllosphere microbial communities from UC Gill Tract Community Farm, Albany, California, United States - DLSLF.R1 | ecosystem: Host-associated > Plants > Phyllosphere > Unclassified | place: USA...
CTGACAATTTATTCTGGTTTCTCGCTTGATTTCCTCTAAAACTCAGTCCTGTCCCTTGCAAATACTTGCGCAAGTTCCTTATATGTTATCCTTGTAGATTCAACAGCGTTCGAGAGCTGGAAGGAGAGAGAGGAAGCCGTTGAGAGAGATTGGGCTTTGACCTCTCTTTTCGCAGACCTTGAACTTCGACACGATATGCTTCTCACTGCTACCGACAAATTTGACCATACATGATATGAGCTATCCGGCAAGGCAGAGAGTACGAATGACGACGAAGACGACCGATGAGTAGTTTTATGCTTTCGATCGAAACCTCAGTCGAAAGCGCTGCCCTCTTGGACGTTGTCCTCTTCTACGAACTCTCTCTAGCTTGTCTATGACTTGCGCGTATCGAGAGTGCACCAGTCACTCGAGTGTAGTCCGACAAAGGTGGGCCAGTCCTTGATCAGCGAGCAGAAATCCACAATCTCCCAGTACCCAATCATTTACCATTTGCTGAAATGATTGACACAACCAGTGAGGATAGTTGTAGAGCATTGTAGGGAAGCAAGCCTGCTCGGCTTTGTCTCGTCCACGAAATCTTGTATTACGCCACCGTAAGCCTTATCTATACGCTTAGCTTGCCGGCTCACTCATCGAATCGTGAAACAATCGTTTCTGTTGGGGATATGGCCGAGTGGTTAAGGCGTTAGATTTAGGACGCTCCCACCAGCGTACAATCTCTAATTCGAAAGAGCAGGAGTTCGAACCTCCTTGTCCTCATTACGTTTTTGCCACCGACGAGGAGTATCAGCAATAGTGCAGACTCTCTTTTTGGCCTCCGACGGGACGGGCGTCGTTTACAAAGAAAAGTGACCTCGACGAGACGGTTTCACCAAATCAACCTCCAAGCTTGAAATTCTGAAAGCTTGAGGTTACGAGGAATGAAGTCCTCTTTTCCTCCCGCCTCTCGTCTCTCTCGCTCTACAGTCGCTGCTCGAGAGGTAGCCTAGATGCTCCCTACGCCGTCGCAGCTGCTCTAGATGTGAACCGTGAAGGGAAGCTTTTCGAGCAATCTGAAGCCGCGAGCTCTCATTTTTGGGCTTTTGTTGCTTCATATAGGTTAAACCAGCGAGCAGCTTCAAGCAAAGATGGTTCATTCATCACGGTTGTATAGTGTAGTGGTCATCACGCTCGGTTTTGATCTGTTAGAAACTTTCCGGGCAACCCCGGTTCGAAAAGCTTTCGAAAGATCCGTCCGGTCCTTCTCAAGGCGCAGGCTAGACCTGAAGACAGCTTAGTGCGCAGCCAGCTCTATAGCTCGCAGCACTTCGAACAGTCCCGCTTGAGGGGACAGGCATTGCGGAGCTCGCGGCGAGCAAAGGTTGATCGGCTACAGAATTTGTCACGCTTTTCGCGATCTCTCTTGCGCACAATCTGGCATCTCGATCTATCGAAGGCTGCAGCGCGTAAATGTTCAGGCCCAGTCGATTGCGCGACGCCGAGAGAGGCAGGCTCTACTGTTCTATTCCGTTTGGATTTGGCGTCGTCCACATCTTGCCCGCAAATCTGCGCACGGTTGAAGCCCGCGAATATGCAAGAAAGAAGCGTCTACGTACAGAACTGAGCCGCAGAGGTCGCTCACTCGACCAGAATCAGATCTGGCAGAACTCGCTCGTTCTCTCTCCCTCACCTCAGTGTACCCATTATCTCGCGTTCTTGATGATGTGCACGAAGAGCTCCTGGGGAGATCCAGGAGGTCAGACTGTCATCTCACCTGTACTGACCTCTCTCTGGGTTTCCTCGATGTGTTCATGATCGAAGTCAAAATCTCGATTTTCGACGAGGTTTCGACTTGTCGACTTTTGCCAAATCCTGATTCATCGCTATGTGGAGGGCCTCTTGCGACTCGAAAGGACACATTGACCAAGTCTGAGCGGGATTACTGAAGAGTTGGACCGTCGCAGCGAAGCGAATCGATTCGGCTCAAACGTCGGAACGTCCAATTTCGAGACTGTAACTAGCTCGACGATCCTGTTTCAACGATTCAAGCGAAGTCGAGCTATATCTGCTCAGCTCAGGTCGATTCAAGTCGAGCAGATTTGAGCCCAAGTTGAATCGGAATCGAGTGAGACGAAGAATCGTCCTTGTCTTCCCCGAGTTCCATCGCATTCGTTCTCTGTTCTCCGAGCTTCATCGCCCGAGCGATTCGAACTGTCTGCGTCGCAACTAGAGAAACATGCATGGATTAGACTTTCGAGGCCAATTCGACTTTTGCGAACTCAGAGCGAAGAATCGTTCTACACTTCTCTCAGTTCACCTGCACAACTCAAATCCAGCTTGACCTATATCAAATCACCTATAGAAACGTCGAGGTAAGCTCACATGACTGTCCCTGATTCTCCTCCCCTCCCTCCCCCCCTCCACGTCTTGATCTCGAATCTTGATGTTCTCACTAGGCAAGACCTTCAGCCGCCATCAGAAGGCCTACAAAGCTTCCTCGAGTCTATCACATCACGTCACAGTCCTCTACCCGCTTCTCTCGACCCTTCAACGCTCCATCCTCCTCCTCACTTCCTCGCTCCCTCCCCGCTCTCCTCAGCATGACCTCGATCACTACCTTCGCTTACGGGCTCACAGTACGAGCTATCGATCTCGTCGGAGCAGCCGCAGCATGGCCTCGGGTCGAACCAGTTTTCCACTTCTTCGATCTTGTCTACCTCAGGAGGAAGCGAGGAAGTTTAGCTGGATCAAGTGCGAGCGTTGTTGTTCCGGTCGAGGTATGGGAGAGAGTCAAACAGAACCTCGTGGATATGGAGATTGAGGATGCGGTGGATAGGATCGCTAGAGGAGTACTCAAGCACGAAGAGCATGAAAACGGAGACACCGGGCGATATTCGTGGGATCGATTCCTCAAGGTAGGTCAAGAGTGTTATTGTTGCGACGACAGGCGTTACAATTACATGCGGGATCTTATTGACGGAGACCACGATTTCGACGAGGTTCGTTGCTTCTCTATTCTTGACCCCAAGTTGATCAAAAGCTTAGTTACAATCTTGCAAATAGCGCATCAACGATCTCGTTTCTAGGTTCGGACTCGCTCATCCGCTAGACCGATTCATGCGCCTAGACCTCGACAGATCTGCAGACGACGATTCCCTTGCTCTCGTTTCCATTCCCCAGCGATACCGCAACACAGCCTCAGGCTCAGGCTCAGCTTCAACCTTCTCCATCAATTCTCCCAACGAGTATGGTATCCATATGCATGCCGTCGTCGAGGTTGATCTTTCGCTGCCTTCCGACCCCGACTTGCGATTCATTCGATTCATCCGTACCTTCAATCTCAAGGTGTTTGATACCACTCAGATATCACAAGCAGTCACTACACCCCAAGCTGCCGCAGCAGCAGGAAGGGGAACACCAAAGGACTGGATGATGCGAGTTTTGTTGGCAGACGAAATCGAAATCGGTATCAAGGTCGCCAGGATGATCAAACCTCAATGGAAGCTCTACAATGTCGTTCTGGACAAGGTTGACCACTGAGGATCCGCGTGGAAGTTGAGTAGCGCGCACAAATCCCTCTTCGGATGCTGAATCATGCTGGAAATGACAACAAGATTCTTTCTCTCTTTCCTGGAATTACTGTTGCGAGCACTGTACATCCTGTTTATCATCTTCTTTGTCATCCTCTCTTGCTTTCTCGCATCGTTGCACAACGCAGGAAACAAACTTGCGAGTATTCGACAGATATTTTCGAGTCTTGCCCGCTAAGCTTCCTCTTGATCAGGTCTCTTTTTAGGTCTTGTCTCGTCTCTGCATTCGCTGTTATCTCGGCCGATCCTCGTACAGCTTCTATAGGCTCGGGGCTGAATACAGAGGGCTTTCTGCAGTTTTGAGGTCCGACTTCGTCTCAAGCTATCTCTCGAGTGCATCTCGTCCAGGCAGCAGGATCTACTGTCCCGTCCGTTGAGTTGACGTCGACAGCAGCTCCTTCAGTAGTTCGCTGATCCCGCGTCCTCGAGATGGCCTGATAGCGAGGCTTATAAGCGTTACGAGAGTGAAGCGAAAGCTTCCTCACAACCCCCTCTTCGTGAGGCAAGTTTGGATCTGCTCGGAGTCAAGACCTACGAGCCCGTAGCAAAAGGATCGGCCTAAGCCACCTGGCAAAAGGTGAGGTCGTACCCGGGTTCGAACCGGGGTTGCCCGGAAAGTTTCTAACAGATCAAAACCGAGCGTGATGACCACTACACTATACAACCGTGATGAATGAACCATCTTTGCTTGAAGCTGCTCGCTGGTTTAACCTATATGAAGCAACAAAAGCCCAAAAATGAGAGCTCGCGGCTTCAAGTTGCTCGAAAAGCTTCCCTTCACGGTTCACATCTAGAGCAGATGCAACAGAGTAGAGAGCGTCTAGGCCACCTCGAACGTAGCGGTTATAGGGCGAGAGAGACGAGAGGAGGGAGAGGGAGAGAAGGGAATCTTGCGATCGCGACCTTTGAAATCGATGCTGTCGATTTGACTTTTCACTCTACAATCGAGGCCCGGTTTCATTTCGCGGCAAGTTGCAGCCGAGTGGGTAGCGCGATGAAAGAATGCGACACTCGAACTGAACAATGGACAACGCCTTGTCTATATCCGTCCCTTCTTCTCGCTTTTGCGCTCCACCGCTCGAAGCGCTCCTTAGAATCTGTACTTCGTACCCGAGGGCAGAGTAGTATCGTTCCTGCGACCGTCCGTAGACAGCCTATTTTACAGCGAAAGAAAGAAAGCCGATGAAGCGCTTGTTCGCAACCATTTGCAAGTTACATCTGTGGAGCCAGACAGTAAGTCTGACTGCTCTATCTCTCTCCACCAATTCGGACAAGACAGTCTGGTCAAATCGTTCAGCAGGTCCTCGGGAGGGGACCAAGAAAGACAATTCTCCGAATATTACTGCGTTTCGACCTTTCTTCTCGCATCGGAAGACTGACCCGGCGACTGCAGTTTCGGACCGAAATGTAGCTGAAACACACGTTGCCAGGCAGAGGTAGGCGAGCGCTAGGACTCAAGAACTCGTTGCAACGAGATCTTGCGAGACCCTCGAGTTGACGTCGATACTGCGACAGCTCGGACGAGAGCATCTCATGTACAGCTCTACTTGCAGCTTTTTCGAGACAGTATCATTGGCGGCGCCTTCGGCAGATAACGGAAAGAGAGAGTTAGGAACCTATATTCCTCGATGGTCTAGTGGTTATGATTCGGCTCTCTCACAGCCGCGAGCGGGGTTCGATTCCCCGTCGGGGAAGATTCACTTTTGCTGTCCGACTCCAATCTCCTCACCTTTTGCAGTTAACTGAGTCGAAATGCAACGGTCTTGATGAGTTGAACCTCGCGATGTACTCTCACAGCAGAAGAAGGGCATGAAGAAGCGATGTTGAAACTCTTGCACGTCGTCTACATTTCTGGATCAGGATCAAACTCCCTCAAGATGAACAGTTGTTTGTCTATCCTCATCTCTGCTGTAGCTAAAGCTTCCATCTTCCAATCGAGATCTGCTCCCTCTTCCCGATCTCGCCTAGTCAACAACCCTTGATCTTCCCTTACATCTGTCCTCTCTCGCTTTTCCACCAATCCTTTCTTCTTTTCGAGTTGTTCGAGTCGTTGAGCTTGCAGGTTTGCGAGTGCCTTGTAATGATGCGAGACGAGAGAGGTGACGGTTCTGTTGAAGTCGACGAACCAAAGGTAGAGAGTGCGAGAGGGGGCGCGATCGGCTGAACGAGGGACTTCTTGAGGTTCGATGAGTCGAGCGTTTGAAAGTCGAGCGAGAACTTCGCGAGCTTCTTTCACCGATAAGAAAGCCAGTCGAGCGACCTATGAAAGCAAAGCTCGTCAGAGTGAATTCACTAAGGGTCGGGAAAGAGATCTCGAACGAACGTGTTTCTCGTCGAGTTTCCCTTTCGCTTCCATAATTCTCCAACACCTGAGTTCCTTGTCGCCCAACTTGTCTCGAATGATCGCTTCAACCGTAGCTCGCTTCATCGACTTTCCGAGTGCTGCATAGTTGACGTGCCACTTTGCATGTTGACCCTCATTGTCTTGATGCAAAAACATCTCCCTAGAAGCCATTCCCCATTGGTCTCGACCTGAAAGTACCTCGCAGATGTGAAGAATGTACGAGATAGGCTTCTTCTTGGCGGGAGGGAAAGCGTCGTCGCCGGGTACTGAAGCTGGAGGGAAAGCGCGAGAGATGTCGAGGAATCGATCAGGTTGGTCTCGTTGAAGAGCGTCGTACGCCTTGTTGATCTCCGATAGCGACACGGGGCCTACAACAAGATTGGCGAGTGTCAGCTCCAAGTCTGGGCTAAGAAAGAAGCGACGTTTCACTAACGAGATTGTCCAGAGCTCATGAGATCAGTTTCTCGACTAACGATGTCGAGCACGAGACCAAGAACGAGCGCAACGAATGGGTTGTATAGATCTCTGGCAAAGTCGGTCAAAAGCTAGAAGCAGGCAGAAACGAGATCAGCTGTGAACAAGCGAAGGATCGAGCAGAATAAAACTTACTTGGGCTCTCCAGCGAATATGGAATCTCTCAGGATTGATGCGGAAGAACACTTCGTCCTATTCACAGACAAAGCACAAAGTAGATGAGTAGTTGTCGAGACGGACTTAGCGAAAAGACAGAACGAACCGGCAAAGGAGGATCGACCCTTTCGTATCCTCTTCCACCATTCGCCTCTTCCTCGTCATCACTCGAGATATCTCCCTTTCTCTTCTTCTTCTTTCGACGTCTCGGTGCATCGTCATCGGAAACGTCACCATTCATGTCTCCGCCCTGACAGGAGATCACCGCACGAAATCAGCTCGACTCGTTTGGCTCGGGATCTTCGAGGAATGGCAAGCTTACCTTTCCTTTCGCACGTTCTCGCTCTTCTTCTGCCCACTCGAGCTGTTTCTGCCTGAGAGTGCTCTTCACCGAAGCGAGATCTTTCGAAGTAGGGATACCTACTCGAATCGAGTTCGTCAGCATCGTCTCGAATACAAGTCATACAAAAGGAGTAGCTCACCTTTGATGGTCAATCTCAACTCTTCTTCCCACTTGATTTCGAGCGAACTTGGAGAAAGCTGCGAGCCTGGAGTTACGCAAGAAATGAAGTTTTCGGCGAACGCTCTCCGAACGAGATTTTCCGCTGCTTCTTGAGCTACACAGTATTCCCACAAAGCTTATGAGCTCAACGGTTTACGTTTAGGGAGCCAGAGATACGAGTGCTTACCGTCTTCATCTGATTCTATTTTGGCCCTTTTCTTCCCCTTCTTGTCCTCCTCGATCCCGAACATGTCCTCAGTGCTCTTGTTGGTCAATAGCTTCTGCTTGACGACTTCGTACAGATCCTCCTTTCTCAAGATCCCCTCATCCCATAGTACTTTGATTACTTCTTCCAACTCTTTCCCATTCTCCCATTCCCCTCCCATCTGAACATAGATACCTCCTCGTAATCGCCTCTCGACAGCATCGTGATTGATCTCGTATAGTTCTGTCAATCGACCGTTGAGGGCTTCGGTTTCTGAGTGGTAGAGGAGGTTGTGAATTGAGAGGATGAGAAGTGATGATTGAACGATAGTTGGAGAAAGGGTTGTGAGACGAGCGAGTTGAGGGAAGGATAGAGAGCCCCTAGAGAGTAAGATAGAAGCGATTTCCTACCGAGATCCGAGAGGGAGAGATGCGAGTTAGCCAATTTGAGCGAGAGGATGAGCGAAGTTGCAGACTGCTCCTCTTTCGGCCCGCATGTATATTGTAGAGTAGTCTGTAGCTTGTAGGATCTCCCCCGCGCTAGTCTGGCTTGTGCTCCCTCTGTTATCCGCTGTTTGCAACAATTCCTTGAAAGGGTTCTCCAACACTACCCAGTCCCTCTGATCGCCAAGAGATATGATAGAAAGACTCACTCCTACTGCTGAACCGAATTGCTGATACACCAAATGCTCCAGCAGCCTTGTGCGTTCCAGACTCGACATGGCTCAACTTTGATCTTCGACACCAGCTCTTGAGAGCTATAGGAGCCTTGGAGACTGTGATGTGGACCTCGTGAGCTAGCCGAAAAGTCGGTGATGGGCTGTAGGCGAAGCAAATCCGTGAGTCGAGTTGTTGAGTGAGCGACGAAGAGGGAAATCGTTCAAGTTTCGAGCGAATCTTCTCCCACTCATCACCTTCTTCTCCGATTCAAGCTGTCAGTCAATGTGAGACTCTGTCGCACTAGCGGCTGTAAGTATATCGAGTCCGTTGCTCGCTTCCGTATCTCGTCTGTTTCGTTTCGCAACGAGGAACTCAACTTGCGCTAAACGTCCCCACCGGGGAGTGCTCACCTCGAGAGTGAACCTCGCGTTAATCCTCGACACACCATTGCTCTAGCACACCTGAACTTGTATTCTCGCCGATCAGACATTTTCGCAAGTGCAATGCCTTTTGCTCTTCGTCTCTCGACACTAGCGACTCGGACTCGTCAAAGAAGGAAGTAGCGAATATACACAGACATAAACAGGGTAAAACTTGTGATAAAGCGCAATCACCTTCCGCCGAGAGTCAAAACAATCCCCTCCAATTCCTCTGCGAACTTGCCTATCCATCGCAACTCACGTTCTCCGATCTCCCGCCTCTCATCCTTGGTAAAAGCGCAGAGAAGATACCCTGCTTTCCGCATCGAGATGATCGGCATCAACAAGCCTGTTTGATAAGCGTCCCGATTGTTCGATAGTTCGGCAGTGCGAAACAGCAATCCGTTCGACGAATGCAGCGCTGAGAGATGCAACTCGGGATCGAAGTTGGGTTGCGGTCGCGGCATTCCGCTCGATGAGAGGATATCGAGCGACGAGGGGACGGTGGTCGAAGGGGAGGAGAGCTTTGCGAGATAGACGAGGTCGAAAGAAAGCGCTTTGAGTAGCATGCGAGTCGCAGTGTCGAACTTCTTCTGGGTCGACGACATTGTCGAGACTGGTTGTTCCGTGATGGCGAAGGGAGAAGCGGTGGTCGTGTTGAGGCCGAGTGAGTTTGTCAGAGGGAGATACGACTGGCGATAGCTAGCTTTCCTGGTCGAAGTCGGCGAAGGAGCGAGGAGGGAATCGGTATCGCCCGATTCTGGCAGCGAGGAAGAAGTTGTCGATCTCGAGAATGAGGCAGCTTGCGGTAATTCGCAGGGAGGGGAAGCGGGAGGTGTCACGGGGAGAGAAGCGAAAGGAATGGATGGGAGAGGATCGGATGGGAATGCTCGAGGAAGGAGGAGTGGTCTGAGTTGTGGAGATGAACGAGAGGAGAGACGGCGAGCAGCAGAATCTGAGGCATTGGGGACGAGAAGGGTGGAGGAACAGGAAGTCGAGCTTTGTCGGCTAGAGGAATCCATTGAGTCGTGCAGTGACAGCTGAGAGAGGTTCGGAAACGTTGAAAGGGAAGTGCTCGACGGCGCAAAGCTGGTGTCGTGATGTCGACGAGGTGGAGCAGGGAAATCATCGGAATCCGAGTGAAGATCCTATTCACATCCAGGTGTTCAGCTTGAACGTGCGAAGTGTGGAGAGAAAGCAGAAGTGAACGAACCGAAGCGTAGAACGACTGATCGTCGAGAGTCTCAAATGCCATTTCCGATCTCCTTCGCAACTGTGCTTCATGCCTTTTCAATTCGCTCTCCCTGAGCTGACTCCGCCTAGCTTCGTGTTGAACCCATTCGCTTGTCTTGTTCACCAACTTTGGTCGAGGTGTATCGCTAGGATGCTCGATCTGGTCGACTTGACTTGACTTTGTATTCGAACGACCTGCGACGAAATCGCCCAACACTCGTCTAAACCCTCTCCCGCTCTTGTCCTTCTTTGTCGGCGTAATAGAGATGTCGCTCTTCTGTTTCTGAACTACCTTGAAATCCCTTCCTCCTCTTCTCGAATTCGGTGGAACGAATCCTGCTCCTTTCTTGCTGCGATACCCTTCACTGATTGATGTCGCAGAGCTTGGAAAGGCCGAACTTGTCGAGCGTGATGAGATTGATTGGGTATCGATAGACATGATCTGAGATAAGGAGATAGACGGAAAGTCAGAAGACCGCTCAACGCGATAAGTGAGGCGGGAGAAAGGAGAGGCATGTTGATTGAAGTCTAATCGTTGGTTCAGCCGAGCGAAACTGGGCAGGATTTGAATCTGGGGGCGAGTGATAAGGGAGCTTTTGATAGTCGTAGTCGATAGTTGCATGAACCTGCGCATGAAAACGAAGACGGACAGGGAGTTGCCGCTGTCAACCCCAGGAGATAGACTGCATGTCCAAGGAGTTGATCTGCAGAGACCCGTGTAGATGGTTGTCCGAGGAGCGAGTGATAATCGAGCATCGCTTCTCCAGCCGAATGTTCTTCGATATGTATCTTTTTGAGTTGCAATGCTGTGTAAGAATCTACAAGACGATATTGTGACCATACTTATGACCTCGATTCGTGCTCGACTGTTGTGTTCGAAAGAAGAGCGAAGGAAGTCAGCTTCGAATCTCTTCCCTCGAAATGCGAAAGCGAGAACAGGAAAAAAAGAGCTTACCCTCTACCCATTTACTGACTCCCCCGTTCCATCCCTCGAATTTGCCGTCCGCCCAGGAGTCGCTCGGGAATCCCTGCCCTTCGATATCCAGTCTCCCTCCGCCGAGGAAGCCTCGTCGTAACGCATCTTCGCTAGCTCTCCATTCCGCCATTCTTAAACTGCTTCCGAAACCCTCCCCTAACTTAGTAGATCCCGAGAAGGCGCCGATGATGAAGGTGGGATGAGCGGACAATCTTCCCGATTCCTTCAGAAGTTTGTGCTGGAGGGTAGGGAGGGAAGCGGACTGGAGTTGTAGTGAGAGGATGCGAGTAGGGTTCTGGAACTTCAAAAGCGGGAGAATCGAGGAGGATGCGGTCTGAGAAGGTAAATTGGTCGAGATTGAGGGGACGAGGCGAGAGAGGAAGTGTCGATGAACGAAAGATCGAGCAGCGGCGAAGCCCTATGTGATCGATTTGGTCTAAGTGAAAGTGGTCCAAGAAGAGAGGACGGGAATGAACGTACATGTAATTCATAGACAGCTCCAATCAATGCTCTTGAAACCGATGCGAGGGCATCTTCGAATAGTACAGCATCACGCGTTGGCTCGTCAGGCTAGAGGGAAGATGCAATAGATCAGGATCTCTCAGTTCAGAGGTCGGTGAAGGTTGACTTACCTTTCGGTTCCATCTTACGAGACCTGATCCAGCAGCACCTTCTCTCGCTCCAACTTCGTCACCGAGCTTTCGTGCGCCTCCCCTACCGCCAACCAAATGCCCGTAAGCTCTATCTTTTCGAGACACTTTTCCTTCATCCTCTCTTCCGACTAATGCTTTCTCCAAACGACTCGGTCCGACTCCCCATGATTTCGCAACTTGTGCCAGTGTTTTGGGTCCCGCGTAAAGCGTCAAAGCAGCTTTTGTCACTCGAGTTGGGAGATTAGGGAAAGAGGATAGGAGGAGTTCGGTGGTGAGAGTACCGAGGAGAGAATTTCCGACTTGAGCGAGAGTCGTGTTCGAAGCGTGGGCGGGGGTTGTGGAAGGAGAGTCGGGGAGGATAGAGTCGTGGAAGTTCGTGAAGGTTCGTTGATGCGATGTTGTTGGCAGAGAGTCGATTCCAGACCAGAAAGATTCGTGGATCAGACATTGCTCAATCAAGGGCAGATGAGAGGCAAGATCGGGGAATTCAGGACTGGAGATTCGACCGGCGAATGCCGAGAGGGCAGAGAGAGGTGGTGGAGCGGTATATGCGTAGAGAAGGGAAAGTTGTTGGGATGAAAGGGGTGGAGGGACGTAATCGTCAACAGGTGCTGCTTCAGATTCTAGTGCCTCCTCCTCTGTCGCATTGGGCTCCTCTTCCGCCGCTCTTGGAACAGCTCGTGATCGGACGACTTCGGCAGGGATCGTAGGACGAGGAGAGATGACAGATTGTCTCGAGGATTCGGCGGTAGACGAAGAGGATGAGATAGATCGGACTGCGGACAAAAGAAACGACGCTGTCAGTATATGTTCGTGTCAGAGTGTATTGACTCGCTGGGTCCTTCACCGTTCTCGTCGTAAAGATGCAGGGCGAAGAGAGTGGTGATAATTCGAGAATCGCTCGTACTGCTTTTCAATCCCGATCCCAGCCGAGCGATTCCGTGATGTGTTTGATCCACCCTGTAGAGCTCCCTGCTTCCTTGCGATTCACCTCACACGACCGTTCATCTTTCCCTCCCTCGACCTTTTTCTGACTGACATCGAATCGCCGCAGCCTCTGTCTACCTTTGTAGATCCTTGTAATAATAGCCTAGTGCCCTGTACTAGCCAAGTGTCCGCCTTCGAGCCTCCAGTTGCTCGTTTGACGATTTGATGAAAGTCTTCTCCTCGAATCTTCTCCCTCCAATCCCAACTCGAGAGCCGTTCCATCTTGATAGAAAGTATCTATAGCGGTCCTATGATGTATCAAGCCGACTTACCTTGGTTCACTGTTGCTCGTTGAGACTTGTTGAACGCTCTGGCACAATTTCTACCTTGACTTTTCACAGCGCTTCTGCTGGCTGATGCGGTTGGACCCGAGTGTAGCAGGCTAGCAGAAAGGTGTGAGATCGGCCGTGACATGCTGCGACCGAAGTGGGAGGTGACCGAAAAGCGATTTGGGTAACGAGAGAGCCTTGAGATTTTGGGTGAGAGATTTCAGGGAATCGCATCTTGCGATCAACTTCATTCTTCTCTCTTTACTTCGGTTCGGACGGTGTCATTCTGCACGATGATGACGGAACCGACGAACCATCGAGGAATCTCGCTCGAAGACTCAGTCGCTGTTCACTCATCCTCGATGAATCCCTCTCTCGTTTGTCGAAGCAGCGATGCGAGCTACTCGCGAGTCCGCGATAACATCGTACCACTGCTGAATGGTATCACCCTGAGCTTTGGAAGGTGCTCATCGATGTTTGGTAGCGGATGTCGGGGTATTTTAGAATTGCGAAATCTGAAATGCGCTCTACTTTCCTTCGGTAACTTCCTCCGTTTCCACCCATAAATACATTTCGACGACAGCGTTGACTCGGTCATGAGAGGTCTAGCCAACTCCTCCTCCACCGTTGACACCCATCAAATGCAGCGCAACTTCGACCGTGGCTAGTGAACGGTTTCGAGTCAGTCCGAAGCTCTCCGATTGAAAAAGAAAGATAGAGCTTACTGATAGTGGCAGCACTCCCAACGAAACTACTGACGACAGTCGGTCTCAGCCCAACTGCGAACCCTCGCAGACCAAATACTCGCAACGTCCATTTCTCGGCTTTGGGATTCGGTCTAGGTCGTCCATCGACCATATCTGATCCTCCTTGTTGCGGCGGAAACACGCTCGAGAAGACACTGTAGGGAAGAGTTGAACGATATCGATATCGATTAGATTGAACAGAATCGCGGTAAATTTGGGAAAAGACGGAGGGAATCGATAGTCGTTTCTGCGGGGTGGTCTGACCGATTGGAGAAGAGGAAGAAGAAGAGGAAGAAGTAGTGGGAGTAGGGGAAGTTGAAGCGGTTGCTGATGATCTAGCTTTTGATTCGAAGTTGGCAGTCTGCAGTCGAGTCTTGACAATGTCGAATCTGTACGATAGCTCGAATACATTATTGGAGCACTTGGTATGACTGGACAGATACTTTCTGTACTCACGGGTAGGGTATCAGAGCGGATAGCGCTCCTGCTAGTCCACCAGCAAGTAGAATTCTTGCTACTTCACTCTTGCCCATGCCAGGACCCGACGGAGGTGGCGGAGAGTCGACGACTGAAGAAGATGGAGACGATGGCAATGTGACTCCTCCTTGATGGAACGGATGTTCACCTCTCAGCAGTCTTCGGAAAACGAAATCTGTTCAAGTCGCACAATCAGCTCATCAGCCTTCCATCACTCTCTATGTGGTGCGATGACCTCTGCGTCGAGAGAGAAACTCACAAGTTGCGAAGAATATCCCTGAGCTCACTCCATCGTGTGCACTCGTCATGAGACCTCCGACGTAAAATCCTCTCAATCCCTCCTTCTTCGCAATCATCTGGGCAATACGGAACGATCCCAACTTTCCTCCCGGTGATGATGATGATGATTCGACTTGTGCTCGAGTCTTGACCACCTCAATCTACATTTCGAGGGACGGGTAAGATAAATCAGTAGCTGTGGCTTATTGCTCGATTTGGGCGATCGAAGCGACGAAGGGCAGACTTACGGGAGTCTCGAGTAAAGCACATGCAGCTCCGGCCGTCGCACCCGCTAAGAAGACTCGCGGTAGAGCGTTCGGATCTTGTCTATCTTGTCCAAATTGTTGCCTATTTCAACTAGACTTTGGTCAGTCTCTTACTCAAGACATCCTCAGTGAAATCGACTTACATAACCCGACCGTATAAGCCGAAGAAAGCAGAATCGATGAACGCTAATCCAAGGATCGGACCTGCTGCTCCCGCGAAAAAGAACCGAATTCCTTCTGATCGATATAACGACATGATTGAGGGTTTCTCCCGCCGTGTTTGAGTAGTTGGTTGTTTAGTAGTGGTCTGCGAGGACGAAGAGGTCGATGTGGAAGAAACGGAGGAGGAATTTGAAGTAGTCGAAGGGATTTGAACTGCCGAAGCTGCCGTTCTCAGGTTCGACGTATCTCGAGTATTCGGACTTGTCAGAGTGGCTTGTTTGTTCGAGTTCGGCTTTGTGAGCATGATAGGGGAAGTGGAAGATTTGCCGACTCGAGGTGAATTGGGAAAAGTTGCAGAGGAGCCGGAAGAGGAAGGGGATGAATGGGTTTGAGCGGTTTGTAGTCGTACTTTGAGTACTTCGAACGGGTTTCCAGCTATCACTCCAACTGCAACAACGAAAGAACGGGTTGCGAAGAGGGGTTTGCGAAAGTGTGCGGGAGAAGTGTCAGTCAACTTGTCCTCTGAGCAGCTCTCGGTATGCACAGAGATTCCTCGAATCTGCTCTTGATTGCTAAGCCGACTCTAGTCGTTCCCTCTAGTGCTTGTCCGTTGTGAACAGGTCTTCCACCATTTCTCGCACCTCTTCTCCCCTCTCGCTACCGAGCTCTTGTAAGACCGTACAGGCTTGAATGAAGAGCTTACCTGCACCTCCCAGCCAACCAGCGACCAAATCTGCTGATGTATTGACCTCATGTTCCTTCTCTGATCTTTCCCTTTCTCCCGCTGATGTCGGAGCTAGATCTGGATGTGTTGTCGGTGGTATCGGTGGATCTGATGAGCTCTCCATCCGTGTAAGAATTCGAGAGAGTAGAGAGCGGAGTCAACTTTTGCTCGTTTCGTCTCTCTCTCGCTTTCCTCTCACTTTTGTTTACCGGCTGGTCGTTCGACATGTCGGATGACCTCTACATCCTTTGCTTCTCGCTCAGCTCTGAGCGCCGGCCAACATCGCTTCGTCTCCAAACTTCCTCGTCATTTCCCTTGATTCTTCGGCATACTGCTCTCCTCTGCGATTGGTGCTGAGGCATGGCTCGGGCGAGATTACATGCTGATTGCGTCGTCCAGATTGAGCTTGTGAGCGAGTCAGCTTTCGCCCTCATTTCCCGGTTTGCGACGGTTTTCGCTTTGCCTTCGTCAGATTCGGGTTTTCATTTGTGGTTTCTCTCTCTGTATGCTATGCACTGTTAAGTTTATACGGTGAAGTATTTCGTATCTTAAGGGTCGGTTATAGATGTAGACTAAGTGTGTTACGACTGAAGAAGCAAGAGTAACACTACGAACAAACGAGAGATATAGAATAGCGACTGCTAGCCAGTCCAAACTAAAACTAGACGAAAAGTAAATGATCAGAGAACAAAACAGTCTGAATCCGAACAAGTCTGAATCCGCACAAAAACGTAATCAAGGAAGGACAGCCAGTCTATTCCTCAACATGCACTCTTCAAATTCTGTCGTAACGCTCGTCTCCCGTTGATTAAGACGGCTCGCAAGGCAGGCGATACTCAGCATGCGGTCTCAGCCATTTTCGCACCGACCTCGCTAGACTGACTCATTATTCATTCGCTTGCAGCGTACAGACACACCGAGAGGTATCGGAGCACTAAGCACTGCTTTATGAATACGTTCGTCGCCAGCGCTGGGCATGTTCAATCAGATTCATCAGGAGAGACGCTCCATTCGATTTGGTTGTGACATCAAAGTTTCAAGTAATCTTCCTGGATTGTTCAGTCGAGAGTGAATATCATTATTCACTTTGAGTCCTAAGTCTTTTCGCATTCCCGGCATCTCTTCCCATCGAGAGGCGCTCCGCCAGTAAGTTTCGTTCCCTCACTCCCTTACTGAGCTTACCCCGCTCGTACCCCTGACCCCCATCAATTGCGTGTCGCTAGACATACCATGGGAGACGTCCGTCTGCAAGGCCGCTCGCGCAAGAGACGATTATTCTGAACGACAATCGAGCCTGGGAGTGTTCTCTTGAAAGAAACAAAAGAGCCACCTTTGTCGTTCTCGACGCAGGTGCCTAGTGCGCTACTGCCACTGGTGGATAGGCAGTAGATCAGAGTGGAGTCGTAGCAGAGGGCAGCGCTTCCGAATCAGGTCTTAAATAGAAGCATGAAATTCCTCATGGAAAACACTGTACAGGGCTATCTATGGTACTCTCTACCTCCCTGGATGACTCGTTTACGTATATCGAACAGATCCAAGCTTCAGTGGCAAGCAGTCCTCGGTAAGAACCATTTCTGGCGAAAAGAGAGGTCAAAGCCCAACCTCTCTCGACCGCTTCTTTTCTCTCCTTTCAGCTCTCGAACGCTTTTGAATCTACAAGGCTAACATATGAAGAACTTGCGCAAGTATTTGCAAGGGACAGGACTGAGTTTTAGAGGAAATCAAGCGAGAAACCAGAATAAATTGTCAGTTTCGTCGAGGGTCGAGTTGACTTGAGACAGGCTACTCCTAGTCTCAGAGTCTCAGCGAGGACCTCATAGCATATATACTACTATCAGAGTCCTGCTGGCATGACAAAATAGCAGCTCTGCTGGCGCAAAGGCAGCGCGTCAGACTTCTAATCGATCTCTTCGAAAGAGTCGGTCAGTTGGCATCTGAAGGTTGCGGGTTCTCGGCCGCTTCGCGGCCCTTCTATCACACTATCAGCTCAACGTAGAAGCTGTTGCACCCAAGGCTTGAGCGAAAGGCAGCTTTCGAGGCAGGAGCGGTCCTTGCGAGCATTCTGATCGAACATTCTCTCCCACGCTCGGACATGTCTGTTCCGCTCTTGCTAGAACACTGCCCACATACTCTCGGTGATCTATTCTTGACTCAGACAACCCCTTCCTCACTTTCCGGATTGTACTCCTGTTTCATCTCGAGCTGATGAACTGAAACTTTTCGATCGATTTCGATATTGGACAGACGACTACTGGCGAGAGAGTGAAGGAAGCGGAGGAAGTAGAGGGACAGAGAGGCAGGGGAACAGATATTGCAGTTGCAGAGTAAGAGGTGTAGAGTAAAACGTGGTCGCAAGACAAGAGGAAACAATTTATGGACGACCGGTCTTGATGATACCCTGTACATCGCAATAAAAGACGATCAACAGGCGTCAAGGGGATAATGAAGAGAGTCGGGAAACGTACAGCTCTAACCAATTTATCAACTTTCCTCCTAATCATAGGATCCTGCATGTGACTCTGTAGACTCTTCGGATCCTGTTGAGCCTGTTGCAAGATACTTTGGAACACTGGATCCCTCATGATTTCTTGTACTTCTGGATCCCTCATCGCTCGTGCGTACGCCTGTTCGTCCGTCTCTCCAGCTCGTGATTCGTTGTCTGCGAACGTGATCTTTCGCATTTGGGAAGAGATTTCAGAGGTGTGGGCTTGTGCGGTATCCTTCTCGGCGGCCTGATAGTGCGGAACTGGTGTCAGCACGAGAGAAGGAGGGCAGAGTGAGTGAAAGAGAAAACGTACGAGTTCGATAGCTCCCAAAGCTTTCGAGAAATCCTTCATAGCGAACAAAACATGACTCTTCCTGATGTATCCCTTGACTGCACGTGCACAATCCCCATAATCAGCTTTTCGCTCCTCGTTCATGTTTGAGCGAAAGAAAGGGGAGGAACTCACCGAAATCAGGTTTGACTTCGATCGCCTTATCAGCATCCTTGAGTGCTTCGGGTAACGCAAGAAGTTTCGTGTAGGCAGCAGCTCGGTTAGTGTAACCTCGAGGATCTTCTGGGTTTCGCTTGATCGATTCAGAGTAGTGTTTCACTGATCCTGCGAAATCTCCACCCTATACATTCCGAAGTCGACATCAGTTCACTTCGTTCCTCATATGCGATCCGATTCCATAGAGACAGCAAAGAAGATCCGTAGTGAAAGAAAGGGAAGAAGTTGCAAACTCACCTTGAATAACTTGTTTCCCTCCTCTCGTTCCTGCTCCGCTTTCGCCGGATCAATATAAGCCAGTTTCTCCTTCTCAATCTTCTCCTTTTCTGCAACCTTCAACTTCTCGAGTACGTCGGGAGTTCGATGTTCCGTCAAAGATTTCTGAAGGTACTTGATACCGTTCTCGTAGTCTCCTAGTCGGATGTAGGAGGTACCGATTCGACCGAGAGCCCTATCATGGTCGGAATGGAAGTTAGCACGAGGCGGGAGAAGGGAGAGGAGGAGGAGGGAGAGAGAGGTTTACTTTGCGATAAGTTTGAAATCTGCTCGTTGGTCTCGTCCTTCATCTACTGCTTTCTCACAGGTTTCAATCGCTTTCTTGTATTCACCTTGTTCGAAGTAGACAGCTGTAATACGTCAAAGGGGAGAGGGAAGAGAGAGGTTAGTTTTTTGGTTTTACCCCACTTTGACCCACAAGATGTCGCTCTTGAGAGAGGGAGTGAGAGGGTGGAGTATGAGCTTACCTGCCAAGTTGTTCAAGTAGGTAGGATCCTGATAGGTTTCGTGTGCTTTGATGTAGAGTTGTTCAGCTTGTTCAAAGTCTCGTTGTTTGTAAGCTGCGTTGCCTTGCTCTTTTAGTTTCAACGATTCTTGTTGCTCTGGTGTGCTTTGAGTCATGGCTAGTAGTGTATCTGAGAGTGGAGGTGGGAGAGGTAGAAGAGCGAAAGTTGGCGGAATGTTCGACACAAGTTCGACAAGTTTCCATGCCAACTCAGTAAATCTATCTTGAATCTATTAATTTCAGATATAGTCTACGTGCAAGCTAGTACACCTGATAAGCCACTTCATGTAATTTCAGTGTTTTTGGTGTGACGTTTGTCGAACGTCGATTTCGAAGAACCTCTCTCGCTCTTCCACTTCCCACTCACTCTCTGCTCGTACTCAAGTACACGCTCAATTCATCCTCTCCCACTCACCCACACACCCACACAAGCTCTAGAAACTATACATCATGGCTGGATCAGTAACTGACTGGGACTCAAAAGTGAGTCCTCCTTCTGTCTCTCGTACTCCTCTCCCTCGCCACCCCATCACTGACACACTCACTCTCATGAACAGGTTGTTATCGGACACAAAGCGAGAGCACCTACTGTCGCCAAGACTGATGCGCAATTGAACGCTGCTAGGAGGGCTGGAGGTGTACTCGATACTGATAGGAAATGTAAGTCAACTTACTCATACTATCGCGAGAGTGTAGAGAATGGTGGAGCAAGATTGGAGTAGGAGAGTGCGAGGTTGAGGAGGAATGGGTTTTTGATGAGGTCAGACGACTTTAATCAGGAATCGATCAAACGGAAGGAGGATGTAGTAGTAACGATGGGAAGATAGCAGAGTACAACCTGGGTGACATCGTATGAGGTTCGAGTGACTGACTTTTTCGATTCATACCTCTCTTCCCTCACTTCGATCTGTCCCTCGTTCTTCCCTTCGAACACCTCCCTCCCGCTTCGCCTAATCCGCTCCACTCTCCCTCTTGTCACGATCAACGATATCTAGCTACCGGAAACAAGGCATTCGCTGGACCTGATCACGCTAAAATCGCCAAACTTGATCGAGATGTGAGTTTCCCTCCTTCTTTTCGCTCTCCTCTCGCCGCTCTCACTGACTCTTCGCTTCTCTCATCCTTCATCTTTGCTTCACAATGATGCCTCTCATCCTGCCAACCCAAATCTCCATCTTACTCTCATCTTCATTCGCTCTCAATTCCGACAGAACGAAGTCGCACCACCACCTACCGTCTCTCTCGAACTCGGCAAAGTGATTCAAAAAGCTCGACAAGGTTACGTCAACTCTGCCGGGGAGAACAAACCTTTATCTCAAGGAGATCTCGCTCAAATGTTGAACGTCAAATCTACTATCGTTCAAGAATGTATGTCTCCCCTTCTCTCTATGAACCTGAGGATGCGGTGCTGATTGAGTTGGGAGTGGATATAGATGAAAACATGAAAGCTAAACCTGATCCAGCGGTTTTGGGCAAGATGGAAAGGATTTTGAAAGTTAAATTGAGGGGTACTGGACTTGGTCAACCTCTCGGAGGTCCCAAGAAGGCAAAGTAAAGTGATCACACGGGAAGATTGGAGGAGCAGACATCGCTTGAACAAGCAGTGGGTGGGAGGAAGGAAGATGTAGATACAACCGATGATTCAAATAGTTCATAAATTCGCAATTTTAGTTTTTTACTACCCCTAGGATTCGATCTTCCTTCTCGCTTTGCAAGCGAGACAACGTTCTCGTGACACCTCTGTCGTTGTGGTACGGTCCAACAGTAGAAGTCTCAAAGACCACCTCTTGCATTTCTTGCGAAACGCCTTCCCTTCTCCTTCCTATCACCCTCTCACTTCAACTCCTCACTCTCTCTTTCTCTCATGTCGGAACCCCTCCACACCAGACAGCTCTCGACTAACTCGTCTTACTCCTTCACTCAAGATCTCCCCTCCTCCTCGAACTCCCGCTCGCCTGGACTCGACTACTCCTCCAACTCCTACACCTATTCCTACGATGCAGGAGGACCTTCTCACTCGTTCGACTATGGTCAGAACCGAGATTCACTAGCTCTAGATCAACCCTATGAATCTTCACTCCCGAATCGAGAGGAGGAGCACAAAGTGAAAAGAGGGAGATACAGGGCAAGGTCAAGCTCTATTTATAGTCAACACACACCGAAGATGAGGGATCAAGAAGAGAACCCGTTCGAAGGGGATGAATATCAATTAAATTCGTTTCGAACCCAAACCGACACTTCATCAATTCAGAACTCGAAGAGATCAAAACGTTATGGTTTGACATCGGACGATCGACATCATTCAGAGGAGGAGGAGGAAGAGGAAGATTCAGATCTCGAAGTGATTAGGGAGGAGTTAACTCCGAAAGTGAGAGAGAAATATGCGACGGGGAGAATGAGGTTTGAGACTTTGAGTATGGAGGAATTGGGGTGGATGGGAGTTAGCGCGTTGCTCGTTTTGGGGTTGAGTACGGGGGCTATCGTCGTAGCTATCGTTGGGTGAGGAAGAGGGCGGAAACAGGAAAGCGAAAGGGGAATCGCTCTTGTGAGTTTCCGCGAATAGTTCGGAAGGTTTAGTGGACTAACTGAGTTGCCGACGACGTCAGCTACGATAGGGTACTAGTAAGGGAGCGTCAAGAATGACGCCAATTCCGAAAAGGATCCGAAACGAATCGGTTCGACAAGATATCTTCGCTGTTTGACTCGTTCACTCAGTCAATCAAGAGGTCGTACATTGGGGTCAATGAGAATGGACAAGCTGAACTACTGTCGAGCACGCAAAACGGTCAACGTGGGATTACGGACAAGGGGAACGACTTTTGCAAGAAACGATAGTATCCAAGCGAAGGATGGAACGAGGGAATTCGGGTTTATAGCGGGACGTGGGCTACATCAGTATAGCCATCGTCAAATGGTAATGAGTCACGACGGAGCGGGATCTATAGCGAGCCGTTAGCAGCAGGATTGAAGGGAATCATTGTCTTTCGAACAAATTTGCACGTCTACAATTCGTTCGATCTCGATTCTCCTTCGCAATGTTTACTTCGGAGAGCGTTGAAACGACAAAGCGACTCGACTGGTGTCAAAACAGTGTGATCTTGCGACTGTTGTTCGAGTTTGCTCATTTCGAAGGTCGAGCGACCGAATCAATTTCTCATACCTTTTCGTTCAACCTCACGAAACACCCACCTCAAACCGCTAGCTTCCACCTAGGTAGCTCATACAAGGTGAGCTCTACTCTCTATGGTTCTCACAGGTTCAGCAAGGTTTAGCAGGAATCAGTGAGGGATCTAAGCGTGTCATCTCAAGAGGCAACTACACTCGACTGATCGACTCAAGCGACCAAGCGACATCTGTCACGGGTACTTCAAAGCGTGCTTGAGCTATCTCAAGTTATCAGGTGATACTCTGGTTGAAGAAGCGGGAATGGGAATGATGGGAAATACGTGGTGGAGAAGAACCTCTCCTCACTCAATCTAGATGCCAAGTGCATCAAGGGACTAGTAGACAGCTCACTCTGATCACTGTCAACCACTCGCTTGCTTGATTCGAGGTGTTGAAGGATCAACTTTGCTTGTTTCCCATTTCACTCGGACAATCAATAACTAATCTCCCCCCCTCTCTCTCTGCGCACTCTAGATGCTACCGTGGAATCCACCTTCCTCATTCTCACTCAACCATCAACAATCTTCAAACTCTGGAGGGGATCCACCTCGGTACAATAATCAACCTTATTCAGATCAACCCAATTATCAACAC
>Ga0308160_10002420_pt1 | contig 22630 bp, 40 predicted proteins | sample PhyFR1_FD_201036 | JGI IMG/M metagenome (GOLD analysis project Ga0308160, IMG submission 201036) | Phyllosphere microbial communities from UC Gill Tract Community Farm, Albany, California, United States - DLSLF.R1 | ecosystem: Host-associated > Plants > Phyllosphere > Unclassified | place: USA...
CCATCTGGCCAAGTCGTTCGAGAGCCTGTTTGGCTCCGTCACGTGCCTGCCCGGTTGCTTCACGCTCTACCGAATTCGCACACCCGACACGCACAAGCCGCTGTTCATCTCGGACCAGATCATCCTCGACTACTCGGAGAACCGGGTCGACACGCTCCAGTACGTCCATCCCATAGCAGCCCCCCTCTCACGGTCAACCGACCGCTAACGATCTGCGATCGGACCTCCCCCTTACAGCCTCAAGAACCTCCTCCACCTCGGCGAGGACCGCTACCTGACGACACTCCTCCTCAAGCACTTCCCGACGTACAAGACGACGTTTGTCCGGCCGGCGCACGCGCAGACGGTCGCACCCGATGACTGGAAGGTCCTCATCTCGCAGCGGCGCCGGTGGATCAACTCGACCGTCCACAACCTGGCCGAGCTCATCTTTGTCGATAAGCTCTGCGGCTTCTGCTGCTTCTCCATGCGCTTCGTCGTCTTCATCGACCTCCTCTCGACCATCACCGCCCCGGTCACCGTCGCCTACGTGCGTCCCCTGGCGTTTTCGCTCTGTCCTCCCGGTCGTCCTTCGCTAACTCTCTCGCGCTGTCGTCCGCCGACTGCAGCTCGTCTACCTCATCTACCTCGTCGCCGGCGAGGGCAAGACGATCCCGACGCTCTCGATCATCATGCTCGCCGCCATCTACGGCATCCAGGCGCTCATCTTCTTGTTCCGCGGCAAATGGGACATGATCGGCTGGATGGTCTTCTACATCCTCGCCATTCCCGTCTTCTCCTTCATCCTCCCGCTCTGGTCGTTCTGGTACATGGACGACTTCAGCTGGGGCTCGACCCGCATGATCCAGGGCGAGGGCGGCAAGAAGATTGTCCAGCACGTACGTCCTCACCGGCTTTGCCTCACTCCTTTCCTGACGCAGCCCGATCCTGATCTTGCGCGCCGCTCATCCCTGCGCGTCTCCTCCAGACCGAGGGTGTGTTCGACCCGAAATCGATCCCGCTCAAGACGTGGAATGACTATGAGGTGCGTCTTTCTCCCCTAACTTATACCTTCCCCCCCCCTCCCGGGCGCTGACCTTCTTCCATACGGCCACTTAGAACGAGCTCTGGGACCGCGAGTCAAACCACTCGGTCGGCTCTTGGGTCCCGCCTTCGAAGCGCGAGATGATGGAGGCTGGCGCCGAGTCGCTCTACGGCCGGCAGACGCTCTACAACGCCCCGCTGCCTCATGGCGGCTCGCCCTTGGTCTTTGAGCGACAGACGCTCCACAGCCCTCACGGCTCCCAGGCAGGCTACCTACCGCCGACCGCCTCGTTCTACGGCGGTGGCGCCGGTCCCTACGAGCAGCCTCACCAGGACCGGCCTTACCGCGATAACGACCGGGCGACGTCGATGTACCAGGCGGCGCCGTCGCATCGCGATGTTGACGGCGGCGGCGGCGAGCAACCTTCGGATGCTGAGCTCGAGGGCTCGGTCCGGCGCATCCTCGCCGACGCCGACCTCAACGCGGTCACCAAAAAGGGCGTCCGCAAGGATCTCGAGCGCGAGTGGGGGGTCGACCTCTCTGGCCGCAAGGACGCCATCAACCGCTTCATCGAGGACGCTCTCCTCGGTTAGACACTTCTTTTTCCGCCCGCCTCCTCCCCTTCCGCCTGCCCTGCAGCTGGCCCCCCCCTTCGTTCCCTGCCTGTAGTATGCCTTCCCCCTCCCTCGCTCACTATCACTCAACCTCTCGCCCATGGACACTACCTCCCTACACGCTCACCCCCTCTCTCCTTCTTTCTCTCCGCCGCTCCTTTTGACGACCGACCGGCCCTCTCGCCTACGCAACCCCGACCCGCAAGCAACCTTTTCCCTGAACCATCTCTCCTCATGACCCGCTCTCCCGTCGTTCTGGAGAAAGGGTGTGCCATCTCGAGTATCGTTGCGCAAGTCTCCCCGCCCGCTGCCCGCAATCCACCCGCCTCCGACTGGCGAGCGCAGCCGAAGAAAGCTGGTTGTGATGGAGGCAGGACGGCTTCAGAGGTGCGTCGTCTCGATGGGGTGGTTTGGAGTGACCGCGTCGGTGTTGCATGACTGGCGATTCGTCGATAAACGCCGCCCAGCGTCCTAGGACATCTCTGCGTCGGCCCCAACCGCATCCAGCGTATCTCGGACGACCGTCACTCCTGTCGGTTCGGCGAGCAGGTCGTCGACGTCGATCAGGGGCTCGTCCTCGTCGTCGCTCGGCCAATCAGGCGAGGGCTCGCGCCCGACCGGCCTCGGCTGCTTGCGACCGACATCGGCCGCTGCGGGGAAGCGCTCGTCGTCGTCGTTGTCGTCGCTCGGCCAGTCTGGGCTTGACTCGCGCGCAGATGGCGCCGCCCGGCCCTTGCCTTTTGTAGACGCCGTCAGGCGGTCGATGCCCATCTCGTCGAGCGCCCGCTGGGTGAGGTTGCCGGCTTTCGTCGTGCTCGGCGGCGGGCCACCCCGGAAGGGCGTCGTAAAAGCTTCCCGCAACCGCCGGACCTTGACGTCGCCCAGGCCCGGGCAGAGCGAGAGCTCCTCTGGCGTAGCGTTCACCATCCGGTCGAAGCTCTGGCAGCAGAGCGGTGAGCTGGGTCAGCTTTCGCTCTGGACCAGATAAGCGGTTCTTGACGCACACCAAACGACGTGCTCAGTGTCAGGACGTCCGTCTTGTTGACGCCCTTGACCGTCGTCAGCAGCCGGTGGAGCTGGTTCTCGTAGCCCTGGGCGACGCGCTCCTTGAGAATGTCGGGCGACTTGTGCTCGTAGAGCTTGTAGGTTGCAATGTACTGCCCGGCTTCTTCGGGGCTGTTGGGGGAGAGGTGTTCAGCTGCTGGCCTACTCCATCGTCGACCGGAAAGACTAACGCACGTCCATGCGACGACGACGGTCAGGTTGTTGATGAGACAGATCTGCAGAGTCGGGACAGACGCGAGTTTAGCAGCCGATCGATTGTATGTTCGCGAGCGCAAGGCTCGAGTGCACCTTGGTAATCTCTCGTATCGGCTCCTGCGGATCACTCTGCGGACGGCCGGAACGTCGGTCAACCTTCTGCGCAGCTCCCCGTCACGTAGAGCTTGATCGAGAGACGTACGACGTCGCAGTGGACGAGGATGACCCGGAGCTCATACATGCCCCCGAGCTTCTCAATCCGACCATGCAGGTACTCTGGATGGAGGCGGTGGTAGCGGAGTCTGCGGCGACCGGGCGGTGGAGGCGATGCGCAGCCGGGACAAGAAAGAGCGAGTCAGGGGCGGCCAGGGAGACAATGTCAGCGTACGGTCCGCACGAGTCGTCGCCTCAACGGCTCCAGCTGCAGGCCAGGCGACAGACGCACGACAGGTAGAGGATGCAGCTGTGGGCGCCGACGACATAGTCGGGGACGATCTCGCCATACTCCCAAGGAACGCCCTTGATGAAGGGAATGATCGGGTTGCCACGCTGCAGCCGGCCGACACACGCATCGGGTCAGCGTCCGGTGAGCAGGGCAGCATCTGTCCCAGCGGAGAGCGCGCACCTGCCGAGCCGAGACGACGATGGCATTCTTGGTCCGCGACGCCTGCTGGACAACCGGCTTGGCCACCGGGGCCGCGGTCGCTCCTCCTCCTCCGGCCTGACCCGCTGGACCACCCGCAGGGCCTGGCGTCGCCGATGAAGACCTGACCGGCACGCCCCCTACGGCCGCGGCGTTCCTCAGACTGCCCGCCTGACCACCCGCACCCGTTGAGCTGCTGTTGCTGCCGATTGCAGCTGCCGAGGACGCCTGCTGGCCCGGCAGGGGCCTCGCCGGCGGGGGTTGCCGAGCGCGAGGTGAGGGAGGGCCCGAGGGCGGCGACGGCATCCGGCGCGGGAGCTGGGCGGCCGACGTGAAAGCCGGCGGTGAGGGATCTGGCGAGGGCATCCCGGCGAGCTGCTCTCTCGCTCTCTCGAGAGGGTAAGGTGATTGTCGGCAGCCCCCTCTCTCTCTTGAGGCGGTCATCGCGCTCTGGCCGGCCGGCCGGCCGACTCCGCCCTGCGACGACGACGACGCGCGTAATCGACGCCAGCAGGCCGCTCTCGCCGACTCTCCGACCACGACGAGCGAGCGACTGAGCCCTGCAACGACATCGGACAGGATCGGACAGGAACTAGAAATTTCGCGGCCCACACTCTTTCAGCCCTCTCTGCGCCCTCACCAGCCTTGCCTCGCATGCTGCGGACGTTTCTCGATCTGCAGACGTCGCTCCGCGGTGCGAGCCTCATCTTCTCAAAGGGCCTCCGCCTCCAGCAGCACGACCTCGCCGCCCGGGCCGAGCGGCTCGCTCAGGTGGGTCGCCCTCGTACATCGTACAGGCGATTGCTCTCCTCGTCGATGCTGACCGTTGAATGTCCGGGGAACAGGCTCTGCCGAGGACGGGCCGGCCGTTGAACGAGGCGCCGCCGCACGTCGTAGTCGTAAGGAACGAGTCGAGCCCAGTTTCACCACCACCGCTGCCGCCGGCGACGCCGGCCATCGTCGATCAGCCCGACTCGTATGCTGCCCCGCCGGCTGCCGTCCCTTCGGCGACCGAGCCAGCTCCTGCACCGCTCAAGCCGGTGCCGGCCCCCGAGCCTGCTCCCGCGCCGGCCATTACGTACGAGGAGGCCTTCTCGCGCTTCGCGGTCGAGGCGCGCAACCCTCCGCCTCCGCCTCCGCGGCCAGCACCGGTCGAGGCGCTGCTGGCCCGCACGGCCGAGGTGGCGGTCAAGCCCGAACCCACAGTCGTGAAGGCTGAGCTCCCTCGGCAGGTCGAGCCGACGCCGCCTCCTGTCCAGTCAGCACCGGTCGAAAAGCCGCTGGCTCCCCCGACGGAAGTGCCGGCAGCTGCCCCTCTCATAGAATCTCCTGCGATGACACTGCCAGACCTCGACGCCGACCGAGTTGAGCCGACCCTGCGTGCATCGCGTGTGCCCTCGTCACGACTCGGCCGGCTCTTCCACTACGGCAGTAGGTCGCCCCTGCTCGTCTTCAAACCCAGCCCCACGAAAGGCACTGACTGGACCTGCTACCGCAACAGCCCTCGCTACGTCGCTCACCTGGGGTGCCGCGTCCGAGACGTTCCGCCGATCGACCTCGGCCGCCTCGGACGGTCCTCAGTCGTCCCCTTTTCTGTCGGAGCGCAACTTGAACCGGCTGGTCGACAAGCTCGGCCAGATGCGGGGTGCCGCGCTTAAGCTCGGTCAGTTCCTGAGCATTCAGGAGTCGGGCGCGCTTCCTCGCGAGCTCGAGGAGGTGCTCCGGCGCGTCCAGGCCGGGGCCGACTACATGCCCGACGAGCAGATGCAGGAAATCCTCCGCGAAGACCTTGGCCAGGACTGGCGCGAGCGCTTTATCGACTTTAACCCGATCCCCGTCGCCTCGGCCTCGATCGGCCAGGTCCACACCGGGACGATCCCGTCGCCTACTGCCGGTGCCGGCCAGACGATGCCGGTCGCCGTCAAGATCCAGTTCCCGGGTGTCGCATCGTCGATCGCCTCGGATCTGTCGAACCTCTCGCTCCTCCTGACGTCGTCGGCTCTCCTGCCCAAGGGCCTCTACCTCGGCTCGACGATCAAGGCGATGCGGGGCGAGCTCCAGGACGAGTGCGACTACGCGCGCGAGGCCGACTGCGCCCGTCGATTTGGCCGCCTGCTCGGCGTCGGCGAGCGGGGCGAGGAGGGCAACCTCGGCGGCCCGTTCCGCGTGCCGCGGATCGTCGACGAGCTCAGCACGGGCCGCGTCCTGACGATGGAGCGCATGGAGGGCACGCCGCTCAGCAGAGTGTTTGACCTCCCGCAGGAGGAGCGCGACAAGGTGCGCCCAGTTGGCGTTGCCTCTGAAAGCCACACTGTGTTGACCTCCGTGCCCTGTTGCACCCTACCACCAGATCGGCTCGAACATTCTGCTGCTCTGCCTGCGCGAGCTCTTCCAGTTCCGGCTGATGCAGACCGACCCCAACTGGTCCAACTTTCTCTGGAACGCGCGCACCTCTCAAGTGCGCTCCGTCTCCCTACATTCGTCGTCTTGCCCGGCCCTCGTTGAGCTAACCGCGTGTGCCCTCCCTCTGCCAGATCGAGCTCATCGACTTTGGCGCCACACGCGAGTACTCGAAGCGTTTCATGGACGACTGGCTCCGGCTGCTCCAGGCGGCGATCGACGACGACAAGGCGGCGATGGTCGAGTACAGCCGCAAGCTCAAGTATCTGCTCGGCGGCGAGTCGCAAGAGATGGTCGACGCCCACGTGACGTCGATGTCTCTTCTCGGAGGTGCGTCTCCAGGTCCGCTGAGAAGGATCTCTGGATCCCCGCCGGCACTGACGCCGGATCCAACCGACGGCAGTCCCGTTCCGCGCGTCGGCCAGTGGCCAGCCGTACGACTTTGCGAAGCAAACCTTCATTGGCGAGGTGCGCTGTTCTCGCTCTCTGAACCGCGCCTGCTCTAGCCTGACCCCAACCCCATCCTCGCCCCTTTTCGCAGGTCCGCGCCCAGATCCCCGTCATGCTCCGCGAGCGCCTGACGCCGCCGCCGGTCGAGACCTACTCGCTCAACCGCAAGCTGTCGGGCTCGTTCCTCCTCTGCGCCCGCCTCGGCAGCCGGGTCGACGCGATGGCCATCTGGCGCGAGGCGACTCGTGGTTACGAGTTTGGGCCCGAGGAGGGCGAGCCGGCAGAGGAGGTCGCCAACTCATGAGGCTTTTGACCCCCTGTTCTTCGCTTCGTGGTGGCTTGGCGAGAATCCGTCTGAGACAGTGCGTCGTCCGGCAGCGTGCGATCTTATCGCAAGGGTACATCGATCCGTTTATCGCTCGCTTCTGGCGTGCCGAGCGGGCTGGCTCCGCCCGGCCCGGCGAAGCTAGGTGCTGGACTCGGCGTTCGTGAGCTCCGTGAGCTGCCCCGGCCGTTGCTACCTCCCTCGGCAATCTCGCCCGGGGCCGGTGGCTTGCGGCGCCTGTAGCCGAGCATGCGCCACCAGAGCCCCTTGAGACCGGTCTGCGAGGCTCGGAGCTGGTGATACCGCTCAGCCCGCCGACGCTCAAAGAGCGCCCGGTAGCGCTCGTAGCCGTCGCGGAAGGCGCGCTCGACCCGCGACGAGAAGATGAGCTCGCCTCGCGGGTTCTTGGTCGGCGGGATCGAGGGGAGTGGGATCGGCGCACCGGTCGTCGCGCTCAACCGGGTGGACGGTCGGACGGGCGGTGCGGGCGTCGTCGAGGGGAAGAGGAGGGAGAAGGGGAAGGGGATGAAGCGCGTGTACGGTGCCGAGGCCGTCCGCATATTGAGGTGCATGTTCATCGACCGCAACGCCCGGTTGGCGTGCGGCACGTACCTGGAGCCGGTGATCGTCTGAGCGCGTCAGCTCACGCGGTCGCTTCCGAAGAAGGGGGGTCCACGAGCCGCAGCTCAGCACCAACGCACCGGTTGGCATAGCCGATCCGCTCAGAATACATGCCCGAGGCAAAGAAAAGCAGCAGTGTGACGACGGCGACCGGGAGCAGTGCGAGGTGGAGGTAGTGGAGCGATGTTGTCTGGTCAGGGGGAGAGAGAGGGGGGGGGGGGATCAGAGCGGTCGGTCGGTCAGCCGGTGGGAGCTTGGCACCGCGACGCGTGACGACGCACAGGTGATGGCCGGAGGAAGGCCTTGTGCGCGAGGACGACGATGATGGCCGAAAGGATGACGAGAAAGACTGAGTTGCGATCGGTCCAGAGGCGGTACGAGGTCGGGTTCGTCCGGTTCCCCCCCCAGCGCGTCGGCGGCGAGGCAACGGGGGCAAGGTGAGGCAGGTGATGGAAGCAGCGGCGGAAGGCGGTCAGCCTCACCCCGCACCGCTACCCTGGATCGAGCGCAGACGGTCTGGCGCACCTTCGTACTTGCGCTTCCTGCTCCTGAGCAAGGCCGCGTTCTGCTTTAGCCGCTCCTCGAAGAGGAGGAGGTCCTTGAACGAGGCCTGCTGGGCGGCTGGCGCGAAGCCCTGCTTGCCGGCGCCAGCAGCCGAGGGCGAACGCCGGACGATGGGCATCGCGCACGCACACGCCGACAGCAGCCTGGCCTGCGGGCAGGACGATCCGGATTACGAGCCGAGCACGGGATTCCGAGACGAGGAGAGGACGAGCCCGGGGCAGCCTGGAGAGGGGGGGGCTTCCAGAGGTGATGGTCCGTAGGGGCGTGGTAGGGTCACCGTCGGCCGGCCGTCGCGTCCCCTAACGCCTCGTGCTCCCGACGTCGACCTCGGCCTCTGCCATCGCACAGCGCTTCCCTCGCACTCCTGAGATGGCCGAACCTCCAACCCGACCTTCTGCCGTGGGCCGGCATCGGTCGTCGGTCTCGTTCCAGCCGCGCCCGTCGGCGACGCGGTTGAGCTCACAAGCCTCGGTCAAGGCGAGCTCGCCGACGCTGCCGGCGACAGCCTTCGTTGGCTCGACGACCGGCCATCAGCCCTCGTCGTCACGGACCGGCGACTTTGGCGGCTCGCAGCCCGATCTCGACTCGCCGCCGTCGACGGGCGAGACGACGAGCAGCTTCCAGACGTCGTCGTCGGACGAGTCGTCGCCCTACAACTCGGCGTCGGAGGACCCCGTCGTCGCGTCGGGATCGACCGCCGTCCGCCGCGAGCTCGAGCTCGACCGGACGGAAGAGGCTCAGCGCTTCGAGCTCGGGAGCGATGCCGAGGACGAGGCCTGGAGCGATGCTGGCGGGCACGGCCAGGACGACGAATCGGCGGCCGCCTCGCCCTTCATCCCGTCGCACACCTGGACCGGCCGGCGCCGGCGGCACTCGCGCTCGCGTCGGTCGACGACGCCGTCCTCTGGCAACCTGACGATCTTTCAGTTGACGGCCAACATGCTCGCCCTGACGCTCTCGCCGACCATCCTGGCGCTGCCGTACGCGACGTACCTGCTCTCGCCGCCGCTCTTCATTCCGCTCCTCTGCGCGATCGCCGGCCTCGCGGCGGCCAACCACCTCGGCCTCGTCTACGTCGCGCGCTACCTTGGCGTCAAGCGCTTCGAGGATCTCGGCCGCGGTCTTGGCGGCGGGCGCAGGACACGCGTCGCCATGCGCGTCCTGATCATCCTCGCCGGACTCGGCGTGCTCGTCCTTTACCTGCGCAGTCAGTCCCTGGCGAAGGGCGCCTGTCCGGCAAGGTGAGACTCAGCCTTGACTCACCAGCTCCTGCCCCTCGTTCGCAGTGATCACCGACCTCGTTCTGCCGATTGGCCTCGTACCAGGCGCCGAGCCTGCAATTTGGCGCTCGCATGTCCTCTGCACGCTTGTCGTTGGCCTGCTCGTACGTCGTCTTCCGCGAAGCTGCCAGCCGCTAAGTCGGGACGCTTGACTCACTTCGACGCACGTGGGGGGGCTGTCCGAAACAGATCGTCCCGCTCCTCTACCCTTCGCACCTCCATTCAAAGACCATCACCCGCCTGGCGCTCTCGTCAACACTCCTGCCAGTCATCGTCTTCATCGTCGCCCTCGTCAAGACGGTCGCCCTCTCGAGAGGCGACTTTGAGGGCTCGCACGCCGCGGCCTGGGAGCGCCCGCGCTTCGGCTTCGTCGTCGGCGGGAGTGGCGAGGGTCGGGGCGCCGTCTGGGGCGGCATGTGTGCGTCCGCTTCCCGTCGCAGCCCGAGCTAGCTGTCCGCTGACCTGCCCTCCCCGGCGTCCCGCTCGTCAGCCATTGTCACCTTCATCTTCTCGGCTCACGTCTACACGCTGCCCAACTACTCGACCTTGCTCAAGCCCTCACAGCGGTCGTTTGCACTCTCCCCGGTGCTCCAGTCGGGCATCATCCTCGCCCTCGCCCTGCCGCTCTCGCTCGTCCCTTACTTCCTCCTTCCGCCGACCTCGCCGCCGCCGCCGATGCTGCTCGACGCTTTCCCCAACACGGACCGTTGGGTCTGCGTCGCCCGGCTCTGCGCGGCCGCCATGGCCGTCTCGGGCGTGCCGATGGTCTTCATCCCGACGCGCAACGTCGTCGCCCGGCTCGTCAAGCCATGGGGCATCGAGGGCGGCGGTCTCGAGGGCGTTGGCCGCCGGGGTCGCCAGTTCTTCGCCGTTACAGCCGGCTGCTGGGCCGTCTGCGTCGGCCTTGCGCTCATCGGCGGCCGGGCAGGCGAGTTTGTCCCTCTGCTCGGCGTCTTTGGGGCCTTTGCGCTGGGCTTCCTCCTGCCAGGTGTGTCTCGCCGGCATGGCCGACCTGCCGGGGCGTCAAGCGTCGACGGCGATTCCGTACTGACTCACCGTGGCACTCGCTCTTCGCAGCCCTCCTCTTCATCGTCCTCTTTCATCTACGCCGTCCGCTGTCGATCATCTTCCCGCAGGGCGCCTCGCAACCGCCACCGACGCCCGCGCCCGGCTCGACCGACGTCACCAACGCGGCCTTTCCTAGCGCTCTGCCGGAGACGGTCGCACAGCTCTCGACCGACACGCTGCTCGCCCGTAAGGAGCGCCAGCTCCAGCGCCGGCAGTCGACGAAGCGCATCTGGCAGGATCTCGTCTTCTTCTTCGCCGGCGTCCCGCTCAGCGTCCTCGTCACCGGCTGGACCGCCGGCAGGATGGTCGGTGTCTGGTGACGGTTTGTCTCGCTCTCTATTTTCCCACGGGAAGGCTCGGCGCCCGTTGTCTGTGCTATACGAAAATCATGTCCCTTTCATCCTGTTGCCGCGACGGAGACGAGGCGAGACGAGGCAACGCGCGTCACTTGCCGTGCCGACCCGACGGCCTGGCGACCTTTTCGGCGCGCGGCCTGCCTGCGCCCCGGCGCGCCGCCAACCTCTGACCCTGCCTTGCCTGCTCCCTGCACGCCCACCTCTTCCTCCCGACCTCATCCTTTGTCCTCTCCCTCTCTCGGCATCCCCTCGCCGTCGTCCCCAGTCCGACGCTCGTCGACTTCTTGTTCTGCCCGTGTCCGAAGAGTCTCCCGCAGCGTCCGCTCGCCCGTTGTCGCCGCCTGACCGCCATCTCCGAAGAAGCCTCTCGCACCTCTCCGGCTCAGCCCCAGCTTGCCGACCATGGCCATGGACGGAGACCTCATCTCACTCGTCAACAAGCTCCAGTACGCAGGACGCACATTGCTCGAGGGCCCAGAAGTGCGACCGCTGACCAACGCGCTCAAACGCGCGCTCTCGCCTGCTAGGGACACGTTCAATGCCATCGGTGGAGACCCTCTCGACCTGTGCGTCCCCAGCCGGTGCTGGCCGCGCTTGCCTGGAGCGAACGCCGAGCTGACAGCTTTGCCCCTCGTCCTCTGCCTCCCGTCGCTCAGCCCGCAGATCGTGGTCGTGAGTCAGCTTCGGAGACGCCACCTGTCGTCGCAGCCGGGCTGACAATCGACTCGTCGCCTTGCCCCCCCGTCTGCGCTCTCCTCGTCAGGTCGGCTCGCAATCGTCTGGCAAGTCGTCGGTCCTCGAGACGTGAGCCGGTTCCATCCCCTCGATTTGCGCCGGGTGTTAGATGCTGATCCACCTTGCGTTCTGACAGTATCGTCGGTCGGGACTTCCTGCCGCGAGGCCAGGTGCGTCGAGCCGGGGTCGGAGGAGCTCGCTCGCGAGCCGAGGCGCGCGCACGCGCGCTGGCAGCTGACAGCCGGCTGCTCCCCCTTGATCCTTGCTCCCCTTGATCTTTCTCGACCTTAGGGCATCGTCACCCGCCGGCCACTCGTCCTGCAGCTGATCCACACGGCTAGCTCCTCGGCACACTGTGCGTCCATTCTCTTCTGCCGCCGTCATGCCCATTTTGCCGGCCGGGAGCTGACCACTTCGTCGTCTCGTCGGGACCGCAGCGCTGAACGGCACGCTCAACGACACCGGCACCGAGTACGCCGAGTTTCTGCACGTCAACAAAAAGTTTACCGACTTCGAGGAGATCCGCAAGGAGATCGAGAGCGAGACGTTCCGCGTCGCTGGCCAGAACAAGGTGCGTCGCGCCGCGTGCCCGACTCAGCAGCCGTCGGACGCTGACCCTACGACACGTTGTGCCCTCGTTTCTATTCTAGGGCGTCTCCAAGCTGCCGATCAACCTCAAAATCTACGGTCCGGGCGTACTTGACCTGACACTCGTCGATCTGCCTGGTCTGACAAAGGTGCGGACGACCTGTGATTCTGGGCGCAAGCGCTGCTGCTGACCTCCCTTTCATGCCTGGCTCCAACAGATCCCTGTCGGTGACCAGCCGAGTGGTGCGTACCCCAACGACTGCGGCTTGTGCCAACCCCTTGGGCCGTCCGAGTTTTTGACCGCGAACTCGACCCGCCTTGACAGACATTGAGCGCCAGATCCGCAACCTCGTCACCGACTACATCTCGAAGCCCAACTCGGTCATCCTTGCCGTCTCGCCGGCCAATGTCGACCTCGCCAACTCTGATGCGCTCAAACTCGCCCGTTCGGTCGACCCGCGCGGCCTGCGGACGATCGGCGTCCTGACTAAGCTCGACCTGATGGACCAGGGCACGAACGCGGCCGACATCCTGACGGGTCGCGTCTACCCGCTCAAGCTCGGCTTCATCGGCGTCGTCAACCGGTCCCAGCAGGACATCAACGTCGGCCTGCCGATGAAGGACGCGGCCGAGAAGGAGGAGGAGTTTTTCGCGCGCCACCCGGCTTACCGGACGTTTGCGCACAAGTGCGGCACGCGCTTCATGGCCAAGCAGCTCAACCACGTCCTCATGAACCACATCCGCGAGAAGCTGCCGGACATGAAGGCCCGGCTCAACACGCTCATGGGCCAGACGCAGCACGAGCTCAACTCGTTTGGCGACTCGACCTTCCTCGGCGAGCAGCACCGGGGCTCGCTCATCCTCAAGCTCATGACGGAGTTTGCCCGCGACTTCATCTCGGCCATCGACGGCACCTCGCTCGACATCTCGACCAAGGAGCTCTGCGGCGGCGCCCGCATCTACTACATCTTCCACGACGTCTTTGGCCGCGCGCTCGAGAGCATCGACCCGGCCAACAACCTGTCGACGCAGGATATCCGGACCGCGATCCGCAACTCAACCGGTCCCCGGCCGAGCCTGTTCGTGCCCGAGGTCGCCTTCGACCTGCTCGTCAAGCCGCAGATCAAGCTACTCGAGGGCCCCAGTCTGCGCTGCGTCGAGCTCGTCTACGAGGAGCTCATGAAGATCTGCCACAACCGGACGAGCACGGTGCGGTCCCTCGGCGCGTTTTGCTCTATCTGATCGTTCGGCGGCCGACTGACCCCTTGCCACCCTTTCGCTTGTGCCGCTCTCAGGAGCTCCAACGGTTCCCCAAGCTGCACTCGCAGCTAGTCGAGGTTGTGTCTGAGCTCCTGCGCGAGCGGCTCGGCCCGACGTCAGACTACACGACCTCGCTCATCTCGATCCAGGCCGCGTACATCAACACGAACCACCCGGCGTTTGTCGCTGGCTCGGCCAACATTGCGCGCGAAGGCGCTCAGAAGCATCAGCCGGCGCCGTCGCACGTGCCGTCGATCGCGAGCGAGGGCGATGACGACGAGGCCTCGGTTGACCACAATGTCGAGGACATGATTCTCAACGGCAGCGGCGGCCAGCAGCGCGAGAGCCGGTCCGTGTCTGAGACGATGCACGACCGCAGCGGGCGCAAGCACCGGGCGAGCGTCAACGCGCTCGACGGGCCGTCGACCTCGGGCAAGGCCCACCACGGTCACGACCGGGCCTCCCGGCGCGGCCAGGACAAGGCACCGGCACTTCAGGTCCAGCAGCAGCAGCAGCAGGGGCAGGGGCAGCAGGGACAGGGGCAGGGCGCTGGCGCCAAGGAGTCGTTCCTCAACTACTTTTTCGGCGGCCAGCCCGGGGCCGAGGGCCACTCGTCCGTCCTTGCCTCGAGCTTTGACAACAGGGGCTCGAACGCCGTCACACACCGCGGCTTTGGTGGCGGGGCGTCCGACATCCTGCCCGAACTCTCGGCCCGCAACGGGGGCCACGGCAGCGGCGTCATCGGCCGGTTCGACCAGCCCCAGTCGACGTTTGACATGAAGTCGCTTGGCAAGCATCTTGAGCCCTCGCCGGCCGACCCGGAGCACCCGCAGTTGTCGATGCGCGAGGAGATGGAGACCAACCTCATCCGGTCGCTCATTTGCTCGTACTTCTCCATCGTGCGGCAAACGATCCAGGACCTCGTGCCCAAGGCCGTCATGCATGTGCGTCGGCCGCTCCCCCCGTCTGCCCCTCGCCTCGATGCTGACCGCCCTGCCTCCGCCCCTCCTACCAGCTGCTCGTCAACTTTTCGCGCGAAAACATCCAGTCGCGGCTCGTGACGAGCCTTTACAAGCCCGACCTGTTTGCTGACCTCCTCGCCGAGGACGACGCGCTCGTCGCCGAGCGGACGCGCGTCAAGGCCCTGCTCGACGCGTACAAGGAGGCTTTCAAGTGAGTGCCCTAAATGCGTCGTCGTCGCCCGCCGCCGCCAGGAATAACCTTGCGCCTGCGGCGCTCTGCGGGATGCCTCGCTGAACAGTTCCCTCTTCCCCTCTCGCCAGGGTCCTTTCGGAAGTCACGGTCAAGTCGACATAGAGAGAGCTTTGCGCCGCGTCCCCCTTCTCCCTACCCTACCCCTCCCGCCTGCTTGTAAACCAACGGACGATCCCTTTGACCTCCCTCCCCGATCACTCCTCGGCTCCGACGCCGGCCGGCGCGCGCCCTCTGGATCGCACGCACACCTCCCCTCCCGCCCCTCTCGCTTCATGTACGACCGCACGCACTTCCTTCCCTTTCCTCTCCTTTTCTCACAGAGATACACATGCAAAGACTCGCCCTAAGTCGACCCGAGCGTCCGATGGGAGAGGAGGGAGGCTGTGGGCGAGGAGTGACTGACCGCTCGGCTCTGCTGCGGCGGCGGTCGCTGGCCCCGACCAGCCACGCGGGCTGGCGGCCTCCTTCCCTCGCCGCCGACGTCGATCTACTACCCGCCCCTGGCACGCACACTCTCTCTCACTCTTACCGCGCGACCTCTACCCTCTCGATGTCGGCCAAGGACGTGAGTTGCAGGACATCTCGATGTCGAAGGGGCTTCCGCATCGCCAAGAGTCCGGAGGGAGCTGACCCGTGTTGCTCGCCGGCCGGCCGTCGCCGCCCCCCCTGCTTCCTCTCCCTCGCCGCCGCCGCTGCTGGCGCCGTCTCGCCCATCCAGTACTGTGAGTGCGGTCTGAGGTCCGGATCATGTGCGCCATGAAGTCTGGTTCCAGCTACTGACCGCTAGTATCTCGTGCTGTGATGGCCTTGCCAGACGGAAACCAGGGACAGCAGCAGGGTGGCTACGTGCGTCCTCGAGCGAGCCGGGGCCTTCCCGCCCGAAACTGGCGAGCAACTGCCCTTCCTCGAGCTGACCGGTGCCTCGATCCCGTCTCTCGACAGCCTCAGCAGGGCTATCCGCAGCAGGGCGGCTACCAGCAGGGTGGCTACGGCGGCGCGCCCCAGCAGGGTGGCTACTACCCCCCTCAGCAGGGTGGCTACGGCGGCCCACCCCCTCAGCAGTACGGCGGCCAGCAGCGTGCGTCTTCTGACCACCACTCTCCCTTGCCGTGCTTCGATCTGACCGCTCCGTCTCCGATTCATGCTTGCCGCTATCCAGAGTAGTCCGTGGCTTCTCTCGATCCGCCCCGCTCAACGAGGGCTGCGCGCTAATGCCCCGCTCCAATCCGATTGCCTCGCTCTCGCAGCTACCAGCCCCAGGGCCAGCCTCAGCAGGTCTACGTCCAGCAGCCTCAGAAGTGCGCCGTTCTTCTCGCTTCCTCGCCGGCTTGTTTGACAGACAGCTGACTACGAGGCCTGGGTTCCCTCACTTGCAGGTCGAGCGGCGCCGCGGGTGGAGGCTGCATGGCCTGCCTGGCCGGATGCCTCTGGTCCGTCCCCACTCATCTCGGCTGCCCCTTCTCTCGTCTTCGCAGCCGCGTGCTGACGATCTCTTCTTCCTCCTCTCTCGCAGCTGTTGCTGCGCGGAGGAGCTCTGCTGCGACATGCTCTTCTGAACGATCGCATTCCACCGGCTCGAGGGCCGACGGCCAAGGATTGTCGTCCTGCATGTGTCCCCACCGGTCTAGACCATCTCTCCACTTCCTTCTCTGCACTCCGGCGTGTCACTCCGTCGTCCGTTTCGCCCGCTCCTGCCCTCCCAGTATACGCGGCTCGAGGCACTCCCTTCGCCCAGCGGGCGGTCTGCGCCGACGTGCGCTCGCTCGCCCTGCCTCCGCGTACCTATACTCCGTGATGCAAATGCTGCCTGCTCTGAGCCATGCCGTGCCACTAGGGAATGTCCATTCAGCCGGGACGGTCGTGTCCATGTTTCGAAGCTAAGCCGGTTCTCTCCGCAGAATGTGCGGGGGCAGCCCGCCGGCCTTCTTGGACCTTCCTGCGCCCCCTCTCCCCCTAGCCTCACAGCGCTCGCCGCTCGACAGGCCTCTGTCCAGCTCTCAACGGCCACCCTGCCTACCTCTGCAACCCCTCACTCCACTACAAGCGCCCTTTAAGCATGCCGACCGCCTTCCACAAGGGACCGGGCTACGGAGGCGAGACCTGGGTGCATCGGCGTCTTCTGTCGTTCGAGGCGCAGTAATAACCCTTCCTCGCCTCACACCTTTAGCTGACCCTTCTCCCTCTCTCTCGACGGCAGAGGATCAACCGTCGCGTACGCCTCGCCAAGCGCTCAGGTCCGCTCACCCCTTCCTCCGATATCACGCATCCTAACGACCCGTCGTCGACCGCTCACGCGCCGCAGACGATCCGTGCCCCGCTCGCAGCCTTCGTCGCCGCCGTTGGACTCGGCCTCTGGCTCTTCACGACGAGCCGGACCCTGGCCGACCAGCGAGAGCACACACGGGAGACCGACACCCGACCAACCGAGCGCATCGTGGAGTCGTCAAGGGAAGCGCGGAGACGGGCCTTCAGCGGCCGCCTCTGGTGAAGGTCGGGTCGACTCTCCTTTGCTCCCTCCGTTGTTACCGAGCCCAGATGGTCGATCGACATGCGAGACCAAGCCCGTCGTTCTACCTGCTCTCATGCGTCGCCCGAGACCATCGCCTGCTGGCTCGCGGCCGTCGCTGCCAGCCGTGAGCGCTTCTTCTCGGCCTCGGCCTCCTTCTCGGCCTCGATCTCCTTGACGACCTCCTCGATCTCTGGCAGTGTCAGATTCTGGTTGGACCCGTGTGTGGTCCAGAGTCAGCGACTGGCGCACGCGAGCAAGAGGAGAAGGATGGCGACCGTTGCGCACCTTCAGCTTGCCGAAGCCGTCCATGACGGTGATCTCGACATTCTTGGCGCCCGTCTGGACGACCTCGAGCAGCGACTTGACTGTCAGCTTGATCGTCTCGTCCCGCGTCATGTCGTCCCGATGGTTCTTCTCGAGGAACTCGCGGATCGTCTTTGACGAGCGGCCAACCGCGTTCGCCTGGCGGAAGAATGACCGACGAGTCAGCGCGTCAGCGGCACAGGAGGTTGCCCTCCGAGCGACGCACCTTCCACGCAGAGTAGATGCCCGAGGGTTCTGTCAGGTAGAGCCGCGGGACGTTGTCGTTCGGGTCGAATCCGATGAGCAGGCACGAGATGCCGAACGGCCGGACGCCACCCGACTGCGTGTAGCGCTGTTAGCCGAAGCAAGGTGGCGCGAGGGATGAAGGTCAGCCTCGCCGGCAGGACACGGACGTCGGAGCTGCAGGATCGGCCGGACCTGCTTGTAGGCGGCGATGTAGCGAGTGATGTACTCGACGCTGACCGGGTCCTCGACCGTCAACCGATGGCTCTGGCACTCGACCCGTGCCTTGTCAATGATGATGCGGCCGTCGGCCGTGAGGCCTGGGGAGGGCGCGCTCGAAGGGTCAGTTCTATCGTCGCTCAGCTCGGCTCAGCTCGGCTCAGCTTGAGCGGCACCCCGCCCAGCGCCAGCGCTGCCGCTCTTGAGCGACGAGGCCAGTTCGAGTGAGGCGGACGGTCGTACGCACCGGCAAAGGCAAGGCAGACGTGGTCGTCAATCATGGCGACCTTGCGCACCGTTCGCGGGTCCTGCAGCTGGAGGGCCGTCTTCTTCTCGACGCCGAGCACGACGCACGACGCCGACTTGACACCGACGGCGGCCGTGCCCTTAGCGACGGCCTCGAGCGCATAGTCGACCTGTGGACAAGATGACGCGAGCCTGTCAGCGGGGGTTCAGCGATGAAGCTGGGCAGGCGGCTCGGCACAGACTTGGAACAGCTGTGGGACGAGTTGGGCGGGGGAGCTCGGACGGCCGTCAGTCGATCTCTTCCCAGCGCATCGTCCAGGTCTAGGACAAGCGACGGCTCTTACGTGACCGTCCGGCGAGAAGACGGTGAGAGCTACAAGTGGACAGACCAGCAGCTGGATCAGCTACGTGTCTCCGGCACCTGACGGGGAGCTGCCTCCAGGAGGGAGACGAAGCGATCTCGCGCAGCTCGTCGGAGGGGGAGGCGCCGAGAGACTCGTGGCCTCCTGCGTCCCCCACCTCGGGACGCCCTCCTCTGCTCGGATCCGATTGGCGGACGCACCTCGGTCATAAGAGCGCGACATCTTGGAAGTCGGAGACTGGGAGGTTCTGAAGGGCGGGAGTGAAGGCGAGGAGTGGGTATGGGTGTGCAGGAGGGGGCGATGGACCGTGTCGACACGTCGTCGGAGGGACCTGCCGTCACGAATCGATGCGCCAGAGGAGGTTCGAAGGGGGTGTCGGCCACGGCCGCTGCGCCTCCTCCGACCCTTGGACCCGTCGGCGCCCATCACTCGTCCCCTGTTCGACCAACAACAGTCCCATCACTCGCACTGGCCTTACCGCACTTTCACGCAACCAGCGACGTCGAATCTGACAGCCGAGCCTCCGTTCAAAGGCTCCCAGGGAGGAAACCGTTCCGCTTTGAGATGGCAGCGGCCGCCACGCTGCCGGCCGACGGCCCCGCGCAGGCCGACCTGACGCTCGCGACTTTCAAGGTACGGCAACGGCCGGTCAGCTCAAGGCGCCGGTAGGAAGAGGCAGCTGATCCGCGCTCATCGTCTCGCCTCAGGACTCGTTCTCTGCCTCGGACCTGCTCAACTCGCTCTCGGAACGCCTGATCGCGACCTCGTCAGCGGCCCCGCCCGGCGCGCCATTCGACCCGCTGCCGTTCCTCCGGACGTTCACCGACTCGCTCGATAGCCTGCTCGCGATCCGGGCCCAGGCCCAGACGCGGACCGAGCGGCTCGAGAACGAGGTCCGCAAGGCCGAGAAGGAGTACGGCAAGCGGCTCGGCGAGCTCGACCGCGGCTTCGATGCCGTCCATTCGAGCTTTGCCGACCTGAGTACGAGCATCACCGACCTGACTAGTCCGACGCTCCGGATCGGCGACCTTCTCTCGACGCTCCACGCGAGCCGGTCGAAGGCCCAGTCGACGACCGTCCTTTTGTCGTACTACCTCGCCCTCGCCGCAGGCGACCGGACGCCGCTCGACAAGCTCCTTGCCGACGCTCGGCGCGACGGCCGTGAAGGCCGCGACGGACGCATGCGTGCCGCCGTCACCGGCCGGCGACTGCTGAGTCTCGTCAAAGCCGATGACGGCGGCGACCATGCCGGACGAGAAGGGGCGACCGGTGACGAGGAAGAGGACGAGGCCGACGACGACAGCGGTCGGCGCGAGATGGCCAAGGTCCGGGCCGAGGTCGAGGACTTTGGCGAGCGCCTCGAGAAGGACGTCCTCAACCTCTTTGACCGCTACTACCGGTGCGTGGTTTCGCACACAGCGTCTTCACGCTGCTTTTTGACGAGCGCTCTTTATCCGCACAGCCGCGGCGACCCCAAGATGATGGGCGTGCGTGTTGAACTCTCCGACCCGAGACAAGCCATCCGCCAGGCTGACCGCGAGCTCTTTGCGTCTTGCGCTTCTGCCTCTATATCCACTCCTGCAGCACTGTGCCCGCGTCCTGCTCGAGTTTAACGGCGGCGCCTCCTGCGTTCAGGTCTACGTCAACCAGCACGACTTTTTCATCTCGCGCGACCGCATCGGCGGCGGCGCCCAGGCGTCCGCTGGGGCTCAGGCCGACGCCGACTTCTGGCGCACGTTGCCCGACCCGCTCCGGCCTGCGCCGCGCTTCGAGCCGACGCTCAAGGCCCTGTTTGACGACATCCGCGCTACCGTCAAGGACGAGGCCCAGATCATCCAGGCCGTCTTCCCGAACCCGGGCGTCGTCATGCGCGTCTTCCTCCAGCGCGTCTTTGCGCAGGTCGTCCAGCAGCACCTCGAGGCCCTGCTCGATCGGGCGAGCGCGACCTCAACCCTGGCCTCACTTCGGCTCCTGCATATCGCCCACCGGCTGATGACGGCGCTCGCCGACGACCTCAAGGCGTTCGACTTTGCGCCGGCCGTCTCGACCGGCGGCGTAGGCCAAGCCGCCGCCGTCAGTAGCGACGTGACGGTTGCGCAGACGCTCGATACCTGTGTCGACGAGACATTTGCGCCCTATCTCGAAGGAAGGCGGTACCTCGACCGCGAGCGCAAGAGCCTCGGCGAGCTGTACGGCGGCTACCTGCTCCGCTTTACTCGGTACCACGTCCGTTCGATAGCGTGCCAATACGAAGGTTGGCCCCTGCTGACTGACCCAAACCTGCCTCCCTCTCGCAGGAGATGACGCATAAGACCAAGCCTAACGGTCTCTTTGACCGCGTCGTCAACCAGCTCGCGACGGCCTCGACCTCGTCGGCCTCGTCCCAGACGACACAGGCGGCAGCGGCGGCGATCCTCAAGTACTCTGGCGTCGAGAAGCGCGCGGGCGAGAAGGAGGGCGAGCTCAAGGTCCAGCAGACGGACGGCGAGACGACCGTCGAGCTCGGCGACACAATCCTCCGCTGGCATGCCGAAGCTCTCGGTCGTTGCGTCGAGCTCAGCTCGGCGGCTGACGTGTCAGTCGCTTACGCTGCCGCAGAACCCGACGTTCATCAACGAATGACTGACGTGCTTCGCATTGCCTCTTTCCAGGCCGCGCAACGCGCTCGACCTGGCCAGGGTCCTCTCCGAAGCCCTTGGTCGGTCGTACATCGAGACCTCGCTCGACTCGTGAGTGCAGAATGTCTCCGAGCCGTCCTCTTCAGGACAGGCAAGCCGGCTGACCCGAAGCATCCGTCGTCCCCCAGGGCTCTCTCGAAACTCGAGGCGAGCGACCCTCGGGTCGAGCCCGACCTCTCGGCCCTGGCAACCGTCAAGACGTCGGATCTTCTCTGCGCGCTCTGGCAGCGGTATGCCACGACAGCGCTCGCGCCACTCGTCTCGTCTGCGGTCGGCGTCCGGCGCGAGCTGGCCGTTCTGAACCAGGCCAACGTCGGCCGGATCGAGGCCAAGGTTAACGCGATCCTCCACCGGCTGCTTGACGGTATGTGCATACGGAAGCTGCCGTCGCAACGCTCCGGGTCGAGCGAGGCTGACCTGCCGTCAATTTTCCGTTTCTGCAGCGCTACTTGCCTGGCTCTCGGCTCTGCTGTTGCGCCAGCGCAAAGACGATTTTAAGCCGCGCAACGACGACGCCTCGTTCGAGCGGGTCCACACCGTCCCCTGTGCGGCGACGGTCGAAGTGCTCGAGCGGGTCCGGGCCGTGGTCTCGGTCCAGCTAACAGGGAAGAATGCCGAGGCCTTCCTGATCGAGCTCGGCGTCGGCTTCCACTCGTCCGTCCCGAAGCCTTGATGGCCCGATCCCCCCCCATCTCGCTACGGCGCTGACCCTGCCCTGACGACACCCGCCTGCAGTCTCCTCCTCGATCACCTGCGCAAGTTCCCGGTCAGCGTCACTGGCGCGCTCATGCTGACAAAGTGCGTCGTCCCCGCGAGCGAGCAAAATCGGGCGCCCCCTCTTCTGTACCTTGGCTGACCTGCCCACCCGTTCCCCTCGTACCCCCTCAGGGACCTCGCCTCCTACCAAGAATGCTTTGCCGGCTTTGGTCTCGGGCTCCTCAACGACCGCTTTGCCATGCTCCGCCAGCTCGGCAACCTCTTTGTCGTCCAGCCCGAGGTGCTCAAGTCGTTCATGGCCGAGTCGTACCTCGGCCAGATCGAGCCTTCGCTCCTGCGGCCGTATCTCGCCCAGCGGGTCGACTACCCGTCGTTCGCCCGCCGCTTCGCCGAGGACGAGGGCTTCGGGATCGACAGGGATGCGCCGGTGCCTAGCGGCTCGTCGTCTGCTGCGAGAGGGACGGCGGTCGACCGGCTGAGTGCGCTCGGCGGCCAGGCCTTAGCGGTCGGCAAGGGCCGACTGACGGGTATGATGGACGAGCTCGGCGCCTTCTCGGCCACGCTCGCCGGCGGCGGCGGCGGCAGTGGGAGCGGCGAGCCGAGCAGCAGCAGTGCGCCGGCAGGACGCCTGCCAGCGTCGTCGTCGTCGTCGACCGCCGGGCTGGCCGACCGGATCGCGGCCAATCGGGAAGCTCGGGCGGCCGCCGCCGCCGCCAACGCCAATGCCAGTCCATCAGGTCGATCGACACCCGTCGGCGGCGGCGGCGGCAACGCAGCCGCTCGCGGAGGGCCGCCCGCGACGGCCGCCGCCGCCGCCTACTGGACACCGATGTAGCAAAGGGCAAGCAAACCCCCTACTCCCCACCCCCCCTGGGTCCCCCTTGCCCGCACGAACGTACACGACCTGCGTTGATCCTTTCGACGATGACGATCCACTCCCTTCCCCATCC
>Ga0308160_10002421_pt1 | contig 22617 bp, 16 predicted proteins | sample PhyFR1_FD_201036 | JGI IMG/M metagenome (GOLD analysis project Ga0308160, IMG submission 201036) | Phyllosphere microbial communities from UC Gill Tract Community Farm, Albany, California, United States - DLSLF.R1 | ecosystem: Host-associated > Plants > Phyllosphere > Unclassified | place: USA...
ACCGCTTCGCCGTTGATGTCCGAGCTCGATTCGTTGAGGCCGCCGGATTCGCCCGAGTAGGTCAGGTTCGAGGTGGCGGCAGTGACGCCATGGCCCATTTCGTGGCCGATCACGTCGATCGAACCGAGGCTGTTGAAGCTGGAGCCGTCACCGATGAACATGCAGCGGCAGGTGTCGCTGTAATAGGCGTTGTCGTAGGCGGTGTTGACGTGGGCCGCGATATAGGTCGAGGTGTTGTGTCCGTCCAGCGAGAGCCAGTTGAACACGTTCTTCAGCGTGTCATAGGTGTTCATCAGGCCCCACATCGCATTCACCGCCGCGGTCTGGCCGTTGGCATCGGTGGTGGAACCGCCGGCGACGTATTGCTTGCCGTCGCCCCAGACGTTGTCCGCCCCTTCGCTGAGGTAGACGTTGCCGGCACTGGTGCCGTGGTTGGCGTTGGTGATCGCCATTGCGCCGAAGGTGCCGCCCGTGCCGCGGGTGTCGTCGATCATCTTGTACTTGCCGTCGACCAGCGTGGTGTTGATCGGCACTTCGCCGTTGTACTGGCTCTTGCCGACACCGATCACGGTCTGCAGCATGTTCCACTGGTCGAGGATACGGCCATCGCGCGCGCTGACCACGGTGTCGTGGTAGAGCGGTTTCTCGCCCACATGCATGCGAGTGTGCACCAGGTAGGCCAGTTCGTAGTGGTCGACGACTTCCTGCACGTCGAGCGCATTCAATTCCTGCTCGGGCTTGTCGACCGCGCCCTGCACGCGCTCGGTGCGCATCACCGGATAGATGATCAGCTCGGCGCTGGGCGGCGCCACGTGGCGCGCTTCTGCTCCGAGCGAAGCCAGCGCGGCGTCGATCGCGGCCTTCGAGGAAATGGCGGGGACCACGCTGAAGTCGCTGCCCGGTGCGGCGTTGGCGGCGACCATGCCGGCGCTGTTGGCATGGCTCAATCCGAGGCGGCGTTCGGACGCGGATTCCGACCGGATGCGGCCGCCGCTGTCGAGCACCACGACCGATTCCGAGCCGAACACGCGCACGCCCTTGAAGGTGTGGGCCACGCGTGCGACCTGCGTTCCCTGTGGCCCGGGATGCTGGGCAACGATGGCGAAGCCGTGGCGCGTGTCGAGGCCGCGTTCGGCGCGGCGCGCCTCCAGCTGGCCCAGCAGCGCGGCGCGCGCTTGCGGCGTGACCGTCACCGGGGCGCTCATCGTCAACGGGGAAGCCGGCGACGCAGCGGCCGGTGCAGCAGTGCTTGCGGCGCTGGCCGCAGCCAAGGTGCAGGCGCCCAGCGAGGCCAGCAAGTTCGGCAAGGTCAGCAAATTGGTGCGCTTGTTCATCTCGTCTCCATTCGGTAGGGGTGACCACCAAACTATGGACGAGCTCGCTTAAAGGGACTTGCTCAAGCGCAAAGACCCCCACGGCGGTGTGACACCGCGGTGGGGGTAGCGTAAAACTGTGCTACAGGGATCGTGCCGCTTACCGCTCCTTGCGGCGCATCAGGTAAGCGACGGTGCCGACCACGGCGCCGGCAATCGCGACTTTCTTCACCAGGCCGGCCTTGTTGTACTGCCATTCGGACTTGATGCCCATCTCGGCCAGCACGTTCGGCACCTTGCCGTGCGCGAGGTCGTCGGCCACGCCTTCGACCACGTTGACGCGGTCGGCTGCCAGCAGCAGCAGCCAGTGGCGCAGGTCGTTTTCGGCCCAGCGGAACGCGGCGCGGCGGATCACGCCCGACAGGCCGCTCGGCGGCTGGGCGGTGCCGAAGATCGGCGTGATCCCGGGACGCTCGGTCGAGACCAGCACCTCGACGTGCTGCGGCTGCTGCGGCAGCTTGCCGACCGGCTCGGGAATGAAGCGCGGCGGCGTGCGTTCCATCGGCACGGCCGGACGGTCCTTGCGGTCGAGATCGGCGCCCCAGCCGTTGATGTGGGCCAGCTGCTCGCGCGTCGGACGCTGCTGCTCGTCCGGATAATCCTGCTGGAATTGATGGGTATGGCCCTTGTGGTGGTGCTGGTGCGAATGCGGATCGACTTCGTGCGACGTTTTCATGCTGGCTCCTTAATGCTGTGCGTTCTGTGCGCTGGCCTTGACGGCCTTGACCTCGCGGGCCGACGGCGGGATCAGGACGGTCTTGATGCACTCGTCGAGTTTGCTCGAGAAGATGTGGTAAGCGTCCGACACCTCTTCCAGCGGGATGCGGTGGGTGATGATTTCCTTCGGATTGATGCGCCCGGCGCGGATGTGCTCGATCAAGCGCGGCAGGTGACGCTTCACGCTGGCCTGGTTCATGCGCAGGGTCAGGCCCTTGTTCAGCGCATTGCCGATCGGGACGGCATTGAAGGTGGGCCCGTACACGCCGACGATCGACACGTTGCCGCCCTTGCGCGCCGAGTTGATCGCCCAGTGCAGCACCGTGGAGGCGCCGGCCTGCATCTTCATCAGGCGGCCGGTCAGCGTCTGCGCGATCGAACCGGCGGCATCGCCACCGACCGCGTCGATGCAGACGTCGGCGCCCATCCAGTCCGTCATCTTCTTGATGTGCTCGCCCATGTCGTTGACTTCGCGGAAGTTGATCACCTCGCACTGGGCGTAGCGCTTCACGAATTCGAGGCGGTACTCGACTTCGTCGACCACGATCACGCGGCCGGCGCCCATCAGCCAGGCCGACTTGGCGGCGAAGATGCCGACCGGACCGGCGCCGAACACGACGACGGTATCGCCTTCCTTGATGTCGCCCATCTCGGCCGCCTGGTAGCCGGTCGGCAGCGCGTCGGTCATCAGCACGGCGTCGTCGTCGTGGATGTCGTCCGGGATGACCATGGGGCCGACGTCGGCCATCGGCACGCGCACGTATTCGGCCTGGCCGCCGTCGTAGCCGCCGGCGGTGTGCGAATACCCGTAGATGCCGCCCACTGCGGTTGCCTGCGCATTCGTGTTGTGGCAATTGCCGTAGAGCTCATGCTTGCAATAGAAGCAGTTACCGCAGAACAGGTTGAACGGCACCAGCACACGGTCACCCACCTTCAGGTTCTTTACATCAGGGCCGGTATCGACGACTTCGCCGATGAATTCATGGCCGAAGGTATGGCCGACCCGGGTATCGGGCACCATGCCGTGGTAAAGGTGAAGGTCCGAACCGCAGATGCAAGACCGGGTTACGCGCACGATGGCATCGCCCGGATGTTCGATCACGGGGTCGGGTTTGTGGTCGGCGCGGACGCGATATGGCCCACGGTAATTCATTGCCAGCATATGTAGTCCTCCAGTAATTGTAGGGCCTTAAATGTTTCAGACCATGTGCGCCACGTTATGACATATTCATGACAAAGGCGATACGCGCACGGAAATGAATGGCACCTTTTTGAACAATATATTTGACAATCGCAGGTGTTTGTTTTTAAAAGGAAATTTATTGATAAGCAGATTTCCCAAAATAAAACGGCCGCATCATTCGCGGCCGTTTTATTTCCATTAAAAGCACTTACAACTGGCGTGCTTCAAATGTATTGCATTGTTCGACTGAACCGGAATCCAGGCCTTTCTTGAACCAGCGCATGCGCTGTGCCGAGGTGCCGTGGGTGAACGAATCCGGCACGACTTCGCCGCGCGCCTGGCGCTGCAAGGCGTCGTCGCCGATCGCGCTGGCGGCAGCCAGTGCGGATTCGACGTCGCCGTCCTGGATGATGCGCTTGGTCTCGTCGGTGTGATTGGCCCACACGCCGGCGAAGCAGTCGGCCTGCAATTCCACCCGCACCGACAGCGCATTGCCCTGGCTTTCCGACAGCTGCTGGCGTGCGTTGTCGACCTTGCCGGAGATACCCAGCAGATTCTGGACATGGTGGCCGACTTCATGCGCGATCACGTAGGCCTGGGTGAATTCACCCGAGACGTGGAAACGCTGCTGCATCAGCTTGAAGAAGGACAGGTCGATGTAGACCTTGCGGTCGGCCGGGCAATAGAAAGGCCCGACCGCGCTCTGGCCGGTGCCGCAGCCCCCGGTACCGGTACGGCCGGTATACAGCACCAGTACCGGCGGCTGGTATTTGGCGCCGTTGGCCTGGAAGATCTGGCCCCAGGTGGTTTCCGTATAGCGCAGCACGGTCCTGACGAACTGGCTTTCGCGGTCGGTCGCAGGCGGTCCCGAAGGCGTATGTTGCTGCACTTGGGCGGGCGACCCGCCGCCGCCCGACAGCAGGCTCAGGATGGTGCCTGGCGAAACGCCGAAGAACCACGACCCGAGGAGCGCCACGACGACGGCGCCGATCCCGAGGGAACCACCGCCGAGACCGAAGCCCCCGCCGCCGCCGCTGTCGCCGCGGCGGTCTTCCACATTGCTGCTCTGTTCATCGCCTTCCCAACGCATACCGTCTCCTTCGTGTCAGCGCCCTGGCGTGCGCTTCAGATTCACCACACTCATGTTCTCGCGCGCATCCTTGATGCGGAAGTCCTCGTCGACGGCCAGTCCGGCTCGTTGTTCATCGTTGCGCGAACGTTCGCTGCGCTCGCGTTCGACCTCGCGCTCCACGCGCGCCTGCTGGGAAACCTTGGGCATTCTCGTCGTCATGACTATCCTTTTCGATCCGGACCAGCCTCCTCCAGCCAGTCCACGCCCGAAGTATGCCACCACCACGCCGGCGGGTCTGTTCGCACTTGCACATAGCATGTTAAATATGTGACATCGCTTCCATGCTTATGTGCGCTTGCGCACGGAGCGGGCCTGGTATGTACGCCATGCTCCACCGCATGGCTATCCAGATCGCATCCACCGCTGCCCTTGCCGACCTCGGCGCACTCCTGCGCGCCCGGGATTACCGCTTCATCACGGTCACGCCGGCCACCCACCGCCGCGTCAACCGGCGCCCGGAAAACGAATGGGCGGACGACCTGCGTGGCGTGCTCGGCTGGAGCCGGCCGTTCCGCGAGGGTGTGCTGCCGCCGGATATCGAAGCCTTGCTGGACGAGGCCGGCCTGCTCGTGGATTGCCGCAATGGGCAAATTCGCGGACGGCGGTCGCTGGTGCGGGCCTCGACCATCGGCGACCGCCTGTATTTCCACTCGGCCTGGCCGACTTCCGACGACGATGCCGTGTTCTTCGGCCCCGACACCTACCGCTACGCCGCTGCGATGCAACGCGCGCTGGCGTCGCCCTTGCTCGGCCGTCCGCGCAGCGGCATCCGGCGCGCGGTCGACATCGGCTGCGGCGCCGGTCCGGGCGCGATCGAGCTGGCACTGCAATGCCCGCAAGCGACCGTCTACGGCGCCGACATCAACCCGGACGCGCTGGCACTGGCCGCGGTCAACGCCGGCATCAACGGCGCCGCCAGGCTGGTGACCTGCCGCAGCAACCTGCTGGACGGTATCGAAGGCAGCTTCGACCTGGTGATGTCGAACCCGCCCTTCATCCTCGACCCCGATGAACTGCCCTACCGCCACGGCGGCGGCGAACATGGCGCCCAGCTGTCGATCGACATCGTGCGCACCGCACTCGAACGCCTGGACGCGGGCGGCAGCCTGCTCTTGTATACCGGCATCGCGATCGTGGAAGGCGAAGACCGCTTCCTGGAGGCCATCCGCGGCATGCTGGACGAGGCCTGCAGCGCCTGGGCCTACGAAGAACTCGACCCCGACATCTTCGGCGGCCAGCTCGGCTGCGAGGGTTACGAGAACGTCGAGCGCATCGCGGCCGTCTGGCTGCATGCGGTCAAGCGCAGCTAGTTTTATTTGCCGCTGGTGGCGTTGGCGGCTTTCTCGTGTTCGCCGAGGCCGACCGCCTTGTAGTCGTAGGTCGGATAGAACTCGGTGCGGTAGGCGCCCCAGGCCGTGTCTTCCAGCACGCGGTTGACTTCGCGCAGGCGCGACGCCGGCAGCCGCACCGTGATCACCTGGCCGATGCCCATCGCGACGTACCAGCTCACCACTTCGACGCCCTGCGGCGGAAACGCTTTATAGAAACCCTGCTTTGCCAGTTGCGCGTTCAGTTCGGCCAGCGGGCGCGATTGATCGTGCTTGAGGAAGATGGTGAGCAGGATGGCGTTGTCCGGCGTGGCGGCTGCCGTGCCGCTGCTGGGGGCAGCGACGGTCTGGGCCTGGGCGGCGGCCGTGCAGGCAAGGCTTGCTGCGACGAGCGTGAAGATGCGAGCGAAGCGGGTGGCGATCATGGGCGGGCTCCTGGTGCGTTGATAAGTGACAGTGCGCAAACGTCGTGATGCAAAAATAGTAATCGTTATAACTTTTTATCACATTCCGCCTGTGCAAGTGGAACTTCACGAACGCCAGGGAGTGGCTCGCGAGGTCCGGCAGGCGTGCCGGACTGTAAAATACGGCGTTTCGGCTCCTCAGCTCTTCATGCACACACTGGAACAACTACGCAGCGGCGCACTGGCGGGCACGGTCCGCCTTCAACTTGCCTGCGGCCTCACGGAATTCCCGCCTGAAATCTTCGATCTCGCCGACAGCCTGGAAATCCTCGACCTGTCGGGCAACGCGCTGTCTACCCTGCCCGAGGACTTGCCGCGCCTGCGCAAGCTGCGTGTCCTGTTCTGCTCGAACAACCGGTTCACCGTACTGCCTGCAGTCCTCGGCGCCTGCCCGGCGCTGAGCATGATCGGCTTCAAGAGCAACCGCATCCGCGAGGTGCCGGGCGCCGCGTTGCCGCCCGCACTGCGCTGGCTGATCCTCACCGACAACTGTCTCACCGCCCTGCCGGCAACCATCGGCCATTGCACACAACTGCAAAAACTGATGTTGGCAGGTAACCAGCTGACCGCGCTGCCCGCGGAACTGGCGGCCTGTACCCGACTGGAATTGCTGCGCATTGCCGCCAACCGCCTGACGGCGCTGCCGGCCTGGCTGCTCGCCATGCCCCGGCTTGCGTGGCTGGCCTGCGCCGGCAATCCCTTCAGCACCGCGGACGAGGCGGCGGCCGCGGCGGACGCGACGCCTGACCCGATCGCATGGCCTCGCCTCGAGATGGCGCAGCGCCTGGGCGAAGGCGCGTCCGGCGTGATCCATGAAGCCGTGTTGCGGCAGACGGGGCCGCATGGCGATGTGGCCGCGCAGCCGGTGGCGGTCAAGCTGTTCAAGGGTGCCATGACCAGTGACGGCCTGCCGCGCTGCGAACTGGCCGCCTGTCTCAGCGCAGGCAGCCACCCCAACCTGATCCCGCTGCTGGGCGAGGTGATCGGCCATCCCGACGGCCTGCATGGCTGTGTCATGGCGCTGATCGACCCGGCCTTCCAGAACCTCGCGGGTCCGCCCAGCCTGGCAAGCTGCACGCGCGACGTCTATCCGGCCGGCAAAGCGTTTTCGCAGACGGCGCTGCTGCGGCTTGCCCACGGCATCGCGGCGGCGGCGCGGCATTTGCACGAACGCGGCATCATGCACGGCGATTTGTATGCGCACAACATCCTGCATACCGGCCGCGGCGATGGCTTGCTGGGCGATTTCGGTGCGGCTTCGCTGTATCCGCGGGGTAGCGCGCAGGGCGAAGCGCTGGAGCGGCTTGAGGTGCGGGCTTTTGGCTTGCTGCTGGGGGAATTGATCGAACGTTGTGCGGAGGTGGATGCTTCCGTGCTGGCGCGTCTGGTGGAGTTGCAGGGGCGTTGCGTGCAGCCTGTTCCTGGGGCGCGGCCGGTGTTTGAAGATGTTGCGCGGGAGTTGGCTTTGGAGCTTGAGGGGTTGTTGGCTGTTGGCTGATGCTGCGCTGCTGGTTGCTGGCGCTTGGTATACGCTTCGCGCGCCGTCCGCTTGCGCGGACGGCAGAGTGGCGATTCGGGCGGTTGGCGCAAGCATGCGCCAGACCTTCGAATCCCAACGCGAGGCGCGCAGGCGCCTCGCTCCCTCACCGCCAAAACAAAAAGGGCCCCCTTTCGGGAGCCCTTTTCTTATTTGGCGGAGAGGGTGGGATTCGAACCCACGGTACGGTCACCCGTACGCCTGATTTCGAGTCAGGTACATTCGACCACTCTGCCACCTCTCCTGGTAACCGGTCGCTTGCGTCGCGAGAGGCCGTATTATAGAGGGTGGTTGAGAATGTCGCAAGGGTATTGTTTTGTGGGTTTTGGGTGCTGGTGCGTTGATGGGCTTCTGGCAGTTGATGGGCCACTGGCTGGTTTAGCACCACTGCGGTATGCGCTTCGCGCGCCGTCCGCTTTCGCGGACGGCAGAGTGGCGATTCGGGCGGTTGGCGCAAGCATGCGCCAGACCTTCGAATCCCAACGCGAGGCGCGCAGGCGCCTCGCTCCCTCATCGCAAAACAAAAAGGGCCCCCTTGCGGGAGCCCTTTTCTTATTTGGCGGAGAGGGTGGGATTCGAACCCACGGTACGGTCACCCGTACGCCTGATTTCGAGTCAGGTACATTCGACCACTCTGCCACCTCTCCTGGTAACCGGTCGCTTGCATCGCGAGAGGCCGCATTATAGCAGCCCTGCACGAAAACGGAAGAGCTATTTTGCCAACTGGTGCCGGTCAGGCCGACAGGCGCTCCAGGCCGCCCATGTAGGGGCGCAGGACTTCCGGGATCACGACACTGCCATCCGCCTGCTGGTAGTTTTCCAGTACCGCGACCAGGGTGCGGCCGACGGCCAGGCCGGAGCCGTTCAGGGTGTGCACGAGTTCCGGCTTGCCTTGGGCGTTGCGGAAGCGGGCCTGCATGCGGCGAGCCTGGAAGGCTTCGCAGTTCGACAGCGACGAGATTTCGCGGTAGGTGTTCTGGGCCGGCAGCCAGACTTCGAGGTCGTAGGTCTTGGCGGCGCCAAAGCCCATGTCGCCGGTGCACAGCGACATCACGCGGTACGGCAAGCCCAGGTTTTTCAGGATGGTCTCGGCCTGGCCCACCATCTCTTCCAAGGCCTCGTAGGATTTCTCCGGATGCGCGACCTGGACGAGCTCGACCTTGTCGAACTGGTGCTGGCGGATCATGCCGCGGGTATCGCGGCCGTAGCTGCCGGCTTCCGAGCGGAAGCATGGAGTGTGGGCGGTGATCTTGATCGGCAGCTGGTCGAGCGCAACGATCTCGTCGCGCACCATATTGGTCAGCGAGACTTCCGAGGTCGGGATCAGGTAGAAGTTCTCGCCCTCGCCTTCCACGCCGCCCTTCTTGACCGCAAACAGGTCTTCCTCGAACTTCGGCAGCTGGCCGGTGCCGCGCAGCGAGTCGGCGTTGACCATGTACGGGGTGTAGCACTCGGTGTAGCCGTGCTGGCCGGTGTGGGTATCCAGCATGTACTGGGCCAGCGCGCGGTGCAGACGTGCCATGCCGCCTTTCATCACCGAGAAGCGCGAGCCGGTCAGCTTGGTCGCGGTGTCGAAATCCAGGCCCAGCTTTTCACCGATGTCGACGTGGTCCTTGACGTCGAAATCGAAGCGCGGTGGCGTGCCGACGCGGCGCACTTCGACGTTGCCGCTTTCGTCGGTACCGGCCGGCACCGATTCGTGCGGCAGGTTCGGCACCGACTCCATGAAGCGCGCCAACTTTGCCTGTACCTCGGCCAGCGCCACTTCGTTGGCCTTCAGTTCGTCGCCGAGGCCGCCGACCTGCTTCATGACTTCGGTCGTGTCTTCGCCTTTGCCCTTGAGCATGCCGATCTGCTTGGACAGCGTGTTGCGCTTGCCCTGCAGTTCTTCGGTGCGGGTCTGGATTGCCTTGCGCTCTGCCTCGAGGGCGTTGAATGCGGCGACGTCGAGCTGGAACTTGCGTGCGGCCAGGCGCGCGGCGACGTTGTCGATGTCTTTGCGGAGGAGTTGGATGTCAATCATTATAGGTATGGGCCAGGCGTAGTAATCGAAATCACAATTGTACCAAGCCGGGCGCCGGTAGCGAGGCGTTTCGCCGATTACGGAATCGATAGCAGATCGGGGGTAGCAGGATCGGTTGCACCCTGGCCGGTCGCCAGCGTGCGCGCAAAGCGTCCGTAGTTCGCGGCCGCGTTGAAGTGCGCTTCCCAGTGCAGGCGTGCCGATTTCCGGCAGGCGCGCGCGGCGCTACGGTCGCGGAAGCGCAGCATGGCGGCGGCGATCGTGGCGACGTCGGCGTCGGCATGGATCAGCACGCCGTTCGCGGCGTTGACGATCTCGGCGGTGCCACCGACGTCGGTGGCGATCATCGGGATGCCGGCCGCGCCGGCTTCCATCAGGCTGACTGGGATGCCCTCGGTGTCGCTGACGTTGACGATCGCATCGAAACCTTCGTCGCGGTACACCTCCATCAGTGCCGGCTGCGTCAGGTAACCCTTGAACACGGCCTGCCCGCGGGCGCCGAATGCGGCGAAGGCGCCGGCGGCCCGGGCGCGCACGGCATCCAGCAGCGGCCCGTCGCCGACATGGGTCCAGCGCACCTCGAGCGTTGGGTCCGCCGCCAGCAGGTGGGCGATGGCGTCGACGATCAGGTGCAGGCGCTTGCCAGGCACGGCGAACGAGCACGACACCAGCGACAGCGGTCCGCCGGACGGCTGCACGTTCAGGAAACCCGGATCGGCGACACCGAGCCGGGCCGTGTCGAACTTGGCCGCAAGGGCGGGAAAGCGGCGGTTCAGGTAACGCAGGCCATCCTCGGAAATCGTGTAGATGGCGTCGATGCCGGCCACGATGCTGCGCCGCAGCCCGGCGTACCCGCCCGGCTTCAGGTATTCGTAGAGATCGCCGCCGTGGGCGCGACAGACGATACGCACCGGACTGCCGCCGGCCTTGCGGAAGGCCAGCGCGCCCTGGATCTCAGGGAGCAGCCAATAGTAATAAATGAGGTCGACGCCCTCCCCGGCCCGTTCGCGGTCCGCCAGGTAGCGTTCGAACATGCGCGCCCGGTACAGCGCACGCACCAGCTCCTTGAGACTGTCCAGCTTGCGCGGCTTCGCCAGGATGCTGCCGAGGTCGGCAACCCAGCGGTAGCGCAGCAGCGCGGCCAGCAGGGCGCCGGCGACGCGTGGCAGCCGCAAGGCGCCCCAGCGCGCATCGGCATAGGCCAGGTCGACGCGCTGGTGCACCGGCCGTGCCGCGGTGCCGGGCTCATAGAAGATCGGCACCAGGTCGATGTTGCCAAAGCACTGCGACAAATGTTCGAGCTCGGCCGCCACGAAAGCTTCGCCGGTGCCGTAAGGGTAGAGCGAGGTCACCATCAGCAGGCGCTGCGGCTTCATCGGGCGCCCTCCCCGCCGGCGGCCGCGATGCGCTCGGCCATGATGCGCCCGTACATCGTGATGGTGAACACCGCCGTGACCGTGAACGCGACGCTCGACGCCAGCGCCGCGCCCGGCATGCCGAACACCGGAATCGCCAGCAGGCAGCCGCCGCCGTTGAGGGTAAACGACAGCAGCGCCCCCTGGATGTTGACCCGTTGCAGGCCCATCCCGGCCAGGGAATTGGACACCACGCTCATGTAGCTCCAGGTAATGATGCCGGGCAGGAGGATGACGAAGGGCAGCACCGAGCCGGCATAGTCGCGGCCGAACACCCAGGGAATCGCGACCACCGACAGGAGGCCGGCCAAGACGCCCCCGGCCAGCGTGATCTTGAATACCGAAAGCGCGATCTTGCGCACCATCTTCTGCAGGGCCGCAGGCGTGCTGTTGTGCGCGGCCGATTCCGGGAACACCACCACCGTGGCCGCGCTGGCGATCATCCACAGCACTTCGGCCAGCTGGATCGACAGCGCGTAGCGGCCGGCTGCGGCGGGATCGAGCAGGAAGCTCACCAGGTACAGCGCCACCCGGTAATTCAGGAAGGTGATCACGTTGCTCAGGTGGGCGCGCAGGCCAAAGGCGATGGCCGTCCCCAGCTTCAGGCCGGGATCCGGTCCGGCTGCGGCCGGTGCCGCATAGCGGCGCACCCGCCACTCGCTGACCAGCCACAGCGCCGCCTGGCTGAGGATATGGCAGGCCAGCACCGCCGGCACGCTGACCGCACCGAGTGCGCCCAGCAGCAGCACGCCGGCACAGAACACCAGCGGCTGGGTCAGCGCAGTCTTGTTGTAGGTGGCGTAGTCGCGCGCGCCCTGGATCAGCGCCGACGTCCAGGCCGCCAGCAGCATCATCGGGAACAGCAGGCTGGCGTACAGTGCGGTGCGCTTGGCGGTGCCGGGCAGGTAGTGGGCGATGGCGCCGTCGCTGGCCAGCAGCAGCGCCAGCACGGCCGCGGCCCACAGCGCCAGCGCCAGCGCCCAGTTCATGCGGCGCATGGTGCGCGCGCTGCCGGTTCCGCTGCTCATGTGGAACACATGGCTGGGACCGAGGCCAAGGTTGAGGAAAGCATACAGGCTCTGCGGCAGCAGCAAGGCCGTGACCAGCAGGCCGTTGTCATGGGCGCCGAGCTGGCGTGTGGTGACCCACAGCGCCACGAAGTACAGGCCGCTGGAGACGACCTGGCGCAGCAGGGTCGAGCCGATGGCGGCCGACAGGTCGAACCGGGCATCCGGGGTGCGGCCGAGGGCAAGCGAGGCCAGCAGGCTTTTCATGTGGGTCATCATAAGTGAGCCATTATCGGGTGCTGCTGGGGCCCGGACCTGTGCCCGATCAATGCACGGCTCGCATGACAAATCGGTCGCCGGCTCGCGCCAGCGCAAGGTCATGCAGCGTGGGTTCGGATAAGGTCGCAAGGTCGCTGCCGCTCTATCTGAATAGAGACAACCGCCCCGAGGACCGCCATGCGCGCCCTGCCCTGCCTGCTGATGCTGTGTCTGCCGTGTGCCTGCCAGGTGCCTGGCGGCACTGCCGCGGCTGCCGCCGGCAGCAACCGCACGCTGTGGGTGGCGCCCGACGGCGACGACGCGAATCCGGGCACGCGGCGCGCGCCGCTGCGCACGCTGGGTGCGGCGGCGGCACGGGCCGCTGGGGGCAACGCAGCCGGCACCACGGTACAGGTCGCGCCAGGGGTCTATCCGGAAAACGTCAGGACCAGCGCCAGCGGCCGTCCCGGTGCCCGGGTCCGCTACCTCTCCACCGTCAGATGGGGGGCGCGCATCGTCGGCAGCGGCACCGAGGCGGTCTGGATCAACCACGGCCGCCACGTCGAGATTGCCGGCTTCGATCTCAGCGGCAGCGGGCGCATCGGGTTGCTGAATTATGGGTCGTGGGTAAGGATGCGCGACAACCATGTGCACGACCTGCAAGTCTCCGGCGGCTGCACCGGGGATGGCGGCGGCGGCATCGTGAACGCCAACTACAAGGGGTCGCATGGCGAGATCGTCGGCAACGTGGTGCACGACATCGGCGTACCCGGTGCCTGCCAGGGCGTGCACGGTATCTATTACTCGAACCTGCATGGCCGCATCGAGAACAATATCGTTTACCGCGCGGCGGCCTGGGGCATTCATCTGTGGCATGCCGCCGATCAGGTGATCATTACCAACAACACCGTGTTCGCCAACGGTTCGGACAAAATCGGCGGCGGCATCGTGGTCGGCACCGGCGACAGTCCCGGCGGCGTGAAGCTGACCGGAACCCGCATCGCCAACAATATCGTCGCCTGGAACCCGCGCGCCTCGATCCAGCAATACTGCAATCCCGACGAGGCCTGCATCGGCACCGGAAATGTCGTGGCCGACAATGTGGTGTATGGCAACGGCTTGGGCATCCAGATGCGTGTCGGGAAAGCCACCGGTACCATTGCCGACGATCCGCATTTCGTCGACTTCCGGCCCGATGGCAGCGGCGATTATCGTTTGAAACGCCATTCACCTGCATTCGGCCATGGGGCCGCAATCGATATCGGCACCGCTGCAAAACGCTGATGCATTGAATACCTGCCTTTTTCCACGCGACGGCAAGCCATGCGAATGACTTGCCATCGCTTGCTGTTTTCCTTCCTCTCCCTATCGTTCCGATAATTCGATTTTCCAATAGGAAAATCTTTTCAAATCAACAGCTTGTCCGTTCGTATTCAATTACCGCGGATTCGTCATGTTTCATCGATATATGTTCCCTAATATAAATTCCACTAAGGAAAACCTTATTAAATAACTTATATCCCAGGGAAAATTTTTTTTCAAAAAGATTGAACTTAGGAAGTTTCCACCGCTCAAAGCTTCCGTATTTCAATTTTTGAGAAGGGTTTTCCCAATGAAACGAATCGTCACTTTTGCTTCGAATGTTCACGCCAGCGCACTGCTCTGCTGCAGCGCCGCCGTCCTCCTGACCGCTTGTGGTGCTGATACCAGCGGCAGCACGACCGACACCGCGACCCTGTCGCACGGTGTCCAGAGCGCGAACGCATCCGAAGCAACTGTTGCCGCCGCCGGCCAGACCGCGGCGTTGACGGAAGAAAGCGCAGGTACCGGCGCTTTCGAGCATGCCTCGGCAACTGCCAGCGCACCGCAAACCACCCGCCTGCTGGCGACGATCTCGTCGGCCACCACCGGCACCGACGCCACCGCCCAGGTCACCGACCTGTACCGCACCCTGCTCAACCGCGAGCCGGACAGCGGCGGCCTGCAGTTCTGGGTCCAGCAAGTGAACGCCGGCCTGTCGATCGACGGCGTCAAGAACGAATTCCTGAAGAGCGCGGAGTACAAGAACCTGCAGGCGACTGCACCGGCACCGGTCGCCGACCCGTCGGCCTATCACCTGTACGTGGCGACCACCGGTTCGGATTCGAACAGCGGCACCAAGGCCGCGCCGTTCAAGACCATCACCAAGGCCGCCTCGGTTGCCAAGGCCAGCACCACCGTCCACGTCGCCGCCGGCACCTACAACGGCAACGTCAGCACCAAGACCAGCGGCAGCGCATCGGGCAAGATCCGCTTCGTGTCCGACACCAAGTGGGGCGCCAAGATCGTCGGCACCGGTTCCGAAGCCATGTGGACCAACAACGGCAACTACGTCGAGATCAACGGTTTCGACATCACCGGCCCGGGCCGCCTGGGCATCCTGAACTACGCGTCGAACACGCTGGTGGCGAATAACCACATCCACAACCTGACCCTGTCGGGCGGCTGCACCGGCGACGGCGGCGCGGGTGTGGTCAATGCGACCTACGGCAGCACCAACGGCGACATGATCGGCAACGTCGTGCACGACATCGGCAAGCCGGGCGGCTGCAACGGCGTGCAGGGCCTGTACTCGTCGAACACCGGCGGCACCATCGCCAACAACGTCGTGTACCGCGTCTCGTCCTTCGGTATCCACCTGTGGCACGCTGCCAGCGGCACCACCATCGCCAACAACACGGTCTTCGCCAACGGCTCGGCCGGCATGGGCGGCGGCATCGTGATCGGCGTGGGCGATTCGCCGGGCGGTGTCCTGCTGAACAACGTCAAGGTGCTCAACAACATCGTGTACAACAACCCGCGCGGCGGCATCCAGCAGTACTGCTACTCGGGCGCGACCTGCATCGGTACCGGCAACGTCGTGTCGAACAACCTGGTCTACGGCAGCAGCACCAACGTCGGCATGCTGAAGGGCAGCGCGACCGGCACCATCAGCGCCGATCCGAAGTTCGTCAGCTACAACCCGACCGGCACCGGCGACTATCGTCTGCAGAGCGGCTCGCCTGCCGTGAACAAGGGCATCGCCAGCGGCGCCCCGGCAGTCGACATCCTCGGCGTGGCCCGTCCGAAAGGCGGCGCCTTCGACATCGGCGCCTACGAAAGCTTCTGATAGACCGCTAGCGCAAGCTCGGCACGACGTCCGGCACCTGGTGCCGGACGCTGGATACAAGCCCTGTGACGGTGATGCCGTCGCAGGGCTTTTTTATTTGGGCAGGCACATCGGACCGGCGGCAAAGGCAGCGCATCCCGGCGGCGCCCGTGAGTGAACTGAACAATATGCGGCGTTCCATTTCATATTCGAAATCAGGTGTTGCGTTTTCATTCATACGGAAAATTTTTTTACGAAAAGATTGAACTTAGGAAGTTTCCTGCGCTCAAAAGCAGTATCAATGACTTCTTGATTCAAGGAACTTCCCTAGATGAAAAACGCAATCGCTTCGCTCTTCGCCCACCGTGCCAACACCCTCGTCGCCTGCAGCGCAGCCGTCCTGCTCGCCGCTTGCGGCGGTACCGACGCCGGCAGCAGCGCCGCTGCCCAGACCGCAGCCAAGCTTGCCGTCGCCAATGCCGACAAGGCTGCCGCCCTCGTCGACGCCGCTGCGACCGCGGCCGGTGCTGCACCGCTGAGCGCCGCCAGCTTCAATGTCGATGGTTACGAGAAAGAAGTGCAAGCCGCATCCGCGGTGTCGGCTGCGCTGGCCCAGACCCAGGCCGACAGCGCTGCAGCCGGCGCTGCCCAAGCCGACGGCGGCACCAAACTGCTGGCTACCCTCACCAGCGCAACCCCGAACGCCACCACCACCAGCACCTACCACCTGTACGTGGCAACCACCGGTTCGGATTCGAACAGCGGCACCCAGGCTGCGCCGTTCAAGACCATCAACAAGGCTGCCTCGGTCGCCAAGGCCGGCACCACCGTGCACGTCGCCGCCGGCACCTACAACGGTAACGTCAGCACCAAGACCAGCGGCACCGCGACTGCCCGCATCAGCTACGTGTCGGACACCAAGTGGGGCGCCAAGATCGTCGGCACCGGCACCGAAGCCATGTGGACCAACAACGGTAACTACGTCGACATCAGCGGCTTCGACATCCGCGGTTCGGGCCGCCTCGGCATCCTGAACTACGCGTCGAACACGCTGGTCTCGAACAACCATATCCACAACCTGACCCTGTCGGGCGGCTGTACCGGCGACGGCGGCGCGGGCGTGGTCAATGCGACCTACGGCAGCACCAACGGCGACATGATCGGCAACGTCGTGCACGACATCGGTACGCCGGGCGGCTGCAACGGCGTGCAGGGCCTGTACTCGTCGAACACCGGCGGCAAGATCATGAACAACGTGGTGTACCGCGTTTCGTCCTTCGGTATCCACCTGTGGCACGCGGCCAGCGGCACCACCATCGCCAACAACACGGTCTTTGCCAATGGCTCGACCGGCATGGGCGGCGGTATCGTGATCGGCGTGGGCGACTCGCCGGGCGGTGTCCTGCTGAACAACGTCAAGGTGCTCAACAACATCGTCTACAACAACCCGCGCGGCGGCATCCAGCAGTACTGCTACTCGGGTGCGACCTGCATCGGTACCGGCAACGTCGTGTCGAACAACCTGGTCTACGGCAGCAGGACCAACGTCGGCATGCTGAAGGGCAGCGCGACCGGCACCATCAGCGCCGATCCGAAGTTCGTCAGCTACAACCCGGCCGGCACCGGCGACTATCGCCTGCAGAGCGCCTCGCCTGCGGTGAACAAGGGTATCGCCAGCGGCGCCCCCGCTACCGACATCCTCGGCGTGGCCCGTCCGAAAGGCGGCGCCTTCGACATCGGTGCCTACGAAAGCTTCTAAGCAAGCGTCTGTAGTACGCCATTAAAAGATACGCCAATAGAAATGGAAAGCCCCGCATCGGCCTGGCCGCTGCGGGGCTTCTTTACGTCCACGCGCCGTATTAAGCGGACTGAACAATATTCGACAGTTCAATTTCAAACTGCAATTTCATTTCATAATCAAATACTTAGAGAAAATTTTTTTACGAAAAGATTGAATTTAGGAAGTTTCCTGCGCTCAAAAGCAGTATCAATGACTTCTTGATTCAAGGAACTTCCCTAGATGAAAAACGCAATCGCTTCGCTCTTCGCCCGCCACGCAAATTCCTTCGGTACTTTCAGCGCTGCCTGCAGCGCCGCCGTGCTCCTGAGCGCTTGTGGTGCCGATACCGGCGCCACCACGGCCGGGGCGCCTACCGCCAGCCTGTCGCACGGTGTCCAGAGCGCGAATGCTGCCGAAGCCACCACCGCATCGGCTGGCCAGGCCCCCGCCCTGACCGCGGAAAGTGCCGGCACCGGCGCCTTCGAACAGGCCGCAACCGCACCGCAATCGACGCGCCTGCTGGCGACCATCTCGTCGGCTGCCACTGGTGACGCCACCGCCCAGGTCACCGACCTGTACCGCACTCTGCTCAACCGCGAGCCGGACAGCGGCGGCCTGCAGTTCTGGGTCCAGCAAGTGAACGCCGGCCTGTCGATCGACGGCGTCAAGAACGAATTCCTGAACAGCGCGGAGTACAAGAACCTGCAGGCGACTGCACCGGCACCGGTCGCCGATCCGTCGGCCTACCACCTGTACGTGGCAACCACCGGTTCGGATTCGAACAGCGGCACCAAGGCTGCACCGTTCAAGACCATCACCAAGGCCGCCTCGGTTGCCAAGGCCAGCACCACCGTCCACGTCGCCGCCGGCACCTACAACGGCAACGTCAGCACCAAGACCAGCGGCAGCGCATCGGGCAAGATCCGCTTCGTGTCCGACACCAAGTGGGGCGCCAAGATCGTCGGCACCGGTTCCGAAGCCATGTGGACCAACAACGGCAACTACGTCGAGATCAACGGTTTCGACATCACCGGCCCGGGCCGCCTGGGCATCCTGAACTACGCGTCGAACACGCTGGTGGCGAATAACCACATCCACAACCTGACCCTGTCGGGCGGCTGCACCGGCGACGGCGGCGCGGGTGTGGTCAATGCGACCTACGGCAGCACCAACGGCGACATGATCGGCAACGTCGTGCACGACATCGGCAAGCCGGGCGGCTGCAACGGCGTGCAGGGCCTGTACTCGTCGAACACCGGCGGCACCATCGCCAACAACGTCGTGTACCGCGTCTCGTCCTTCGGTATCCACCTGTGGCACGCTGCCAGCGGCACCACCATCGCCAACAACACGGTCTTCGCCAACGGCTCGGCCGGCATGGGCGGCGGCATCGTGATCGGCGTGGGCGATTCGCCGGGCGGTGTCCTGCTGAACAACGTCAAGGTGCTCAACAACATCGTGTACAACAACCCGCGCGGCGGCATCCAGCAGTACTGCTACTCGGGCGCGACCTGCATCGGTACCGGCAACGTCGTGTCGAACAACCTGGTCTACGGCAGCAGCACCAACGTCGGCATGCTGAAGGGCAGCGCGACCGGCACCATCAGCGCCGATCCGAAGTTCGTCAGCTACAACCCGACCGGCACCGGCGACTATCGTCTGCAAAGCACCTCGCCTGCGGTGAACAAGGGTATCGCCAGCGGCGCCCCCGCTACCGACATCCTCGGCGTGGCGCGTCCGAAAGGCGGCGCCTTCGACATCGGTGCCTACGAAAGCTTCTGAATCCAGGTGCGCTAATATCTGGAGCATAGAAAGTAAAAAGCCCCGCGACGGTCCGGCCGTCGCGGGGCTTTTTCATTTCTCAGGATCGTGGATCAGTCTTCACCGCCGGCATCCGCATCCAGCTGGCGCAGGAAAGCCAGCTTGTCGGCCACCTTGCCCTCGATCCCGCGCGGCACCGGCTGGTACCAGCGCGGCTCCGGCATCCCGTCCGGCAGGTAGGTTTCGCCGGCCGCGTACGCATGCGGCTCGTCGTGGGCATAACGGTAGGCATGGCCGTAGCCGAGTTCCTTCATCAGCTTGGTCGGCGCATTGCGCAGGTGCACCGGCACCTCGCGCGATTTATCCTTTTTCACGAACGCCATCGCGGCATTGAAGGCGTTGTAGCCGGCATTGCTCTTGGCCGCGATCGCCAGGTAGATCACGGCCTGGCCCAGCGCCAGCTCGCCCTCGGGCGAACCCAGGCGTTCATAGGTGGTGGCGGCGTCGTTGGCGATCTGGATCGCGCGCGGGTCGGCCAGGCCGATGTCTTCCCAGGCCATGCGCACGATGCGGCGCGACAGGTACTTGGCGTCGGCGCCGCCGTCCAGCATGCGGCACAGCCAGTACAGCGCGGCGTCCGGATGCGAGCCGCGCACCGACTTGTGCAGGGCCGAGATCTGGTCGTAGAAATTGTCCCCGCCCTTGTCGAAGCGGCGCGCGTTCAGGGTCAGCGCGTTCTCGACGAACTCACCGGTAATGCGGGTGATGCCCGACGTTTCCGCCGACGTCTTGGTCTGTTCCAGCAGGTTGAGGAAACGCCGCGCATCGCCGTCGGCGTAGCCGACCAGGGTCTGCACCGCCACCTCGTCGAACTGCAGGTGGCCCAGCACCCGCTCCTGCGCGCGCGCCAGCAGCTGGCGCATCTCGTCGTCGTTCAGCGCCTTGAGCACATAGACCTGGGAGCGCGACAGCAGTGCCGAATTGACTTCGAACGAGGGGTTTTCGGTGGTGGCGCCGATCAGCGTGACCAGGCCGCTCTCCACGAAGGGCAGCAAGGCATCCTGCTGCGATTTGTTGAAGCGGTGGATCTCGTCGATGAACAGGATGGTGTGCTTGCCGCGTGCCAGGTACTGCTCGGCCTGCTCGATGGAAGCGCGGATGTCCTTGACCCCGGACAGCACCGCCGACAGCGCGATGAATTCGCAATCGAAGGCGTTGGCGGTCAGGCGCGCCAGCGTGGTCTTGCCGACGCCCGGCGGCCCCCACAGGATCATCGAGTGCGGCCGCCCCGATTTGAAGACCAGGTTGAGCGGCTTGCCCTCGCCCAGCAGGTGGCTCTGGCCGATCACCTCGCCGATGGTTTTCGGGCGCAGCGCTTCGGCCAGCGGCGCTGCGGGTTCGGTCCGGAACAGGTCGTCGGTGTTGTGCTTGTCCATCTTGCGTATGTGTGGCCGGATAACGAAAACGCAAGTGTAATGGATGAGAACGATGCCGCGTTAGTGCAGGCTCACTGGTGGGAGACTTCGGCCCCCTTCGGCACTTCAAATTTGAAAGTTTGCGCGCCCAGCGACGGGTTGCGCTGGAAGCTGGTGAACTTCAGCAGCGTGGTCTGGCCGAAGTTGTCCTTCAGCTCCATCGCCTGCGGCACACCGTCCTTGAGGCCGATGCCGATCTGCTCGAAAGTGGTGTCCTTGGTTTTCGGGGTGGCGCTCAGCCATTCAAGGCCGTCGCGGGCGCCGGCTTCGGCCAGCGTGAAGTTCTTTTCCAGGTCGTTGCTGCCGAACAGGATCGCGGCCGGCGAGCTGCCCAGCGCATTGCCCAGCTTGCGGGTGGTCACCTGGTTGAGGTCCTTGTCGTACAGGTACAGGGTGTCGCCGTCGGCCTGCAGCACCTGTTCGTAGGGCTTCTGGTAGGTCCAGATGAACTTGCCGGGGCGGGCGAACACGAAGGTACCGGTCGAGGGCGGTGCGGCCTTGCCGGCGGTGGTCTTGCGGAGCTGGGTCTGGGTGAAGTCGCCGCGCGCGGATTTGGTCCCGGCGACGAAGGATTTGAACTGGTCCAGCGCGGCGGCCGAGGCGTGGCTGCCGATGGCCAGGGTGGCGGTTGCGATCAGGGCGGTCAGGGTCGTTTTCAGCGTCATTGTCGTGTTCCTTTTTTTGTTGGCCGAAGGGGTGTGGCAGAGCAGGCCGCGGTTGGGTGCGTGCGATGTGCGGTGGACGGCGGAGCCGTCCACCCTGCCCAGCATCGCCGTCGCCGTTTTTATTCGGCGCTGGCGGCGGGCACGAGAATGTCGCGATTGCCGTTCGACTGCATCGGCGATACCACCCCGCTCTGCTCCATCTGCTCGAGCAGGCGGGCGGCGCGGTTGTAGCCGATGCGCAGGTGGCGCTGCACCAGCGAGATCGAGGCGCGGCGGTTCTTGAGCACCACCTGCACCGCCTGGTCGTACATCGCGTCGGATTCGCCGCCGCCTTCGCCGGCCGCCGCACCCTCGCCGGCGCCGCCTTCTTCGGCCACGCCCCCTTCGAGGATGCCTTCAATGTAATTCGGTTCGCCGGTCGATTGCAGATGTTTTACAACTCGATGCACTTCGTCATCCGACACGAAGGCGCCGTGCACGCGTACCGGCAGGCCGGTACCCGGCGGCATGTACAGCATGTCGCCCATGCCGAGCAGGGTCTCGGCGCCCATCTGGTCGAGAATCGTGCGCGAGTCGATCTTGGACGACACCTGAAACGCGATACGGGTCGGGATGTTGGCCTTGATCAGGCCGGTGATCACGTCGACCGACGGACGCTGGGTCGCAAGAATCAGGTGGATGCCGGCGGCACGCGCCTTTTGCGCGATACGGGCGATCAGTTCCTCGACCTTCTTGCCGACCACCATCATCAGGTCGGCCAGCTCGTCGATGATGATGACGATGGTCGGCAGCTTTTCCAGCGGCTCGGGATTGTCCGGCACGATCGAGAACGGGTTCGGGATGTGTTCTTCGCGCTTGGCCGCCTCCAGGATCTTGCCGTTGTAGCCGGCCAGGTTACGCACGCCCAGTTTGGACATCAGCTTGTACCGGCGCTCCATCTCGTTGACGGCCCAGTTCAGCGCGTGGCCGGCCTGGCGCATGTCGGTGACCACCGGCGCCAGCAGGTGCGGAATGCCCTCGTACACCGACATTTCCAGCATCTTCGGGTCGATCAGGATCAGGCGCACGTCGGCCGGGTCGGCCTTGTACAGCAGCGACAGGATGGTGGCGTTGATGCCGACCGACTTGCCGGAACCGGTGGTACCCGCGACCAGCAGGTGCGGCATCTTGGCCAGGTCGGCCACCACCGGCTTGCCGGCGATGTCCTTGCCCAGCGCCACGGTCAGCGCCGAGGCGCTGTCGGCATACACCTTGGAGCCGACGATTTCCGTCAGGCGCACGATCTGGCGTTTCGGGTTCGGCAGTTCCAGCGCCATGTAGTTCTTGCCGGGGATGGTCTCGACCACGCGGATCGAGGTCAGCGACAGCGAGC
>Ga0308160_10002422_pt1 | contig 22616 bp, 22 predicted proteins | sample PhyFR1_FD_201036 | JGI IMG/M metagenome (GOLD analysis project Ga0308160, IMG submission 201036) | Phyllosphere microbial communities from UC Gill Tract Community Farm, Albany, California, United States - DLSLF.R1 | ecosystem: Host-associated > Plants > Phyllosphere > Unclassified | place: USA...
GGATCCAGCGCCGACGTACCTCGTTCTGGCCCGTCGGGACCGGAGCGATCCCTTGCGCTTCGCCTTCTGCTCCAGCGGCAGCGGAAGCATCGCCGCTTCCGTTCCGTTTCCGAGCCTCATCGTCCGCGACGGCGGCGGAGGGACTGCCGTTCGTCACCGGCTCCGCCTTGCTATCGACGCTCGAGGCCCTGCCTTTGCCCTTCTTCTTGCCGCTCTTGATGCTCGTGCTCTCGCCATTGCTGCCTTGCGCAGCCGAGAGGGCGCCGCCTCGGCCGGCAGGGACCGGCCGCGAGACGGTCGAGGTGTCGTTTGGGTCGAAGGCCGAGTGATGGAGCGGGCTCGGCTCCTTAGACTTTGTCCGCGAGATCTTTTTCGACGACGAGGACGGGCTGTTACCCATGACGGCTGGTCTCGTGGGGCACGAGAAGGGACCGGGAGGGGGCGCCGGGGGAGGTAGGAGGCCGGTGGGGAGGGCTCAGAGGACGGCAGGGAGGCTGAGATGTTGATACGGCTCGGCCGGACGGGCGGGTGTGCTGGCTCGATCAGGCGGACGAGCAGCTGGACCAAAGAGGTGGTTCGACGGGAGTAGCGAGCGATCAGACGGTGGAATGTGTCTGCCTGCTCTCCTACGGACGATTGAGGGAGGACGAGGAGGAGGATGAGGAGGAGAGGATGAAGGCAGGGGGGGTCGAGTCGGGGGGGTCCGCTGCTGCTGCTGCCGCCGCCGCCGCCGCCACCCGGCCGGCCTCGCTGCTGCTCCCGCGCGCACGCCGAGACCCTCGACCGACCGACCGCCGGCCGAACGAGAAGCACCGGCTCGGCCGAAGCCCCCGCCATCTCGTCGAGTTGATCCGACACACCTGCCACTCTCCTCTCGTCAATCCCCGCGCGAGCCAGCGACCGCCTCCCTGCTCGAACACCAGATGGGAATTCGGATCGCTCAGAGGTCCGTCGCGCCCTCTGCAGCCGCCGTTGCGCGACGCGCTAGCTTCGTCGCCAGGCCCTAGGCTTCTAACCAAGTGCGCAGCATGTCGAAGGACGGAAGGGAGCAAGACCGTTCATACAATGCCACCAAGAGAGAGCGATCCACACCCCGCTCAGAACTTGTACTTGGCGTCATCGCCCCGCCGATCCCGTCCCTTGCCTCCGCCCGCCTCCCGCTCGCGCCCGCCAGCAGCCCGCCCCTGCTTCCTCCGGTTCTCCTCGGCAAACAGGTCCGAGAAGTCCTCACCCGTCTGCCGGGCGGCCGAGGCCTGCTGGCGCGAGGCCTCGTAGCGCTGCTCGAGCTCCTCCTTGGAGAGGTTGGCGAGCTCGGCCGGATCGAGCGAGAGGTCGACTGCGCCCTGCTTGCGCTGCGAGAAGGCAGGCACAAAGTGGTCAGCGCATGGGTCCCGGTTGCGCGCGAACCGCTCGAGACGTACCTTGACGCCCCGGTCTTCCTGACCAAGCACCGGCGGGGCCGCCCCTCCGACGCCGCCGCTGAGGTCGTAGCCGTGCGACGAGCCCATGAAGCCCCGGACGTTCGTCTGCCTCTCCTCGATGACCTGGTAGAGCTGCCGCTCGCGGCCAGGCTCGACCGACTCGGTCCCCGCCCGCGAGAACGAGTCCTCGCGGGCCTTGCGAATGTCGAGAAAGTCGGGCGTCTCGAGCCCGCCGGGGACGGTCGAGACGATCGACTGGGTCCCCGAGGGCGTCTCGAGCCCATCCTGCGGCGGTGCACGACCGCCATCCTCGGCACCCCCCTCGTCGTCGTCCTCTTCGTCCTCCTCCTCCGACTCGTCCTCGTCCTCGTCTTCGGGCTCAAGCTCGCCCCACAGCTCGCGGTTGACCGGCGCGCTGTAGGCGTTGGCCTCTTCGACGGCGACGCCAAAGACGTCGCCGTAAATTGGCCGGTTGAACTCGTCGACCGGCGGCTTACCCCAGCCGCCCGGGTGGAAGCCCCACTGCGCGCCGGCCGGGATCGGCGCGTTAAGGCCCGGGATCCGGAGCGACGTGTATGACGGCGGCGGGCCAAATCGCTGCTGGTTGATCAGCCACGGCGGCGGCGCGAGCGGCGGGATCGAGAGCGCCTCCTGAAGCTCGAGCGAGAGCTCGCCTGGGCGCTTCTCCTTGACGTCGGCCTCAAGCTCCTTGCCCTCGTAGTAACTGGAAACACGGACCGGGGCGTGGGACGGTCAGCTGGTGCGCTCCGCGAGGACCAAGCCCTTCCAATGGAGAAAGAATCGTGGCCGGACGCACACCTCGCCAAACGACGTCAGCTTGGGCTTCGTCTGGAAGCGGAAAAATGCGTCGTGCAGCTTCTGGTAGTCGATGTCTATCTTGCCCATCTTGGGCTGTACGCGCTCGCGCGACTTCTGCTTGAGCGTCTGCGTCTCCTCCTTTTCCTTGATCGCATCGCGCTGGGTCGCAATGCCCGTGTCGGCGATGTAGGCTGAGCGAGGCAGGCGGATGAGGTCAGCGTTGGGTAAGGGAGATTCGAGGGAGTGCAAGAGGGTGACGTACACGGCAGCTGGAACTGGGGGCGCTCCATGCCCCGCTTGCCTTGCAGATAGTCGCGCTTGGCGTTCCAATGGCTCGGGACGGGAACCGTACTGCAACGAGGCCGGCGAAATCAGTCACTGTCCGCGCGCAGAACGATGCCTCTCCCAAACCGAGCCGGACGCACTTGCGGTACGACTTGAGCTCGACGAGCAGACGCGGGTCGCGCGCCGATGGATCCGTCCACTCAATCACCTCCGGATGAGCGACAAGCGTCTTGAGCTCGGCAACGCTCAGCCTCTGTGGAGCGGATCTGGAACAGTCAGTCAAGGTGCCTACCGCAGACGCGCACGAAGCGGACGGGAGGACGCACCGCGAGCTTCTTCTGCTTCTTCTTGGAGACGACGGGCTGGCCGTCCTCGTCCTCCTCCTCGCCCTCCTCGTCCGAGTAGATGACCTCGCCCTTCTTAGGCTCACCATCGCCAGCGACGCCGTCCTGCGAGCAGTTGAGAGGGGGTGTATGATTAGCTAAGGTGATCATGCACCGCTACTGCAAGGGGAGTCGCCGCGCGGGAGGTGGGGGGGACGGGGAAGGACGTACCGCGCCGTCCTCCTCAGCCTCAGGCTGGAAGCGCGAGAAGATGGAGGCAAAAGCAGCGTAGTTGGGGTCGCTCGGGTCGAGGTGGGCAAGGTCCAGTGTTGAACTTGTTGGTGTCTGAGCAGGGATGGAAGGGCGACGAGGCAAGGCTGGTCAACTCAGTTCGATCGCAGCTCCCATCGGCCCTCGGCAGCCTGGCTTGCTGCTCCTCGCAATGAATAGAGCGCGCCAGATTCCAGAGAAGAGACCTTTCGGCACGATACACAGCAACGCACCTCGAGCTCAAAGTCCATCTCGCTCTCGGTGTCGGTCCCGCCGACGCTGCTCTCGGCGTCGGTCGTCGTCTCGCCAGCGCCATCGGTCGCTGCTGACGGCGTGGCGTGCTTGCGCGCCTTCTTCTTGTCGCGCTTGAGCTGGTTGCGCGATGGCTTCTTCGGCGCCAACGCCGCCTCGGCCGAGACGCCGTTCGTCTTGGGTACTGGAGCAGGCATGGGAGAGGAGGGCAAGGGTGGGGAGGAGGGGCTGAGGGGAGAGGCACGACCGGCTGGCCGTGGTCTGTCGCCGGGCGCGGACGGGCCGCTCGGCACGCCTTTCGCATCAGACCCCCTCAGATGCATGGAAAGGGGCAGCGGGGCGCAAGGAGCAATTAAAGCTCTCAAAGCCGGCTCGGAGACAAGCAATGGCATGTGCATCCAGATAGGCAAGGCGTCCTCCAGCCGTCGTCTCAGTAGCGATCTCGCGCCTGTGCCGTGTCAGGGAAAGGGCTCGAGCCTTTCAGCCCAGTCGCTCGACGGAATTGCGAGAACGGGTCGCGATCGAAGCGGAGGCCCGGCGACTTGGGTAATGGTGGCAGGGGTCGCAGGCGCAGAAGGACAAGAGATCGACGTACCGAGTCCATCGCGCCTTGAGCGTACGAGCCTCCGCGGCCAGCACCTCCTTGCGCTGGGCTGGGCCGGCTGGCGGCGCCGAGGCCGGCTCGAGCTACCCGCAGTTGCGTCTCGACCGGGTCGACCCGGCCCTCACCCTGTAGGCCGAGACCCTGGCCCTGTGACCAGCCCATCTTAGCGAGCAGCTTGTTGCCGACATTGGACGCGTCCTCGGCCGGCGCCAGGACCGGCTCAGGCGGCGGGGCGGCCGGTTCTGGCGCGGGACCCTCGACAAACTTGCGCTTCGGTTGGAAGGCGGCCGAGGAGGACGAGCCGTGTGAGCCGCCGCCGCTGGGGGCCTTGTCCGGCTGATTGAAGGCGACGCGGCGTTCGGCCGCCCGGTCGCGGTACTCGGACGCCTGAGCGGCCGTCGCCGCCGCCACTCGCTCGGCAGCCAGCTGGCGGAGCGGTGCGTCAAGGAGGTTGCGCTGCGAGAAGTGGAAGGGAAACAGCACGGGGCAAGCGGTCGGAGGTCGCGGGAGCAGCATAAGAACGAGGATGAAGGGTTAGGGCGGGGGGGGGGGTCAGCACGTCATGCCAAAGCGAGTGTCGATGGGTCTAGCCGGTCGGGGCGGGTTTCGAAAGGGAGGGGACCTTGTGCAGATCCGAGGCAGCATTGTGCTTGCGTAGGAGGTCGAGCGACTTGAGCTGCCGCTGACAGAGCAAGCAGGCCGTCTTCTTGACGTCCGAATACTCGAACTCGTCTGCCACGGTCTCGGCGGACGGAGGCGGCATCGCCGGTGCCACCGCAGGCGCGATGGATGGAGCGGCCGAAATCGAGGGCACGACGACGGCAGGAGCGGAGACAGCAGCAGGGGTCTCGGTCGTCTGGAGGCGGTACCAAAGCCGTATCGGGGAGATCAAGAGGGCAGAGCCCGAGCATCCAGGTGAGCATCTCTGGTCAACATCGACGCACGGCAGCGGCTCGGTCTCGGTCGACGACGGGGGAGAAGGTAAAGTACGGTTGAAAAAGTCCGCGGCTGGTGGTGATGCGCGAGCACCGTGTTGGCTGCCGACGGCTGGAAGCCGCTGCGACCCGAGCTTGACAGGCCGGCATGATCCGAGACGTCGGCAAGCTCCTTTTGGGTCGTGTTCCACTTGTTGATGCTCGTCGCCACCTTGCGCGACGTCGCCATCGGTGGAACCTTGTAGAGCTTGCCTGTTGGGATGAAGAGTCGGGGGGGCTGATCAGCGCCGCACGAGAGCAGGCAAGGGAGGGAGGGGGGGGCACAGGCTCGCTCCTACCTTTGATCGGAAGGCTCGGCTTCGCGCCCTCGCCGCCCTCGTCGTCTGAGTCCTCAGCTCGCGCACCAAAGGCCGAGGCGGCAGCTTTGTCGGCCCTGACCGCTTTGCTGCCACCGCCGCCGAGCTTGATCGCGATCGGCATCATGGCGTCCTTCTCGAGCCGCCTTAGCATGCCCTTGGACTCGGCTGCCGGGTCGGCCGCCTCCTTTGAGACGGTCGGTGTCGCGTGTAGGCCTGTGCCTTTGCTGCTTTTCTTGGCCGTTGATCGGAATTGTGCAGCGGCGTCTAGCTCGCGTTTGTCGCCTTCTTGCCAGCCCGACGCCCACTGACAGCGCAGCATCGCCCGCTCGTCCCAGTAGCGGACGCTGACGTCTGAAGGCAGATCGCCGAGCCCGCCTGGGCCACCCGCAGGAATGGTGTAGGCAGCGTCTGACCGGTCGGTGGTAGCGGTGGGCAGGTGCGGGACAAAAGACAGAGCCGAGGCAAAGGTAACGGAGACCGGCTTCGACGAGGGAGGAAAAGTGAAGCCCTGCGGATAGGCCGTCGCCGACATGATATGAGCGAGTAGCGCCCGCGCGGCCTAGAAGGGTGGGAACGCGACCGCAAAAGAGATGCGAGTCAGCCAACCAAGTTGCAAGGAGGGAATGGCAGAAAAGCGGCGCCGTACCTCGATAGTCCGAAGCTCGACAAACCCGAAACCCCAGCTGCTGCCTTCCTGCTCTCTGCTGACGAGGCCGACGACGCGCCGGACCATGCCCTTGGTCGCCTCGACCTCCCCGAGCTTACGCATGACGTCGCTCCACCTAGTCTTGCCGTCGACGCCGCGGAGCAGAAGAATCCGGCCACCGCCGCTCACGCCCGTCGCGATGTCGCGCATGCCGTCGTTCGCCTCGCCTGCGGGGCCGAGGGCGATCGTCGGCCTCGCAGGTGGAGCGCCGGTCGTCGACGAGTAGTCAACCTTGACCCGGCGCGGTGCGGCATCGCCGAACGGCAGAAGTACGTGCGGGTGGCTGGCGTCGATGAAGCGGGCCGAGTCTTCGAGCGACTTGAAGAGCGCAAAGCCAAAGCCTTTCGACAAGCCTGGGGGATGGCAGGCGATCAGCAAGGCGGCTAAATGAGGCTGCAGTTCATGTGGCGGCACGCCGCACCTGTCGCCTTGTCGCGGATGATGGTCGTGCTTTCGACCTCAGAGCCCGAGACGGCCAAGAAGTTAAAGAGCTGCGGGGACGGCAAAGCGTCAGTCCATGCGGTTCTCGGGGGGAATCAGTCAAAGCGATCGGGGTCTCTGACATCCGCCTCTTCCATGTCGGGGTCGATGCCGAGGAAGATGACGTGCTTCGATGGCTCGGACGGCGGCCGATGGTACGGCTGGGGGTGATGCGCTGGCGGCTCGCCGGAACTGAACGCAGCGCTCTCCGGCGGACGCTCGTGGGATCGCCCGGCGTCGCCGTATGCCATGTGCGAGTCGTAGCCCGTTGGGTCAGTCTGAGGAGCGAGCGGTTCAGGGAGAGGATGGAGGTCAGACTCGGACGGCCGACGGGAATGGGGGATGCCGAGCTTGGCAGGCCCAAGAGACGCACTTGGCGAGGCGCTGGCGGCTCATGCCCTTCGTGTCGATCGTGAGCCCAGCGACCGTCATGTGTCTGCGCGCCTCCGTCGTCGCGAGAGCTCCCCTGGCGGCCCTGCCACGGCACCGGCGGCAAGTCGTCGTAAGGCACGAGAGGCCGCTCGTCTCGCCAGCCTCGACCGCTGCCGGCCGGCTGCTCTCGGCGGCCACCGTACCGGTCATCGCCAGGGCGCTGATCGTAGTTATGATGCTGAGGCTGGGAGTACGCAGCATGGTGGCCCATCGGCTGAGGTGGATGACGGTGGGCCTCCCATGAGTGATCGTTGGGTCGCTGCTGCTGCTGTTGCCGGTCGCCAGCATCGTGCTCCAGCGCGACCGCCGGCCACCGAGGGTCGTGAGCCGACCATGCACCGGCCCAGCGGTCACCATTCGAGGACGAGCCGGGTGTCACCTGCTCGCCTCCGTAAGGTAGGGTGGCGCCTGAGTTGGCCGTCGACGACGACGAGGCGGCCGGGTGGGGCTGGTCCCAGGCGGTCGGCCAGTCGCGCGTCCGTGGCCGGGCGGAGGCCGCCGGTCGTGCCGGCGAGCGTGACCGCGAGCGAGGCGGATCCATGACGGCGTCTTTCGGGCTCGTTCAGAGAGAGAGAGAGACGACGATGCAAGGGTCCGAGGGAAGGAGGAGGAGGGTGGGTGAGTGACGGAGGTCAGGAGGAGCTCCTCCAAGCTGCCCAGCGCGTGCTGCAGGGCGGCAGGCGGCACGACGTGGCAGCCGCCCCAGCAGGCGATGGTTTGCCCCCCTCCGTCCTCTCTCACTCGCTCGCATCTCCTCACTAGGAAAGCGGCGAAAGCTCATTCTCGTTAGCTGAGCCCTGCTGCCAACCAGCACATCTGGAGGGCTGGGAAGGACTGGGCTCCCTGGGACCCGACACCATATTTCGCCGACCCCGCGCAGTCCTTGGGCGGTTCCCTCCGAGGAATGGCATCGTCTCACGCGCTCTTGCGCCTTCTGCCATCGTTCCACACCTTCGCTCTAGGCTCCGACCGACCCCGCCCCTCCGTCCCGCTAGCCGGGCGCTCGCTGACTCCTCCTCCGCCCGGCTTTGTCCCCCCTGCGCTTTCCTGCTGACCATCACCCCGCTCTTCAGCAGCCCCGCTGCCTCGCCCTACAGCTCGCACCCACACCCCGAAGACAGCACCTCGGCGCTCTCTCCTTCTCGCCCCCCTCAGCCTCAGCAATGATCCTCTCAATCTCCTCTTCGTCCCACTCTGGACTCCTGCACGACCTCGAGAGCCTCGTGCGTCGCTCGCAAGTCGTGCCCCGTCTTCTCTGTGCCTTTACTGACCAGCCTGCCCACCTCCCATCTGCACCTTTGCTCGCTCGCTCGCCCTTTCAGTTTGACCGCTCGAACCGCTCGACGACGTCGCCTACCTCGAGCCCGGGAACGAGTCCAGTCGCCCGCCCGGGTCTCCGAGCCTACTTCTCGCGCATAGAGGTCGCCCAGCCGCAGCACCAGACGCTGCCGCCGGCGAAGGCTCAGTACGAAGGCGGGCAAAGCCGACTGCCGGCAACGCCGACCTCGCCTTGAACGTCGAGAGGGCTCGCTATCGGCCCTGGCGTCAGCCATCCCTTCGCTCCTCGTCGTATCCGCCTCCGGCGGCTGGAGCTCTTCAACAGCCGAACTTTCTCGCCTATTGGGCCACGCACGCCTGTCTTCCTGTCTCTCTCTTGCACGACCAACCCCTTACGACGCTTCCCCATCAACGATCCATGCCTCTCACCCTCCTCGCCTTGACGCGTCGTCTTTGCAACATCGCTCGCGCCTCGCGCCTACTACTTAGATTTTAACCTCAGCGGTCGATAGGTGCTAGCTTGTGAGAAGTTCAGATCTGACGGCAGCTAGCGGATCAGAAGCGAGAGGGGATCCGACGTGAAGTGTGTCTGCGGGCGCGCAGGCAGTCGCGTTGCATCGTCTCGCCGAGAGATCATCCTGGCTGCCCGCAGCTCGTCTTCCCTCTCCCTCGATCTCGTCCTTCCGGACCTTCCGCCCCTGCAGCTCTCTCCGTTGCCGTCAGGTGCCCCTCTCACGTCCGAGAGCTCAGCGCCAGAGCACCGACAACGCTCCGACGATCGAGTGAACAAGGCCGGCGCTTTCCCCTTCAGCCCATCTCTGCCGGCTACGGCGACTTCGGCAGGGGAGCGCTCTGGCAGCGACGTTTGACCCTCCAGCATGGCGGACCGACCTTCGACTGCCGCCTCTCAGCTGCCACTGTCGCTCTCGACGCCGCTCATACCTCTCCTCTCGCATCCGGCGCTCCGGTCGACCTCGCTCGGGCCAAACCATCTGCCGAACCTCGCCGCCCTTCTCCGGCCCTTCGCGACCTCGTTCGCGACCGCCGGGGCTGGCTCGGGCTCGTCGGCTGGCGCCGGTCTGCTCGCCGCTCGGTCGCTGAACCTCCAGACGGTCGCTCTGCCCGGCTGGGGACTCAGGGTCGTCGATTTTGACGAGTGGGAGGCTGCCGGTCAGGCGGCGCCAGGCGAGGAGGAGGTCGCCGACGCCCTCGGGTCAGCACTCGGACGCATACCCGAGGTCAATGGTCGGTCGGATGTCCCGGAGGGCAGTGGCGACGGCCAAGCATGGCGTACGATGGCCGGCCTGATGGACGTGACGCGGCCGGAAGTCAGCTGGGAGACGTTTGCCCACCCTCTCGCCAGTGAGTTGCTTAACAGGCTCTCCTCGCCCTCCTCGCTTGACGGGCTCTCCTCGCCCTCGGTTACGTTCGCGGATCCTCGCGCTGACTGAACGACGGCTCTGGGCCTCCCCAACCGCAGTGATCATTGCCATACCCTCGACCCTCCACGAGCCCCTCGTCGAGCTCTCGCAGCTGTTTGCCCGGTCGCGAGCCAAGGAGCGCTTCGCAGCCCGGCCGTGGCAGGCCGAGGAGCTCCTTCGATTCATTGTCATCGTCCACGACCAGAGCTCGCCGCTCGGCTCTCTCGAAGGGTTCGTCGTCCCCCTTTGTCGATGACGCAGGCGTCGGCACTCGGCTAGCTGACGGGCCCCCTTCTCTGTCGGTCTGCCCTCCGCAGTGCGCAGCGCACCCTTGAGAGCATCAAGAAGACGTACGGACCCCATTGCTCGCTCCTCGCCATCAACTCATTGGCGCCCGCTCTCCCGCCATCGCACTTTCTGCACGAGGTGTACGCGAGCCAGCCCTCCTCAGATCCAGTTCGGGCGCTGCTCGATCCGAGCGTGGGCCGGAGAACGAGCCTTCGTTCAGAAGGCCTCGACGAGGGCGATGGGCCGCAAGGCGAGGAGGGCATCGAAACTGGCCGACGGCTCTCCGAGGTCGGCGACAACGAGGATGACGAGCTGAACGCAGCCAGTCTGCCGGACGGATCGAGCCATCCGTTGGCGGCGGTGCCGGACGACGGGCCGTCGCCCGCTGTGGCCAGCGTCCAGCGCGGCACCAAGCTCCTCGGCGGCCGGTTGACCGAGGACGACGTCGTGGCCGTCAAGAGTTTCCTCAAAGAGTTTTCTGGCGGCAGCCTCATCCCGTACATGGAGCGCATGGTCTCTACCTACAATGAGACGGTAGGTCCCCGGCTCGGCCACTTGCGTCCTCGCTTGACGCGCCAGCTGACTGACTCTCCGCGCGCGGACAGTACAACAGCACGCGCAAGGGCATCACCGGCCGGCTCTTTGGCGCGGGGCGTAAGCTTTGGGGAGGCGGCGACAGCCGACCGAGCAGCCCAGGCCTCGGCGGCGTCGGCTACAATGCGATCCGGGGCTTGTACGTCGAGCGTGGCTCCTCCCGACATCACTGGCCGTTGTGTACTGACACGTTTTCGGTGGACCAGCTACCCGCATCATGCGCCGGAGGCGACGAATCGGCGCCTGGCCGACCTTGCCTTTCTCCTGCGCGACTACAAGTATGCGGCCAGCATCTACGACGGTATCCGCAAGGACTACGTCGGCGACAAGGCGACGATGTACGTCGCCGGCGCGTCCGAGATGCTCGGCCTCTCGCTCCTTCTCGCCTCCACCGGCACGACAGCCTCGGCTCAGCTGCCTCTGATCGAGTCTTACTACGATTCGGCGCTGGCAACCTTCGTCGCCTCCCCACTCCCTCAGCTGTTCTCGGTCCGCATGGCGGCTGCCTACTGCTCGCTTTTCACAGAGACTGCTAGCTTCCGAGCTGCGAGCCACGTGCTCGTGCGAGCGGCCGGTGAGGCCGAAGAGGTCTGGGCGGCCGTCCTCTTGCAGGAAGCCGCCGAGGTTGAGGGGCAGGTCGAGAAGCTCGGCCGAGGCGGCAAGGGTAGGGCGCGCCGGCAGGCCGGTCACTGGGTCGAAGCGGCCAGGAGATTCGAGGTTTGCGGCTTGGTAAGGCTATTATATTCTCGGAGCTGCTTTACTCGCACTCATAGCTGACTCGTCCCGGACGATTGTCTCGACTGCGTTCCTCTGCAGAAGTCCTTCTCGACGAGTTGCCTGGAAAAGGCGCTCGTCATCTACCGCGCCTCGACCTGGACCCAAGCGCAGTTCTTTGTCGAGCATGCGCTCGGGCGGCAGGCGTACACGATGGGCCGGTCCGACGTCGCTGTTGAGCACTTTATCCGCCTGCTCGGTCTGGCGGAAGGCCAGTCGGGCGGCTGGCTCGACGACTTTGCGCTCGCCTTCCAGGTACGTGCGACTCTCGACCAAAGCACAGAAATAAGGTCGACTCACTTCTGCTGTGCGGTCACAGCATCTGGCGACAACCCATCCGGAGAAGATTGCGACGCTCCCGAGCGAGCTCCCGCAGCCCCTCTTTGACGTCAAGCGGACCGCCATCCGCTCGGCGCACGGCAAGGCTGCCCTTCGACGAGCCGACCCCCAGTGGGCCGTCATGGAGGACAACTACCTCCGTCTGAGCAACTCGGCCGGAGGAAGGCGGCCGGCAGCTTTGATCGGTGATGAGATCAACATTGTCTCTGTCGATGGTGCGTACTCGCAGCCGTGTCGCTCGCTACACTGCAATGGCTCGTGCTGACCTGTCCGTCGTTTACAGAGCCCTTCCACGTCGTCCTCGAGATCTCGAACCCACTCGACACAGAGCTCCGGCTTGGCCGACTGACAGTCGGCGGCGACTGGCAAAGCTCGCCCTCGAGCGCTCCCAAGGTGGCCGTGATCGACGAGATTGTCATGGAGCCGCGTGAGACGAGAGAGGTACTCCCTCCCCCCCCCCTTCCCCTATCGGCTCTCTCAGCCGCGCCGGCGGACGCTTTGACCACTGACGCACTTTCCTCCGGGACCGGCAGATATCCATCCGCGTCGTCGCTTCGGCCGAAACTCGGCCGCTGACGTTCGACTCGGTCTCGTTCCTCTTCCACAACCTCTTTGCCGTTCGGCAGTCGCTCGCGCGGCGCGGCGAACGCCTGCATGTGACGAAGGCCCAGCGTCTGACGCCAACTTACGCCGCAGATCGTTCGTTGACCGTCAGCGTCCAGGCGAAGCGACCCAATCTCGTGCTCGAGACGGCCGTTTTTCCGCCAATCATTGCACAAGGCGAGACTCGGAGAGTGGCGGCGGTTTTGCGCAATGTTGGATGCGCACCGGCCCGCTTCGTCGACCTACTGTCGGGCGGCGATGGCCTCGTACGTATCCTCGGCACGGTCGCCGAAGCTGGACCGTCTACGATCCGTGAGTACCGTCTGCCGCACGCGCGCTGCATCCAGAACCGGCCCGCTAACGAGCCATGCATCTCTCGTGCCATCAGCGGTGTACCCGCTGTCCAAGGCCATTTCGACACCGTTCAGCATCAGCAACGAGCTTGTGATGACGACGCCTGTTGCGATCGAGCTGCCTGGTGACGGGCTTGCCCCGGGCGAGACTGTGACGATCGAGCTGCTCGTACACGGCGCGATTCCCGGCCTGCTCGACCTCCGCTTCCTTTGCGTCTATCAGGTCCGTTCCCATCTCTCGTTTGGCATGTCGCTTCCGCGCTGATCTCCAGCCCGACGCACAGGAGACGGCCGACGGCTCGTACTTCTCGTCCACGGCCTGCCATCAGCTCGAGGTCATCCCGGTGCTCGAGGTTTCTGCCAATCATCGGCCAAGCGCTGCCCGGACTGGCCACCACCTCGTCTCAATGGAGGTGCATCATCCGTTTGCCTTTTCGCCCAATCCGTAGTCGGCATGACAGCTGACTCGAGTCTTCGACCGCTACAGTTCTCGTCGCTCTCTTCGGAGCCTATCGAGGTCACAGCTGTCCAGATGCTCAGCTCCGCTTGGGAAGCGGTCTCGCCAACGGGATCAACCAGGTGCGGAGGGGTAATCGAGCGAAGAGCTGACTCAACTCTAACGGCCAATCCGACCCTGAACCCTTCCCCCAATCATCCATCCACCTCAGTCTCGCGACTCTGACGGCGTCGGGCGAGTCGCAGCGGTCGTACCTGCAGCTCGCGCCGCGGTCAGATGCCGCCGCGCCCGACCGGTCTTTCACTGCGGCTAAGCTTCAGCAGCTGCTTTCAGGCTCCTTGGACTTGGCATCTCGTCCGCCAGCGGTCGAGTTGGCTGCGACGCCTACCTCATCGGCAGAAATCGGCCGGGTCGATTTGACAAGCTCGGTCCTGCAGCCTCTCCTGCTCGCCCAGCTGTCGACCCTCCGGCGAGCGACGCTCGAGGCCCAGTACCCATTGATTCCGTCGGTCGACCTGCCGGCTGTCTTCACGCTGCTCGAGCCGCGCGACATTGTCCTCGTCATCTTCTTCCGCCTGCCCGGCCGGGCCGGCGCGCCAGAGGGACACCTCGCTATCTCAAACCTCAGCCCCGGACCGAGTGAGAGTCTGTTCCTCGATGACCTCGCCCACGCCGGCACGAGCGTAGAGGACGTCAAGGGCGTCCGGAGCATGTTTGAGCAGACGGATCAGGCGCGCTGGGCGCTGGCCGAGAGCGTGCTCGACGGCCCGCTCGGGCGCGAGGACGACCCGGTCCGGCTCGAAGTCGCGAGCGAGACGGAGACCGTCGACTGGAACTTTGCCAGCGGGTGCGTCTCCTTGGCCAGCCTATCGTCATCGCTCGAGCGGAGAGGGACTGATGCCTCGCCTAATTGCAATTTCTGCAGGCCTTGCCCTCTGGCCGTCTCGTACACGCTCACCAACACCTCGGCCCGGCTCGCAGCCTGCGTCAACCTGACGCTCCTCCCGCCCGTCTCGTGCGTCTTTTCCCCGCCTCGTCATTGTACACGACGCGAGATCGCTGACTGCCCTTTTTATCGGACTTTGCTTTTCCAGCTCCGCCCTGTTCGGGCCTGCCCTTCGCGTTGGCCCCCTCTCGCTCAAAGCGACACTCGACCCGCTCTGCTCAACAAAACTCACGAGCGCCGTCCTTGCCTGCCGGCCTGGCCTCGTCGAGGTCGAAGGCGCTTGGCGGCTCGCGGTTGAGACGGGCCTCCGTCAGCACACCGCTGCCGGGGGCGAGGAAGGGGGATGGGTCGGACGGAGGTCATTTGACCGTGTACGGACAACAGAGGGCGACGGACGGGTCGTTGGTGTCCGAACGGCGCGGGTCGCCGTCAAGGGCCGCGCAGGGGACGTATCGGCGGCGACCGGCGAGCCGGACGCGTCGGAGCCGGTAGCAGCGTGAGCAGGAGCCTCCTCGAAGGGAAGATCGCTATCTGATGGTCCATCTCGGCTCCAGTGGCCACCAGATCAGCAATGTGGCCCGCTCATGACAGCGGCCGTGGGCAACAGGCGAAAAGGGGCCATGTCTAGCGCAGTCGGCCTCCATCCTTCGAGCCTTGTGACGAGGACAGCCATCTTCCCTCCTTCAACACTTCATCACGCCTTCTTGTCCGGTGGCGGAGCTGGCTTGTCCTTGCCGTCGACACCCGACGCTGCTGCTGTTGATGACGATGCGGGAGGGGCAACCACCGCAGAGGGGTCGTCTTCGGCGCGCGAGTTGTCGAGCTTGTTGTCGACGCTGCGGGGACGCAAGAGGGACCAGGTCAGCCAACGACCGGCAGAGGTAGGGCGGCACGGGGACGCACAGGTTGTGGAGGGCGATCACGGAGCGGATGAGGCTCGACAGGTAGACGACGAGCATCTGGTCGTTGGTCGCGCCCCGGAAGCTCCGACCCATGACGTCGTTCTCTGCCCGACCGTCCCCGGACGCCGCCGTCGCCGAGGCCGAGCCGGTAAGCCCTCCCGGCAGGAGGTTGAAGACATCCTGGAGGTTATAGAGGATCTGATGGTTGACGGGCAACTCGCCGGCGACGACCTTGGACAGGTAGGTCCGGATGTCGACGAGCCGGGCGTGGAGGCCCTTGAGGGCCGACAGCTGCGAGGCGACCCGGGACGAGAGCGAGCCCGAGGACGAGAGCGGGAGCGCAATGTCGCGCAGGAGATGCTCGACACCAATCTCCTCGGCCTCCTCGGCCTCGATCGACGAGGGCACGTGCGTGAACGTCCGAGTCGAGGTCGTTCCATCCTGCAGGCGCGGAGAGGGGGCGAAGTGCCGGGCGAGGCGGCAACGGTTGAAGGGTAGGAGCGGCAGCGAGGAGGGCCATCACGGGCGCGCCGGTGCAAGGAAAGCAGGGGAACGAGCTTGCGTCAGCGATTTGGCCCGGATGCAGGCTGAGAAGCAATTCTCGAACAACTGTCCGCCTCTGTCCCGCGCAGGATAGAGACGACGATGCGGAGCACCTGGCGAGACTGCCTCGCCGGGAGAGGGCGACGGGCTGCAGATGGGGAAGGACATTGACACGCACGTCCTTGATCTCGTCAACCGCAAAGTAGGCGTCGGTCGGGATACCGGTGTCACCACGGCCGCCGGTCGGCCGGACGTCGACGATGACCATCACCTGGATAGCGCGCGCGAGGGAGGGAGGGGACGAACATGTCAGTCAGCGCCAGGCCCCTGTGCGAGACGTCGACTTGGGCTGCACGACGAGCCTAGAAGCCCGTCGTCCGCCGCCAGTCCCGCCTCGGGTCGCGCACGTCAGATACGCACCGGCTTGGGCACGAAGCGCTTGAAGAGCTCTGCGATCTCGAGGTCGGAGCTCCGGAGCGTCGGCCCCGTGTGGTAGAAGCCGATCGGCCGCTCTCGCGCGTTGACCTTGCGGAACATCTCCCACATCTGCTCGACATAATCGAGGTCGAGGAACCACGTCTTTGCGTCGGTCGGATCCTCCTCGAACGGGATCGCAAACGAGTTGGCGACGTTGACCGTCTGGCCGTCGTTCTGGCCGAGGAGGACGCCGAGCACGCGCTTCTTGGCCGACGTCGGCGAGCGCGAGGCGTGATCAACGACCGAGAGAAGGACGAGCGGGTGAACGACGACGTTGGCGAGCGGAGCAGCAGCAGCCGAAGAGGAGGCAGACGAGGAGGCCATGACGGAGAGGAGGAGGGTAGTATGCAAGGTGGGCCGACAGTGAGGCTGGAGGGGAGATGTCGGTCGGTCGTCCAGGCTGGAGGCACGCACGCTCGCTTTCTCGATCGCTCTGACGTGACAAAGTTACGATGGTCTTACGCGACGACCATGACCCCTCGCCCCGCAGCCGACCGCGTCGTCGTCCGACGCGCCCGCTCGGCTCGCCTCTCGCCCTCGCTCGCACTCATACGCCCTGCTTTCCTCCTCCTCCCTCGGCCGGCACTTCACCCCATTGCTTCGGATCAGGTCCCCGCGGCGGGCATCTCTCTGATGCCGCCACCGCCGTCGGCTTCAGCCGTCCCGCCGGGGCCGCTCTCGCACGCCCTCATCGCCCAGGCCGTCGGCCGCTCGGTCGACGGGGCCGATACACTCGACCTCTCGCGCCAGCACGTCGGCCACGTCAGCGACGACGCCGTCTACGAGCTCGCCAACGTCGGCAGAGAAGGCCGGGGCGTCAGGCGGTGAGTCGCTCGTCTCTCCTTTGCGCTGGCGAGTTGCGTCCGGGGGGATCCCCGAGCTCCGGCTCGCTCGCGCTCCCCCCAAAATCAGGCCTCCCCTCTCGTCAGGCCTCCCAGCACCTGATCTCAGTCCTCCTGCTCGCCCACTCGCAGGCTTGCCCTCTCGCACAACCTCCTCTTGAGCTTGCCGCCTTCATTCGGCCAGCTCCATCGGCTGCGATACCTCAATCTGAAGGGCAACCGACTTCGGTCGATCCCGCTCGCCCTGACCTCGCTCCCCTCGCTCGAGATCCTCGACCTCTCCAAGAATGCGCTCGATCACCTCCCGCCCGACCCAGGCTCGCTCGTCAGCCTCCGAGTCCTCTCGCTTTCACACAACAGCCTCCGAACCCTGCCGGGCTACCTCGCCGACTTTCTCGAGCTCAAAGTCTGCAAGCTCGAGCACAACCCGCTCGTCTGGCCTCCGGCGTGGGTCCTCGGGCGGATCGGCGACGACGGCAGAGAGATGGACGAACGCGAATGGATCCGCAACGTTCGTGACTTCTTGCGGCGCGAGCCCGAGCCGCCAGCCTACAGCCTCCGGGCGGAGGACGACGGCAGCCGCGCAGACGAGGACGATGGCGAGGCGGGGGGCGAGAGTGGTTCGAGCTCGGGCGACGAGGAGGGTCCCGACCGCCTGCGGCGTCTCCAGCGTCTGCAGCAGCAACGGCCGACAAAGCACGCCTACGACGCTGCTCCTTCCACCTCGATCGCGCTCACGTCCTCAACGATGACGGACGAGGACCGCCGGCGGCTCCGCCGCGCTGGGGCCGTCGGGCCGACGTATGCCGTCCACTCGCGCGACAACAGCGAGCTGAGCGACCTTCGTGGGCCGCTCGGCTCGCCGCTCGCCGACGAGGGCGGACTCGGAGGCAATAGCAGCAGCCACAGCGGCGGGACGACAGAGGCTGCAGGAGGTGACCCCTTTCGGCCGCAGCAGCAGCAGCCGTATGCGGTTCCGCCGGCATACGACACAACGGTTTCATCCTCCACTGCCTCTGCGCCCGCGACCGTGCACGACCGCGCTCGTTCACCGACGACGGCGATCGCTCCTCAGCTCCCGCCCCCGCGCTCAACCCAGAGCCCGTCCTCGGTCGTTGCTGGCGACGGCGATGGGACCAGAGCAGGCGCGCACGTAGAGCTCGGACCCGTCGTCGTTGACCAAGCGGCTTCCGGCGGCGAGGTCCAGACCCCGCCAAGCAGCACTAACACCGGCGTTAAAACTTCTGGGCCAAACGAGGGTTTTCAGGAGGCGCTCTCACCGCCGCCACCCTCACAGCCCTCGCTTCAGCAGACGACGCCGCACGCCCAGTTTTCGACCTTCTCCCTGTCGGCGCCGAGTCCGACCAAGAGGTCCTTTCCTCCGTCTTCGACAGTCACGCAGGTGCCTGTTGCTGCGCTTCCTCAGTCGAGAGCAATTACGGCCGAGGGCGGCGCTTCCCGGACGAGTCCTTCGATCGAGCCCGTCGATGATAGGAAGGCTGGCCTGGCCCAGGCGGGTCACTCGGCGCCGAATCCAGCTTCGGCAGGCCCGACGAGCAATCTTTACGGCGTCTCGCCGAGGCAGAACTCGACCGACGTCCTCTCGTCGGCGAGAGGCTCCTTTGCCCGCTCGTCCATCTCGAGCGCCGGCGGTGGTGGTGGCGGACACGCTCGACACCATTCGCATCACCAAACGAGCACACTCATCGACGGCGGCGGGCCCGGCGGCGTCGGTGGCGGCGGTGGCGGTGGGTTGATTGGGAATCCGCATCACCGGCAGCAGTACGAGCAGCAGCACGCACTTCAGCAGGCCCAGCTCCACGCCGGCGTCGGCGTCCCTCGGCTCGGAAGCAAGGCCTCTGCCGGCTCGATCCACCGCCTCGCCTTCCCCTTGAACGGTGGCGCAGGAGGCGGACCGGCCTTCTCGCGCACGGCAGCCGCAGCGGCCATCTCAGGCGGGTCGCCGAACGTCGCGCCGGCCGCTGGAGGTCGTTCGGGAGGTGTCGCGGGGGGGCCTGGGGCTGGTGCCGATTCGGCGACGGCGCCGACAGCCGGCGGCCAGCTGATCGAGGGCTCGCGCGACTCGTACTTTCGCCGGCTGTCCACCCTACCGCCCTCGACGATCCCCGCCTCGATGCCGCCCGCCCTCCTGACGCTCATCGACGGCGCCCGCGGGCTTCTCTTTGCGCTTGCCCAGATCCAAGCGACGCTCAGGCGCCATCCGACCTCGCCGCTCGACGACCGTTTCGCCGGCGTCCTTTCACGCGTCCTCGCTCCGGCCGCGGGCGCGACCGACAGCCTCATCAATGCGCTCGACCGGTTTGACAGCACGTCGCGCCGGGCAAGCTCGCCGCCGGCCCGCGTCGTCCGCGGCGTCGTTGAAGCCGTCAAGGCCAACGTCGGCGCGTACGGCAAGGTCATCGCCGTCCTCATCATCCAATTGAAGGTCTCGTTCTCGAAGCTCGCGACCAACGCTTCCGGTCGGCCCTCGACGCCGAGCGGCAATGGTGCCGGCCATCCCTTCCAGCAGCAGCGTGAGAACTTTGAAGACATCCGCTTCACGCGGACGCTCCTGCTCAACCTCTACGGCGCGATGGGCGAGGTTTCGCACGCCTGGCAGACGATGATCCCTGTTCTGCCGGCGGTCGCGCCGCTCCTCCGGGACCCCAACGCCCCGCCCAGGCAACCGCTGGCCGCTGCCCCTCAGCAGCCGACCAACGGGTCCGGTCCGGCTGCAGCGGGTGTCTCGCCCCAGCCGCATCCGGGCGGGAGGCAGACGCGCCTCCTGTCATCGGCGAGCGCGCGGGGCGGCCATCCGATGAGTCCTGTCCCGGAGCGGCTCGAAGGCTCGGGCGCCTCGGCTAGCACGATGACGCCCGGCACGCTCGACGGCCTCAGCCCGGGCACGTTGCCCCCTCCCTCTCGCCACAAACGCGGCGCCTCGTCCGGCGAAGGCGGGGCTGCTGGGAGCGAAGGCTCTGGGCGAGACCCGACCGCTGTCGCGGGCTCAACGTCGGCAGCTCCTGATCAGACCGAGACCAACGGCAGCGGCGGTCATCATCGGCCCTCGCACTCGCGCACCCATTCGCAAAAGATACAGCGCGAGGCACAGCAGCACCGCGAGGCGCAGGCGCTCGCCCGCCAGCAACAGCAGCAGCAGGCCGAGGCAGACAGTCGTCGTCAGGGTGGGGCCCAGACGTCGTCAGCCGCGCCGACAGGTGGCGACGCCGGCCCTCCTGCCAGCCCCGAGGCGCCCGACCTCGCCGGCCAGCTGCTCGAGGAGGCCGTCCAGACGGGCTTTGCCGTCTGGAACTTGATGGAGAACGACCTCCAGTGGCATGGCGTACGTCGAGGACTCCTCCTGGCCATATTTAGGCGACAGACAGCTGACCGAGGTCTCCTCCTCTTGCTCGCTGCAGAACTCGGTCGACTCCAGCCACTCGCCCTTGCCACTCTCCATCGCCCCCGGCTCGGCAACCGTCTCCAAGCCGATCGCCGACCTCCTGGCCGTCATCGCCTTGGCCAAAGCCCACACGCGCCAGCTGCACGAGACGATGCGTGCCGCGGCCAGCAGCGGCGGCTCATCGGCGGCGGACGAGCAGACGCTTGTCGAGCATGCGACCGTATTCTTCCAGAGCGTTCGCAAGGTCGCCGGCACGACGCGTGCCGTCTTCGAGAGCGAGCGCCGCGAGTTCAGGCGCGATTTGAAGGTCGGGCTCGGCAAGCTCACAAGGCTGACGATGGAGAGGTGCGTACTCGGGCCGCTCGCGTTCGAGGCCTCAGATGACTGACGGGTCTAGCCCTCCACTCGCCGCTTCGCCCCTGCCAGCGCCACCCTTCTGCATGTCTCCAACCTCAAGCGGCCCGGGACGGCCATGTCAGCCTACACGTACGGCTCCGAGGAGCCCCTGCCACCCGCCAACGGGCTCTATCCGTACCCGCCACCGACGCCGACGCCGACGCCCTCGGTCGCCTTTGCGAACCCGTACGCGACGCCCCCAGCGCAGCAGAACACCGGGACGGGCATGCGGCCGCTTGCCCTCGGCCGATCGCGCTCAGCCCTCGGCGGGGAGGCAGGTGGCCCCTTCGCGACGCCCTTGCGCGCCGATGGTCTTGGGCAGCTGCCTTAATCGACGCCGAGGGCAGGGCCAAGCGCTTTCGTCCCTGGCCATGGCGGCCGGGGCAAGCGGTCGATCGGTGGCGGCCCAGGGCAGGGCAGCTTCGGGGGCAACGGCGGCGGGCGCAGTCAAGAGGGCATTCCCTTCTGACGGAGCATCGCATGGATGAACCTTCGCCCGGATCGCGTCGGCTCGCTGACTCGCCTGTTGTCCGACGAAGCTGACCTCTGCTGATCACGAGCGTGGCATCGATCGGGGCAGGAGACGTCGACTCGCAGGCGGCTGCTCAAGCAAGCACTAGCTTCTTGGCTTGCCGCTGGATCCAGAGCGTCTTGAGCGCGTCGTCTCGAAGCGAGAGGAAAACCTCGGCCGCCTGGCCGTCGCTGTGGAACAGATCGACGAGGTCGAGCAGGATCTCGGGTGCGAGCTCGCTGCCGGCCAGCCGCTGGACGATGCGGATCGCCGTTGTGCTGATCGAGCGATCGTCCGCTGGCAGTTTGGGTACAACCGTCGACGAGGTGGGCACGGACTCGCCTTGCGCTGCGGCAGCGGCGGCCGAGTCGTCCTTGACCGCGCTGCTGGCCGCAAACGTCTCTGGGCCTTCTTCGGGGGTGAGGGCAGCCGGCGGCGACTCGTGCGCAAGGGCGAGGAACGGGTTGAAGAAGGCCGGCCGACCGGCAGAGGAGGAGACTGACGACGAGCGGCGGCGGCGCTTGCGTGACTCGAGCGGGACTGCACCCGACAGAGACGGAGCGGTGTCTCCTGCGCTCGGTGTGGTAGTCGAAGGTGGCGCCGATGCTGATGACTGACCGTCTGCATCTGTCTCCGAGCCGACGACGGGCGAGAAGCGGAACGAGCAGAGGCCGTCGTCGTCGTCGAAGCTGTCGGTGCGCCGCTCGTTGCGTGCTTTCTGGACACCTCCGGCGGCAGCAAAGTGCTTAGCGACCAGCAGGGCGACGTCGCCATTCCAGCCGGCGGCCGAGAGAATGTCGACCCAGCGCGAGTTGGCTGCTTTGGCCGAAAGTCCTTCGGCGTTAACCCAGCCGTCGCGGATCTTCTTGGCTCGGGCGCGCTGCGACTCGTTCAGGCGCGTCTTGTGTGCTTTCGGGTGGTCGGCTGTGGGAGCGACAGGCTGGGCACCGGCCGACGAGCCAGCCTGATCGGCCAGGAGGGTTGCAATGGCCGCGATGGGGAGATCGTTCGCCGAGCGAGCCTTTTTGGCCGACTTCTGGAAGGGAGGCCGGCGCTGATCAGTCGAGTGACGCTCCTCCTCGCCATCACCCTACACGTTTCGGCATACTGACCTTGGGCGCCGGTGACTGCTCATCTCTCTCGTCCGGACGCAGACCGAAGGCTGCGTCGAAGGCGGTTTGGCTGCGGGCTGCCTTCGATGATCCGACCGGAAGAAGCACAGGCATCGACTTAGTCGCCTCGGCCCGAGCCCGTCGCTTCGAGAGGGGCTCCTTCGACACGACGTTGGCCGGTCGGAGCACAGCGACGACACCTGAGCGAGGGTCGGTCGACGGCGAAACCGGATCGCCGTTGTCGATCCGGCTGGCGACCAAGCGGGTGTCGAGTGTTGCCGTCGGGCGTTCTGCTTCGACGGCGAGTGAAAGGAACTTGGTCTTCTTGCCGACGGGCGGACCGAGGGCGAGCGGATTACCCTGCTCCTTGGCCCGACCCTCCTTCCTGGCAGGCGGCAGAGATGGGTGACTGACGGCGCCGGAGCGAGACGGCGTTGTTGAAGACGCCTTAGCATTGACCGGCTGGGATGAGGTGTCTAGATGTTGGAGGA
>Ga0308160_10002424_pt1 | contig 22599 bp, 16 predicted proteins | sample PhyFR1_FD_201036 | JGI IMG/M metagenome (GOLD analysis project Ga0308160, IMG submission 201036) | Phyllosphere microbial communities from UC Gill Tract Community Farm, Albany, California, United States - DLSLF.R1 | ecosystem: Host-associated > Plants > Phyllosphere > Unclassified | place: USA...
TGCATGCACCGCGTTGACGCATCGTGTTGGTGGGCACGGGGCGCCCACCCTACCGCTGACCGGCCTTGCCCAGCGCCTCCGTCATCCGCACCAGCTTCACGAACTCCGCCCGATACCCCTCGGCGTCCGCCCCGCGCGCACCATTCGCCAGTTCGGCGATGTCGGCATACGGATAATCGGCCAACTGCTGTTCGCCGCGCAGGCGCTGCCCAAAAGCGGCCACGGCGACGGCGAAGCGCTGGTCCGCCGGCGCCGCCTGCAGCGATTGATGCGCCGCACCCGCGCGCACCGGCTGTTCGACCAGGCGGCTCTTGTCTTCGCCGGGCAGCTTGTAGCGCACTCGCACGAAGCACAGTTCGTCGGTCTTCGTCCGTGGCGCCGCTTTCTTGCCCTCGCCATAGCGCAGCGGATCGACCAGCGTGCCGGCGGCGCCGCTTGGGGTGATCTCGTAGATCGCGGTGACCGTATGGCCCGCGCCCATGTCGCCGGCGTCGACCTTGTCGTCTTTAAAATCCTGGCGCGCCAGCATGCGCGTCTCATAACCGATCAGGCGGTAGGCGGCGACCTGCGCCGGGTTGAACTCGACCTGCATCTTGACGTCGTTCGCGATCGGGAACATGGTCGAGCCGAGTTCCTCGCCCAGCGCCTTTCTCGCTTCCAGCAGCGAATCGATATAGGCCGCGTTGCCGTTGCCCGACTGCGCCAGGCGCTGCATCAGCGCGTCGTTCAGGTTGCCGCTGCCGACGCCCAGGATCGACAGGTAGACGCCGCTCTTGCGCTTGGCGGCGACGAATTTCTCCAGTTCGCGCGGATCGGTGATGCCGACGTTGAAGTCGCCGTCGGTGGCGAGGATCACGCGGTTCACGGCGTCCTTGTCGAAGTGGCGCTCGGCCAGCGCGTAGGCGCGTTGCAGGCCGTCGGCGCCGGCCGTGCTGCCTCCCGCGCCAAGGGCATCGATGGCATCCAGCACCTTCTGCCTGTCTGTACCGCCGGTCGGCTCGAGCGCTACCGTGGTGCCGCTGGCGTAGGTCACGATCGCCACCCGGTCCTGCGGCCGCAGGCTTTGCGCGAACAGGCGAAAGCCCTGCTTCAGCAAGGGCAGCCGGTCCTGCGGACCCATCGAACCGGAGACGTCGACCAGCAGCACCACGTTCATCGGCGGCTGCTGCGCCGCCTTCACGTCAAAGCCGCGCACCGCGATGTGCAGCAGCTGGTTCTCCGCCTTCCACGGACTTGGCATCACTGCGGTCGTCACCGCAAAGGGCTGGCTGCGGCTGGACGGGCGCGCGTAGTCGTAGGGGAAGTAGTTCACCATCTCTTCGACGCGCACGGCGACCGCCGGCGGCAGCTGTCCGGCAGTCAGCTGGCGCCGCACGAAGGCATACGAGGCCGTGTCGACGTCGGTGCTGAAGGTGGAGACGGGCTGCTCCTGGACCAGGACCGCCTTGTTCGCTAGCGCATCGGGGAATTTGTCGACACCGGGCAAGCGGAATATGTGCGGCCTCAGGTAGGGCGGTGGCGGTGGCGCCGGCGCATAGGTGAAGGCTGTGCCGGCGGCCATCTTCAGGCTCGATCCGGACACCTCGACGCGCTGCTGCGGCGCGGCCGGCGCGGGCACCACGGGGCTGGCCCTGGCCCCGGCCGGCGCCGGCTGCGCCAGCTGGCTTTCCGTGCTGCAGGCGGCAAGAAGGGATGCGGCTGCCAGGGCAGGCAGGACGAAGGCGGCGTGTCTCATGTCAGGACCCTTGTCGAATTATTGTTCGTACAAGATGCTACCAGCCGCGCACCGACGCAATCGCCGTTACATGTTGTAATCGTTTTAATCGATGCGGGTCGCGTGTACTCAGCGCGGCACGATCGCGAACTGCGGGCCGTAGCCGTAGTCGGGCTTGACGCTGCGGGCCATGAAGCGCGCCCAGGCCTTGCGCCCGGCCTCGCCGCCGGCGTTCGCGGCATAGGCCAGGGCCGGCTGCATGTTCGAGGGGAAGCCCGTGACTGCGCTGGAGTAGCCGCCCATGTCGCCCGTTTTCGTCTTGAGCGCGGCTGCCATCTCTGCGCTGTCGCAGGCCAGGTTCGCCAGTTCGGGACCGGCCGTGGCGGCATACGCCTGTCCGATCGACGTGAAGAGGGGCGACGAGGGCGTGGCGCGTACCGAATAGGTATAGTTGGCGCCCAGGATCCAGCAGGCGCCGTCGCCCACCATACGCGCGATCGGGAAGCGCGCCTTCCACTTGAGCAGGGGCTCGGCTTCCTTGAAGCCGAGTTCCGCGACATGGCCGACGGCGGCCGTGAAGAAATCGTCCTGCCAGGGCGCCACCGCCGTCTTCTGCTTGTAGATCACCCCGTAGCCGTTGACGATCACGCCCAGCCTGTTGGCTTCCTCGTTGTTGCTATAGGTGGCGTTGTACCAGGCCAGGTTGCTGTCCAGGATGGCCTGCAGGTCGCGCTTGAGCGGGTGGCTGTCGGGCGTGATGTAGGCCGCTTCGCCGAGCGTGCGCAGGCTCCAGGCCTGGCCGCGCACCTGGCCCGAGCTCAGCAATCCCTGCACGTTCTTGCGGTAGCCCGGGTTCGAGGAGAAGACGTTGTACATGGTCCAGAAGTGCAGCTCTTCGAGGTAGTAATGGTCGCCGGTGACGAGATAGGGCAGGTAGGCGAAGGCCGGCTGGTGCGAATCGTCGGGACGGTTCGGCGACTTGCATGCGTCCTTGCGGCAGGCGGGAAAGGCTTCCTGCTTGCCGGTCTTCGGATTGCGCGTATCGCCCGGACGGCCGAGCAGGGTCATGTAGGGATAGTCCATCAGGCTGACGGGCAGGCCGGACCGCTTGTCGCGGTAGTGCATCGGCCAGCTGCCGGCCAGGTCGGCGGTCCCGAGCGTGACCTTTTTCGCGCGCGGGTCCATGCTGATCAGGTAGGCGGCGCCCCAGCCGGGCAGCAGGCCGATGTCGCCGCGCCCGCCGGTGGTGCCCATTGCGCGCATGGCCAGGCCCACGCACATCGGTTCGGTCTTCGGGCCTTCCCAGCGCGAGGCCAGCTGGGCCAGTTCACGCTCGCGCATGACTACCGACAGGTCGTAGTTCGGCAGCGCGCGCGTCGCGATCAGGTAGGCGCTGTCGTGGCGCAGGTGCAGCGCCGGCGCCTCGCCGGTCCAGGCAAGGGTGCGCCAGCGCGCGTGGTGATAGTGCGTCAGGTCCTGCTTCCGGTAGACCTGCCTGCCGTCGGCCGTGATCGTGACGTCGTAGGTGAAGTTCTGCGGATCCGGCTCGTAGGCCCAGTTGTTTTCGACGGTGACGTCGATGCGCGCCTGGCGCGCCTGCGGATACCAGCGCAGCGCGAAGCGCGCCGCCAGGTGCGGATGTTCGTCGCCCTTGGCGTTCTTCAGGGGCGCGGCCACCTGCAGCTCGGTGACGACCGGGCCTTGCAGCCAGGTCTGCGCCTTTTGCGTCTTCAGCAGGGCCGCGCTCGAGGCGGTGTAGCGCTCGCCGTCGATCACGACAGTGACCACGGTGTCGGGCGCGCCGCCCGCCTTGGCGGTGTCCTGCGCCTTCTTTGTGCTCTTGACGAGGGCCAGTCCCAGGTCCTTGTCGGCGCGCAGGCGCGGCACGATCAGGGACACGACGGCATGCCGCACCGACCCATCCGGATGGCTGGCCTTGACGTCGAGCTGCAGCGGCAGCAGGCTGCCGTCGGGCAGCTTGGCGGCCAGCCCGGCACCGCGCGGCAGGTCGCCAGGCGCGAACACCTGGCCGAACGTCACCGGCACCTCGTCCTGGTCGTCGCGCGCAGTGCTTTCGATGACGACACCGGTGATGCCGCCCGTGGGAATCGCCGGACCACGCGCTGCAGGCGCGGGCCTGGCGCCTTCCCTGGCGGATGCCGTGTCCTTGTGTTTGTCCTTGCCCTTGTCCTTGTCCTTGTCCTTGTCCTTGTCCTTGTTCACGCCTTGCTCGCCGTGGCGCTCGGCCAGCACGCGGCTCGCATCGAGCTGGCCCGTGACAGGCAGCCCGATGAAGTTGGGGTCATCGGATTTGCCCTTGTCCTGGGCGTGGGCGGCGCCGCAGGCGAGGAGGGCAAGCAGGCAGGAGAGGGAGCGGAAAACGGAAAGCGTCATGAGGGCAATCGGAAAGCGAAACGAATAACAAGGTGAACAGTAAAACAAAAGGCGCCCCGTGGGGCGCCCGTTTGTCCGTTTTTCGCGAGCCGTCTTACTGTTTCAGCGTGCGCTCGAACAGTTTGAAGATGCGGCGATACTGGTCGAACCAGCTTTCCGGCTGGGTGTAGGCGTGACGCTCGAGGGGGTAACTCGCCAGTTCCCAGTTGTCCTTGCGCAGCTCGATCAGGCGCTGGGCCATGCGCACCGAGTCCTGGTAGAACACGTTGTCGTCGACCATGCCGTGGGCGATCAGGAGGTTCCCCTGCAGCTTGTCCGCATACTCGATCGGCGACGAGATTTTATAGGCCTGCGGATCGAGGTCCGGCGTGTTCAGGATGTTCGCGGTGTACTCGTGGTTGTAGCTGGTCCAGTCGGTCACCGGACGCAGGGCCGCGCCCGACTTGAACATGTCCGGCGCACGCATCAGGGCCATGAAGGTCATGAAGCCACCGTAGCTGCCGCCGTAGATGCCGACGTTCGCCGGGTCGCCCTGGTGGTTCGCCACCATGTACTTCACGCCGTCCTGGTAGTCCACCAGTTCCGGATGGCCCATCTGGCGGTAAATCGCGGTGCGCCAGTTGCGCCCGTAACCCTTGGAGGCGCGGTAGTCCATGTCGAGCACGACATAGCCCTTCTCGACCAGCAGGTTGTGGAACATCTGCTCGCGGAAATAGACCGGGAAGCGCTTGGTCGTGTTCTGCAGGTAGCCGGCGCCGTGCACGAACATCACGACCGGATATTTTTTACCCGCTTCCATGTTCGCCGGGCGGTACAGCTTCGACCAGACCGGCGCGCCGCCGTCGCTCGAGGGCACGGCCACGTATTCGGGTTGGACCCATGTGCGCGCCTTGTAGTCCGCAGTGCGCGTGTCGGTCAGCTTGACGGCCGCGCCGCCGCTCGCCGGCACGGTGGCCAGCTGGGCCGGCATGTAGCTCGACGAATAGTGGACCAGCAGCTTGCGGCTGTCCGGCGACAGCGTAAAGCGTTCGACACCTTCCAGCTGCGTCACTTCGCGCGTGGCGCCGTCTTTTGCGTTGACGGCGCAGACCTCGTAGGTGCCCGGGTTCTTGCGGTTGCAGAGCATGTAGGCGGTGGCGGCGTCGGCACTCCACTGCACGTCGCCGGCTTCCCACTGGCCGCTGGTCAGCGCGCGGTGCGGGCCGCCGGGCGTTTGCGTGTACAGGTGGGCGTAGCCGCTTTCTTCGGACACGAACCACAGGCTGCGGTTGTCCGGCAGCCAGCCGAAATCGCTGTTGTCGAAGTTGACCCAGGCTTCGTCGCTCAGGCGGTGCTGCGGCACCAGTTTCGCGGCCTTCAGGTCGACGGTGGCGATCCAGCGGTCCTTGTTGTCGATGGCGCGCAGCATGACGGCGGCCTGCTTGCCGTCGAGGGTCCAGCGCACGGCGTCGGCGCGGTCGGCGATGCGCAGCGGGCGGTTGCCCTTGAGCGGATCGAGCTTGGCCTCGGCACGCAGTTTGGCGAGCGGGTCGACCGTGATGCCGGGCAGGGTGTCGAAGGGGACGTCCTGCACGCGGCTGCCGGCCAGGTCGATCAGTTTCAGCTGGTGCGGAATGGGGTTGGCGCGGCCGACGCGGGTGCGCTCGTCGTCCATCTCTTCGTAACCCGATTCGGTCACGTAGCGCGGCATCTTGCCGACGCGGCCCTTATCCGCGCCCTTGGCGGCGGTGACGACCAGCAGCCAGCGGCCGTCCGGCGAGAGGGCGCTGCCTTCGATGGTGACCTTGTCGCCCAGGTAGACCGGGGCAGGGGCGCGCGTGGCATCGGCACGGCGCTCTTCTTCAGTGCGCGTACGGGCGGCGTCGCGGTCGTCCTTGGCGCGCTTCAGGGTGCTCATCAGGCGCAGCTGCATGTCGCGCAGCGCATCCGCTTCCGGATTGGCCGGGTCCCTGGCCGCGCGCGGCAAAGCCACCGGTCCCTGCACACGGCTGGCGCGGTCCCAGCTGAACCAGTCGTGGCCGACGCGGAACTGCACCGCGCGCTCGTCGCTGGAGAACTGCGGGTCTTCGGCCTTCACGCCGCGCGTGATCTGGACCAGCTGCCCGCTTTTGAGGTCGCGCTCGAACAGGTCGCCGTTACGCACCATGATGGTGCGGGTGTGTGCACGGTCGTAGACCACGGCCGGGCTGTCGAGCTTCGCCAGGTCGGCGTCTGCGACTTTTTGTGCGCCTTTTTGCGCCGCCAGGAAGGTGTCGCGCAATTGCGAACCGGTGCGCTTCTGCTTGAAGTACACCTCGTTGCCGTTCCAGCTCCACCATGCAGCTTCGACCGGATTGCCGATCCAGTCCGGATGGGCCATGGCTTGCTCTAAAGTGATGGGAGTGGGCGCGGCGACGGCGGGAAGGGCGCTCAGCGCGGCAAGAAAGGTCAGTGCAGGAAGTCGCATCGTGGATGTCTGTGAGTGAAAAAGAGCTTTCTGGCTAGAAAAATGCGCATGCATTCTAGCTCAGCCACTCAGCGACAGGGGGGAGATTTATCCGGGCATGAAAAAAGGCGCAACCCGCGTATTGACGGGTGCGCCTTCGTTTTTGCGCTGCTGCGCTGCAGCTCAGCCGGCTTGTGCGGCGGACTTCGGTTGACGTGGCAGGAACATGGCGACGCGGGCGACAACGGCGAGCACGGCGAGGCCGACAGGGAGGAATTCGAGAACGGTCATGCTGGAGCTCCTTGGATTGGTTGGTGATGTTGCGTTGCAGTATAAGTGCCTCTCAGAAATAAACGAACTTTTTGTTGATGATCTCGGCGATACGTTCCATGAATATTTAGGCGCAACCAGCTGCGGTAGATATTGATGAGCGAAATATCCCGACTGCGGCTGCGCTGTATGGACGCCGGGCGTGGCCCGCTTCTTGCATCGACAAGGGCATGAAAGCTCCCGATCCCTCCCGCAGCCTGCGCATCGTCGTCGTCCATGGCGGCGACGCGCAGGCGGGCGACGCCGCCCTCGCTGCCCAGGCCTGCCGCAGCGCCGCCCTGCGTGTCGGCCTGCTCGAGTCCGGCTACGACATCGTCGCCTCGCTTCCGCCGGACATCTTCCTGCCCGAGCGCATCGCCCAGCTGCAGCCCGACCTGATCATCGTCGACAGCGAGTCGGACGCGCGCGACGTTCTCGAGCACATCGTGATCGCGACGCGCGAGGAGCGGCGCCCGATCGTGCTCTTCACCGAAGACGACAGCGCCGACACGATGGAAGCGGCGGTAGCGGCCGGCGTCTCGGCCTATATCGTGGCCGGCCTGCGCGCCGAGCGTGTGCGCCCCGTGCTCGACGTGGCGCTGGCGCGTTTCAAGCGCGAACAGAAACTGCTGGGCGAACTGGCCGACACCCGCCAGAAGCTGGCCGAGCGCAAGCTGATCGACCGCGCCAAGGGCTTGCTGATGGCGCGCCACGGGCTGCTCGAGGACGAAGCCTATGGCCGCCTGCGCAGCCTGGCGATGAACAAGAACATGAGACTGGCCGAGATCGCGCAGCGCATCCTGGACGTCGAGGACTTGCTGGGCGAGCGCCCGGCGAAAGGAGTCAAATGAATATCGCCGGATCGGACCGCCCCGAAACCGAGACATTGCGTATCGGTTTCATGCCCCTGGCCGACTGCGCGCCGCTGGTCATGGCCTCGGTGCTCGGCTTCGACGAAAAGTACGGCATCAAGCTGGTGCTCGAGCGGCAGCAGTCGTGGTCGGCCATGCGCGACCGCCTCACAAACGGCGAACTCGATGGCGCGCACGCCCTGTACGGCTTGCTGTACGGCCTGCAGATGGGGATCGGCAGTCCCGCGCGCGACATGGCGGTGCTGATGAACCTGAACCAGAACGGCCAGGCCATCGTGCTCTCGCGCGCCCTGGCGGCGGCCGGCGTGAAGGACGGCGCCGGCCTGGCCGCCCTGATGCGCGAGCAGCCGCGCCGCTACACCTTCGGCCACACCTTCCCGACCGGGAACCACGCCATGTGGCTGTGTTACTGGCTGGCCGCGGCCGGCATCGACCCGCTCGCGCACACACGCCTGGTGACCGTGCCGCCGGGCCAGATGGCGGCCAACCTGGAAGCCGGCCATATGGACGGCTTTTGCGCCGGCGAGCCCTGGAGCCGGCGTGCGGTGATGGAAGCGAGCGGTGCGCTGGTCGCGCCCAGTAGCCAGGTCTGGCCCGATCATCCCGGCAAGGCGCTCGGCGCGCGTGCCGACTTCGTCGCCCGCCATCCGAACAGCTGCCGCGCCCTGGTTGCGGCCCTGCTCGACACGGCGCGCTGGCTCGACACCTCCGCCACCAACCGCGAAGCGGCGGCCGAAGTGCTGGCCAGCCCGGCCTACATCCACGCCAAGGTCGACCTGCTGCGCGCCTGCCTGCTGCCGCGGCGCGGCGACTTTCCCGGCCTGCGCTTCTTCGGCGAAGGGGAGGCAACCTTCCCCTGGCTGTCGGACGGGATGTGGTTCCTGACCCAGCAGCGGAGATGGGGGCTGCTGCGCGAAGATCCGGATTACCTGGGCGTGGCGTGTGCGGTGAACCAGGTCGAGCTGTACCGCGAGGCGGCGGCGCTGGCGGGCGTGGATGTGCCGGATCGGCTGATGCGCAGCAGTACGCTGATGGATGGCCGGGTGTGGGACGGCAGCGGTCCGGTGGGGTATGCGGCTTCGTTCGCGATCCATCAACGCGAACCACACGTCATTAGTGCGTAGGGGTGGGCGAGGCCAATGGCTTCGCCCACGGCTTCACCGGGCGCCCCGTGCCCACCGGTTCTGCGTGCGCTAACACTGCTCGACCATTGGTGGGCACAGGGCGCCCACCCTACATCAGTGCATACGTTTGCATCATTAACGCGCATTGTGCACTGCAATAGAGCACCCACTCCGACCTGAGCGTCCTTCCCGCCCCGCGCCGCCTCTGGCACGCCTCTTGCAAACACAGAGGACAGGATCAACGGCGATCCCTTCATTTACTCAGCCGGTCCAATGCAGGACCGGCTCAACCGGACAACGGCGTCCGCCTCCCAGGTGACCACCTCGGGACGCGGACGCCTTTTTGTTTTCAATCGAGGGATACCATGGCCAGCAAAGCGAACAGCATCAACCTACTCGAGTTCCATACGCCCCAGATGCGGGCCTTCCACCTGACCTGGGTCGCCTTCTTCGTCTGCTTCTTCGCCTGGTTCGCCTGCGCGCCGCTGATGCCGGTGATCAAAGGCGAGTTCGGGCTGTCGGTGGCGCAGATCGCGAACATCAATATCGCCGCGGTCGCGATCACGATCCTGGTGCGCCTGGTCGTGGGCCCGCTGTGCGACCGCTACGGTCCGCGCAAGACCTACACCGGCCTGCTGGCCCTCGGCGCAATCCCCGTGCTGGGCGTGGCCTTCGCCCAGAGCTACGAAAGCTTCCTGCTGTTCCGGCTCGGGATCGGCGCGGTGGGCGCGAGCTTCGTCATCACCCAGTACCACACCTCGGTGATGTTCGCGCCCAAGGTCGTCGGCACCGCCAACGCGGCCGCCGCCGGCTGGGGCAATGCCGGCGGCGGCGCGGCGCAGGCGGCGATGCCGCTGCTGCTGGCGGCCCTGCTAATGGCGGGCGTCTCCGAAACCCTGGGCTGGCGCGTCGCGCTGATCGTCCCGGGCGTGGCGATGCTGGTCATGGCGGTCGTCTACTGGCGCTACACCCAGGACTGCCCGGCCGGTAACTTCAGCGAGCTGCGCGCGGCCGGCCTTCCAGTGGAAAGCGGTGGCAAGGGCGGCTGGGCCAGTTTCAAGGCGGCCTGCCGCAATCACCGCGCCTGGCTGCTGTTCGTCACCTACGGCGCCTGCTTCGGCATCGAGATCTTCATCCACAACATCGCGGCCGTGTATTACGTCGACCATTTCGGCCTGTCCTTGAAGGCGGCAGGCCTGGCGGCCGGCAGCTTCGGCCTGCTGGCGCTGTTCGCCCGGGCGCTGGGCGGCTGGCTGTCGGACCGCAGCGCCGGGCGTGGTGACCTGAACAGCCGCGTCACCGTGCTGTTCGTGCTGATGGTGGGCGAGGGCCTCGGGCTGCTGTGGTTCGCGAATGCCGACGGCGTCGCCTTTGCGCTCGCCGCCATGCTGGTCTTTGGGCTGTTCACCCACATGGCCTGCGGCGCCACCTACGCGCTGGTGCCTTTCGTCGCCCCGAACGCCCTGGGCGGCGTGGCCGGCATCGTCGGCGCCGGCGGCAATGTCGGCGCGGTGCTGGCCGGCTTCCTGATGAAAGGGACGGGCGACGTGCGCCAGACCCTGTTCATCCTCGGCGGCCTGGTCGTCGTCGCCAGCCTGTGCGCCCTCGGCGCCCGTTTCAGCAGTACGGCAGTGAACACAGCAGCGAGCGCCGCCGCCGCGGCGCGTGCATGAGGAGAGCAGCATGAACGTCATCGTCATCGGCCACGGCATGGTTGGCCACAAGTTCGTCGAAAGCCTGGCCGGCGCCGCGCCCCATATCCACATCACGGTGCTGGGCGAAGAGCCGCGCCCGGCCTACGACCGCGTGCACCTGTCCGAATTCTTTGCCGGGAAAACGGCGGAGGACCTGTCACTGGTGGCGCCCGGTTTTTTCGAACGGACCAATCTCGACCTGAAGCTCAACGCCAGGGTGGATGCCATCGACCGCGCCGCGCGCACGGTCACGCTGACCAGCGGAGAGGTCCTCGCCTATGCCAAGCTGGTGCTGGCAACCGGCTCCTCTCCCTTCGTGCCGCCGGTGCCGGGCCGCGAGCGCGCCGATTGCTTCGTGTACCGCACGATCGAGGACCTGGAAGCGATGAAAGAATGCGGTGCGCGCTCCCGCACCGGCGTCGTGGTCGGCGGCGGCCTGCTGGGACTCGAATGCGCAAAAGCCCTGCGCGACCTGGGCCTGGCAGCACACGTGGTCGAGTTCTCACCGCGCCTGATGGCGGTGCAGGTCGACGATCCCGGCGCGCGCGTGCTGCGCGGCCGGATCGAGGAACTCGGCGTCACGGTCCATACCGGCAAGAACACGCTGGAGATCGTCGATGGAGAAGCAGGCACACACCGCATGCAGTTCGCGGACGGCACCCACCTGGATGCCGACATGATCGTGTTCTCGGCCGGCATCCGCCCGCGCGACGAGCTGGCCCGCGCCTGCGGCCTGGCGCTGGGGCCGCGCGGCGGCGTCGCCATCGACGACGATTGCCTTACTTCCGATCCCGACATCTACGCCATCGGCGAATGCGCGGCCTGGCGCGGCCAGCTGTTCGGCCTGGTGGCGCCCGGCTACGACATGGCGCGCGGCGCCGCCCGCCACGTGCTGGGCGCGCCGGGCGGTTTCGAGGGTGCGGACCTGAGCACCAAGCTGAAACTGATGGGCGTGGACGTGGCCAGCATTGGCGATGCTCATGGCGCGACAAGCGGCAGCCGCAGCGTGCAGTACCTCGACGAGCGGCGCCAGACCTATAAAAAGCTGGTGGTGAGCGGCTGCGGCAAGCGATTGCTGGGCGCGGTGCTGGTGGGCGATGCGGCCGAATATGGCACCCTGCTGCAGATAGCATTGAATGGCATCGACCTGCCGGAGGCGCCCGAAAGCCTGATCCTGCCGCAGGCCAGCGGCGCCGCGAAGAAGGGCCTGGGCGTCGATGCGCTGCCCGACACGGCGCAGATCTGCTCCTGCAACGATGTCTCGAAAGGCGCCCTGTGCGCGGCGGTGCAGGATGGCGCGACCAGCATCGGCGCGCTCAAGAAATGCACGACCGCCGGCACGGCCTGCGGCGGCTGCGTGCCGCTGGTGACCCAGGTGCTGAACGCCGAACTGGCGAAGCAGGGCGTCACTGTCAGCCGCGCATTGTGCGAACACTTCCCGCACTCGCGCCAGGAGCTGCACCACCTGGTGCGGGTCGGGCGCATCAGGAGCTTCGGCGAGCTGCTGGCCAAACACGGCACCGGACTCGGCTGCGACATCTGCAAGCCGGTCGCGGCCAATATCCTGGCCTCGACCTGGAACGATTTCGTTTTAAAACCCGAGCACGCGAGCCTGCAGGATTCGAACGATTACTTCCTCGGGAATATCCAGAAGGACGGCACCTATTCCGTGGTGCCGCGCATGCCGGGCGGCGAAGTCACGGCCGACGGCCTGATCGCGGTGGGCATGATCGCGAAAAAATACGGCCTGTACACCAAGATCACGGGCGGCCAGCGCGTGGACCTGTTCGGTGCGCGCGTGGACCAGCTGCCGCCGATCTGGGAAGAGCTGATCGCCGCCGGCTTCGAATCGGGCCATGCCTACGGCAAGTCGCTGCGCACCGTGAAATCTTGCGTCGGCTCGACCTGGTGCCGCTATGGCGTGGGCGACAGCGCCGGTTTCGCGATCGCGCTGGAGAACCGCTACAAGGGCTTGCGCACACCGCATAAAGTGAAATTCGGCGTCTCCGGCTGCACCCGCGAATGCGCGGAGGCCCAGGGCAAGGACGTGGGCCTGATCGCCACCGACAAGGGCTGGAACCTGTACGTCTGCGGTAACGGCGGCATGAAGCCGCGCCACGCCGAACTGATCGCATCGAACCTGGACGAGGCGACGGTGGTGAAGCTGGTCGACCGCTTCCTGATGTTCTATGTGCGCACGGCGGACCGCCTGCAGCGCACCAGCACCTGGCGCGAACACCTCGAAGGCGGGCTTGATTACCTCAAGAGCGTGGTTGTCGACGACAGGCTTGGCATCGGAGAGGAACTGGAAGCCGACATGCAGGCGGTCGTCGACAGCTATGCCTGCGAATGGAAGAACGCGGTCGAGGACCCCGAGGTGCGCAAGCGCTTCCGCCATTTCGTCAACAGCGAAGCACCGGACGACAACGTCGTCTTCATGCCCGAGCGCGGCCAGGTCCGTCCGGCCACCATCGAAGAACGCCGCCGCACGATCCCGATTGCGGTCATCAACTGAGAAGGAGGCTGCCATGCACCGAGATATACAACTGCACAACTGGAATGCAATCTGCGCGGTCGACGAGATCGTCCCCGATACCGGCGTCTGCGCCTTGCTGAACGGGCGCCAGGTCGCCGTGTTCCGGGTCGGCCAGGAGCGCCTGTTCGCGATCGATAACTACGACCCCAATGCGCATGCCGCCGTGCTCTCGCGCGGCCTGGTGGGCAGCATCGGCGAGCGCATCGTGGTCGCTTCGCCCATCTACAAGCATCATTTCGACCTGCAGACGGGCGAGTGCCTGGAAGCCCCCGCGCATTCGGTGAGCAGCTTTCCGGTGCGGATCGAGAACGGCACCGTGTGGGTGGCGGCATGAATATCGGCCGGAAATGCGCCAGGCTGGTCGTGGTCGGCAACGGCATGGCCGGCATGCGCACGGTCGAGGAACTGCTGAAGCTTGCGCCCGAGCTGTACGAGATCACCGTCTTCGGCGCCGAGCCGCACGGGAACTACAACCGCGTGCTGCTTTCTCCGCTGCTGGCCGGCGACAAGCAGGTCGAGGACATCATGCTGCATCCGCGCGCCTGGTATGCCGAACACGGCATCACCCTGCATGCGGGCGATCCGGTCGTGCGCATCGACCGCAAGCGCCGCGTCGTCGTCGCCCGCTCCGGCCTGGAGGCGCCCTACGACCGCCTGCTGCTGGCGACTGGCTCGACGCCCTTCATGCTTCCGGTTCCGGGCAATACGCTACCCGGCGTGGTCGGCTTTCGCGACCTGCAGGACGTCGACACCATGCTGGCCGCGGCGCGCCGGGGAGGGCGTGCGGTCGTCATCGGCGGCGGCCTGCTGGGGCTGGAGGCGGCGCACGCCTTGAAACGGCGCGGCATGGATGTGACCGTCGTGCATGTGGCGGCCAGCCTGATGAACCAGCAGCTCGACGGCGAGGCGGGGCGCTTGCTGAAGGAAACCATGGAGCGTGCTGGTCTCAGCATCCTGCTCGATGCGCAAACCAGCGCGATCGAAGGAGCGGACAGGGTCGAAGCGGTGCGCTTCGCCGATGGCACGGCGCTGCCGGCCGACCTGGTCGTGATGGCTGCCGGCGTGCGCCCCAACATCGCACTGGCGCGCGAGGCCGGCCTGCATTGCGAACGCGCCATCGTCGTCGACGACACCCTGCAGACCTACGACCCGCGCATCTATGCGGTAGGCGAATGCGTGCAGCACCGGCGCGCCACCTTTGGCCTGGTGGCGCCAGTGTGGGAACAGGCGCGCGTTTGCGCCGCCCACCTGGCGGGTGCGGGCCACAGGCGCTACGTGCAGGCCGCCACCGCCACCAAGCTGAAGGTCACCGGAATCGACCTGTATTCGGCCGGCGACATCCTCGGCGGTGCCGGCAGCGAAGAGCTGGTGCTGCGCGACCGCACTGCGGGTGTCTATAAACGCCTTGTGCTCGAGGATAACCGGGTCACGGGCGCGGTACTGGTGGGCGATGTCGGCGACGGCCCCTGGTATTTCGACCTGATCCAGCGTGGCGCCGACGTGTCACAACTGCGCGACCGCCTGCTGTTCGGCCAGGCGCTCTGCGCCGCACCATAAGGAAAGAGGAAAGATCATGGACATGTCCCTGCCCGCGCCGACCGTGCGCACCACCTGTCCATACTGCGGCGTCGGCTGCGGCGTGACGGCGACCGTCAAGCCGGGCGCGATCCCGATCATCGCCGGCGACGTCGAACACGCCGCCAATAAGGGACGCCTGTGCGTGAAGGGCGCCGCCCTTGGCGAAACGCTCGACCTGGACGGCCGCCTGCTGTATCCGCAGGTACGCGAGGCGGGTGACCTGCGCCGCGCCGGCTGGGACGAAGCCCTGGAACGCGTGGCCACCGGATTCGCGCGCATCGCCGCCGAGCACGGCCCGGATGCGGTCGCGCTGTATGTCTCCGGCCAGCTGCTGACCGAGGACTACTACGTCGCCAACAAGTTCATGAAGGGCTATGTCGGCAGCGCCAACATCGACACCAATTCGCGCCTGTGCATGTCCTCCAGCGTGGCCGGCCACAAGCGCGCCTTCGGCGAAGACCTGGTGCCGGGCTGCTACGAGGACCTCGAGCTGGCCGACCTGGTCGTGCTGGTCGGCGCCAACGCGGCCTGGTGCCATCCGACCCTGTTCCAGCGTATCCTGAAGGCGAAGGAAGCGCGTCCCGGTCTGCGCATCGTGGCCATCGACCCGCGCCGCACCGCCACCTGCGAGCTGGCCGACCTGCACCTGCCGATCAAGCCGGGCACCGATGTCTGGCTGTTCAACGGACTGCTCAGCTTTCTCGCGCGCCACGGACATGCCGATGCTGCCTTCGTGCAGGCCCATACCGAAGGCATGGAGGGGGCACTGGCGGCGGCCGAGGCGGAGTGCGGCGACCCGGCCCAGGTGGCGCGCATCTGCCGCGTCGACCTCGACAAGCTGCTGGCCTTCTACGAAGCCTTTGCCGCCACCGGCAAGACAGTGACTGCCTGGTCGCAGGGCGTGAACCAGTCCTCCAGCGGCACCGACAAGGTCAACGCCATCATCAACTGCCACCTGCTGACCGGGCGCATCGGCCGGCCCGGCATGGGGCCGTTCTCGCTGACCGGCCAGCCGAACGCGATGGGCGGGCGCGAAGTCGGCGGCCTGGCCAACATGCTGGCCGCGCACATGGAGCTCGACAATCCGGCCCAGCGCGAGGCCGTGCGCACGTTCTGGGATGCGCCGCGCATCGCCGACAAGCCGGGCCTGAAGGCGGTCGACCTGTTCCGCGCGCTAGAGGAGGGCACGGTCAAGGCGGTGTGGATCATGGCGACCAACCCGCTGGTCAGCCTGCCCGACGCCGACCAGGTGCGGCGCGCGCTGGACAAGTGCGAACTGGTGGTGGTCAGCGACATCGTGGCCGCGACCGACACTAACCGCTACGCCGACGTCCTGCTGCCGGCCCTGGGCTGGGGAGAAAAGGACGGCACGGTCACCAATTCCGAACGCCGCATCTCGCGCCAGCGCGCCTTCCTGCCGGCGCCGGGCGAGGCGCATGCCGACTGGCGGGCGCTGTGCGACGTCGCGCAACGCATGGGTTTCAGCGGCTTCGACTACGAGGGGCCACAAGCGATCTTCGACGAGCACGCGCGCCTGTCGGGCTGGCGTAACGATGGACTTCATCGGCGCCTGTTCGACATCTCGGGGCTGAGCGGCATGCGCCGCCAGGACTACGACGCGCTCGAACCGGTCCAGTGGCCGCTGCCTCAGGGCGAGCGCGCAGGAACCGAGCGCCTGTTCGCGGACGGCCGCTTCGCCCATGCGAATGGCAAGGCGCGCTTCGTCGCCACGGCACCGCGTGCACCGTTTTACGCCGTCGACGAGGACTTCCCACTGGTCCTGAATACCGGCCGCCTGCGCGACCAGTGGCACACCATGACGCGCACCGGCAAATCGCCGCGCCTGGCGAATCACGCGCCGGAACCGACCGTGGACCTGCATCCGCACGACGCCCTGCTGTGCGGCGTGCGCGAGGGCGAGCTTGCGCGCGTGAGCAGCCGCTGGGGCGCGATGGTGGCGCGCGTCGCACATGGCGGCGGCATCGCGCGCGGCAGCGTGTTCGTGCCGATCCACTGGAACGGCCAGACGGCTTCTGACGCCCGCGTCGGCGCGCTGGTCAATCCGGTGGTCGATCCGGTCTCAGGCGAACCGGAGTTCAAGCACACGCCGGTGCGCGTCGAACCCTTCGTGGTGGAGTGGCAGGCCTTCGTGTTGAGCCGCACGCCGCTGGCCGTGGACGAAGTCGCCAACTGGACGCGGGTGCAGGGGGCGGGCTTCGTGCGCTATGAACTTGGCGGACGCGGTGCCGCGCATGCGCAGTGGGCACGCACCCTGCTGAAGGTCGACGCGGAAGCCGGCTGGATCGAGTACGACGATGCCGGCGCCGGCGTGTACCGCGCCGCCCACCTGGTGGACGGAAGGCTGCAGGCCTGCGTCTTCGTCGCCCGCCATGGCGCGCTGCCGCCGCGCCAGTGGCTGGCCGGCCTGTTCGCGCAGGAGACGCTGGCTGCCAGCGACCGCGCCACCCTGCTGGCGGGACGCGCACCGCTGGCGGGCGCCGACCCGGGCCCGACCGTCTGCTCTTGCTTCGGCGTCGGACGCAATACGATCTGCGCAGCGATCCGCAAGGAAGCGCTGCGCAGTCCCGCCGAGGTGACGGCCTGCCTGAAGGCGGGCGGGAATTGCGGCTCCTGCCTGCCCGAGATCGCCAGGCTGCTGGCGCAGGAAACGGCGCGCTAGCGCAAGCCGTTCTCGCAATGCTTGCCGCCGGCGCTCCGCGCCCGGCCCACCACGGCCTCGGTGCCGAACAGCGGCAGGTCAAGATAGCTGCGCTCGGTGGCCGGCACCGCGAAGACATAGGCTTGCGTTTCCAGCCGGTGGCGCAGCACGATCTGCGCCACGAACACCGGGGCCAGCACGCGCTGCGCCTTGCGCTTGCCCAGGTCCAGGTAGCCGAAGCGCATCGTCTGCGAGGCGACGACATCGCCCGGCAGCCGCTCCTTCGCGTTACCCAGCACGCTCGCCAGGTTGGCGGCGACCTGGCGCGCGGCCGTTTCGGGCGCGATGATGGCGGCGCTATCGAGTTTCTCTGCCACCCCAGGCCGGATGTGCACGGCCAATGCCTCGGTCGCACCATTGCCGGAGAGCGTCAGCGCGACCGAGGCCGCGCCCAGCACCGGGATGCCGCCGATGAGATGGCGCCAGGCGCCGGTGGCCCGGAACAGCACCGCTTCGGCGATGCGCTCGTTGCGATCCGCGCCCTGGCCCTTGGACTGGAACAGGCGTTCGAACTGCAGGCTGCCGCTGTCGCCGGCCCATTCCTGCAGCCGCAGGCGTTGCGCCGCTTCGGTCACGATTCGCGTCAGTACGGCGCGTTCTTCGACCCGCGCGAACGGCGATTCGAAGGGCGAGCCCGCCGCCTTGAATTGCAGCGCGCCGGAGGCGTGGTAGACGACCGCGCGGGCGCCGTTCGCCAGCTGTACCAGCGTACGGTCGTTGCGGGTGGCGAAATTGGCGCGGTCGTGCGCGCACTCGGTCGCCTCTTCGACCAGCGCGAGGAAACGGCTGGCACGCGATCGCACGTCGTCCAGGGTGAAGGGGCGTAGCGCCAGGACGTCGGCGCGGTTGGGGAGCCGGTCCGCGCAGGCGGCGGCCAGGCTGTCGATCAGGATTTGCTCGTTCATGGCTCAGCCCTCCGTCCAGTACCACAGGATGCAGGCCTGCTGGGCCGGCGCCAGGTCGGCATCGACATTGCCATGTCCCCACAGGTGGTCGCGATTCAGGTACGACAAATCCCAGCGAATATTCCCGTTGTTCCAGGTCGCGGCATTGCCCACGCAGACGGTGATGGGGTGGTTGTCCACCCACCAGTCCGAGACGCCGTCGTGCCAGGCCTGGCAGACCGTATCGCCATCGGTGAGGTTGTCGGCGACGTCCTCGCCGCATTCGTCGGTCGTGATGCCGTCCCACATGGTTTCCCATGCGCCGCAGTAGATGTGCATGCGGGCGAAGATGTTCCACAGGCCGGTGACGCGGTTGCGGTCCACGGTTTCGCAGGAATAGGCCATCACCCATTCGTTGTTCCAGTCCTCGCCCAGCTGCCAGCGGTTCGAGTAGGTGCGCCACTCGCTGTGCGGGGTATCGTAGAGCATGCGCGCGCGGCCGTCGGCCTCGTGGCCGCCATGCGTTTCGAGCCAGAACAAATCGACGTCGTCGACCCAGCTGCGGTCGTCGCCGCCCTGGTCGACATCGCGGATGTCGGTTTCCCAGCAATCCGTATTGGCCCAATAGAATGCGCGCACGTGGCCGGCCGCGCGCAGCTTGCTGTCGAATCCGTTACTTCGATTGAATGTATAGGTCAGATCTCCTGCCGTGCTCACGCCAGCGGCGCGCGCATGACTGAAGTATCGGATCGCTTCGACTCCGAACCTTGCCATGACAACCTCCTGTTGATCGGTCGATGTGCGCCGGGAAATCGCAAGGAACAGGGAACGATCCCTGGTGCGCGGCGCAGCAGTGACCACAGTAGCGGTCCGTTTTGGAGCGAGGTCTGCCGTAGATCACGGGCGCTTGGTGGCGGAAGCGTGGTATTCGACGCGGCGCAGGCGGGGCGTGTTGGCAGGGAAATGCTCGAGAGGGAGGAAGTGCGGCCCGGGCGTGGCGGGCGCCGACGGCCCGGGCGGAGGAGGAGGTTTGCGACCGGCTGCCACGTGGGGGTGGCGAAAGCCGAGCGCGCGCTGTTACCTGCTACTTGCTGCTACTGCTACTGCTTGTTGCTTAGCGGTTCGCCAGCCAGCGCAGTTCCGCTGCCAGGTTAGGCGAGTGCTTTTCGGCGTCGGCTGCCATGGCGAACAGCTCGGCACGGCCCTGGCGTTCGGCGACGGCGTAGGAGGCCTTGGCGGCGCGTTCCTTGCGCGCGGCGAGCCAGCCGCCGTGGGCGACGAAGAGCTGTTCCGAGAAGCTGCGGATCGTCGCGAACAGGCCGGTGGATTGGTGGCGCAGACCGTCTTCCTGCGCCTGGGTGATCGTTGCTGCGTTCATGTTTGGCTCCAAGGTAAATACTGTGATGTTGCGATGCAGTATAAATTCCTTGAGGCTATAAATATACTTTCAGTTCGTGATGTCCGCGATAATGTAGCCTTATGTTTGTCGAGCTGATAAGCCAGCCCTGCCGGGGCACTTCCAACGCGACCAGTTTCTCTTGCATGCGCTGTTCGTTTTTGTTGCGCTGCAGTGTAGAAAAAGAAAAACTTGGTGCGAAGTTAATAAATCACATTGATTTATTTATTATTGAAATTTATACTCGATGTCTTTTCGCCACGTTCTGTCCTTCGCATGCATACCTTTGCCCGTCCAACTTCCTTCGTCGACCCTGCCGCGCCACGTCTGCCGGGCTCGAACCAGCTGGGCATGCGCGAGTTCAACGAACGCGTGGTCCTGCATGCGATCCGCCTGCATGGCAGCCTGCCGAAGGCCGAACTCGCGCGGCTGACCAACCTGAGCACGCAGACGGTGTCGGTGATCATCAACCGCTTGCTGGAAGAGGGCTTCGTGGTCAAGCGCGATTCCCTGCGCGGCCGGGTAGGCCAGCCCTCGCAGCCGATTGCCCTGAATCCGGACGGCGCCTTTGCGATCGGGGTGCAGATCGGGCGCCGCAACCTGGATGTCGCCCTGATCGATTTCACCGGGGCGCCGCGCTACCGCAAGTCCATCGTCTACGGCGCGCCTTCGGTCGACGCCGTGTTCGGCGAGATCGGCGAGCACCTGGAACGCATCGCCGACCAGCTTGGCGCCGAGAAGGCGCAGCGCGTGAGCGGCATCGGCCTGGCCGCGCCGCTGGCCTTCGGTGGCTGGCGCGAACTGGTGGGCCTGTCACCGCAGGACGCTGACGCCTGGACCCGCACCAATATGCGCGAGCGCCTGCAGGCCATGACCCGGCTGCCGGTCGCTTTTGCCAAGGACACGGCGGCCGCCTGCGTCGCCGAACTGGTGGCCGGGCGCGGACGGCACCTGAAGAACTACCTGTACGTTTACATCGACACCCTGATCGGCGGCGGACTGGTGTTGAACGGCCAGCCGCATGCCGGCGTCTACGGTAACGCGGGTGCGATCGGTTCGATGCCGCTGGGCGTGGCCGACGGCGTGCGTCCGGGCGGCGCGCAGCAACTGCTGGCCTGCGCCTCGCTGGCCACGCTCGATGACATGCTGGCGGCCGTGGGCCTGGACAGGCTGCCGGCCGGCGACGCGCGCCTGCTGCAGGCGCCGTGGGCCCCGGTCACGGCGCGCTGGCTGGAGGAAGTGGCGCGCGCGATCGCCTTTGCCGTGAACGGCTCGTCCTGTCTGCTCGACCTGGACGGCGTGATCGTCGACGGCGCGTTTGGCGCGCCGCTGCTGGACAAGCTGGTCGATGCGATCCGCACGGCGCTGGGCCAGTACAGCTGGCAGGGCATCATGCGCCCTGAGATCATTCCCGGCGCAATCGGGCGCGATGCGAAGGTCATCGGCGCGGCTTACCTGCCGCTGCACGCGAATTTCGCGCCGGGACATGAGTCCTTGCTGAAGCAGGGGAGGGGATGAACGCCGTCCCGACATGCAAAAAGCCCGCTTCGAGAAGCGGGCTTTTTTGTATTCGTGGTCGGGGTGAGAGGATTCGAACCTCCGGCCTCTACGTCCCGAACGTAGCGCTCTACCGGGCTAAGCTACACCCCGACGGTTTGAGACGCCAAGATAGGCGTCTCGGGAAGCATTACTATAATTTTGCTCAATGGTTCCTGTCAACAGCGAAACGGCACAGCTGGAGCAGGCTTTCCTTGTAGAGGCTGTCAGGCAGGTCGGCGATCGATTCAGCGGCGCGGCGCGCTGCCGTTTCCGCTTCGCGGCGGGTGTAGTCGAGGGCGCCGCTGGAGGTGACGGCGGCCAGCACGGCGTCGAAATGCTGCTCGTCGCCCTGTTCGATACAGCTGCGCACCAGTTCGCGCTGTTCGGGCGTCCCGTGTTCCATCAGGTAGATCAGGGGCAGGGTCGGCTTGCCTTCGCGCAGGTCGTCGCCGACGTTCTTGCCGATCTCGGTGGCGTCGCCGGCGTAATCGAGCACGTCGTCGATCAGCTGGAAAGCAGTCCCTAAAGAGCGCCCGTATTCGCCGGCCGCGGCCACTTGCGCGCTGCTGGCGCCGGCCACCAGGGCGCCGAGTTCGGCGGCCGCCTCGAACAGCTTGGCGGTCTTCGAGCGGATCACTTTAAGGTAGCTCTCGTGGGTCACGTCCGGATCGTGCATGTTCAGCAGCTGCAGCACTTCGCCTTCGGCGATCACGTTGGTCGCGTCCGACAGGATCTGCATGACGCGCATGTTTTCCAGGCTCACCATCATCTGGAAGGAACGCGAATACAGGAAGTCGCCGACCAGCACCGAAGCGGCATTGCCAAACAGCGCATTCGCCGTCTGGCGCCCGCGGCGCATCGAGGATTCGTCGACGACGTCGTCATGCAGCAGGGTGGCGGTGTGGATGAATTCGACGACGGCTGCCAGTTCGTGGTGCGCCGTGCCCTTGTAACCGTAGGCGTTGGCCAGCAGCAGCACCAGCACAGGGCGGATACGCTTGCCGCCGGCGCTGATGATGTACTCGGCGATCTGGTTAACCAGGCTCACTTCCGAATGCAGGCGCTGGCGGATCACCGTGTTGACCGCATCCATGTCGGCGGCGATCGATTGGGTGATGGTGTTCTGGGCGTGAGGGGTAGCGGCGGACAAGGCGAACCTGCGTTATGTGCGTTGAATGTGCGAGAGTGCGGCGATTATACGACATGCAAGCATGAGCCGTGCCATTTGGCCAAGTTTGCGCGTGTCCGCCCGTGCTTTGCGCCTTCGGGGCGGCGTTGCCGGGATGCCACGCCCGTGTGGCGACCATCCCGGCTTTTGACGCAACAGGATCATCCGTGTATAATTCCCTGTTCCCCGGCACCAGAGAAGCGCAGCGCGGTCATTGACCCGGTCGCCGCCGCAGGGATTTTTAATT
>Ga0308160_10002425_pt1 | contig 22595 bp, 35 predicted proteins | sample PhyFR1_FD_201036 | JGI IMG/M metagenome (GOLD analysis project Ga0308160, IMG submission 201036) | Phyllosphere microbial communities from UC Gill Tract Community Farm, Albany, California, United States - DLSLF.R1 | ecosystem: Host-associated > Plants > Phyllosphere > Unclassified | place: USA...
CGGGGGGGCGGCCCCCCGCCCCGCCCCCCGCGGCCGCCCCCGGGGGGCCGGGGCGGGCCGGCGGCCCCGGGGGGGGGGGGGCGGGGGGGGGGGGCGCGCCCGAGGCCGTCTGGCGCGGTCGTCAGCTGCAGGCGAAGGTGATCGCCGACGGGGAGGAGGGGGAGGGGAGCGCGACTGCCAGCGCGAGCGCCGAGGGGGCGAGGGCCGGTGGTCGCGCGAGCGCTGCTGGTAGCGGTCATCCGCCCGGTCGCCTCGGCCATGATTGGGGATGTAGACGTCATCGGCGGGCCGACGGTAGGAGTCGTCCGGTCGGCGCCGGCGGTCGAACCGGTCGTCAGCGAGAGGATACGGCGCGGGGCGCTCTTCTCGACGACCAGGGGAAGGCGACCGTCCACGGCGTGCCGTCGGCGGCGGCGAGCGAGAGCGCGTTTGGTCGCGAGTCGAAGGCCTGCCAAAGTCGCGCTCGCGGGTTGACTCTGACGGCGGGGGCGGACCAGGCTGGTCGAAGCGCGAGCCTGCACGCGCGCCGTAGCCTGAGTCGCGAGTCGGCATGCCCATGGGTGCCCTTGTTGACCCACCGCCGCCGCCGCCTTGGGCCAGGCTCATGAAGCCACTCGCGACGCTCGGTCCACTCCTGGCAGACGAGACGGTCGGCACGGCCCCGCCGCCGGACGAGCGGTAAGGTCCAGCCGCAGCCGCCCGATCGCGTTCGTCGGCAGCCCTCAACTCGGCTTTTTTTTGCTCGACAAAGGCGACCGGCACCCCGCCTGGACTCTCGGCGGCCGAGAGGAGGAGCGTCCAGAGCTCGGCGACGAAGGCCGCAGTATGCGTCGCGAGGAAGCCCAGGAGGAGGGCCTGCATCTTGCGCGGGTCAGGCGAGCGCTCCGTCGAGTCCTCGAGCATGCCCATCTACGCGAGGGTAACACAAGGGAAGAATGGCGCAGGTCAGCCCGCAATGATCTCTCCGAAGGCCTCCCGTTTTCGTAGGAAGTGAGAGATGACGACGGCTAGGCCGGCGAGGCGGACGCACGACGAACTCGACGACAACCTCGTCCTCAAAGCCGAGCAGGCGCTCCGTCTCCTTGACGACCCAAGGCCGGAAGACGCCCGTGTTGACCTTCTTGAGGTCGACCTTCTGGGAAAAGTTGGGCGGGAAGGTGGTCGAAGCAAGGAACTTCTTGTCCTTGTTGCTGAAGCGGCGGTCGTTCTCGACCTGGCATGGCCGGCGAGGCGGGCGAAGCGACGCAGGCGGACGAAGAGCGGAGGGAGCGTCAGTCCCTGGCGCTGGGCGAACGGCAGGGCGGGCGTCCGCTTGGCCCAGGAGGCGCGAGAGAAGGGCGAACCATCGTGCTCGACATGCTGGGCAGGGCTTGAGATGGTTGACGGGCACGGAGTCGGGAGGCAAGAGTCGCCGACGGGCTCTCGAGGCGGGACAGGGCGCGGCTGGCGTGGATCGGATTGGTCAGCGAGTGCAGTGCGCATCACAAGCCGGCGTGATTCGCATTGTTCAACCTCAACCGGCTCGCAGTCACCCATCTCCTCCTGCCTGTTTGCCCTCATCCGACCACGATGCGTCTCCTCTCCTCGGTCCTTGCGCTCGCCCTCCCGCTCGCCGCCTCGGCCCGGTCGCTCTCGGGCTCGCTCGCCTACGGCCCGACCTTCCCGGACCGGTCCGCCTGCCCCATCGGCGCCCGCGCCTTGCTCGACGGCGGCGAGCGCTCCGCCATCGTCCGCGCCGACGGCACCTTCGTCCTGTCCGTCCCTCCGGGGCGCCCGTCCTTCATGCCTGAGCTGGCCTTCGAGGTGGCCGCAACAGCTGGACAACGAGCTTGCTGACCACCTCGCACGCTTGAACCCTCGCAGTGACGACGTCGCTCCTGGCCTGCATACGCTGACGCTTGGCTGCCCGGCGTACAAGTTCCATCCGGTACGTCGCCTCCTCTCACCCTCTAATCGGCCTGATGGTCCATGATCGCACTGCCGCCTACCCTGTCAGCCTGACTCGATCTGACCGACTGCTACTGCACCTCCTTCTGCCCATGCAGCTACTCGTCGCCGTTCCCGCCGACGACAGCAAGCCGCCCTTCGTCGCCGTCCACAACCCGTCGAAGCTCCCGGCCTTCACACTGGCTTCGCTTCCGGACGCTCACCTCTCGCTCCCTTATCCGCTCGTCCTCTCGCCGATCGCAGTCGAGCAATTCTTTGAGCCTGCACGAGGATTTGACCCGAGTTCGCTCCTAAAGAACCCGCTGCTGCTGATCGGTGGCCTGTCGGCCGTGCTTATGCTTGGGCTGCCATACCTCACCGTACGTCCTCGCCCCTCCGAAAGCTCATTGGGTATCGGCGAGGGAGACGGCAGACTCTCAGACACTTATTTCTTTCCTCTGCCACAATCCCTTCCCCTTGACGCGCAACAGAGCCAGCTCGACCCGGAGCTCATCAAGGAGGCCCAGGAGATGATCCAGCCCTCGTCTTTGTCCGCGTCGGCAGGCAAGAAGGCAGCGCCTGCACCGCCCGCCTGGGGCTCGTCGGCCAGTAGCGGAGGAGGAGGGAGCGTGACGGCCGCGGCGGTCGTCGCTGGTGGACCGGCCAAGCGCGCTGCCGCCGGAGGCAAGAAGGGTAAGCGCTAGGGGAAGGAGTGATCTGTCGACCGCGCGACACCTTTGGGCCTGATGCATCAATGGGATGCCGTCTGCACGGCTTCTGCGGCACCGTAGAAGGGGCGAGCGAAAGAAGGAGTCCTCTCTGCAGCTGATCGTGACCTGACGTGCTGTCCGAGGACATGGCCGTTTGTCGTGGCTAACGCGGCACGCACGCATGCCAGCCGGTCGGTCGCCCGCCGTGCTTCGGCTCCAAGAGGCGCCGGCATCCTTGCATGCTTGCCGCGACTGACACCTGCGTCGCCTTCTGACGCTATCGCCGCTTACACACCCGGCTGACACACTTTGCGGCGATGGTCGGTCTCATAAGGACCAGGACCAACCATCTGTCAAGGGGACCAGACTGCCATCTCACCCTCATCTCCGGTGCGCGACATCACAACTTTGCCCCTCCCCTTCCCCCCCTCAATCCGACCCAACACCCGCAGGAACTGAGATAGAATTTCTCGCTAAGGCCTTTTGACAAGAATGCAGCACTCGCTATGTGAATGGCCGCAGAGGGCCCGTCGCCAGATATTTTAGTCACCTCTGACTTCACGTTCCTCTCTGACTTGTTCCTTGTGTGATAGATGCAAGTGTACGTCGTCTCATGCTGTCAGGATTTCTTGACGTCCAGCATGCTTCCGGAGAAGCAAACCAAGAGAGACATTGACTTGCACATCCCATTTTCGAATTTTGGCGTTACAGATCGCGCTTGTCGTCATCCTCTCGCTCGCGATCGCCGCCTTTGCCATCTACAGTGAGTAGCGCTCTCGCCCCTTGGATCCCAGTCTCGAGAGGGAGTGAGGGCCAAGACCCTTTGACCGCTTGACCCTAATTTCCCTTCTCCCCGGGGAAAGAAGTCTGACTCGCCCCTCCTTCCGCACTCCACCCAGTCCGCATAGTGTTAATCTAACTCGCGGCTCGCTCGGGAGCTCGCCGTCTACAGGGCAAACGCTCGGACGACTGTCTGCCATCAGATCCGCCCGTCTTCTGGGAGCTGGTAACGACAACGACGCCGGCGGCACAAGGTGGCGAGGCCGTTTGCGCTGCGGTTAGTCCTTTGACCTTTCCATTGAGCATCGTCGGCCGATCTGCCCGGACAATTCCGTCCGGGCCCTATCTTACGGACCGAACCGCATGTCTGCAGGCAACCCGAATCCCTCTCGCAGTGACCCTTGTCTCGTCAACCCCTTCCGCTTTGGCAACGTCGCCTCATGCCGAGCTTGTCCAACTGCAGCACCGTCTGCGGCCACTCTTAACCGATTCCTCGTCGCGCAGCCTTGAACAGCACTCGACGCTTCAGCGGAGGCGGTAGAGAAGTGGCTCAAAGAAACTGAGCTCGCTCTCGGGACTGCTGTCTTGTTGAACGCGGGCGAGGGGTGTCTCGACCTCGAGGCCTGAGCCCGAGCAGGTTGTTGCAAGAGGCCGGTGATGGATGCCATCGATCAACGTCCCTCCTGAGCCCGGAAGACCGCCGCTCAGACGTTCAAGAAGGCTGTGTCGATGCCCTGCGAGTGGCGCCAGACGCAGAGCCTGCTGTCCTGCCCGACGCTGACGATTTTGGCTTCGTCAGCCGCGAGACCAAGAATTCGTTCTGCGGGAGGAGCGATGGACAGAGCGATCGGCAAGTAGAAGAGGGTCAGCGACACGTGTAAATGCGTGCCTGGGAAATTATCTAGCAAGGCTCGGCGAGATCCGACAAACGCGTGTGACCACCTCGGAGATTGCGCACAAGCGAGCGCGACTGGCGGTCCCAAATCTTGATTGTCTGGTCGTAGCCAGCCGAGACGACGAAGTCCTTCCTGAATTGGATCGCACGGACCTGCAATGGGATGGCTTCAGCCCTGACTTTTCAGCTGCCGCCGCCGCCGCTGTGTCCGACTCACGAGGTCGGTGTGGCCTTCGACGGTCCCACCGCAGCGACAGCCACAAGCGTAAGTTGCCCCTTCGCCCATGCCGTTGTGCGCGCCCGCGCACAACGCCTGGTCGTACATGCGACCGAGGCCGTGCTGGGGGTCGAGCAGGTCGACGTGGCGGACGCACGAATCGGACGAGCCAGAGAGGACGAAGCGGCCGTCAAAGTCGAGCGAGCTGATGCCCCTCGCCTGTTGGGGGAGCGCGCTCAGGAGCTCGCCCGTCTCGGCCGCCCAAAGACGGATTGTCCGATCGCCCGAGGCCGAGACGATGACTCCGTCGCGGACGCAGACGGCGTTGACCGCACCCCTGTGACCCGACAAGACGAGTCGCTGCTCGAGCGTGACCGCATCAAACGTCTTGACCAGCCGGTCTGTCGTTCGGGTGAGCAGAGCAGTCAGCGGCTGGCCTGAAGAGGAACGCGGCCAATAGTCGACGGACCTTTTGAGCAACTGACGACAGTACCTCCATCTGCTCGGACACAGAAGACGCTCTCGTCGTGTGCTTGGACCGAAGCGATCCGCTGCGCGACCCACTGCTGATCTCGAGGCCGGTTCAATTGCCAGAGTACGAGCCGGCCGTCGGACCCTCCGCTCACGAGGCGGAAGGCGTCGTCGCAGTCCCCTGCCGCGCCGGCCGCTGACGGAGCTGCCAGCACGCAGAGCGTCAAGACGGACCCCACGTGCCCTCCTTGGAGGACACAGACGACCCGCTCGGCTCCTTCCGTCAGGTCCCATAGCCGTACGGTCAGGTCCTTTCCCCCAGTGAGCGCCCATGCGCCGTGCAGCGCGACGCAGTAGACGCTCCCTTGGTGGCCGGGGAAGCCGCCAGCTGCGAGCGAAGACGATGCCGACAGCGGCGAGCACGAAAGATGATGGCTGGGCGAGGCTAGCCGCCTGCCAAGGAGACGCGACGCGAGGTAGAGGTGTTTGAAGTTGGGCGAGGCAAGGGAAGCGTCGCCCGTTGGCAAGGCTGAGCGGATCGGGGAGGCCACTGATGGCGTAGGCGGAGGAGGAGGCGGTCTTGAAGGGAGGAAAGAGGGAGGTGGGTCGCTCTGTGAGGCGGAGGCATTGGCCGGCAGGGCTTGGACGAGGTGGCGGAGGGTTGCGATGCCCGGGTAGTGGAAGTGCGAGCCGGTTGTCGACTCGCGCGGCGGCCAGACGCCTTCAAACGAGGTGACGGCTGCAGCAGCAGCAGCTGGCGACGTTGCTGCCGCGAACGCAGCAACCCAGGGCAAAGGCGACTCTCGCGTCCCTTCATCGATGTCCATTGGGCCGGGCCCGCTCGCTGTCGCCCAGGGTACGCTGCCAGGGCGCGGAAGGCAGGCGGCCGAGCGGGCCTCGTACAGCTCGCGCGGCAATGATTCGTGGAAAGAGAGCTTCTCGCGAAGACAGAGACCCCGCCAGAGAACTAGGTCGAGGCAGATCGAGGAGAGGACGATCGCGTCAGCGCTGGCGCTCAGGGAGGGTGAACGCTCAGCGCACCTTGATCGTCGGCAAGCAGTCGCCACGATCGGCTCACGGCCTGCACGACGAGCAGCTCCGAGCTGTTCAAATGTGACATGACGAGCAGCGCGAGCTCGGACGGGAGACGCTGAAGGTCGGCTGAAGGGGGTCAGCTTCCGGTCATTGAGAGGGGCAAGCGAGTCCGAGGCGCGACAGGACTACCGTGAGCAGGTCGATTGACAGCCTCGAGTCGATGTATGCCTTGATGCCCTCGAGTTCGTTTCCCGGCAGCGTCGCCAGCAGCCAGAGAGCAAGATCTGAGAAGCAAGGCAGAAGGCCGAGGCCGGACGTCAGTCATTTGGGCTGGCAGCCCGACAGCTCGTCGCCCGTCCTGACGCACCTCTCGCGGCCAAGCCCGACAGCGACGAGGTCTCTGCGCTGCCTCCCACCGGGAGTGGCGGTGGGACGCGCTGCTCGCTGCCACTGAGGATCAGCTCTGGGAGGATCATATGGGTCCAGGCGTGCGGCTGGCGGCGGGTACACGATGCCTGAGGTCGGCCCTTCGCTTGAGAAGGGTCAGGTCGTGGTCGGAGGGTCGACCTACGCGCGCGGGCTCGCGGTGCAAGGCGAGGCGTCGTCGAGGTGAGCACGCTCGCCGACCGACCGGACCCGTCGACGCCTCTTCGTCCCTCTGACAGCAGTGCATCGACCATGAGAGAGGTCCCTACTGTCACTGCTACAGGCCGTCGCTGTCATTGAGAAGGGCGTCGAATGATGCTGGCGGCCGGAAGGTCACAACCCAGTCACGGGCAGGGCGTAAATAGTCTGCGTAAGAGAGCTCGGAGCGCCGAGCCGAGCCGCCTTGATCGCTCTCGCCTATCGTCTACGACCCCTTCGACACCTCCGACAGCATCCGACTCCACGTAGCGCACGCCCAGCTCCGACGCACCCTCTCCTCCCCCTTGCATCTTTGCCTCTTTGCCTTCCTAGAGCTCTCTCGTTTCTCCCGACGCCGTCCGCGGCCATGGCCTCCCCTCGCCCGCCATCCTCGGCCCTCCCGCCTGTCTCGACCTCGACCCCAACCCCGACGCCATCCAAGCCGCGCCGGCCATCAGCCTCGGCCCACTCGTCAGCGGCGACATCTGCGCGCTCGCGCTTCCGCTCGTCGTCGACCTCGATGCCGACACCGGGCGGCGGCGGGGCGTCGTCCTCGACCTCGGCCGACCATCACGGCGGCGCCCAGTCGGCCGAGCCCGTCTCGCACGAGGCCGGCCTCGCTTCGATCAGGACGTTCCTTAAAGGCCGGTCGAGCTACGACGTCTTCCCCGTCAGCTTCCGGTTGATAGTACTCGATACAAAGCTCATGGTCAAGAAGGCGCTCGGCGTAATGTGGCAGAATGGTGCGTCCTTCACCCTCATCTTCGCCTCATCAGCGTGGCCTCGGTGGGACGGCTCCGGCCGCCGAGCTCCGGCCACCCGAGTCTGGCATCCTTGGCAGTACAAAAGGCAGGACTCTGAGGCTGTTCCGATATGCCGACCCTGACGCTGCTCGCCGAGCTTTTCTCTTGCGATAGGCATCATCTCGGCCCCGCTGTGGAACTCGGAGACGTCGCGCTTCGACGGTGCGTTCCGAGCTCCCCGTTGACACATGCCGGAGCCCCCTGGCTGACATCTCGCATCGCACCTCCTCGACAGGCATGCTCACCGTCTCGGACATCATCCACCTCATCCAGTACTACTATCACACGCAGACGTACGAGGGCGCGGCGAGCGATGTCGAGGGCTTCCGGCTTGAGAACCTCCGGGGTGCGTCGGCTGACAACCATCCCCATCTGCTGTCACGCGGGCGCTGACCCAGGCTCTCCTCCTCTTCATCGCTTCGCAGCAATTGAGCGCGAGCTGCACGTCCCGCCACCGCCGCTACTTTCGGTTCACCCGCTCGTGCCGCTGTTTGAGGCCTCGCAGCTGCTGCAGACGACGCATGCGCGCCGGCTGCCGCTGATCGACGTGGACGAGCAAACCGGGGGCGACGTTGTCCTCTCGGTCCTGACGCAGTACCGCGTTCTCAAGTTCATTGCCGTCAACGTCCGTCTGCCCAATCACCTTGCGTGGCGTTACGTCTCGCCTCATGACTGACTGGACGCTTCGAATGCGCCCCTCTTCAGTGCCCCATCACCCACTCGCTTACGCACCCCTTGCGAGCGCTCAACATCGGCTCATACGTCGCGCCGGATCACCTTCGACCTCGAGGGCCCATCTCACCCCACTGGCCGCTGGCGACGGCGACGCTCGATACGACGGTTTTTGACGTCGTCCACATGTTTTCCGAGCGCGGCATCAGCGCGGTGCCGATCGTCGACGGCGAGGGCCGGGTTGTCAACCTGTACGAGACGGTCGACGTCATCGTGCGTTCAGCCTCTGGGCCGTCATCAGGGAGCACCTTCCAGAACCGCCGCTCAACCCCGTCTCTTTTCCTCGCCAGACGCTCGTTCGCCTTGGCGCGTACACCTCGCTCGATCTGACGATCGCCCAGGCGCTCGCACGCCGGTCGCCCGATTTCCCCGGCGTCGTCACGTGCACGCCCCAAGACTCGCTCGCCAACTTGTTCCAGCTGATCCGAAAACGGCGACTGCATCGGCTCGTCGTCGTCGCGGGCGACAACGACCCTGAGGGCAAGAAGAAGGGAACGCTCGTCGGGATCATCTCGCTTTCAGACGTCATGCGCTACGTCATCACCGACGCCGACCAGGGTCGAGGCGGCAAGCTCGATGTCGTCGGTGAGGGGCACACGCCGGATGAGGGCACAACGCCACCGGGCGGTGGTGGCGGCGGGGGCACGGGCTCCAATGCGGGGACACCCGGCGGAGAGCTTATCGAGGTTAGCACGACCCCGACGGCGCCGCCGCCGCTGCCGTTGCCGCTGGTGCCTTGAGCCATCTTTCATGAGCCATCTTAAAAGCCCTGCGGGTCAAGCGCGTGCGGAGACAAGCCAGCCATGTTATCCCTCTCGAACAGCCTCAACCGCTCCGAGCTGAGGACTGTCAGTGCTCGCCTGCTCCGCTAGCGCTGGCTGCGATGCGAGCAAGCAGGGCGCTGTAGCGCTGGCGTAGCTGTGAAGAAGTCAAGCCGGCGGCCGGGAGTCAGCCGGCAGAGCGTCGCCTTTGTGGATCGAGCGTCGTACCTTCTGCGCCTTAGCCTCGCCCCAGGACGCAAAGGGGAGGAGCGCGACCGCCGCCTCGAGCCACTGTTTCGCCCGCATCTCGTTGGCCGTCGCGCTGTCCTTCTGACCCTCGGTCGCGCAGATGGCGATGAGCTGGCATAGCGGAAGGATTTTGGGTAGGATTGCGGTTAGCCCTGTGGTCCTCGGGCAGCCGAGTTAGTTTCGAGGGCTGTCCTCACCCAGTCGGCCTCGTCCTGGGGATAGGCTGTGGCTTCGGGCCTAGCGCGCATGACGTCAATGGCCTCGTCGATGTGCTCGAGCGCCTTGGCGGCGGATGATGGTGCGCCGTTGGCCAGCAGCAGTGTGACGCTCGCCCTGATCCATCGGGCCAGGCGCTCGAGCGAAGGGACGAGATCAAGATCAAGCGCCGCGTTGAGTAATTTCTGTCGAGGGAAGGTCACGTAAGGGGCTGTCGCTGAGCAATAAGGCCGACTGCGATCAAGAGATGGATGGGATGCTCACGTCAAGGGTGTTTGTCGCGACTAGATTGAAGATTCTGAAGCTCGTCAGCGGTTGAGCAGCATGGAAGCACCTGCAGAGGCAGCGTGTCGCACCTTCGGCTGGGCACGCCGGGTGAGAGAAGACGAGATGCGCGAAGACCTCAAATAGCTTCTCGTCGCAGACGCGCCCGAGCTCGATGGCCTTTTGGATGCTGTCCTCGACCGAGCCCCAGGCCCGGGCATCGAGGAGGCAGCTGACCTGGAGCGGCAAGATACATCAACGCTCGAAATGTCTCCACTGAGCCCGGCAGACGAGGATCATACCTGTAGCGCGAGGACCGTCTGGGCAGTCTCGAGAAGGATCGAGCTGCTTGATCCAGGCAGGTCGTGGTTGAGTAGCGGACTGAGAACGGCAAAGAAGACCTCACACCGCCGGAGGAGGGCGTCGTTGAGGCGCGACTGGAGGATTGCGAGCAGTCAGCGAAGGGCCTGAAGACGCCTGTGTTGAGCCCGAGCTAGGGTCTCACTCGCTCGCCGACGTCTCCCTTCGCCGTCAGCTCGACGTGCCGCGCAACGCACGACGCATAGGCCGCAAGCACCCGGTGGATGCGCATGTCGTCCGGCGCATTGAGCGCCGTCTCCTCGAGAATGTCCATGAACTGCGAGCGGCCGTCAGCCAGAAGCGACTTGATTGTGAGGCGGGACTGCGACGCACCGAGAGCGCGAGCTCAAAGAGTCCGTATACGGTCGGTTCTGCCCAGGCGTTACGGGTGCCGTAGACGGCCGAGTTGTAGGCCTGCTTGTAGAGCCAGAGACACTCCTTCTCGGACCGATCACCGTCGCCGCCGCCGGACGAGAGGAGCTCCAGGGCGGTCTCGAAATGGCGCTCGAGACTGTCCGCAAGCTCGTCGATCTCTCTGCAAACGCGACGTCGACGAGGGAACTATTAGTTCTGAACGTAAAGGTGACCGACGGTCTGCAAATGAGCGGACAGACTGGTCGCTATCGGCACCGCTGAGATGCTTGACGTCAAGCCGGATGGTGCAGCGCGCGAGGACGAGGGCCGAGGCGAGCGAGAGGTCGAAGGACCCGCCCTTGACTTTGGAGAGCAGGGCGTCGAGCACGACGGCCAGGACGCCGGTCAGGTCGGCATTGGTCGCGAGCTGACTGCGGCAGGACCGACGACGTCAAGCTTAGGATCTGGGCTAAGTGATCGATCTAGAATGAGGGGAGAAGCTTACGTCGTTAGTAGCAGCAGCTTGACGTCCAGATCGGCGCAGCCGGCGAGGCTTCTGACGGCGGCAATGGCTGGCTCCTCGAGGCCTGCGGAGCAAGTGGCGATCAGAACGAATCGCCCATGCGTTACGCGTAGGATGTGAAGCGTGCGACTCATACCTTGCTCGACCGCGCTTAAGATACTGAGGTAGCAGGTTGCGGCCTCGAACGGATTGCACTGCGCGATGCACGCCGCCGCACGATCGTAGTCTTGCGATAGGATATAGCAGAGCGCCAACTTGCTGGCGGTCAGTCACGACGGTCAGTGTTGGATTTACAGCCGCGCAGAGGGCTTGGAGGAAGTGGGCGGACCGGTGTACCCTCAAGGTGCCAGACTGGGTCAGCCTGTGACGCTCGCGAGGCGAGCACGCTCGAAGACTTACAGGTACGAGGTGCTCTGGGACGGCCGGAGGGCGGCATGCAGTGAGAGCTCGTCTGCAAGTGCTCGATGAAAGTTCAGTACCTAGAGCTACAGAAATCGAGTTCGACAGGGACGGACAGAAGAGCACGGCCTCGTTGTAGCGCGGGGGCGTCGATCCGAAGCGAGCATCGCCCAGCTGCCAAACGACCATCTGGCACGCCATGCAGCCGGGAAGACTCAGCTGGACGGCGTCGGTCGCGACGACTGCGGGTAGCCCGTCAACAGCCGGCTCGACGGGATCGCTCGGGAAGATGAGTGACGATGACGCACCGTCAAACGCGGTCTTCAGCTCGCGGCAGAGGACGTGCGCATCTTGCTCCGTCTTGAGATGGACCAGGATCGACAGGACGGCGTTGACAAGAAGGTCGGTCGGCTGTTGGTCGGCTCGAGCCCCCGAAGCGTCGTTCGCGACGCGGCGGAGCAGATGCTGCAGGATCCCTGTCGTCGCCGGTCGGCTGAACGTATGGCGAGCATCAGATCAGGAGGTGACGAGGGTGTCGAGGGGTCTTCCGAGCGTCCGTTCAATTCGTCCGCACCTGAGAGCAGCCTTGCCGTGGATGGCCGTCTTGACGATACGGTGGACGACGGCGTCTGTCATCTCGTCGCCGTCGATGACTGATGCGAAAGCTGGTGAGAGTAGCGCACGGTCAGTCACTGATCGTGCAAGGACATGCGACCTCGATCCGCGCACCTTTCACGATCTGATCGTCGCTCGCTCTCCGCTGCAGAGCGCACTGCAGCCAAAGCCATCGCGCGCGATGGAGGTCGCTCGGCTCGTACTGTCAAGAAGATCGAGTTGCAGTCAGCCCCCTTTAGGGCCTGCACCGACGGCCGCGCGGGCCGCTCACCTCTGGCACTCCTGAGGCGATGACCTCTTGGAGGGTGGCTTCGGCTCGCTCGAGGTACGCGTCGTCGGTCACTGCCACCGCTATGAAAGCTCTTGCTGTAGGTGGTCGAGCTCGTCCTCAAGTCAGTGTGAGCGGCGGCAGATGGAAGAAGACCTGCCGAGCGCACCGAGCGTCATTGTGATCTCCTTCTGTGCAGGAGACGGACGAGCCATCAGCGATGTCGCTTCAGACACAAAATACAAGCGCCACTGGGCGGCGCACCTTGACGACGCGCAAAACCGGGTCCGCCCGCTGATCAGATTTGCGCTCTGCTCGCTCGCCTAGGCGAAGACCGATTGTCAGCCAAGCAATGGCGACGTCTGCGCGCTTGGCGAGCTCGACATCGTGCGACGCGCCGTCTGGCGTCGCTGCGTCGGCCAAAAGCGAGTGACCGACATCGAGCGCGAGGGTGAGCAAGGGTAGGAGCTGGGAAGAGGGGAGACGTTGCGCGGATCAGCAACGGCCCCTGGCGATGGCATGGGTCGAGGCGACAGACATCACTCGGCGCAAGCAAAGAGAGCCGACCGTCGTCGCATGCTTGCCGCATCATGAAGAGCGCCGGGTCCATCGTCTTGCGGCGGTACATCTGCTTGGGCCATGGGTCCTTAGCGAGTGCCTCACTGTCGGCGGACGAGGGAGGGGTCGCACGTTCTCTGCTCGGACGCAGAAATAGGTCGTCTGAGCGCGTGCCCGTTGCGCCTGCTCGGTCAGGCAGTTGGAACCAGGCAGCCTCGAGAGAGCCTCCTCACTCTTAAGAAGCGGGGGAAACGACTGCAACGGTCAGCGGTCGTCGCGCCAACAGGGCAGTCGAAGATCGCCTCAAGGCACGCACGCTGGCCGCCTTCATCAGCAAGCCTTCAGCGTCCCGGCCCTCTCCGATTGATGAGAGCGCTGCCGCCGCTTTGGAGGCGAGTTCGAGCAGCCGGACGAGGTCTTGAACACAACGGCCGGCGCACAGTCAGGAACGGGCGCATACACCCCTGCGCGAGCCGGCTGCGCAGCCCCTCGCACCTTCGACGCCGAAGACTTGCTCTCGGCCGCACTCGATCAGGGCGTACGCCGCCGCTCTCGCTGTCGACACGGGAGTGGGAGATCGTCTCAGCGACGAGCCGCACAGAGGAGCGAGCAACATGGCCTCCGTCGCACGGACCGCGGGCAAAGAGCTCCACCAGGCCGCGCTCCCGGAGCTCGGCCCCGCGGTTCCAGAGGGCAACGCCCTCTGCATCGAGCTCGTCCTGATCTCCGGTCCGGAGCGTCTCACGGCCGACCGCAACGAGGGCCGATAGGTCCGACGCGGCTTGGGTGAGCGAGTGGAGGTGGGCGAGGATCGTTGCCTCGACCGACCCGGGAGCCGGCGCCGAGGATTGCTGGGCCGGCAGCGAATCGCCATGCAGCAGGAGCTTGAGCTGGACCAGGAGCTCTGCAAAGAATAGTCAAATTCCGTCAGCAAAGGGTGGGACAGAGGAGGTGATGGCTGCAACCAGGCAAGGTTGGCCGCTCTGCGACTAGCGAGGCACGACGCACCGCGGATCGACCGGAGGGTCGTGCTGACATCGGCCGCTTTCCGTTTCCTGGCACTGGACATACGGGCTTATTAAAGGGTGTAGGCCTGCTGTCGGATAGCAGAAAAGCTGGTATGTCGGCCTGGGCGGTTGTTGTCTAGGGCGAGGGCTCGAAGCAGGGAGGGTCAGCGTCGGAAGAGCGACCGTCGGCGCTGCGCGCCACCTCTCGCTGGCTCTCGCCGAGCGGCCTGCGACCAAAGATGCCCTCCCGCCCGTCAAGGAGTCGCAAGAGTAGGCCAGCATCATAGCTCATCTCTTGGACGGGCGTCGTCGTCGTTGACACCGTCGCCCTCGGTCACGACATCGGTCAGCATTGGCCCGGTCGTGGCAGCTGGGGCTGCTGCTTCGAGCAATGCGGCCAGTTTCGCCGGTGGCGATGCGAGGCCGACGACCTCGCCGACCGGGCTGACAATCGCCGGGACGGCAGTCGCCTGGCCTTTCCTTGCCTTGCCAGCGAGCCGGCCGGCTCCAAAGATGACGGTGGCGAGTCCGCCGACAGCCTTGTCAAAGACGCGACGCTTGAGGATCCACCCACACGTGCAGAGGAAGAAGGCGACGCCGGCGAGGATGCAGATGCGGTCCCAGTAGTTTGTCCGCTCGAGCGCGCGGATCAGATGCGACGACTGATCGAGCAAGGACGAGTACTTGACGTAGAGTGAGTTGGTGGACTTGATAGTCTGGGTCGATTCGTCTGCAGGGGCCGTCGTGGAGGGTCAGCGCACGGACGAGCAGAAACCAATAGCCGCAGACGAGCGCACCCAGGAGCTGCGAAGCCATCACAGACGAGTCGAGCTCGGCCCGCATGAGCTCGGTCGTCTTGCGCAACGCGAGCGTCACCTGGTTGGCTTTTTCCTGCAGCGGGTCATCGGTCGTCCTGCGGCAGAGTTGCGCGTGAGAGCCCATGTCAGCGCCAGCTCTCTTCCCCGCACACATCGTCAAGGAGCGGGCCGCACGATTGAGACGCATCCGGAATGAGCGCGGCCCGCCTATCGACAGCACAGATACATAGCTAAGGTCAGTCGATGGCCAGAAGGACTCGGGGAGGGTGCGCGGACGTACTGCGCCCCGACCAGGTCGGCCGACTGAGCGGACTTCATCAGCGACCGTCGGTACTCGCCTCTCGCCCTAAATGAGAGCATCTGCGGATCAGCCGGTCACGTCGACTACGAAAGGTAGAAAAGGCTCAACAAGAGGGACGCACGCTGCGACGTCGGCTCCTAGCATCTCGGCCCGGGCGAGCAGCGCCGAGCGGCTCGACGCGTCATCCTCGTCCTCGGCCAGGTCTCTCAACTCCTGTGGCACATCACGGAAGGTCCAGAAGCCAAACCCGGTCAGCTCAACGCGTCAACGCGGATGAGTGAGCTTCGCCTCAGCGGAAGCACGCACGACGACAGCGCGCTCGAGACCGACGAGATCAGCTCGGGCCTCACGGGCACGCGCGTCGAGCTCCTCCGGCGCTAGGCCCGACGAGTTGCCGCCGCCCTGGGCGAGCAAAGGCAGAAGGTCGGACCGGAGGTAGGCCAGGCGGCGATTCGACTGTTCGAGCAGTTGCTGAGAGGTCGCCATCCTTGACTGCTTGTCGAGAGAGGCCGGAAGGGAAGCAATGTGGTTCGGAGGGAGCGGCCTCGCCGAGCGGCCGGGCTGGGGACGAGGCGCCTGCCGTGAGATGGACTGCTGGTTCTGCTCTGCCCCTCACCTCGCCTTGACACCACCTTCGAAGCGGTCCCGTCTCCTATCCTCCTGCTCTGCCTTCTTCTTCTCTCTCCACCTTGCAGGAGTTATCGTGTCGAATGTCGCTGCCGGCCCCGCCCCCGCCGGCGAGCCTGCCGCCTGCGGTCGTCCCGCTCGCCGCCGCGCCGTCCCATCAGGTCGCCCAGACGGCCCTCTCGACGCTGCTCCTGTCGCTCCCGCTCCCACTGCTCTCCTCGACGCGAGTTGCCTCGGCCCGGAGGCGAGAGAAGGAGCGCCTGATGGAGGAGGAAGGGCTCGTGCCCGAAGAGCTCCGGGACGGCTCGCCCGCGGTCGGCTCAGCCCCGATCCCGGGCGAGGACGCAGAACGGACGGCCGTCAAGCTCGAGCTGGAGAGCTTGGGCTTCCGAGTCGGCGGTGACCTGGCAGAACGGTGCGTCTGCTTCGCGTCGGAGGAAGGTTCGGCTGCTTGCAGAATGTTGAGGCCAGCAACCCGACACTCTGTCGGTCTTGCAGGCTTGCGTTCACCAAGCCGCGCTTCGCCGACTCGCTCGAGATCGTCAAGTTCATCTGCAAGGACTTGTGGTCGGCGGCCTTCAACAAGCAGATCGACAATCTGCGTACCAACCACCGGGTGCGTTCGCTAAGCACCCGCTAGGGAGAGAGATCTGCTGTCGAGGCAGCCTGGCGACTCCGCAGCAGCACACACGCGATGCTCTCGCTCATCCTCCTGACCCTGTGTCGTCGAAACCCCAACCAGGGCGTCTTCGTTCTGCAGGATGCCGTCTTCCCTCCGATAGCGCATATATCGACGACGCATGGCGGGCCGACCGACGTCCAGTTGGCCGCCCTTGTGAGTCCAACCCGTCGCCTGTCGTCGGCTGCCAACGACGCTGCTGACGAACCTCCGCCCTGCCTGGCCCAGTACCTTGCCTTCGTGCGTCTGCTTCGTTCTCATTGCCTGCCGTGCCAAAGGCTGACAGTCATCGCGCTCCTAGCCCCGCGGCCTCATACGAGGCGCCCTCGGTCGACTCGGCCTGCCATGCACAGTCACCGCCGACTCGTCTGGCCTACCTCAAGGTGCGCAGATTCGTTCTCATGCCTGGCTGGCCCGGGTTGACCTTTGCCCGTGGGACTTCTGTGCGTGCGCGCAGTAACTTTCCAGATCAAGACGTCCAAGGTGGGGCCGTAGGCGGCCTCCTTTGTAGATTCTCAATTTCGAATACCTTTCCTCGGCGCAGAGCTCTGCCGTTCGAGCTGCCAAACCGACGGCCGTCGAGAGCGCAGGTCTACACGACCTCCTTTATCTCGCGCCCAACCCAGTCGAGCGACATCGACGGCCGCCGGAGTGGGCACGCGAGCTTCACAACATCTTGATTTCTTGGCAGCCTCTGCCTGCCGATGCATGCGTCTCTCATTCGCTCGCCTGCAAGCTCACCGTCAAGATCAATGTGGAACGCATGACCATCGTCACCGCGCCTGCAGCACCCAGCGCCCGCCGGTCCAGACCTCCTGGCGCTTGATGACGCTGAGCTCGATGCCCTTGGCGCCGACGCCCTGGGAGCCATCGACGCCGGCAAAGTGGAAGCGCGGGATGACGAAGGTCTCGCGCGTCTCGCCCTCCTTCGAACCGATGAGCTTGGTCGCGCTCGCGACGCCCTTCGTCTTGGGCGTCTCAAGCGGCTTCGAGAACGAGATGAACTGGGGCGGGGCCAGCGACGGTAGCCAGGCCGGGTTGATCTTGGTGACGCCTGCGAAGCAGAAGATATCTGGTCAGCGTGATGATCCTTCTCGTTCGAGATTGCTAGCAGACGCACTCTTCATCCAGACTTGGCTCGTGCGGACAATGTCGCCCCAGACGAGCCACTCTGGCGGCTCGCTGTGGAACATGACCGAGCTCGGATGTATAAAGACGTCCTCGTCGACGCCCATCGCCCGATAGGGCACGCCCCGGGTCGAGCTGAATTTGGCGCCGGCGGTCTTGGAGGCCGGGTCGAGCAGGTCCTTGCGGACAGCGAGCTGGTCGATGAAGGCCGAGGCCATCAGCTGCCGGAGGACCTTGAGCTGGGTTGAGTTTGGCGGCTCGAGCTTGGGGTTGAAGAGGGGGCCCTCGATCGACTTGGCGGCGGGAGCGACGACACCCTGCTTGCCCAACTTGGTGGCGGCCGGCGAGGCGACGGGAGTGAAGTTGGCAGAGGCGATGTTAGATATCTGGGCCCGCAGCTTGTGGATCTCTTGCATGGCCTGGCCGTGAGGGCGGCGCATCTAGAGGTCAGCACCCAAGACTTTTACAAAGACACGCAGCAGAGCTCAACCGACCTTGGGCCGGACGTAGTTGCGCGCGCAGAAGCGCTCGCCAGTTCCGTCGTACTCGTACGCGCCGACGACGGCGAGCATGCGGAAGACGTCGCTCGCGCCGTTTCCAAGCGCGTTGTAGATCTGCGATCGGGGAAGAACACATCGGTCGACCGGTCAGGACGACAGGCGCGAGAGGAGCACGAAAGAACGGGGGGACGCACCGCCTGCGACTGGAAAAACGCCTTGCGCTTCTGCCGCAGCTCCTCCTTCTGACGGAGCTCGGCGCTCCGGATGTGGCTGATTTCCGATCGCCGGTCCCCAATAAAGTCGTCGGCGTCCAGCTCCTCGTCCGGCTCGGCGCCGAGCGCCTCCTCGCGCAGGAAGGGATCGCCGACCGCGAGGACGGCGACCGTCGCAATGACGTAAGGCAAGCAACCATGCTGCTGGCCCGAGACGAGCATCTTGGCGAACCGGGGCGCGACCGGGAACGTCGACATGGCCCGGCCAAGATCGGTGATCTTGCCCCCAGCGGTGCCCTGCCGACCGGTCGCCGTCTTGACCGAAGCGCCCGCCTCGAGTGCACCGAGCAGGGTGAGGACCTTCTCCGCCTTGGCGAGGCTGGCACGGTCCGGCGGCGTCGGGAAGGGAAAGTTGATGACGGCGTCGATGTTCATCGACTTCATTTGCAAGACGATGCCCTCGATCGGCATTCGCAGGATCTCTGGCTCGGCAAACTTCTCGAAGTAGTTCTCGAAGACGGGCGACGAGTAGAGCCGGTAGCAGTGGCCTGGACCGGTACGACCGGCTCGACCTGCGCGCTGCGAGGCCGACGCCTTGCTTACCCAGGAGACACGGAACGACTGGACGCCCGATACCGGGTCAAAGTGGCGCTGCACAGAAATACCGCTGGCAGGCCGTCAGCAAGGGTATCGTTCGAAGTTGCACAGAGATGTACAGACCTCCTTGGCACGACCGCAGTCGACGACGTAGCGGATGCCAGGGATCGTCAGAGACGTCTCGGCGACGTTGGTGGCGATGACGACGAGCCGCGAGCCCTCAGGCGGCGCCTCGAAGACCTTGAGCTGCTTGTCGCTCGGCAGGAGCGAGTAGAGTGGCAGGATGTGCATCGGACCTGAGGGTGTGCGAGGCTGCGTTAGACCAGATGCGACAGGCGTCCCAGGCGCGGGCGGACCAACCCTCGGCGTCCGCCTCGTTCATGACGATCTCGTCGTCGTCGTCCGAGTCGCTGTCGAGAGCTTCCGGGTCCGAGTCGGCGCCGTCGTCGACGTCTGCAGCCAGGCGATCCTGCACCTCGCCCAACTCGAGCTCCTCGATCTCGACGTCGGCTGAGGGATCCAAGATGCGCCGAGTTAGCAGCGATCGTCTGTTGTAGCAAGGCGACAAATGAGATGGTGGGGCGCACCATCCTGCGGAGCGATCTTCATGTCGCCCTTCTTCTCGTCTGCCTCATCGACCTCTCGCTCCTTGCCCTTGCCCTTGTCGGCTCGCGGGGCAAAGCCGCCGGTGCTCCGACCACGCTGGCGCTGGCGCTCCTCCCAAGCCTTGCGGCCAAAGCGCTTCTCGAGCTTCTTGACGAGGCTGACAATCTCGCCCTGGCCGGTGAGGAAGACGAGGACGCCGCCGGGCGGGAGCCGGGTGTGGATCTTTGAGACCTTGTTGAAGGCCTCGGTCGGATAGTCGGCCTGCGTCTTGCGGTTGAAGTGGACGGTCACCGGGTGCTGCCGCGTCGGGATCGTGATCGTCGGCGGCGGGGTCGAGAAGAGACGGGTGTTGTGCGTAAAGTCGGTCGTCCGCAGCGTCGCCGACATGATGATGAGACGCAGCGGCTGCGAGAGGAGAGGAAGGTGGTCAAGAGCGTCAGTCGGTTCAAGACGATCCGTGAGTGCAGCCAAGGCGCACCTTGACGCCGTTTTTGCCCTCGCGCCAGAGATTCTCGCGCAGCTTGACGACACGACTGAGGACGCCGACGAGGACGTCGGTGTTGACGCCCCGCTCGTGTGCCTCGTCGACACAGACGACCGAGTACTTGTTGAGCAGAAAGTCGCGAGCGAGCTCACGAAGCAGGACACCGTCCGTCATGAACTTGATGCTCGTCTGCGCCGAGGTCGTCGCATCATACCGGATCTGGTACGAGACGCGCGACGAGGGCAGGTTGAGCTCCTGCGCAACACGGAGCGAGGTCGACATGGCAGCGACTCGTCGGGGCTGAGTAACGGCGATCATGCCGGGGTTGTCTGTAATGGGAAAGTACGAGCAGGACCGGATGAGCCGAGTGCTCGTTGAGAGGAGCACTGGCGAAGAAAGCCGGGGGGACGCACCTGAGCCAGGCGAGCCAAAGCCGGCCTCGAAGAGGAACTGGGGAACCTGCGTCGTCTTTCCGCTACCGGTCTCTCCGCAGAGAACGATTACCGGGTTGAGGAGAATCGCCTCCATGATTTGCTGCTCCTCGGCGACGACCGGGAGATTCATGCGCGCCTCCTGTATCTTGGGGTCGCGGTTCACCTTGATGTGGTTGCGCGGGTTGGCGGCGTTGGCGGCGACGGCACCAGTTGGCGACGGCTTGAGCAGCGAAGACGCCGGCAGGACGAGCTCCTCACCAAGCGGTCCGACGCGGCCCTGAGCCAGCTCGGCCTCTTTTTTGCGCTGCTTCTCGGCCTTGAGCGCCTCGAGCTTAAGGTTAGGCCCGGCACCGGCCTCCGGCGTGACGACGGAGACGGCCGAGGTTGAGGCCTCGGCATCGGCCGAGGAAGCCGCTGTGCCCGGTGCAGCCGACTGATTGTAGGTCGTCGACATCTGCTGAAGCGCCCACTGCTTGAAGCCGCCAGACCGCTTCGGCCGTAAAGTGCCCTCCTCCTCCTCTCCGTCCTTGTCGTCGTTGTCGTCGACGTTATCGTCCTCGTCCGACATGCCGTCGCTGCCCATGTCAATCTCCGAGTCGTCGTCGTCGTCGTCGCCGTCGTCCGATTCGTCCTCCGGGTTAACACCGAAGCCGCCGGAAAAGGACGGGAGGTCAAGCTCCATGCCCTGGCTGTCTGCGACCTCGTCCTCGCTGTCCATCTCAGAGTCGGACGAATCGAAATCGTCGTCGTCGTCCTCATTGTTGTCCGCACCGCCCTTCGGCTTGACGCTCCAGGACGCAAACGTACCCTGCAAGCCGAGGAAAGAAGGACGCAGCACGCGAGTGTCAGCTCCCTGCAGAACGGGTGAGCTCGAAAGGCCGGGCCAGACGTACCATCGGCCCCTTCGTCTTACGCTTGACGACTACAGGCGCCAGAGGGTTGCCGTCGGCATCCTTAGCCAGAGCACCGCCAACCACGACGGGTGCCTTGGCGTCGACGACGGTCGCTCCGGACCAGGACGGCTTCCCTGCCGCCACGCCCTGCTTCGCTTCAGCCCCCTCCTGTTCGGCCGCTACAGGCGTCGGCCTCGGCTTGATAGGCCCGCCCTTGCCAGCCTCCCAATCCTCCTCGCTATCGCCCTCGTCGCTGCCCGAACCCTCGTCGGCAGCACCTCGGCGGCGCTTCAGCGCGCGGCGGACGGTCTTGTCCTCGAGCTTGGCCGCCTTGTCGGCATGGCTCTGGAGCTGCCGCGAGCCAAGTGTCGAGGCCGAGGCGAGCGAGGGCAAGAGACCCGACGGGAGCTCTGCCTGCATGTCCTGCAGCCGCTGGAACATTTCCTGGCGCGACTCCTTCTTGAGCTTCTTGTCCTGTGGAAGGGCAGATCGGGCCGAGGCGAGCCGGCCAAAGGTCGTGTCAGCGCAGCATCCACCTGCTGGCGGCAGAGGCCCACGCGAGGCTGCGTACGATGTAACCTTCCAATCGCTTGCGCTTCTTAGCCGACATCTTGCCTTCCTTGCCTTCGAGAAGCTGTCGTTTACGAGCGACGAAGCGCGGGCGAGCAAGGGGTACGATTAGCGAGGCAGTACAGGCACGGCGGCTCCTGGACAACTCGGCGAGGCGGACCGAGCCGAGAGCAGGCTTCCTGACGCACCTCGGCCCGCATGCGCTCCTTGCGGTCACGCTCCTTGTCCTCGGCAGTCTTGCGTGCGACGATGTCGAACGAGCTTCCGCCCGCGGTCGCTCCAGCATCCGCAACGTCGTCCTCGACGACGGCGGGCGTGGCCGAGCCCGCGCCGGCCTCGACCCGTGGGCCCTTGCCGCGCTTCTTGTGTGACGAGCCGCCGGCGACCGACTTGCGAGCGGCGGCGTTATAGCGGACGCGCTGCGGCGGAGGCATCCTGCTGCAAATGTGGGAGCCAAGCCGAGAGGTGGGAGAGTAAGGGTGGAGGCGACTGATCGTCGGAGGCCAGGGTCGGTCGAAGGGGGGTCTGCCGTGCCCGCCGGCCGAAATTCGTGCGGCGAGATTTGCGACTGCGCGTCCCTCTAGCTTTGTCGCCTCGGCTCCTGAACCGAAACTCAACGTACAAGGAGGCGGTCGTGAGGAGGGAGAGTATTATGATCGAGCGTGCAAGCGGCTAGAGGGAAATGCTACAAGAGGAGTTATAGGAAGGAAGGCGGCGCGAGTGAAAACGGGGCAAGGGTTCGTGGTCGTCAGGCAGCAGCCGCAAAGCGGCACACGCACGGGCACGGCCGCGGTGTCTGGGCTGCCGATGGGGCGTATGCAAAAGAGCGACAGAAAGGAAGAGGGGGCGAGCGGAGCGCTTCTATGAGACAACATGCGAGGGTGAAGTGTATGGGGCAAGAGGTGGGCAGCAGAAGCAAGAGTCCTCGAAGGGCTCGAAGGGCGGGGCTTGGCAGGATGACCGGTGCAGGGATGAGAGG